>JAEEGF010291018.1_pt1 | contig 14210 bp, 11 predicted proteins | sample 9134171 | NCBI WGS metagenome assembly JAEEGF01 (sample SAMN16246542, study PRJNA631951) | gut metagenome | biome: gut microbiome; feature: rumen; material: AP-attached | host: Bos | place: Iran: Karaj | collected 2018-10
GAAGGGTCACGGCTACAGCGGCATTGATTCCCTGCGCGCCATGATCACGAGCGATTCATTCGACCGCACGGCGCTCGCCGAGACCGTTGGCAGCGGGCAGCTCGGCAGAAAAGAGCTCGACGAGTTCATCGTCCTCTGCGGCTCGCTGAGGCTGTCCTTCGACTCCGCGGAGAACGCGAAGAGGCTGGCCGCGTACAGGGCGTTGATCGGGGGAGAGGCTTCCGTGGCATTCGATCCCCTCACCGCGGCGGAGCGCTTCAGCGAGGCCCTCTCCGGCGGTATCAGCGCGTTCCTGAGGCGCTTTTCGGTGATCAGGGCAGGAAGTGACGGCAAGGACGGAAACATCGACCGCGCCGCCCTGAACGTGATCACGGAGATACTGGATTCCTACGCGGCCTTCGTCCCGGACGGCGATCCCGCGGACATGATCCCCGATATACTCACCAGGAGCGTCTGCTCCGAGATAAGCAGGGCGGGAGCGCTCCACGTCTGTTCGATACCGGGCGCCATGAGCTGCCCGAGAAAGCTGCTCTGCGTCTGCGGTCTCTCCGCTGACGGCTTCCCCGGAAGCCCCTCCGAGGACTATCTCCTGCTCGACAGCGATCTGAGCGCTTTTGCTGAGGGCTCCGATCCTTACAGCTCTGCGGGTAGGATAGAGACGAAGAAGGCTCAGTTCTTCGCCCTTATCGAGCTCGCCAGGGCTCTCGGGGAGGATATATGGCTGTCTTATTCGGATTTCGGGCTTTCGGACCTCAAGGACAGGAATCCTTCCTCGGTGCTCTTCGAGCTCTACGAGCGGGAGCATCCAGGCGCCTCGATCGACGAGCTCGCCGCGGCCATGAAGCGCGTCGGCCTGTTCGACGCACCGCTGTCGCCCTCGCGCGGAGCCGGGAAGGCTTACAGCGCTGGCGCGGAGTTCCCGGGCGCGGACATATCAGCCGCGCCGGTCTCCGGGCAGGAGATCCTGGACAGGGCCTGGGCTCCCACGGCTCTTGAGATCTTCTTCCAGTGCCCCTGCAGGTTCTATCTGAGCAGGGTGCTGCGCATTCCCGAGCCCGAGGAGGACGATCCCTTCGAGGTCATCAGCGCGAAGGACAGGGGGACCCTCGCGCACAGCCTTATGGAGCTCCTCAAGGACCGCGGCATGGCCTCGGATACCTTCCGCGCAGCGGCGGAGAAGGCTTTCGACGAGTTCCTCATCGAAAGACCGCCGGTCCACCAAGGCGACGCCGCCCGCGAGAAGCAGGATTTTGTGCGCATGATGATGAAGGCATACGATCAGGACATGGAACTGGAGAAGGAGGTGCTCTCCTCGGAGACGAAGTACAGCTTCGAGCATCCGAGCGGGGTAAAGCTCTTCGGCTTCCCCGACAGGCTTGAGCGTCTGAAGGACGGAAGCTGCATAATAGGCGACTTCAAGACGAAGCGCCGCACAGAGCACCGGGAGGACGACATAGACAGCTGCCTGCAGGTGGTGATCTACGCCTGGCTATGCGAGCAGGCCGGATTTAAGGTCAGCCGCGGGGAATACCGCTATCTGCGCTTGGGGCGCACCGTGCCCTGCGCGTACGACGGCGCCATGAAGGACAGGCTCAGCGAGAAGCTCGAGAGCTTCAAGCTCGCCGCGCAGAGAGGGGAGTTCCACAGGGATCCCGGAGATGATTCCGAAAACTGCCGCTATTGCGGCTTTGCGGATATCTGCGAGGATCTTGAGAAGGCCCTGTACGGGGACGCGGAAGGCGCTTCCGGCGATGCCGGGGAAACGGAGGCTTACGATGCCTGATATAGATATCGACAGAACGGCCAGAGACAGGATACGCGGGGATATCGGCCACAGCTTCTTCGTGTCGGCCGGCGCGGGTTCGGGCAAGACCACGGTGCTCGTCGACCGCATGGTGAAGATGGTCGAGGAAGGCGTGGACATCAGCAGGATCTGCACTATAACCTTCACCAAGGCGGCGGCCTCGGAGTTCTACACCCGCTTCCAGAGGAAGCTCACTGAATCCTCCAGCCCGCTCGCCAGAGACGCCCGCAAGAACATCGACCTCTGCTTCATGGGGACGATAGACTCCTTCTGCAATATGATACTCTCCGAGCACCCCATGGAGGCTAAGATCCCGCCCGCGGCGCAGGTGGTCACGGACGAGGAGATGGCCCGCCTCTACCGCAGGGAGCTCTCGCGCATCAAGAGCGGGGATCCGGCAAGCGAGCTCAGGAAGAAGTGCGAGCTCTTCGAGAACTGCTTCTACAAGCCGGAGAAGGCCTTCATCAGCGGCATGGAGTTCCTCGCGGGCTCGAGGAACGCGGGTTTCAGATACGCCGCTGTTCCCGATAAAGGGCCTGACGAGCTCTTCGGGACCCGCAGGGAGCGCCTCATAGATATCCTGAAGTATATAAGCGCGCACGAGGAGATCGTGCCGGACAAGCCGAAGGATACCGTCAGCGCGATGGAGGCGCTTCGCAGCTCCCGAAGCACCCTGCTCGACAGTTGGGACGGCAACGTCTCCTCCGTGCTTAGCGCCCTGAAAAAGCTGGGTAAGCTGCGCATCGTAAAGGAGTTCGAGCCGAGGATGGACGAGCTCGGTCCGGGCTGGGAAGATGTCTTCAAACCGCACTACGGCAAGGGCGGCAAGGTCTCCTGGTACGTGATCGATCCGGATCCCGACGCGGATCCCCTCCTCACAAAAGCGCTCACCGAGTACTGCGTTTCCGCGGCGTCCGGCTTCTTCGCGGCGGCGTACCCGGAGGTCTCCGCGGAACTCAGGAGAGAGGGCAAGCTGAGCTTCAGCGATTATCTCTTCTATCTGAGGGATCTGCTGAAGGAGGACGCGGCATCCGGGGGAAAGCTCATCCGCCACATCAGAGAGCGCCACGACCGCTTCCTGATAGATGAGTTCCAGGACACCGATCCCGTACAGACGGAGATATTCTTCTATCTTTCCACGGACCATCCGGATCCCGACTGGAGGAAGTGCGTCCCCGAGCCGGGTTCGCTGTTCATCGTCGGGGATCCCAAGCAGTCCATATACCGTTTCAAAAACGCCGACGTGTCCTCCTTCCTGAGGACGCAGAAGCTGTTCGGCGATCCCTCTGTGGGCGAGGTGCTCAGGCTCACGCGGAATTTCCGCTCCGTGCCGGAGCTCAAGAGATGGTTCAACTCGGCGTTCTCGGCGATGCTTCCAGAGGACACCGGGCTTCAGAGCCGCTTTGAGGAGATCCCGATGGATGGAGTACCGGCAGGCGAGGGGCCGACGGAGGGACGCCTGCTCGAGGGCGTTCTTTCATACTCGGTTCCGGGCGTAAGGAGGGTGAAGGACAGGACAGACCACATCAAGGTCGCGGAGATCATAGAGAGGATAGTCGGCGATCCTGAGCTGAGGATCGCGGCGCGAGGCAGCGACGGGAATACCGTGTACAGGCGCCCGAGCTACAGGGACATCATGGTGATCACCCCGAGCAAGGGCCCGCTCCCGAGATATATGGAGGAGATGAGGAGGCTGCGCATCCCTCACAGGGTCGAGGGCAAGACCACGTTCTCGCAGTGCCCCGCGCTGAAGAGCGCTTCGAGGATATTCTCCGCCGCGGCGGATCCCTTCGACAAAAAGGCGGTGTTCTCGGCGTCGCAGCTCTCGGGCTGCCCTGTGGACGAGAAGAAGCTGTTCGCTTACTATGAGGATTCCAAGAGCCTCACGCCCTCGGCGCTCTTCTCGAAGATCGTCGACGGAGAGCGGGTGCTGGCTGCCGCCGGCAGCAGAAACGCCGAGTATCTTTACTTTGCCATGGAGCTTCTGCGCGCGGCTGAGCTCGAGGAGGGCGTAAGCTCGGTTAAGGCTGCAGCGGCCTTCATCGAAGAGCTTCTCAGCGATGAGGGGCAGGAGCGCTGCCTGCAGCTCGTCCGGGCGGCAGATGTCGTGCACCTGGCAAATCTGCACAAGGTCAAGGGACTGGAAGCGCCCATTGTGATTCTCGCGGATCCCTTCGGAGGCAGCAGGGAGCACAAGCCTGCAAAGCGTATAGACCTCTCTTCGGATCCTCCGGCGGCCTATCTGTTTGAGGTTGGCAGCTCCGATTACGCGGGCGCGAGGACTCAGGCCTTCGCGGCTGAGGAGGAGGCGGAGACACAGGCTGCCGCGGCGGAGCGGCTACGCCTGCTCTACGTCGCCGCGACCAGAGCTATGAACGTGCTGGTGATATCCTCGGCGCTGAAGGAGGACGGAGAGCCGGCAAAGGGCCTCTGGACCCCGCTGCTCGAGTTCGGCAGCAGGAGCGCAGAGCTGGAGCTCAAGTCTTCTGAAGAGCTGAACACCGGAGCCGGAGCGGAGGCCGGGAAGACGCCGGAAACCGATCCGCAGAAGCTGTACGACGAGGCAGAACGCGGCTCTGTCCTGCTCTCGCAGGAGCCTCTCAAGCCTTCCTACAGCGTCATCCGCCCGAGCACGGTGCTGCTCAGGAAAGTGGGAGAGGATGACGAGTCAGAGGGAGCTCAGGACGATCCCCCGGCAGCCGCATCAGCTGCCAACGGTCCCGCCCGTCCCCTTGCCCGCCGTCCCGCGGGCTTCGATCCCGCCCTCGCGGGGACCCTCGCGCACCGGGTCATGGAAGCCCTGGTCTCATCACGCGGCGCCTTCGACGCGGATGAGCTTGCAAAGGCGACGCTGCTCGAATACGCGGCGGACGAGAAGCTCTATGGCGACATGCTGCGCGATATGATCCGGACCATGCAATCAAGCGGATACGAACAGCAGAGCGACGTTCCCCGGGACATGCTGTCCGAGCTGCTCTCCGCGGAGGAAGTGTATTGCGAGCTTCCCTTCTGCTACTCGTCCGACGGCGAGAGCATATGGCACGGGGTTATGGATGCCGTGTACCGCAAGGACGGCTGCTGGCACATCATCGACTACAAGACCAGCGCCGATCCCGACGACCTTGACGAGCGCTACAGCGCCCAGCTCGAGTCCTACGTCGACGCGTTCCGCGCCATGACAGGCGAGGAGGCCGACGCGAAGGTGTACCATCTGGGGATATGAGCCGTTTCATGTACCATATCTGTCCCGCAGCCTCTGATATCATTCTTCCTGTAAGAGGACACAGAGCTGAGGAGAGGAGGAACAGAATGGCTTACATGATAGCTGAATTCACAGACAGGCTCGGCACGAGCAATTCCAGAAAGAACGGGAAGATCTGGTTCGTCGGAAGGCCCGGTCAGGAGGATATCGACGCCTGCGGGCTGACCGAGAGCAAAAACGGGATGAGCGGGATGATCAGCTGGCACACCACTCTGAAGGAGATGGCGGCAAGAGGCTGGACGCTCAAGTTCGTCACGCCCTGCGCCGTGAATCTGGGCGCGGGTCCCAACTACAACGGCCCGGTAGAGAACGCCTACATTTTCGTGAAGGACGAGTAGAAGGGGGGGGATGAGCATGAACAGAGAAGCTTTTAACGAGAGCGAGTTATTCACCATGCCTCCCCGGGACTATCTGAGGAAGATGTTCGACCGGACGGACTCTGAGGGGCTGCTGATCATGCCCGATATCTTCTTCGGCGAGGACGGTGACGATGATGAGGTCCGCAGCCTGCTGTGCAGGATGGAGTGGGACGCGGAGGACGCCGCCTCCGTCGCCAACGAGTATGAGAGCCTGACCGGGCAGCTGGAAGTCATCGCCTCGCTCAGCGGCAGCCTCTCCGAGGACCCCGAGGAGAACCGCAGGATACTTCCCAAAGACGCGTTCGACGTCTGGGATACCTACATCCGCGGCTTCAACACCGGGGATATAGACCTGGACCGGATCCTCGAGATCTGGGACCGCCTTGACTCGGAGATCCCCGTCTCCCCGGAGGAGCGCAGGCTGTTCGACGTATACAGCGAGGCTGTCCACGCCGACAGCGCGGAGAGGGTCGGGGACGATCTCTTCGCCTACCAGGAGGTCATCCGTGCGAAGAGGGTCTGCGCTCTCATGAGGCTCGGCGCGCCGCAGATCATCGTCAATTCCGAGTGCTGCAGGCTCGCCGCGGCTATGGCGCTGCACCGCTTCTGCGAGGATATCGAGACCGCTTCGGTGATCCCGCCCTCGGGCTGGTCTGACGGGGATGTCAGCGCCGACGTCGACAGCGCCTACCGGCCGATGAAGACCAACAGCCGCAAGAGCCTTGCTCCGCTCTTCGTGTATCTGATCCTGAAGGAGATGTCGGGTCCGGACAGGCACATGACCCAGGCTGAGATACTGAAGGCCCTCAGCGCGTATCCCTTCGAGGTCGAGCTCGAGAGGAAGGCGCTGAGCCGCATAATACACAATCTCACGGACTCCGGTCTGGGGATCAGGAGCGCCGCGAGGGCGGGAGTATGGTACGAAGCGGCGAACGAGGATCCTCACTTATAAAGAAAACCGATTGAATTCCTTCATTGTTTAATATATGATATTTCTGCTGGATAGCCCGTTCGGCGAAATGTCAAATTACACGGATATTCAAGCAAGGAGGATAACCATGGAATATAAGGAAAACCCCATCATCTGCAACTGCATGCAGGTCTCGCTCAGTGATATCGACAACGCTCTCCATCAGCACGAGAAGTTCAGCTCTGTCGAGGAGGAGTTCAAGCGCGTTCAGGAGGCTACTCACTGCTCGACCGGCTGCGGCGGCTGCCACGACAAGGTCATGGACATCATCTCCCAGATGATGAACGGCATGCTCCACTAGGATCTGCCGGATAGAGCGCGGACGCGGGGCGCCGGCGCTTCCCATAAGACAGTCTGAAAGGACGCCCTTCGCGGGGCGTCCTTTTTGCGCGTTATTTTGCCATAGATAATATACGATATGTGATAGCAAACGCCGTAACAGTGTGATAATATATCAATCGCGATAACATTCAGCGGATCCCGGGGGGACTATATGAATATACTTCACATGAAATACGCCGTCGAGGTCGCGGCAGCGGGCTCGATCAACAAGGCGTCGGAGAAGCTTCTCGTGGCGCAGCCGAACCTCAGCCGCTCGATCAAGGAGCTCGAGGCCGATCTTGGGATATCCATCTTTGACAGGTCCTCGAGGGGCATGGTGCTCACTCCTGAGGGTGTGGAATTCATCAGGCAAGCCAAAAAGATCATCGCGGACATAGACTCCGTTGAGCGCATGTTCAAGACGGACAGTCCCAGGCAGGAGCGTCTGGGCATATCCTGCGCCCGCCTCAGCTACGCCTCGCGCGTCTTCGCCGATTTTGAGGCTCAGCTCGACCAGCCCGTGAGGCTCAGCTTCCGCGAGACGAACTCGCAGACCATAATGGCCGACGTGAGCTCCGAGGAGAGCGAGCTCGGCATCATGCGCTACGCCTCCGCCTTCGACAGGTACTACAAGGCGATCTTCGAGGAGAAGGGCTTCGCTTCGGAGCTCATACGCGAAAGGCAGTCCACCGTCATCGTGAACGAGGCCTCCCCGCTTGCCGGGAAGGAGAGCGTAACTGTCGAGGAGCTCAGCGCTTTCAAGGAGATCACGCACTCGGATCCGTACATCGCGTCGCTTCCCATGGCCATGGTGCGCAGGGAGATCTTCCCGACCGACGGAGCGAGGCGCATAGTAGTCAACAGCCGCGCCACCCAGTTCGACCTCCTCGTCGCGGACCCGGAATGCTTCATCTGGGCCTCGGGCGTGCCTGAGGAGACCCTCAGGCGCTACGGTCTCAAGGAGCTCGCCTGCAGCGACTTCAGAAAGACCAGTCAGGACGTGGTCATCTGGAAGAAGAACACTCCTCTCTCGCCCCTCGCGCAGAGCTTCCTCGGGATGCTCAGGGAGGCGGGGAAGCTTCCCGCCGCGGACCTGAAGGGCTGAAAGCATTGGAGATCAGGGCTTCCCGGCAGTCCGGATAGCTGCATTCAATAGTATATATAAGTGTTCCATAGTATATCGGTATTTATAATACCGATATACTTTTTTAATCATTCCGTTCTGTATCGATTAGACCTATACTGATAAAGGATTTCGTTTGTAAGGAGCATCATGGACAGGACTTATGTCAGCAAGGCCACTCTCGGGAGGCTTCCGCTGTATCTGAACTACATAAGGTCTCACGATCTGGGAGAGAGCATCTCATCCACCAGGATCGCCAAGGCTCTGGGGCTGGGCGAAGTGCAGGTCAGGAAGGATCTCGCCGCCGTCTGCTCCAAGGGACGCCCCAAGGTCGGCTACGAGCGCGGAGTGCTGATAAAGGCCATCGAGGACGCTCTGGGCACCAGAGACGTCACGAGGGTCATCCTCGTAGGCGCCGGCAAGCTCGGCAAGGCTCTCCTCGGCTATGACGGCTTCAGGGAGTACGGCGTGGATATAGTCGCCGGCTTCGACAGCGATCCGGGCAAGACCGGGATCCAGCCCGACGGCAAGCTGGTCTACCGCGTGGACGAGCTCGCGGACTTCTGCAGGGACAAGGACATACACATCGGAGTGCTCACAGTCCCCGGAAGCAGCGCTCAGACCGCCGCGGACGGCATGATCGCCGCGGGCATAGACACGATCTGGAGCTTCTCCCCCGCGGATATAAGCGTCCCTGACGGGGTGCTGCTCCGCAAGGAAAATCTGGCGCTGGGCCTCGCGCATCTGGTGCTGAGCGCCAGGACCGACAGGTAGGGCGCGGCAGGTGCCTCCGGAAGGTCCCGCCGCGGCGGGACGCGGACCGGCCGGGAACGAAACACAACAACGGCAATTAAGGGCAGATATCCCTGTAAACAATATCTCAAGAGCAATCTTAAGGAGCAAGTAATGGAAACCATCAAGAAGATCAGAATCGAAAGCGACTCCGTAGGCGAGAAGGAAGTACCTCCTGAAGCGTATTACGGCATCCAGACCCTCAGAGCAATGGAGAACTTCCCCATCACCGGAAGGCAGATGGCTCCGGAGTACGTCAAGGCTATGGCTCTTCTGAAGAAGGCCTGCGCTATCCTCAACTGCGAGGCCGGGATCATCAAGGAAGATGTCGCCAAGGCGATCATCAGCACCTGCGAAGAGATCATGGACGGAAAGTACTATGATCAGTTCCTGGTAGACCCCGTTCAGGGCAGCGCCGGTACCTCCTACAACATGAACATGAACGAGGTCGTCGCCAACATCGCCAACGAGAAGCTCGGCGGCGGACTCGGTGATTACACTTACTGCACCCCGAACGACCACGTCAACAACGGCCAGTCCACCAACGACATCGTCCCGACCGCGGGAAAGATCGCTCTCCTCTGGCTCCTCAGACCGCTCGAGAAGAACCTCGCCGACCTCAGAGACAGCTTCCTCGCCAAGGCGAAGGAGTTTGACGGCGTCATCAAGATGGGCCGCACCCAGATGCAGGACGCCGTTCCCATCAGGCTCGGCCAGGAGTTCAACGCCTACGCCACCGCCCTCACCAGGGCGCTCGGCAGGATCAAGGATTCCGAGAAGGAGCTCTTTGCCATCAACATGGGCGGCTCCGCCATCGGAACCGGCATCAACGCCGATCTCCATTACTTCCACGGCATCGGCAAGAAGGTAGCCGAGCTCACCGGTGAGCCGTTCTATCAGGCTGAAGACCTCGTCGACGGAACCATGCACACCGACTGCTACTCGATGATCTCCGGAGCTCTCAAGAGCCTCGCCATCGTGCTGAACAAGATCTGCGCCGACCTCAGGATCATGTCCTCCGGCCCGGCCACCGGCTTCGGCGAGATCCACCTCCCCGAGAGACAGAACGGATCCTCCATCATGCCCGGAAAGATCAACCCCGTAATGACCGAGGTCGTGACCCAGGTCGGATTTAAGGTCATCGGCAACGACGTTACCGTTACTCTCGCCTGCGAGGGCGGCCAGCTCGAGCTCAACGCCTTCGAGCCCATCACCTTCTACAGCCTCTTCGAGTCCATCCAGATGCTGACCAACGTCATGCCCGTATTCAAGGCATACTGCGTCGACGGCATCGAGGCCAACGCCGATCACTGCAGAGAGCTCATGGAGAAGTCCGTAGGCATGGCCACCGCCCTGAACCCGTACATCGGATATAAGGCCAGCGCCAAGCTCATCAAGGACGCCAAGGCTCACGGCAAGACCCTCAAGCAGGAAGCGTACGACGAGAACATCCTCCCGCACGACCAGCTCGACGAGATCCTCGACCCGATGGCCATGACCACCCCGGGAATCGCCGGAAAGAAGTAGTCCGGCAGGGGATATCCCTTACAAGGCAATAAAAGAGCGCCCCGCGTCAGCGGGGCGCTTCGTCATATGCGGCGATATACAGCGCTTTGTCATGCGGCTGCATGCCTAACTTCGCCCGGAGAGCTTCGCCCGGCTGTGGGTATACTCTCTACTTGACCTCCAGCTCAAGATCTCCGGTGCTGCCCTCCAGGAGCCCGGCTATGAGGGCTCTGGCCTGCTCCAGGGCCTTCGCCTTCAGGGCCTCGCTGTCGGCGTTGCTCAGGAGGTCTTCGCGGGCGGCCTTGATGGCGTCGACCGCGTCCTCCTTGTTCGTCCAGTTGAAGAGGGCGAGGTGCTCGTCGTAGAACTCTATGGAGTCCGGATCTATCTCGACCGACTGTATCTCGGCGGGCGGGAGGGTCACGGTGACCTTGCCCTCGCCGAGCTCCACCTCGATCCTGCTGAAATCTATCCCGGCCCTCATCTTGGCGGAATAGATCATGGAGAAGGCCTTCTGGGTGAGGTAGGGGATCTTTCCGTCGGAGTACTTGATCAGTCCGCGGTAATCGAGCTCGGCGGAGACGAGTTTCGAGGCGGGGGATATCCTGTTCTCGATGTAGGCGGCGCTGATCTCGGGTCCCTTGTCTCTGGAGGCGTGATAGAGCCTCATACCCATGACGAGGACGGCGCCTGTGAGCGCGACTATCAGAAAGGCGAGCAGGAGCCTGAGCCACCTGTAAGCCGATACCTTCTCGTTGTCTGCCATCTGGGCCTCCTTTCGACGAAACGGCGGGAACCGGTCCCCGCGCGGGCAATGTCCGCGCCTGGCCTGCGGCGCCGCGGCTTCATGCCGGGCGTCAGTCCGCACATAAAGTTTAGCATCATACGGGGTCCCGTTCAATATCCCGAATGGCCCGCTTCCTTTTGACATCGGGCCAAAAAAGTGTATAATGCGCCTATGGAAGAAAAGAAGAACGTTCTCAGGATAGAGGACGGCAAGGTCATAAAGATCTTCGCCTCTCACCTGGATTATATAACTGAATCGAGGATATACGACAAGCTCGAGGATACCGGGCTCTGCCCGCCGCTGCTCTACCGCGGAGCGGACACCATAGAGCACGCCTACGCCGAGGGGCCGCTGCTCTTCGATGAGCTGATAAAGGCCGTTGAGGACGAGCAGAGGCTGCAGCATCTCTTCGCGGTCTTCATCGCCTGGTACGGCGAGTTCAGGCGCGTGGCCGGCTGCAGCCTTGAGCACATAGACTTCAGGGACTTCGTCCTGCAGGGCGAGCGCCTGGTCTGCGTGGACTTCGAGGCCTGCAAGCCCGACTTCATAGAGAGCGACCTTGTCAAGCTCACGGCCCAGATGTACCTCGTGCCGAAGCCCTTCTCGAGGGAGGCTGAGAGGGTCTGCAGGCTCTTCGTGAGGCAGGCTGCCCAGCGATTCTCGCTCTCGCCCGAGCTCTTCAGCTCGAGGATGAAGGCGGAGCTCGCCAGGATATGCGGGCTGCTGGGAATAGACCACGACGCGGAGACAGCCGAAGCCTTCTCTGAGAGGCTCGCGGAACTGATAAAGGGATCCCGCTAGGGGATCCCTTTTTACGTGGTCTGATCAGCCGGTTCTGCCCGGCTTACGTGGCCCGGCGCCTTGACGGGATGTCCTGCTGCGGCGGCACTTCGTCCTGACAGGACATACTGCCGCGCCTCGCCGGCGCCCGGCGCCTGCCTGCGTCAGCCCTTGAGGTACTTGTCCATCCAGCCCGCGAGCTCGCTGAGCCTGGTCACGCGGTTGTGCGGCTTGCCTCCTCTGGACAGGCCGTGACTCTCTCCGTGGAAGAGGCAGAAGCGCGTGTCAATGCCGAACTTCTGCAGCGCGGTGTACATCTGCAGGCCTTCTCCCATGTAGCAGCGGAAGTCCCTGTCGGAGTGGATGAAGAGGGTGGGAGTCTTGGCCCTGTCCGCGTACTTGAGCGGTGACTGCTCCCAGACGCCCTCCGGACCGTTCCAGACGTCGCCCTGCACGATCTCCTCGCCGTAGCCGAGTCCGATGTCGGTGTAGAGGTTCTGCGCGAGCCAGTTGGAGATGCTGCGGCAGCTCACTGCGGCGGCGAAGCGATCCGTGTGCCCGATGATCCAGTTGGTCATGTAGCCGCCGTAGCTTCCGCCGGTGACGCCGAGCCTGGCCCTGTCTATCATCGGATAGCTCTCGAGGACCTTGTCGGTGAAGGCCATTATGTCGTCGTAGTCTATGGTCCCGAGCTTTCCCCTCAGCTCGGCGAACTCGCTTCCGCGCCCGTCGCCGCCTCTGGGGTTGCAGTAGAACACGAAGTATCCCCTGGAGGCGAGCACCTGCATCTCGTGATAGTATGCGAGGCCGTAGGCGCCGAAGGGACCTCCGTGGATCTCGAGGACTGCGGGATAGCTCTTCCCTTCCTCGAAGCCGGCGGGCTTGATCACGGCGCCGTTGATCTGCCAGCCGTCGCTCATGACGGACAGGGGCTCGGGCCTGGAGATCTGAAGCCCGCCGCAGAGCTCATCGTTGAAGCCTGTCAGCCTCAGCGCCTTTCCATCCTTTATCTCGTACAGCTCGGGAAGCCTGTCCTCCGCGATGCATGACGCGAGCACGCGTCCATTCTTTACGCTGATGGCGTCGATGGAGCCGTCAGCCTCGAACAGGGTACTGAGCTTTCCGCCCTCGAACTTCCTGATCACCGGCCTCATGTCGGAGACGGTGGCGTAGTAGAAGGCCTCTCCGTCGAAGGCGGTCTTGGAGCCGGCGCCGAAGCTGGAGTCGCCCGCTATGCCTCCTCCCGGGACCTCGTCCTTCTCGAAGAGCCTGACGGGACCGTCCGGGGAGAGCTTCCATACTCCGGGGATCTCGCCTGAACCGTATTTTTTCCCGTCGGTCATAGCAGCTACCGGCTCCCCGTTCAGGAAGGCGGCCCAGCTGACGAGCATGGTCTCCGGCGGGACGAGGGTCTTCTTCTCCCCGCCCTCGAGCAGGGTGACGCTGTCGTACTGCGAGGCCCTCCTGCCGTAGCGCTGGGAGACGTAGACTATCCTGCCGCCGTCGACGGCGAAGCCCGTGAGCTGCTCGTCTTCGGCGGTCACGGCCGCGGGCTCTGCGCCCGGCGCGGCGAGAGTGTAGAGCCTCAAGCGGAGCCTGTCGGTATAGCCTTTGCCGTCGAACCAGAAGGGTATCTCCTCGAAGATCTCATAGGCGCTGTCCCTCTTCTCGGCCATGTCATAGACCGCGCTGAAGGCGAAGCTCTCTCCGGTCATCTTCTTTATGTCCAGCACGGCGAAGGGAAGCTCCATGTACTTCTGGGCCTCTCCTCCGCGGAGGTCGAGGCTGTAGAAGCTCGTGGAAGGGCTCTTGTCCTTCTTAGCCGCGAATGCTGCCGGGCCGGTCTTTCTGTCGCGGACCGAGGCGAAGAGCAGTCTGTCCTCATCCAGCCAGAGCGCGCTCTTCACGTCGCGGCTCGACGTCAGCTTCCTGCAGCCGGATCCGTCCCAGAGCCACAGGTCGCTGTCGTAGCCGTTGGACTCTTTGTTTGCCTGCGAGAGGGCGAACACGGCCCTCTTCCCGTCGGGCGACCAGGCGGGAGCGGAGACGAATTTGAACGAATAAAGATCTTCTATCTCGACTTTTCTCATTTGCGTCCTCCTTTTGTTATAAACAGCCCCGGTCAGTGACGTGCCGGGGCTTTATCAGCGTTGTTCCGGACCGCCGCGGGGCGGGAGCCGGACAGTTATGGATCTCTATACCACGATCCCCAGAAGCAGGGTCGCGAGGTTCATGTAGATCATGAGCGACAGAGCGTCGACTATGGTCGTGATGAAGGGGGAGGCCATGACCGCGGGGTCGAAGCCTATCTTCTTGGCGCCCATCGGGAGCAGGCAGCCGACGATCTTGGCGATCAGCACCGTGAAGGCGAGGGTCAGGCTGACCACCGCGGCTACGGTGAAGTTGATGGAGTTGTTGCCGAGCATCATGCGGTCGACGATCATGAGCTTCAGCATGGAGACCAGGCCGAGCGATATGCCTCACATCAGGGCGACGCGGATCTCCA
>JAEEGF011257818.1_pt1 | contig 14210 bp, 10 predicted proteins | sample 9134171 | NCBI WGS metagenome assembly JAEEGF01 (sample SAMN16246542, study PRJNA631951) | gut metagenome | biome: gut microbiome; feature: rumen; material: AP-attached | host: Bos | place: Iran: Karaj | collected 2018-10
ATTGAAGTAAAGTTTTTGTCAGTTGAATAAAATAATAAAGAAAGAGAAAGGTCCTTCTTTGGTATAATGGTAATTACGACAAAATCATTTTACTAAGGAGGATCTTTCTCATGGATATTGTAACATTATTAGAGGTATTAGTTAAGAGTTTAAATGAAGCTGAGGAAAAATTTTTTGAAAATCCAAAAGATTTTTATACATTGGAGACTTCAGTAAAGAGTTCAACAGAAGCATTTGCTGCATCATATTTAGGTACAGTGCTTAGCAGTATTAACAAGCAGATTTATCAAGATGGCTGGAGAAGAGGAAAATATACGGTTCAGAGAAATGATAAAAGAACAATAATCAGTTCAGTCGGAGATGTAACATTCGATAGTACCTATTACAAGAGTAAAGAGAATAAAGGTGAATATCATTATCTGACAGAAGAGATACTTGGAATAACAGCGCATGAGAGATTTACAGAAGCAGCTGAGGTTGCAATACTAACAGAAGCCCTAAAGACAAGTTACGAAGAAGCAACAAAGGTAATCCCATCAAAGTCAAAGATAACAAAAACAACAGTAATGAATAAAGTTCATGGAATAGCAAATGAACTTCCAGAAGAACAGGCGCAATCCAAAAAGAAAGTTAAATATCTTTTTGTTGAAGCAGATGAGGATCATGTTGCAGAACAACATGGAAGATGGAATGACAAGAATAATAATAAAAACTTTATAAGTAAGTTGGCATATGTTTATGAATACAAAAAAGACAGCGAGAAGTGTAAAGGAAGAAAAGAGTTAGTCAACACATTTTATTTCGGGGGAGTGTATGAAGAAAGCCAAGGCGTAAAGAAATTTTGGGAAAAAGTTAACCAATATATAGATAATAACTATGAAGCAGAAAAAATCGAAAAGATATATATAAGTGGAGATGGAGCAGGTTGGATAAAAACAGGAGAAGAATACGTATATAAAGCGATATTCTGCGCGGATAAATTCCACTTGATGAAATACATAAACAAAGCATCAAACCAGATGTTAGATGAAAAAGAAATAGCAAAGTCGGAAATCTACAGATTGCTCTATGAAAAGAAACAAACCGAATTGAAAAGATATTTGGACAGTATGATGGAGTGTGCAAGTAATCCAGAACCTATTGAAGCATTAGAGACGTTTGTAACCAGAAACTGGAAAGCAATAATGATGTGTCTGCACGACGAAGTATTACAAGGATGTAGTGCGGAAAGTCATGTAAGTCATGTGCTATCAGACAGACTCAGTTCAAGGCCAAAGGGCTGGAGCAAAAAAGGTGCTGACAGAATGAGTAAACTAAGATGTTATGAGCGCAACTATGGAAGAGAAAAAATAATAGAACTAGTAAGATATAGCCGTGAAAAAAGGCAAATAGAAAGAACCGGAACAGATGGAATTGAAATGAAAAATATACAATTAAGAACGTTAATTAAAGAAAGAACAAAAAATAGTCAAAAGTATATCGATAGATTCCAAGGAATGGTTCCAGGAATGACAGCAAAGAAGATATTCGCCATAAGGGAACAGATAAAAATGATATAAAACTCCTTATGCCTGCTTGATTATAGGATATCTGCGAGATAAGTAATGTCAAGGATGCTAATGCACCAAAGGCAATGTCCTTGACATTACTTATCCAGCAGATACAATATCACCAAGCAGGATAAGGATTATTTGTGCAACGTAAAAGTTGCACAAATAGAATATATAAGATACAATTGGGAAAATAAATTGAAAAAATCATTATATCTAGGAAGTCTCCAACCTTTCCCAACTGACAGTAAATTTACTCCATCCTTTATAAACCGCGTATATTATTTTCAGGAAATATATGATACAATCGAAGAAGCAATAGATAAAGCAGTTAACTCGTGCATTGAAGACGGTATTCTTTCAGAGCTTCTCATTGCACATAAGGCGGAGGTGGCGAGAATGCTTCTAACTGAATTTAACGAAGAAGAATATATTGATATGGTAAAGGCTGAAGGCATTGAGATTGGCAAATCTGAAGGCATTGAGATTGGCAAAAAAGAAATTATATTAGAATTAATATCTAACGGAACCATCACTCCCGAGCAGGGTGCAGCGAGTTTAGGTATTTCTTTAGATGAACTCAATTCGTGAATATTTGTAAACCATAAAAAGGATGTTACGCTTGTAATTGTGTTAAATCACAAGTGTAACATCCTTTTTAGTTAATCACTATACAACTTAATCCAGCGCTATCGGCCCCCAGCCATATTCTTTCTTTTTGAAGGTCGAATCCACAATCGTCAATATATTATTGTAGAGATAGTCATGTGCACTCTCGGTATTCATCAATGTATTGTTATACAGGTATTTGGCTATTCCAAATGCACTGTAACTGTCAATGCTATCCCCGTACACAACCTCGCCATCCTCAAGTATCGCATATGGTCTTACTTTGTATATTGCCGACATTTCTTTTGCGGAATGTGTACTGAACTTCATTGTCTGAATATAGTATGTGGCTGTGTCAGATTCTCCAAGCACTGACGAAGAAATACCTTTTGGAGTAGATTCAAATACAAAAACATCATCACTGTTATTATCAATCACCATGTCTGAATCTGATACCAAATTTGCATATTCGCCATAAGTATCAAGTCCGTAAATCAATCCGAACCCTGATACATTCTTACCTCCTATCTTTGGTTCAACTGCTGCAACAACTCTGACTCCCTCGTTTGCAGTACTAATCTGGAATCCAACCACCTCAGGCTTTTTGGCTTCTTCTTCCACAAATTCAAAATAGTCAAGATTACATACATGTTCTGTATCAGCACTAAATGTAACAAACACTTTCTGCATACCTGTAACATTCTCAGCCTGTGTACTTACTTCTGTCCAGTTACTCCAATCACCGGTATTGTCAATGTAAGCAGTTGCAAATACACGTCCTGTTGCAGAGCCAAGTCTGAACTGCACTGTACCCTTTGCTCCCTCAGACTCTGTCTTTCTTGAATATCTGAGTTTAACTTCCTTACATCCTGTGTCACCAAAATTCACATTGTAATAACCTGTGAAGCTTCCCTTCTTCACACCACCGAGACTTGCTCCACCACTTGTGTTAGAACTGTTCTCCGCAATAAGTTTGCATGTGTAGTCCATGTCTTCCGCTTCAATTTTCTCATAAGCATTTCTGACAAGTGAATCTCTGTATGTTGGCATGTTTGCCATAAGAGAAATGGCACCGTATGATGCATGGCTATACCATGTAACTTCATCTGCTGTTTTTTTGTTCCATGTATTCCACATTATATTCGATGAGTTTTTGTTCATATATGCCACCATGGCATTTTTTTCAAAGAACGAAATATAATCTGTATTGTTGTAATCAAGAACCAGTTTTCTCAGATATCTCATCAAAATTCCTCTGAACTTTGAATTGTCATTTGTAATGTTATCTTCCTTAATAAGCACTTTGTTGTAGCACAGTTCTTTCATTGTATGATTTGCAGCATCAACTGCGTCCTGATAATATTGTGCATCACCGTATCTGTCATAGAGCATAAGCGCGGAACCGATAAATGTTCCCTGATTGTAGGTTGAACACCAGTACTCCCACATTGTATCCCATACATGACCTTTCTCATCACCCTCTCTCTCGTAGAGTGTGCAGTTTCGCCATGCGCTGTACAAATCTCTCGCCTTTGTATAATAAGAATCATCGCCTGTTGCCTGCGCAAGATAGCATGCAGCAATAATTGTAGGTCCGTTTATACATGATGTAGTGTCATCATTTGGATGATTCATTTTCCAAACCATCATTCCGTCAGATCTTGTATGGGCTCTTGCATACATCATGTCAAAATTGTATTTTGCTATATCAAGATATTTCTGAGTACCAACAAGCTGATAACCTCTCGCCAATGCAATTACGCCCCAGGCAATATCATCATTCCAGTCTTTCCATGCCCAGTCATCAGTTGTTGAATAACCAAACTGCGGTGGCATGACATGACCGGTATACTGCAAAAAGTCCTCCGTCAATTCCACAAACATGTCCTTGTAAATAGCGCGACCGGTGGTCTCATATCCGTCAAGCAGAGCTTCCATCATTTCTGCTTCGCCCCAGAACTGATCATCAGTTTTTAGTCCGTATTTTCCCGTGTTCTCATTGTATACACGGAACTGATTTCTAAATGCTGTAAGAGTCTCATCACGCATCTGCTCTGTAAAACCTTTATACTGTACACTTGTTGGAACAAGTCTCCATATCTGTCTTGGCTCCTCCCCAATCTGCGCCTTAGTCCAAAGTCTCACCTGGGCTCCGTCCTTATCCCGCTTATCATCATCACTGATAATTTCAGCATACTCTTCATTTCCGTCATCATTTTTCACCGCTGATACAATATGATAGCATCCGTCATAAGTTCCACCTGTTATCGGAACAAGCTTCCACTTGTAAATATCCTGACCGTCATTTCCGTTAAAGTCCACCGTATCCGCATTGTTATGACCGCAAATCTTCATGGTCTTATTTGAAACCACATTTGTAATCGTGTAATACTCGCCTGACTTCTTAACTTCAAATCTTGCAAAATCACTCAATGAATTCTGATTCCAAACAACACAGTTTGCGTAATAATTAGACATGTCCGTCTGAGTAATCGCTTTGCCGTTATATGCCGACTCAATAATGTACACGCCCTCCGTCACAGTCTGCGCTGCCTCAACTTTTTTTTCACACGAAAAAAAGGGAATAGCATTAACCATTAACGTCATTCCCATTACGATACTTAATAATTGTTTACCCCTTCTCATTTTTCCCGTAATCTCCTTTTTAATTATGATTGTAATATAGTTTTGATTATATGATCCGCTTCCCCTTCAGTCATATCATCACTAATGTGAATGAATGAACTATCACTTCATATAGCGTAACATACAAGAAGCATAATCGCAATTGTAAAATAGAACGGAGAAGATTGTAGAATAGAGTTTTCTTACCGCTTACATCCCTTTTGGAATTTTTTCACTTCGGGTTGCCGGCATTTTCATCTTATTTTCTTACCTCTTACATCCCTTTTGGGAAATTTTCACTTCGGGTTGCCGGCATTTTCATCTTATTTTCTTACTGCTTACATCCCTTTTGGCATTTTCTTCTTGTGGGATGCCGGGCCTAACTTTCTTGAGCAAAATTCTTTACATCCCTCTTAGCATTTTCTTCTTGTGGGATGCCGGGCCTAACTTTCTTGAGCAAAATTCTTTACATCCCTCTTAGCATTTTCTTCTTGTGGGATGCCGTACCTAACTTTCTTGAACAAAATTCTTTACATCCCTTTTGACATTTTCTTCTTGTGGGATGCCGTACCTAACTTTCTTGAACAAAATTCTTTACATCCCTTTTGGCATTTTCTTCTTGTGGGATGCCGGGCCTAACTTTTTTGAGCAAAATTCTTTACATCCCTCTTAAAAAAAATTCGCTTCGGGTTGTAGACCCTTTAATTTTGTTTCATTCTTCCTTATATCCTCTGGAAAATTATGACGATATTTCAAAGGAGAAAAAGGGCTGTCTTGCGACAGCCCCCTATAATACCTAAAGTACTTTCAACATCTGCAATATCTTCAATACTTTCAATATTTCTAATGTCTTCAATACCTACGATACTTTCAGTATTTCTAATATCTTCAATACCTACGATACTTTCAGTATTCCTTTTTTTCAATATCTAATAATAATATTTCTTCTCTAAACTCTATACTCTCTTAATTGCATTTTTGACTGTATCTAATGGGTCCTTAACCAACACAATAATCATCCATACAACTAAAGCCAACGCTATAACTGACAATCCAAGATAAGTATCGTTCAACATGTCTGCTACAGGTGGTGTAAAATACACTTCTTTGAGTTCTGCGTACTCATATATGGCATCTACAAACCACATAATAGATGCGCCCCAGAACATATAACAAAGTGCTGATATCTTTAAAGCTCTGGCCTTTTCACTGCTGTACCAGATAAATGTTGAAACCACAGCAGCTATAACAGTCAATAATAAAGTCATATTCAAACTCCTCCTATATCCAATTTATTCTGTCAATTCTTCAGCAGTCTGCCCAATCTCAATTAATATGTCATCCTTCAGCAACCTGCCTACCAACAATTAAACTGTCTACTCTTCAACAGGTGTATCTTCTCCTGCTTTCTTTGAAATTCCAGATGTGGCAAATATCATCACTCCCCACACTGCAGTAACAAGAACTGCCATTGTAACTCCCACAGTAGACATCTCGTGAAGCATTGCTGCTGTCTCTTCAGGATCATTAGCTGCTGTAAGGAATGGGAAGAATGGTTGAATCTCTCCGTGCCATAAATGCTCGAATGCAAGAAGTCCTGAACCACCCCAGAGTAAATAATTGAGTTTCTTGAGTTTGCTTGAAAATCTTTCTACTTTTAACTCTGTATCTATCTCTGTGTGGTCAGCTTTCTGACCATATTTCTTCTCTTCCTTCTTCTCAATTATCTTTGTCGCAACAGTTGTTACTACTGCTTCTGTAGCAGGTACAATAAAACATGCCATAATATAATTCCTCCTATATATATTTATTCGCCGAACTATTATTGATGCAAGTTTGTTTTGCTCATCACTTATAGAAATGAGAGTCTCATCGCACATCTGATATAATTATTTCTTCATATGCAAAATTCATCACAATAATTCCGTTGAAAAACACTTGTTTTTTCCAATTATTTCAGCAACTTAATCATACCACACGGCATAGTAATTGTCTATCAGTCTGATAGGTTTGTTACACTAATCAATCGATTCATTCTCCTATCAAAATATTATTCAATTAAAAATGAGTTCTTCCAACAGGAAGAACTCATTTTTATAAGCAGGGCTTGCCCAAACGATTATTCAAGAATGCTCTCGGCGCCATTCTGTATCCCTATCAGCTCATCAGCTTCAACATTTCTACATCTCAATCAATTCATCAGTTTACACATTTCTACATCCCCATCAATTCATCAATTTTCATGATTTATATCTCTATCAATTCATCAACTTCCACATCAAATGGCAGTCTACTGAAGATATCTCTCTCAACATCAATTCCGGGATATACTTCAATAAGTTTCAAACCACTGTCAACAAGTTCAAATACACAACGCTCTGTCACGTAGATTACACGCTGCCCGTTTTCTTTTGCGCGCTTTGCTGAAAAACTGATACTCTTAACTTCATCAACAAACTTAGGAATGTGTCCTTCGTTTTTGATGAGGATGCTTCCATCGTTGTCCTCAACATTCAATCCCTTTGTGTTAAATGTGAGGCAGAACACTACTGTGGATGTTTTTGCGGTGATATTGGCAAAGCCGCCGATTCCGGCAAATGCTCCCGGGCCTCTGTGGGCATTTACATTTCCGTGACGGTCAACTTCGATACCTCCCATAAAACAGATATCAAGTCCACCGTTATTATAGAGGTCAAACTGGTTTGCCATATTGTAAATTGAGTCAGCGCCGATAACTGCACCAAAGACTTTTCCTGATGCCGGGAATCCTCCGACACCGCCTGCCTCAACCGTCAATGTAATCTTATCGAGCATTCCGTTTTCTCTGGCATACTTAGAAACTGTCTCCGGAATTCCAACACCGATATTAACAATGTCGCCTTCAGTAAGTTCCATTGCGGCACGCTTGCCTATTATCTCAGCACTTGTGTTTACAACATTTTTTGTCTTTGTACGTTTCTCGAGCATCTCGCTCCAATCCTGCCACTGTGAATATGGAATCTCAAAACTTCCTGTCAACGATTCGTAAGCAGCATGTCTTGGCTCAGGCTTAATCTCAACAATGGCATCCACAAGACATCCCGGAATGATAGTGTTGTGTGGTCTTGAAGGCTTAACAACAAGTCTGTCCACCTGCACTATAACCTTTCCGCCATTTGCCTTTACGGCCTGACAGATGGATAACGCATCACCTGCAGTGTACATATCTTCAAAAGAAATATTTCCTTTTTTGTCTGCTGCAGTTCCCTTGATAATGGCAACATTCATCTTTGGCAACTTGTAGAAGAGGAAATCCTCTCCGTCTATCTCAACTTTTTCAACAAGAGATGTATCATTTGAAATATTATTGATTCCCGGACCCTCTTTTCTTGGATCGCAAAAAATATCCAATCCCACTTTAGAGAGCGCTCCCGGTATTCCGCCTGCCTGAGCCCTTATGGCATGGGAAATACATCCGAGGGGAAGATTATATGCTTCAAATTTATCTTCCAAAACAAGTTTCTTTGTGCTGTACATAGCGCCAAAATGTCCGCATATAATTCTGTCAACGGCACCATCTCTGATATATCCTTCCGCTGCTCTGTCCTCATCCCATGCGCCAAAGCCTGCGCTGGAAATCATAGTCAGTTTCTTTGGAGAACCTGTTTTTTTATATCTCTCATACAACGCTTCATGAAGTTCAACCGGATTGTCTATTCCGAGAAATGAATTGAGCGCAATAACATCTCCATCATTTATCAATTCAATTGCGTCTTCTTTTGTCATTATTTTAAACATACATTATCCTCTCACATCATCATCATTACTTCTCATTTGAACAAAGTGACAACTTCTTTGACACTATTTTTATGCCCCCATTTTCGTCCGTCATTTGTAATTATCCAAACAGTTAGTCACTATTTTTTTAATTCATATATCTCCCAAATGCCATCTTTCTTTGCAAAAACCCGTCCACAGGCATATTCAACTTCCTCGTATTCACTGTCAAGATATGTTTTGTCAGCTCTGACATCATACACAGCATATGCATCTGCTTCTTTATCCTTAGCGGCCACTACTCCCTTTGTAAGCACCTTAGGAGTTTCATTTGCAAATACAGCATAACCGGCGTCTTTTTCCAATACCAATACTTCGCAACAGTCGGCTGTAGGATTGGCCTGTTCATTCATTTTAAATATAAGATTACCAACATCCACACTTTCAAGTTTATCTGCAATCAAACCATCTTTTCCGTAAACGGCATAAGTCGAATCCTCATCATCACGTCCATACCAGACACCGTCGCCATATGTAAATGTTGCACCTTCAACAAAGGTTGCAATCTCTTTTCCATCAAGGGTTGCCAATCCTGTCTTGTTTTCTTTATTTTTTGCGTATATTATATCATCTTCAATGCGGTATACGGTATTGTACAATGTCTCGCAGACTCTCTCTCCCTTTAAATTGATTATTTCAGTTTCAACATTTCCATTATCGCTGAAATATCTCAACACATATGAGTTGTCGCCTTCGATTACAGACATGTTATCTTTTCCACTGTACTGTTTTGCTCCTGTTACATCATATAACACATATCCTGAATCATCATGATTAATGATTACATTCTCGCCAATTTCCAAACTGTATCTCGATTTGTTCTGTACTAATACTTTTCCCGCTGCATCAACAACGTAACTTTCATTTTCATCTGAATATAAAATCAATCCGCCTTTTGCCTCAACATCACAACCGGCGTATGTGAGTTTCAGGTCGCCGACAAACTGTTTTTCTTCGATATCATATATTTTAGAATAACCTTTGTACAATGTATCATCGTCCTTTGGTTTGAGTGAAAAATATCCCGTGTATGAATATACATACGCTTCGTCTTCATTCTTTGTTTCTCCGGTAGTGTAAATTACATTGTAGAATCGTTCATTTATTGGTTCTATACTTGCACATTCACATGGAATAAGTTCATTTCCATCCCTATCGACCAAGCCCCAAACATTTATATCCTCTGTTGAATCTTTCGCAACTTTATACGAATTATCGTCAATCTCCATACAGGCAATATATGTTCCCTTTTCCTTGCCGTCTTTGTCAATAAATGTTCTCTGGGTTCCACTCTGTATAGACGCACCGGCAAACTGTGGAGCATTAATCTCATATTTTTTCTTGGATGTATCTAATTCACCCATATAATCAACATTTTTTCCTGATTTTTTCTTCTTTGAAACTTCATCAGAATCAGCGTCTTTATCCTCCGCATTTCCCTCATCAGATTTTTTGTCATTTGATTGCTGATTTACTTCAGTTGATTTCCCATCATTTTTAGAAATCACCGTGTTCTCACATCCTCCAATCAAAGTTACTGCCATACATAATGCTAATGCAAAACCTGCTTTTCTCATGTTATTCTTCTCCCTATATTTTTTATATTAGCTTTATTCTTTACGTCTTTTAATTCAAGCGCACCCCACCTTCCCCCTGTTTAGAGAAAGGGAATCTGCTTCTCTGTTATAAGCAACGCATAGTCAAAAGTATAAAATAAACAAAGGAAAAGTTCAATCAGAATTCAGTTATTATCATTTCAAAAATACTGCCGGCGAATACAGGTATCCCTGATAATTATCACAGCCGATCTCATGTAACATGCTGCGCTTTTCTTCTGAGTCTACATACTCTGCAAGAACAGTCATGTCAAGTGATTTTGCAAGCTGGACAATAGACAAGATAATATCTCTCGAATTCTTATGTTTAACCAATCCGTTCACCAGTGAGCCGTCTAACTTTATTATGTCAAATAAATTATCCTGAAGATAATGAATAGATGTCTGTCCCATTGAGAAATCGTCTATAGCAAGAAGCAGGCCCATATCTCGAAGAGACCTCAATGTGCTGACTGTCTCTTCAGTAAAGAATAATTCTGACTGCTCAGTTACTTCAATGCACATGTTCATTTTTGCAAACGGAGTATTATCGTTTATTGTTTTGCAGAATTCTATGTATCTTGGTGTTACAACAGTTGTTGCTGTGACATTGACTGATAATTTAATATCATTTCCAAATCGTTTAAGAACTTCCGGTCTGTCTGCAATCGCCTTCTCTAATACCTTTTCTTCCAAATCTGCCAGAAATCCGCCTTCCTCTGCAAGTTTGATAACTAACGGCGGATAGATTATTCCAAGCACCGGATGCTCCCATCTGAGCAACGCCTCCGCTCCGATACACTGCCCATCATAATTGTACTGAGGCTGATATGCCAACACAACCTGTTTGGTAAGTCCATATTTCATATCGCTGCACAAATCTTTTGCAAACTGTCCCTGTACATTATCAAGTTCTGTAATAACCATCTTTGACATAGACTGCTCATTTTCTTTAAAAAACTGTATGAATGTTTCATAGTTGTTCTTTGCGTTTGCCAACGCGATTTTATCCATTGCACGAACAAACGGTGTGTAAATCAATACACCAACTATCACATTTACCAGCTGGAGTATGGAGCCTGCTATAGAACCGGTTGCATAATAGCCACCGAGCAAAATAGGGGTTGTCCACTCAACTTCTGTTGTTATTTTAGGAACAAGACCCCAATCTATAGCCATATAAGAAATGGTATAACAAACAAGTGGAGTTATCAAAAACGGTACTAACATAGTAATATTAAAAACGATTGGAAGTCCGAATACCATCAGTTCATTTATATTAAATATCATAGGAAATGTTGCTGCGAGTCCCACGCCTCTTCTCACACGACTTTTGGAAAACAGGAGAATGGCTATTAGAAGACAAATGGTTGTTCCGCATCCCCCCATAAGTACAAAACAATCAAAAAACTGTTTTGTCAAAATCGCTGAGGGCTCTGCTCCTGCTGCAACCGCCGCCTGATTTTGTGCAAGCCCCGGTGCAAAATAGGATTGCATTACCCCCTCAAGAGTATCACTTCCATGAACACCACAGAACCAAAGCACTGAAGTCGATAAAACAAACAGGAAGCCTTTTACGAATCCCACATCACCGTAAGAAAAAAGTCTGTTAAAAACATTTATTATTAGGGAACGACATGAATCAACATGAAAAGTTCCTGTTATAATCATGTTTATAATTACAAAAAATATGGTTACCGCAGTGATAGGAAAAATAGTGGACAACATTTTATTAAACGCTCTGTTTGCCCCTATTAAGAAAGGATATTTTCTTATTTGTTGTAAATAAGATGATAAGTGGAAATACATGCAGGATGCCCCAAGTCCGGCTATAATTGCAAGAAAGACCGACTTTGCTCCCATGTACTCAATTCCAAAGTGATCCAAATAGGCTCCGGACATAATAAAGAAAGCCATGATAGATGAAATAATCGCCCCACCTTCATGTGTCTGTGATTTGCCCTTCAATTTCATATAAGATCTGCTGACGGAATATGTCATGTAAACAGACAATATACCTATTGTAGAATTAAATATAACTCCGAAAAGATACGGCAAAACTCCACCGCAAAAAGATGCAATAAAATCCTGATACCAGTGTGCCGGAAATGATTTAAAAATCAAGGCAAACGCACCAATAATAACAACCGGCGTAATGTGAATAAGAGCGTTACGCACAGCACGGACAATTGTAAGTTCTTCTACTTTTTGAATAAAAAAATCTAACTGCATTTTCTTTTCCATACTAGCCTCCGTTTCCGAACATCAACCATTTTTCTTTATTCAACTTTGTTCTTTGTCTCAATTTATATATGATTTATATTTGATTTTTCATTTACTTTGTATTCATATTTAATGATTTTTCATAGTTGGCATCTGTTATTGTTTTATACTTTTCCACTCAAATCTGTTATTGTTTTTTACTTCTATTTAAACCTATTATTATGTATTTTTTAATTTAAGCATTGCTATTTTTTGTTATCTGAATCAGTTATCGTTTGTCTTTTTCTTTTCACTAAGATGTGCAATCGCCTTTTGATACAAATCAGTTGTGTTAACTCCGCTCTTTGTTATCAGATGAATAAACTCATCCAACTGCTCGTGTTTATATTTTTTCTTGTCGGAAATAGATACAAGTACTACCTTTAACCTGGCATTTGTTATTTCATTTTCCACAACATCTATAACCAGCCAGTTTTTCAGTGGCTTGTTCATAGTATAATGTGAATCGACGAATCCGCCATAAACAATATTTTCTATTTCTTTCACTGACCACTCATTATCTTTAAGTATCCTTCCAAATGTTTTTGTGTTTGAACCATCATACATTTTTTGAATGAGCGGATCATCAATATCAGATATATCTTTTAAGTCGGAAAATCCCTTTCCCACTACTCTTGAAATTCCGGCCTCCACATAATATGGAAGGCAACTTTGAATATCATCATTCTCCTTGTACGGAAATATCTTTATTCCTTTTCTTCTGCCGATTGTGTTGTAGAATCCAACAACCATCTGCTCACACGGGAATTCCTCATCTATAAATTCTCTCTTCTTCACATCAATGTTCAAAGGTGTATAGAGAAGATATGCCTGGGAAGACGACATTCTCTCTGCCTTCAATTGCATATGCTTCGATTCTATTGCATTCTGCTTCGATTCTATTGCATTCTGCTTCGATTCTATTGCATTCTGCTTTGATGCAATTTCTTTCTGCATTACAGATTGACCTATTATCGTCTGATCAATCCTGCTAATTTCTCTGTAATACTGATTCAAAGATTCAGGAATCATATAATGAATAACAACATTTATTCCCTGCACGTCAATTCCGGTTCCAAACACATTCTTAGTAAATATCAGATTCACATCACCATTATGGTATTTTTCAACCAGTTCTTTATGCTTATTTGCATCCACATCCTCATCCCAGTATGCTGCTTTGTATCCCCTCTCAAGAGCTTTCTCAAAGAGAGACTTTATGACGGTCTTTTTTTCTTCCCTGTACACGTACACAAGCACCTTTTCTTCCTTGTGCTTATCCACAATATTCCAAAATCTTTCTTCCTTTTCATACTCTCTTTCGAGTCTTTCAATATGCAACTCTATATCGTCACGAACAGGAAGTTCTTCTCTTACTATACCACTCTTATCAATCCCTAACATATCACCGATATCTTCTATTTCCTTAGGATTAAGTGACTGAGTCAGAGCCATAACAAAGCACTGTTTTTCTTCTTCAAATACACCGTTTATAAAGTCCGGAATTCTCTGATAAAAAGGTCTGAAAGTCATCCCCCACTGACTAATGCACTGTGCCTCATCAACAATCAGTAAAGAAAACTCATCTCTCCTTTTTCTGATACAATACTCAAACAGTCCATCTGTTGCCATGACGCATGGATCAACAAAAATAAACTTAGGGTTGATGATACCATTTGCAAAATCTTTTAGCAGACTATTGCGAGCAGTCTGCTCAACTCCATTGTGAAAACTCACAACTTAAAAGTCTTGA
>JAEEGF010627000.1_pt1 | contig 14209 bp, 14 predicted proteins | sample 9134171 | NCBI WGS metagenome assembly JAEEGF01 (sample SAMN16246542, study PRJNA631951) | gut metagenome | biome: gut microbiome; feature: rumen; material: AP-attached | host: Bos | place: Iran: Karaj | collected 2018-10
GAGCAGCCCGTCCCACGCCTTGGTATCCGCGAGGAAAATGGCGTCGTTATCGTCCCGGGAGCCGTAACCCCAGCCGTCCAGGATAATGAGCATCACCTTTTTCCCGTGAATATCGCCCTGCCGGATCAGGCTGCGGCCGGTCATTTCCTCCGGCGTTTCCAGGCCCAGCAGGGACAGGATGGTGGGCGCTACGTCGCCTAACATGCCGTCCCGCAGGGTAACGGGCCGATTTTCCGGGTCCATGAGCAGGAAGGGAACCAGGTTGGTGGTGTGAGCCACGTGGGGCTTGCCCGCTTCGGTATACAGGGTTTCGATATTGCCGTGATCGGCGGTGACGGCCACGATATACCCCCTTTCCCGGGCGTATTCCGCCACCTTGGCCACGGTTTCGCTGATCACATGGCAGGCCGTCAGCTTCGCTTCCGCGTTGGCTGTGTGGCCGATCACGTCGCCGTTGGCGAAATTGGTCAGAATAAAATCATAGCCCGCGTCCGCGGCGGCCATCACCTTTTCGGAAACCTCCGGCAGGCTCAATTCCGGCTTCCGGTCGAAGGGAATGCCCTTGGGCGAGGGTACGCGCACGTCGTCTTCCCCCGGGAAGGGCCGGTTTTCCCCACCGTTGAAAAAGAAGGTTACGTGGGCGTATTTTTCACTTTCCGCGCAGTGGAACTGCCTGAGACCCGCTTCGCTGATGATCTGCGCCAGGGGCTTTACCACTTTTTCCGGCGCGAAAGCGATGGGCAGATGCTTGAATTTTTCATGATACATGGTCATGATCACGAATTGCAGATCCGGCATGAATGCCCGGGGAAAACGGTCAAAATCCGCTTCGGTGAACGCTTCTGTCAGTTCGATTTCCCTTTCTCCCCGGCGGCAGCAGAAAACCACACTGTCGCCGTCCTGAATCTTGCCCACCGGCGCGCCGTGCCCGTCCACCCGCACCATGGGTTCCAAAGAATAATCGGTCTGTCCCTGAGCATAAGCCGCTTCCACAGCTTTGGCCAGGGCCAGTCCGCCGCGATCCTGCTTGTCCATTCTCATCGACCTCCTGTATTTATTTGAGTGCCGGAAACAGCTCCAGCAGCTGGGAAAAATGCGAAATAAAATGATCGGGCCGGTTTTCATCGGTCACAGGCTGGGGCTTTTTGCCGGGATACTGCACCGCCACCGTCATGCCCAGGCCCGCCGCTTTCGCTCCCACCACGTCCCGGTTCAGGTTGTCGCCCACATAGCAGGTGTTTTCAGGCAGGCTGCCGCATTCCGCCAGGGCGTAATAATAGATGGCCGGATGGGGCTTGCGGATGAGGCAGACGGAGGACTGCTGCACGGTTTTGAAGTAAGGCCGCAGCCCGTCCCGGTCCAGCCAGTCGTCCACTTCCTCTGTGCCCACCAGGTCGCTGACGATCCCCAGGGTGTAGCCCCGGCGGTACAGTTCCTTGATGGTTTCGATGCCGCCGTCGGTGACCACCCGCTCGCCCTTGGTTTTGCGGTAGGCCCAGGTGAGTTCGTCCGCCGCGGCTTCCACCCGGTCCCGGGGAAGGTCGAAGGCCAGCCAGCGGGTCCACAGAATTTTCGGCGGCGCTTCGCAGTAAAAGGTCAGGGCCCAGTCCCGGTATTTGCTGTAGCGGGTCTCGATCACGTCCCGGTAATAGGCTTCCGGGTCGGCGTCCACATGAAGCAGTTCGCAGATGCGCTGTTTGGCCGCGTGGCTGTACGCTTCATCCTTCCGGATCACCCGGAAGGTGTCGCCCAAATCCACAAAAATCGTGTCGATCACAGGACAGCGCCTCCTTTCTGCAGGATCGGCAAATTCAAAGCGTCGGTAAAACGGTGAATGATATAGTCCGGCCTGTTTTCGTCGGTCAGGGTCTTTTTTGCCAGCTTTTCCGGGCTGATGAACAGGATGTTGGCCCCGATGCCCGCCCGCTTGGCCCCGGTAATGTCCCGGTTCAGGTTATCGGCGATGGAGGCGCACTCCTCCGGTTTCAATCCCAGTTCCCGGCAGCCCATCCAGTACATTTCCGGATCGGGCTTGCGGATATGGCAGATGGAGGACAGGATCACCGTGTCGAAATACGGTTCCAGCCCATCCTGTTTCAGCCACCCGTAGATTTCTTCTTCTCCGATCAGATTAGAAATGATACCTAACTTGAAGCCCCGGTTTTTCAGCTCCCGGATCACCTCCAAGCCACCATCCACCACCCGGCGCAAGCCCTTCACCTGGCGGTACTGATAGGTCATTTCGTGACAGATGGCCTTTAGCTTTTCTTCCGGCAGCTCCGGCAGCAGCCATTTTGCCCACAGTTCATAATCGCCGGATTCTTTGTTTTCTCCCAGTGCCCAGGGCCGGTATTTTTCTTCATAAATCGCGTCGATTCTTTGAAGGAACGCCTTCGGATCGTCCGCCCCGGCCAGCTCCGCCATGCGTCGGGCTGCGGCGGCCTGATGCTCCGGCGCTGGATCGCAGATGCGCAGGGTGCCGCCCAAATCGAAGAATACGCCTCGGATCATGCCGCCCTACCCCCTTTTCGGGAAAAGTTCCAGCAGTTCGGGAATGGAACGGATGCGGCAATGGGGCTGTTTGGTGGGGGCTTTGCCCTCCCGGTCCGCCGTGCCCGCGTCCTCAAACAGCACCATGCAGCCAAAGCCCGCGTCCAAAGCGCCCTCCACGTCCCGCACCGGATTATCGCCCACGTAGGCGCAGTTTTCCGGCCTGGAGCCGATGCACCGGGCAGACAGCAGGTAAATGGCCGGATCGGGCTTGCGAAGCCGCACCTTGGAGGAGAGGATCACCGTTTTGAAGCAGTCCGCTACCTTCGCTTCGCACATCCAGTCGGGGATTTCCGTTTCGGTGATGGTGTTGGCGATGATGCCTAACTTATACCCCCGGGCTTTCAGTTCCCGCAGGGTTTCCGGCGTGCCTTCATGCGCCAGGCGGCGGCCGTCGTGGTCCCGCCACAGCCGGGTCAGCCTGGCGGCGTGAGGCGCGACGCGGTACGCGGGATAATCAGGCAAAAGGTATTGAAGCCACAATTCCATTTCGCTCACGTCCAGCAGGCGGCTCTTTGCCAGCTTGCGGTACGCTTTCCAACGGGCCTCCAGCTTTTCAAAGAAAAGATCGTGAGGCTCCTCCGCCCCGACGATTTCCATCAAACGGCGTTCCGCGTCGGCGGCAAATTCCCTGTCCTCCACTACGTAGCGAAGGGTCGCGCCCACGTCGAAGAAAATGGTGTCGATGTTTTCAAAAGCCATGTTCAGCCCTCCTCGTTCGTTTTTCGGATGATGCCGGGTATCTCCATGAGATCGGTAATATTGTAATCCGCTTTGTAGCCTGATTCGGCCAGGCCTTTGTCCCGCTTAAAGGCGTTGGGGCTGTAAATCTGGATCGCCAGGCGCCAGCCCGCGTTTCGAACGCCCCGCACGTCCCGGGACAGGGTATCGCCCACATAGGCCATATCATCCGGCGAAAGGCCCATGATTTTTTCCGCCAGGCGGAAAATCCCCGCGTCCGGCTTGCGGATGCCCGTTCCGGCGGAGGTGAGCACACATTCCATGTATTCCGCAAGGCCGTATTCCGCCATGAAGTGGGGTACGATGCTGCGGGACAGGATGTTGCTGATCATGCCCAGGCGAAGGCCGTCCGCCTTCAATGCGTCCATGCAGGCTAAAAGGTTGGGACGGCGCAGGTTGCACACCCGCTCATAATCGTACAGAAAGCTCAATTCCTCCGCCATGGGGCCCAGCGTTTCCCTGGACAGGCCCTGTTCCCGCAGGAAATAATCGCTCCATACGATTTCCGGCGGCAGCTCCCGCAGGGTTTCTTCCGATTCATGCTTATAGCGCTCGGCGTTTTCCTGCAATTGCAGCGACAGCGCCTGCTCGGAAATATTCAAATGGATCCCGTATTCTGCCAGCCGGCTGATCAACCGCCGGGAGAACCACAGTTTTCTGTCTTCGCTGCTGGAACACACATGAAGCGTACCTCCCAGATCAAACAGCACCGCCCGGATCATGAACATCCCCCCTCAGGAGTAACTCAAACGTTTTCGTTATTATTCTAAACCAATCGCGCCGCATTGTCAAACGCAGAAAAGAGCCGCTAACCTGCGATTTTTCTGTATTTTCGCGAATGATGCGCGGTCTGAACGGAAATAGAAACGAACATTTTCCGCAAATTTACGCCTTGGAGGGCTTCAGCACCGGAAACCAGTCCTTTTCTTTGTTTCTCTTGCATTCTTTAGCGATTCATGCTATAATACGAACGAAAATTTCACGAAAACAATGGGCGGAAATTTTGCGCGAGGGAGAGGGCGCCATGAAGCAGGTCACCATCAAGGATATCGCCCGGGCTGCCGGCGTATCCTATTCCACCGTATCGCGGTCTTTGTCCGGCAGTTCGGAAATCAGTGAAAAAACGCGAAGCCGCATCCTGCAGCTGTGCAAGGAAATGAACTATACCGCCAACGCCGTGGCCCGCTCCATGGTGATGAAAAGCACCAAGCTCCTGGGCCTGATCGTAACGGACATTTCCAATCCCTTCATGTCCGAGCTGGCTTACTATATCGACGGCCAGGCCCGTGCCAGGGGCTACAACATCGTGCTGTGCAATTCCCTGCGCAGTCTGGAACAGGAACGGCTGCTGTTTGAGCTCATGATCAGCCGGAAGGTGGACGGCGTGATCCTGCTTCCTGCCGAATCGGACAGCTATCACATGCTGGAAACGCTGCTGCCCCGTATCCCCACCATTTTTGTAGGGGAAAATCTGCGGGACGCGCCGGAAAGCTTCGTCACGGTGGATAATTATCGGGGCGCGTACATGGGGGTGGAATACCTGTACCGGCTGGGACACCGCCGCATCCTGTACTTTGGCAAGCGCAAGGGCAGCACCACCCACCATCTGCGGGGCGAAGGCTATCAGGCTGCCTGCCGGGACCTGAATCTTCCGTCCCAATACCTGAACAACACGTTTTCTTCCACTTCCATCAAGCACGGCTACCAGCTGGCACAGCAGCTGTTCTCCCAGCCGCTGAATGAAACGGCCATCTTTGCGGCCACCGATACAAACGCCCTGGGCATTTTGCAGGCAGCCGAGGAAAAAGGCATCCGCATCCCGGAGGACCTGTCCCTGCTGGGCTTTGATAATATCCGGGACAGCGGCTTGCCACGCATCGGCCTCACCACCATCGAGCAGCCCAAAAAGCTGCTGGCGTCCATGGCGGTGGATTCCCTGCTGGATAAAATAGAAAACGAACTGGCGGGGTATACCCACCGCGTCCTCACCCCCAGTCTGGTGGAGAGGACCACCTGCCGGGCGATCAACGGGCAGGAATGAAGCGCGGGGAAAGAGGGCCGGCTTCCGCCATTTCGCGCACGACCCGCGCAACGTCATAAATATCCTCGATCACAACGTCCGGGGCCAGGGCCTGATCCAGCGCCTGGTCCTTTTCCTTTGTCAGCTTGGAACCGATCTGAACGGCGGCAGCGAAGCCCGCCCTTTTGGATCCGATCACATCCCGGGATACGGTATCGCCCACATAAACGCATTCTTCCGGTTTGGAACGCATCTGGCGCAGGGATACAGTGAAAATATCCCTGCAGGGTTTGCGGAAACCGGTGACGGAGGACAGGGTGACGTCCTGGAAGAAATCCCGGATTCCGTATTCCTCCAGGCTGTCGAATACCTGGTAGAGTGCGGCGGTGTTGCTGATCACGCCCAGCTTCAGCCCCATTTTTTTCAGTTCGCCCAGCATTTCCCTGACCCTGGGCCGCAGCCTGCGGTGAAAGTACGTCACTTCCCACATATGGGCGATTTCTTCGCAGCGGGGCAGCAGCGCTTCCCGCGGAAAATCAAAATCCGTCAGGATGTAATCGCCCCAAATCTGGGTGGGCTTGAGCTCTACGTCGCCGGCGGTCCGCACCGTGTCATACCGCTTCCAGCCCGCTTCCACCGCTTTTCGCAGCTCCGCCAGTCCGATGCCGGGGTCCATGCCCCAGCTTTTCAGCATGCGGTCCAACTGGGCGATGGCCAGCTCATGGGATTCCTCGTCCACCCAGATATCCTCCAGCGTGCCGCCCATATCGAACAGAACCGTGGTAATCATTCGCACTCCTCCAGGTTTTCTTTCGTTTCCGTCAGCGGCCCCGTGAGGCGGCCGTTTTTTTCGATTTGAAAGGCGATCCAGGGCCAATGCCGGGCCGGACTGAACGGATCGCCCGCAAACGCGCCCGTATACCATACCTGCGCCCCCGCCTTCCGCAGCATGGCCGCGGTGTCGGCGGAGGGCCTGTCCTTACGCGGGATGTACGTTTCGCCGCAGGACACCACCGCGTGAACGGGCCGCAGCGCGTCAGCCAGGGCCTGCGTCATGGCCTTCCGGTCGCCATGGTGAGGTACCTTGAGTAAATCGCAGGGAGCATTGTCCCACCCTTCCCAAAGCGCCCCGAAGCAGTCCGCCCCCAGCGCCAGCTTGCGCCCGGCGTATTCGGCGCGGAAAATGAGGGACGCCGGATTGCGCAGCCGGGATACGGCGGCCTTTTCCGCATCGGGAATCATTTCACCCCGGAACATGCTGTCCCAGGCCCGCTTCTGCCTTTCCATTCCCGGCGGATCGGGCGAAACGCAGGCCATTTTCAGCCCCGGCCCCAGCCCGGTAAGCGGCCCTGATTCCCGGATTTCCTCCAGGGCGCAGCCCTGCCGCTGGAGAAGGTCCGTGATTTCCTTCCATACGTTCAGACAGTTGATGAGACCGCGCACCGTCTTTTCCGCCTGGGGTTCCTGCGGGATCGTCCCGGCCCCGTCCGGCGGAAAATACCCGGAAATGACCCGCCGAATGGGAATCGTCTCTGCGATTTCCTTTAGCCCGCCCATATGATCCAGGTGCAGGTGAGTGATGATGACCGCGTCCAGCCGCGAAACGCCCAGCGCCCGCAGGTATTCCGCGCAGACGCAGCCTCCGTGCAAAGCTTCCGGAAGGCTGCTTCCCGCGTCCACCAGCAGGCGGAAGGGCTTTTCTCCCAGCCTTTCCAGCAGTGCGCTGTCGCCGTCGCCCACATTAAAAAAGCGGATGATCAGCTTTTCTTTATCGGCGGCTGACATACTTTTTCCACTCCGGTTCCTGTTCCGCCTTGGGCTTTTTCGCCCGGTCCCGCCGAAACAGCAGGGCGGACGCCCCTGTTCCCGCCGCCGTTGGCGGCAGGATGAACCAGGCGAAGAACACCAGGAAGGATAAGAACCCTTCCGTAAAGCCCAGCATGGCCAGCATGATGACCAGCACGGCTGCCGCGTATACGCACAGCCACAAATGGCCCCCGAATACGAGGCGCTTGTCACTGAAAAACCGATGAGGCAGGCAGCATACCGCCGCGCCCGCTGCGCTGGCCAGCAGCGCGATGATCAGGTTGCTTCCCCAGGCGGGCAGGGAGGAAAGCGGCCCCGTCAGCAGCCGGATGGCGCCTTCATAGCACAGGAAATACGCCGCAACAAACAGGATACTCAGGGAAAACGTATACACGATGAGGCTGCTTTTGGGCTTGCCGTTTTCCGTAAACTGAAAAGCGCTCCAAAAGCTGTCCGCCCGCTCCTGCCGCTTTGCCTGCTTTTCCTTTTCAGCCAGCGTTTCCTTTTTGCTCATGAACTTTCCTGCGCCTCCGCATCCATAGAACAGGCGAGGGGAAGACGCAAAAGCATGCTTCCCCCCGCCGCTGTTTTACCCATTACATGTTGGGATTCTTTGCCAGCCAGTAGGTCCACATATCCTGGGCGTCCAGGAACAGGCTGTAGATGCCCTCCAGGTCGCCCTCGATCGCGCCGCACTCTTCCAGCGTGGCGGGATTCCACTTGGAGACCACGTCATCGCGCACCGCCCAGTTGCCTTCCTTCTGGAAGGGCTTCAGGCCGCCGGACTTGCCGTCCACGCCGCCGGTGATGTAACGGATGAACAGGCGGGCGCCCGCGGGATTGCCGCCGCCTTCCACCACATACATGTATTCGCAGTTTTCCAGTCCGGTGTACGGGGCCAGGCCCATGCACCAGCCGATGTTGTAGCCGGATTCGTCCCGATTGCCGATCTTTCCGCCGGAGGCCAGGCACAGCGCGGGATCGTCCGCCGTGGAATTATGCACGGCCAGCACCAGTTCATCGCCGTCGCCGATGAAGGTCATCTTCATCTGAGAGAAGCGCCACAGGTATTCCACGCCAGCGTTCTTTTCCGGCACTTCAAACTCAAAAGCAGACCCGTCATACGTGTATTCCAGAGGCTTCCCGTAGGCCGCTTCATAGGCCGCTTCCATCTGGTCCGCGTTCAGGATGAAGCTGGCGAACAGGGACAGATATGCGGTCTCCTGGCCGATCTCCTTGGTGAACAGGCGGTATTTCTGGGTACCGTCCTCGTTCTTTTCAATGATCTGCCACCAATTGTTCACCGGGCTGCCATCCGGGAAGGCTTCGGTATTGTAATACCAGAAGGACTGGGAAGCGTACAGCGGATAGCCGTAGCGCAGCAGGTCGGGGTCGATATGTTCGCAGATATCCTTGGGATAGAAGGCGGCGCAATAGCCCTCCTCATAGAAATCGAAGAACACGTCGCCGTTCACGTCCTTGGCCTGGAGCACGTCGGCGGTGATGTTGCCGGTTTCCGCTTCGATGCGGCACTTGCTCAGCACTTCATCCTGATCCAGATCGTAGATCACCAGGTTGATGTCAGGATACAGTTCCTTAAACCCTTTTTCAGCCTTGAGCATTTTGGATGAGGTGGCGTATACCGTCAGTTCGCCGTTTTCGGCCTTGGCCAGTTCGTAGAGCTGGTCGTCGGTCATTTCGCTCCATTCGTCATAGATGGGGCCGTAGGTGATTTCCGCCAGGCCGGCGGAGCAGCAGCTGACGATCATGAGGCATGCCAGCAGCAGCGCGATGAGCTTTCCTTTCATGTTCTTTCTCCTTTCGATCTTATGGGTGAACATTATTTCAGCGCCGTCCGGCGCAAGGATACGGGATGTGTCAAGCGGACAGATCGCTCTGATCCACACGGGCCCGCTTGATCAGCCGTGTGGTTTCCGCGCAGTAAATATTGATCTTTTCCGGCGGGATATGCACGTAGAGCTGCTGGTTGATCTGGTAATGCACCAAGCCGAGCTGTTTGGCCAGAAAATCGCTCTTCCCGGCCTGGAGAGACACCAGTGTTTCGGAGCCGGCGGGCTGGTTGGCGTATACCGTGACCGGCAAGGCGCCGGGCGTTTCTTTCGTTTCGATGCGGATCTGTTCCGGTCGCACCGCTACCACCACCGGGAATTCGCCCGTGGGAACAGGTTCGTCCGTCATATCCTTTTGCGGGAACAGATGCTCGCCCAAAGCGCTGCGCACCCGCAGCCCGTCCGCTTCCATATTTGCCCTGCCTTCCAGGAAATTGATGCGGGGATTGCCGATAAAATCGGCAGCCTGGAGGTCGATGGGATTCATATACAGCTCCACCGGTGTGGATACCTGGCTCAGTTCGCCCGCCTTGAACAGGGCGATTTTGGTGGACATGGTGAGCGCTTCCACCTGGTCATGGGTTACGTAAATGATGGTCGTGCCCAAATCACGGTGCAGACGCAAAAGCTCCGACCGCATGTCAATGCGCAGCCTGGCGTCCAGGTTGGACAGGGGCTCGTCCAGCAGCAGCAGCTTGGGATTGCTTGCCACGGCCCGGGCGATGGCCACGCGCTGCTGCTGTCCGCCGGAAAGCTCGTTGGGGTAGCGCTTTTCGTATTCGTCGATCCGCATCATCCTCAGCGCGTCCCGCACCCGCTTTTCCACTTCCGCTTTGGGAAGCTTCTGAATTTTCAGGCCGAAGGCGATGTTTTCAAACACCGTCATATGCGGCCACAGGGCGTAGGACTGGAACACCAGGTTCAGCCCGCGCTTGCTGGGTTCCAGATAGAAGGCTTTTTCCGCGTTGATGGCTTCCTTGCCGTCAATGAGCATCACGCCGCCCTGGGGCCGTTCCAGGCCGGATACCACGCGGAGGGTGGTGGTTTTTCCGCAGCCGGAGGGCCCAAGCAGCGTCATGAAATCCCCGTCCTCAATTGTCAGGGTCAGATTCTTGAGCACATGGTTATCGCCATAATACTTGTTGATATTCTTCAATTCAATTTTGCTCATGGTTCAAATCCTCTCTGCGCTGATGGCGGTCACGGGTGTGTAAGGAAAGAAAGCACGGTTTCTTACCAGCTCTTACCGATATCCGCGCCGAACCGGTTCGCGATGATATAGCATACCAGGATGAAGAACAGCACGCACACCGAAATGGCGTCCGCCATCTGGTTGTAGCCCTCCTGGGAATAGGTAAACGCAAGATACGACATGGTCTGCGTCTTTTTATCCATCATGATGATGATCAGATCCAATTCCTTGGCGATGGAAATAAAGGTGAGCATAAATCCTGAAATGAAGCCGTTTTTGGCAAGGGGCAGCACGATTTTGCGCATCCTTTGCCAGAAGGAGGCGCCGTTGATGGTTGCCGCTTCCTCTAATTCAGTGGAAATCTGCATCATATTGGCCGTGCCGGACCGGCTGGCAAAGGGGAAATGCTTCACCACGCTGGTGAGTACGATCAGAGTGAACGTGCCGTACAGCGACGGAATCAGTCCGCCCAAATGAGATTGGGAAAACATGGCGAAATACATGGTGGAAAACGCCACGCCGCTCATCAGGTAGGGAATGAAAACCAATTGCTCCGTCAGCGAGCCGTACCATTTGCCGCGGCCTCGGGTGGAAATATAGCCCAGGAACTGGCCGCACAGCGCCGTAATGATGGAAGCGATGAAGGTGAGCCGCACAGTGTTCCACAGGCTTCCGCCAAATTCGGAATTCTGGAAAATGCCGGGATAGCTCGTATATTTCTGCGCCTGATCCACCGTGCCGATCCAATTGTACAGCGTCAGATTGTTCAAGCCGTAGCCGTTGCCCGTGGTGATCTGGAAGGTCTCCATCACCAGCACGAACATAGGCATTACCATGGCTACCACCAGGAAAAACACCAGGAAGGCCATTAAAGGCTTTTTGGCTTTGCCAAGCTTCATTTCCGTGCTCCTGCCGCCTTTGCCGCCGATGGTGGCGTAGGATTTCCGGACGCCGATGATGCGCTGGTTGGAAAAAATGATCAGCGCTGCCAAGGCGATGAGGACCAGGCTCATGGCGTAGCCCACGTTGCGGGGGCCGTCGCTGATGAACACCTTCATTTTGGTAGCCAGGGTGTAATAACCGATGCGGTTGCCCAGGTTGGCGGCTACGCCATACGTGCCGATGGATTTGGAAAGCGTCATGATGACGGAGGACAGAATGCTGGGAAGCACCAGGGGCAGGGTGATGGATTTGAGGATCTGCGGTTTGGTGGCCCCGCAGATTTCGCCCATTTCCTCCAGCTCGGAATTGATGGAGCGAAGGGCGGAGGAAACATTGATGTAGGAAAACGCATAATAGTGAAGCGACATGCACAGAACGATAGCGATGGGCCCGTAGGCCAGCCAGTCCGGTATTTGCATGCCCAGGCCCGCCAGGAAGCCCAGGGCGCCGGAGCGTTCATTGCGGAACACTGCCAGCCAGGACAGCGCCTTGCACCAGGAAGGAATCATATAGGGGATCACCACCAGCATGCCCAGCGCCTTTTTTCCGGGAATGTCGGACCTGACGATCAGCCACCCCAGCACCGACCCTAAGGGAACAGACACCAGCACTGTGAACAGGCCCACGATCAGCGAATTTTTCAGCGGCCCCCACAGCGTGGATTCCGCCATGTTGCTCACCAGGATATAACGCCAGTAATACAGCGTGAAATCTCCCGGTTTGCCGCCGATGCGCCGGATTTCCGATTTGGCGGCGGTAAACGTGGAAGCGATCATTTGCAAAAGGGGGATCACGATCAGGCAAAACAAAATGATGAGACTGAAAAAAACGATCATATTAAAAGGATTCCTGACCACGTTCAGGAACTGATTTTTTAATCGTTCCTTTGTCATGGGATACCTAATTCTTTCCTGCTTCACTGACATTCTCCCCTTTTTCTTCACCCGAGAGTATATCTGTACATTTTTACGCACACGTTTTCGTAATTCTTGACGGCGTTGATTATATCAGAAATGTGCCGCCGCGTCAATGCAAATTCAACAAAAAAGGCAAATTTTCCTCTTTGGCCCGAACACGGATCAGGCTGGCCCTCCTTCTCCGCCAAGCAATGCATCTTTGTTTTTCGCTTCAAATGGCGCGGATATGAATCAACAGGACGGATATTGACCATCGAAAGAAAAAGAAAATTGTGAAAAATAGCAAAAAAAGGCTTGCAAAAGTTCCTTTTTACGAATACAATATAGCAAAAACGTTTGAACGGATACAGAATAACCGCCGCTGCAAAAAGCAGAAGGAGCTCAAAACCCGCGTCCGTTCTTTCGTGTTCCACCGCTAAAAGGCAGCCAGCGCTTTTTGCGGCGGAACCAAAAGGAAATTGAAGGAGGCATTGCGATGCTGCTGGAAATCATGAATCAACATGTCCCGATTGCCCAATACTTGGAGTTTTTTATCCGCATCATAGCAGCCTGCGCCTGCGGCGCCATCATCGGCGTGGAGCGCAGCCACCGATTAAAGGAAGCGGGCGTGCGCACGCATATGCTGGTTTGCTGCGCAGCCGCCTTAATGATTATTATATCCAAATACGGGTTTGCCGATATCAGCACCGCGGATGGGAGTTTTTATTTCGGTACGCGCGGCGCTGATCCAGCCCGTATCGCGGCCCAGGTGGTCAGCGGTATCAGCTTCCTTTGTGCCGGCGTCATCTTTAAACAAGGATCGGTTATCAAAGGCCTGACCACCGCCGCCGGCCTTTGGGCCACTGCGGGCGTCGGCCTGGCTTTGGGTTCCGGTATGTATCTGCTGGGCGGCTTCGCCACCATCCTGGTGCTCCTGCTTCAAATTGTCATGCACCTTTTCCCCGTTTTCAATGATCATTACCAGAACAATCGTATCGAAATCACGGTCATTGACGATACAGGCTTCCGTAATGCTTTGAGCAAACAGCTCAATATCTGGCACGCGCAGGTGATCGAAAGCAGCATTTCCCGCAATCCGGATGGCACGACCTCCTATTCCATGGTGGTTAAGATGCACGACAGCGTGAAACACGAGGATATTTTTGCTTTCCTGGAGCAAAACAGCAACGTTTCATCCTTCCAGCAGACGATCAACGGATAATCAGGCAAACCGCCCGCTGCCGGATCACCCTTTTCCATCGCAGAATAAATAGATGGATTGGGCAAAATATGTTATCCGTTGGTGCAGGACGGAAATAACACTGCACAGGCATTATGGATAAAAGAGAACCCATGATCTATGCTTACATGTCATACGTTTCTGACCGATTTGGTTATATCAAAGTGGGGTATACCGAGGAGAATCCACAAAGGGTCATATTTGACGAATCAGAGTGGACTGGCCTCACACCAGGCATTGTCCTGATCGATTCTGCAATCAGGAAAGACGGAAGCATTTTGACTGGCGAAACATTCCGTGAATACCTGCGGCAGCAAGGATACAAAGAATTGTCAACAGGTTATGATCATAAAGGATGGTTTGACTGTTCCCCGGAAGATATCATAACAGCATATAAACATGCAATTTCGCAGCACATAGATTTTTTTGAAAAGTAACATGACAGATATATCCAAAACTATGCGCGAGATTAATTCCACTCTCAAAACCAGCGGATTTACTGGGTTTCATTTCCGGGAAAAAGAAGGCAATGCCTATGAGCTCGTGCGGGATTCCCAGACTGATCATGGGGCAGCTATCGGATTAAGCGAGGGAGAACGCAGATTTGTCGCGTTTCTGTACTTTTTCTATATTTTCTGCTGACATGCCATCATGATGGGTGGGAAATGCAAAAGACTTTACTGGATGAACATAAGGAAGCTTTTGCTCCGCCTGGATCAGTGGACTGGCAGAGCAGCTTCAGTATTGTTTCAGCAATCCGCATACTTCCGGATCAACACTTCCCAACGCATTTGACATTCTACTTCTTCCGCTGATGCAACTCATTGATAGATTCACATCCAGCAAAAGCTTCATCATGCTGTGCTTCTGGAGGACATTCAGCGTCACGCAAGCCTCGCGGCAGATGATAAGGAAAAGTACATTGCTTATCTGACGCGGCTTTCCGAAAAGGAATGGATCGGTGAGAAAGCG
>JAEEGF010495149.1_pt1 | contig 14208 bp, 13 predicted proteins | sample 9134171 | NCBI WGS metagenome assembly JAEEGF01 (sample SAMN16246542, study PRJNA631951) | gut metagenome | biome: gut microbiome; feature: rumen; material: AP-attached | host: Bos | place: Iran: Karaj | collected 2018-10
CTACCATTCCCATCAGGCTTGGTTCATCGTAACCGGTTTTATCACGTTCAAGCTTAAACCTTGCACGCAGGCTTGGATTTTTTATAAAGTTTGTAGAAAACTGTAAGCCCGCAAGATTAAAGGTTTTACTTGGCGACATAGAAACAATACAATTTTGTGCAAGCTCAGGTGAAAGCGTTGAAAAAACTGTGTGAACATTCGGCGCATAAACAAAATCGTTGTGAATCTCATCAGCAAAAACAAGAACGTTATGACGCAGACAGATTTCTGCAAGACGGCTCAATTCTTCGCGCGTCCAGACCCGGCTTACAGGATTATGCGGACTGCAGAGAATAAAAAGCTTTACATCGTTTTCTACTATTTTATTTTCGAAATCTTCAAAATCGATTTGCCATTTCCCATCTTTTTCAAAAAGCGGAGAAGTTACAAGATTGCGGTTATTTGCTTCTATCATATTTTTAAAAGGATAGTAAACCGGAGTCTGAATCAGAACACTCTCGCCTTCCTTTGTGTATGCTTTGATTGCAGTTGCTATTGCAAATACTACACCCGGAGTTGAAACCATTTCTCGACGGTCAAAGGTAAAGTTGTGCTCGTTTTTCATCCAGGCTGCCAGTGCATTATGGAAGGCTTTATCCGGACAAGAATATCCGAAAATACCATGATCTATTTTTTTATGAAGAGCTTCGAGGATTACAGGGCTTGTCGGGAAATCCATATCTGCAACCCAGAGTGAAAGAACATCTGCTGGTTTTCCGCGCGCAACAGCAAGATCGATTTTTACAGCACCAGTATTGCGACGGTCGGTAATTTTGTTGAAGTTATAAGACATAATTTTTTTCCTTTAACCTATTGACTTGCTAGGTTATTTAGAGTATAACTTTAGTTACCTACTATGTCAATAGGTTATTAGGCAATTCTAGAAAACCACAGGAGTATATAATATGGCAAAGATTTTGGATCAGCCGCGCTATAAATGTGCGCTTGCTGCAATGCAGACCGTTCATGCAATTCCGGGGGCAATACCGGTTCTTCATTCGGGACCTGGCTGTGCGGCAAAATTGAACGACAACAACGGAACAAGCGGACGTTACAGCCCGAATATTTTTCCGTGTACGTCTATAAGTGAAAAAGAAGTTGTATTTGGCGGAACTAACAAGCTGCGTTCTACTATAGAAAATGCTCTCAAAGTTATTGATGCCGATTTATTCGTAGTACTCAGTGGTTGTACCGGCGAAATTATTGGTGATGACATTGAAGAAGTTGCAAGTAATTTTGCAGATGCCGAAAAGCCAGTTATCTGGGCAAAAACTCCGGGTTTTAAAGGAAACAACTATGTTGGCCACGACTGGATTTTGAAGTCAATTTTTGAGCAGTATCTTGAACGTGATGAAGCTGTAAAAGTTTGGGCAAATGCTGATGGTGAACCTGAAAAAGAAAAAGGACTTGTAAACCTTTTTGTAGCTCCGCCGCAGCAGGATCCTTACTGGCTTGGAAACTTGCGCGAAATTGAAAGTCTGCTTTCTGAAATCGGTTTAAAGCCTAACACAATTTTTGGATTTGGCCGCGGTCTTGAAAATCTTAAAAAGATTCCTAAGGCTGAATATACAATTCTTGTTTCCCCTTGGGCTGGCCTGGAAAGTGCTAAATATCTGGAACGTCGTTTTGGAACCAAGCTTTTGCAGTATCCTCTTCTTCCGATTGGTGCTACAGAAACTACAAAGTTCCTGCGTGCTGTTGCAGATTTTACAGGTGCTGACAAGACTTTAACAGAGAGTGTAATCGCCGAAAAGGAAGCAGAGTTCTACTATTATATTGAACGATTTGCAGACACACTTCTGGAAACCCGTATTCTTGGAAAACGCTTTACGGTTGTTAGCGACAGTGAATATACACTTGCGGTTACCAAGTTTCTTGTAAACGACATGGGACTCTTCCCTGAAAAAGTTTTTATAACTGATGATGCGCCAAAAGCCTTCCAGCAGAAAATTACCGATGAATTGAATCAGCTTAATTATGGAATTACAACAGAGCTTCAGTTCACAACTGATGGTCACGATATTCACGAACAGATTAAAGCTTTTGATTTTGCAGGAACTCCGTTGATAGTTGGCTCTAACTGGGAAAAGAAGCTTGCTCTGGAAATGGGTGCACACTATGTAAACGTGAGCTACCCTATGCTCGAAAAGCTTGTAATAAATGATCACATTGCCGGTTACAGCGGCGGACTTCATTTACTGGAACAGATTTATACAGCAGCTATGAGCAAGCTTAAGTTATAGGAGGAAAAAAATGCCATTTAATTTTACTAATGCAAATATAGCAATACGCGAAAACCGACTCGGTTCTATTACAGGTTTTGTTGGAGATCTTAAAACTCTGGTAGAAAAATCTGAAGATGGAAGTCTCAGAAACAGAGAGCGCTGCTTCAGCCAGTCAAGCTCCTGTCTTTCGGGCTGTGCCCTCAATGCACTTGCCGCTATACGTAATGTTGCAGTTGTTTACCATGCGCCTGCCGGTTGTACTGCAATGGCAAGTAATGATGCAGTAAAGTTCGGACAGATTGCAGCACGCGTTAATAAAACAACAAACTCTGTTTTTGTCTGCACAGATTTGAATGAAAAAGACACTGTATTTGGTGCAACTAACGATTTGCGAAAAATCATTCTGCACACCTACGAAGCTTATAAGCCTGATGCAATTTTCGTTTCTACAAGCTGTGTTTCAGGTGTAACCGGTGAAGATGTTGACGGTGTTGCAAGCGATTTAGACTCCGAGCTGCCAATTCCTGTAATTCCAGTTCACTGTGAAGGTTTTAAGAGCCGAATCTGGGCCAGCGGTTTTGACATTTCTGATCACGCAGTTTTACAGGGTATTGTACAGCCACCAAAGCAAAAAAGGCGCACAATCAATATTAAAAACTTTTATGAAAGTGCACGTCCACAGATTACAAAAATCTTTAATGAAGTCTTTGACGCAGAACCACAATTTCTTTACTGTAACTCGACTATCGAAGAATTGTCTCACTTGAGTGAAGCTCTGGCAACCGTTTGTATCTGCGGTACACTTGGAACTTACCTTGGAAATGCTTTGGAAGAAAAATACGGTGTTCCTTATGTGCGTACAATAAATCACTCTGGTGTTACCGGCTTTGAAACCTGGTTGCGAGGAATAGGAGATGCAATTGGAAAGCGTGCAGAAGTTGAAGCCTACATTGAAAAACAGCGCGCCATTTTCATTCCTCAGATTGAAGAAGTAACAAAGCAGCTGAAAGGACTTCGTGCTGTAATTGGAATGGGCCCCGGCTTTACTTACGAAATTGCCCGTGTTCTTCAGGAGTTTGGAATGACTGTAGAATATGCCCTTGCCTGGCACTATGACTATAAGTACGATAACGGAAAGGTTCCACCTGCACTTGAACATCTGCTTGAGCATTCTCCGAAGGATATGAAAGTGGCAGTTGCCGACCAGCAGAACTATGAAGTTTTGAATATCTTAAATCACTATAAGCCTGATGTTTATTTCAGCCGTCACCCTGGAACAACAGTCTGGGCAATCAAACAGGGCTTTGCTGCAGTCTTTGTTGCAGATGAATACACCGTTTTTGGTTACGAAGGAACTCTGAGCTTTGCAAAGCTTATCCGCGACACTGTAACAAACCGCAGCTTTGAAAAAAATCTTGCTGCCCGAATTAAGCTTCCATACACAAAATGGTGGTATGAGCAGAATGCAGATAAGTTTATTAAGGAAGAAGCTAAGAAATAGGAGAAATGAAAAATGGCAAAAGTATATGATTCATTAACAGAACTCGTTGGACACACACCACTTGTACGACTCCACGGTTATGAAAAAAAACTCGGGCTAAAAGCTCACATACTGGCCAAGATTGAATATTTTAATCCAATTGGAAGTATTAAAGACCGTATTGTTCTGCGCATTATTGAAGATGCAGAGCGTGAAGGAAAAATAAAACCAGGCGTAACAACTCTCATTGAATACACCAGCGGTAATACAGGAATTGCTGTAAGTGCTATTGGTGCAATGAAAGGTTATAAAGTTCAGATTTATCTTCAGGAAGGAGTAAGCCAGGAACGACTTCAGGTTATGAAGGCTTTTGGTGCTAACGTTCAGAAAATCAGCGAAGTACCAGAACTGCAGGATGAATTAAAGGCAACTAACAACGACTTTGTAGCCGCAACTAACATCTTAAAGCAGCATATTCGTGAACGCCAGTCTGCAGGAGACAGTATTTACTTTGTAGACCAGATGATTAATCCATTAAACCCTACTGCTCACCACGATACAACAGGACCGGAAATCTGGGAAGATACAGACGGTAATCTTGATGCAGTAGTAAGCGCAGTTGGTACTGGTGGTACAATCCGCGGTATAAGTGATTATATCAAAGCGCAGAATCCGCATGTAAAAGTTATTGCAGTTCAGCCTGCAATTGACGCAGGAAAGCTCACGGGAATCCACAATTTTACAGAAGTACCGGAAGAACGTGTTCCAATTGCAATCAAAAATAAAGATGATATATTTGATGAAGTTCTTACTGCAGGCGTACAGAATGGTTTTGAAGCTGCAAGAATTGTTGCAAAAACAGACGGTGTGTTAGTTGGAAATTCCAGCGGCGCCGCTCTCTGGGGTGCAACAGAGCTTGCAAAACGTCCTGAGTTTGAAGGAAAGAATATTGTAGTTGTATTCCCGGATACAGGATTAAGATATTTAAGTACGGAGCTTTTTGCCGAGTAATGACTCTTCAACAGATAAAATACATTCTGGGTGTCGCTGAATCGGGGTCTTTTAACAAGGCCTCGGAAAAGCTTTTTATCTCGCAGCCCTCCCTTACCAGCTCCGTACACGATGCTGAATATGAACTTGGTTTTCAGATTTTCAACAGGTCTGCACGTGGCGTTACGGTAACAGAACGTGGACAAAGCTTTATACACGATGCCCGGAATCTGTATTCACAATACGAAGAACTTCTCAAAAAACACTGTGGTATTGAAAAAAAGAACTTTTCTGTTTCTACACTTTATTATGCTTTTGCACGAAAAGCCTTTGTGGAAATTGTAAAAAAATATTCATCACAGGAATATGATTTTGCTTTCTGTGAAAAAAAGGCTTCTGATGTAATTGATGATGTGGCTTCCGGAAACAGTACAGTCGGCATTTTATATTTGAGTGAACAAAACCGTGAAGAAATCAACAAAAACTTAAAAGCAGGCAAACTTGAGTTTCATCCGCTCACCGAATGTAATGCCTTTGCGTATCTTCATAAAAAACATCCTCTTGCTAAAAAAGAAAGTCTTTCTCTCGATGAACTCCAATCATATCGTTTTATTACCTTTGACACCGATGATGTCAAATCTTTCTTTTCACATGAAGTTATTTCTAAATACGGATTAGACAAAGCAATTACCGTGGCAGACCGTGCAACAGAATTGAATCTCATAGAAAATCTGAACGGCTATACTTTTCTTTCCGGCATATACGGCGAAGATATTAACGACCCCGACGAAAGCTTTGTATTAATTCCACTTCAAAATCACGACACAACAATCAGCCACACCTTTGAGCTGGGCTACATCACAAAAGCCGGCCAGCGCATGAACGACATCAGCCTTACCTACATAGACGCAATCCGCCGTATTCTTCATATCGCGGGATTTACGTGTTAAATTACAGACGCTTCAATTCCCTGTTCATTTTATTTTAGTTATAGAAAAAAGCTATAACTTTAATCAATAAAATATATTATGCAAGGTATCTGTTTTTTAGTATAACATACTAAGTTACTAGGTAATTAAAACGACCTTTTAAGTTTTATATGAGGTACAAAATGAAACAAATACTGCAATCAATTAAACAAGTTCTTTATCGGGCTTTTCCGGCTTTAGGAGTTCTGTTTGCACTTCTTATTCAAACAACAGTTCCAGACAGCCCACTTCATCCAGCTGCGCAAAAGCCTTATTACAATTATGTTCTGTTTTTTCTGCTGGCGGTAACCGTTACAGTTTTTATCATTTCATTTTTCAACAAAAAATTACGTACCTCTCTTACCTTCAAAGGTCCTTTCTTCGCGGGGGCAGGAGTTTTGATTACGCTCCTAAATCTCATAACTGCCAAGTTTGCCCTGCTCCCCGTGATTTTTTTTCCAAGCTACGACAATATTCTGGGCGTGTTTGTTGAACAGACAAGCCTGCTCGGAAAATGTATATGGTATTCCTTCCGGCTTTTGCTGCTCGGCGTTTTCTGGGGAATAACAGTTGGCTTTATTACCGGAGTTCTTCTCGGATTTTCACAAAAGGTTTACTACTGGATTAATCCTTACATAAAGCTGATTGGACCAATTCCTGCCACAGCCTGGATTCCGCTTGTACTTACAACCTTTCCTACACCTTTTGGAGCAAGCGTTTTCATTATTGCACTTGCAGTATGGTTCCCGGTTCAGCTGATGACAAGCTCCGGCATTCAGAATACAAGCAAGGTTTATTTTGAGGTTGGTAAGACACTTGGTGCAGGCACCTTCTTTCAGGTTTTCAAGATTGCCGTTCCTGCCGCTCTGCCAAATATTTTTCAGGGCGTATTCAACGGAATCTGTGCCGCCTTTATCGCCCTTATGACCGCCGAAATGTTCGGTGCAAAATATGGAATCGGCTGGTACATCAGTTACCAGAAAGCCATGATGCTTTACAGCGGAGTTTACGCCGGCCTGATTATGATTGCAGTTTTCTGTACCGTGATTATTACAGCGCTCTTTAAGGTGCGTAAACGTCTGTTAAGCTGGCAGAAGGGTTTGATTAAGTGGTAGAGCCATCACACAGGAGAAAAATTATGTCTGGAGAAATTAAAATAAACAATGTAACAAAAATCTTTAATCAAGGTGCAGCCGAAGAAGTCACCGCACTCAATGGCGTAGACTTCACAATTCCTGCAGGAAGCTTTGTTTCACTCATTGGACCGTCCGGCTGTGGTAAGACAACGCTCCTCCGCTGTATCGCAGGGCTGGAAACTCCAACCTCCGGCGAAGTAGATGTAGACGGTGCAAAAATCACAAAACCTGGCAGCGACCGCGGCTTTGCGTTCCAGCAGGCAAATCTTTTTCCCTGGCTTACAATCCGCGACAATGTTGCATTCGGTCTTCGAGCCCGCCACATATATAAAAACCGCAAGGCCGATGTTGATGAGTTCATCAAACTTGTTGGACTTGAAGGCTTTGAAAAATCTTTCCCTCATCAGCTTTCCGGCGGTATGAACCAGAGAGCAAGCCTTGCACGCGCACTCGTAGGTCACCCTAAAATCCTTCTGCTTGATGAACCGCTTGGAGCCCTCGATGCCTTTACCCGAATGACAATGCAGGACGAAATAATCCGCCTGTGGAAGGAGCATAATACAACAATGGTTATGGTTACCCACGATGTAGACGAAGCCGTTTATCTCAGTGACTATGTAGTTGTAATGTCACCACGCCCGGCAAAAGTTGAAAAAATAATAAAGATTGATTTGAGCCACCCACGTGCCAGAGCCCAGGATGTATTCTTAAAATACCGCACCCAGATTCTTGAAATCCTCAATTACGCTGGAAAAGTTCAGGAAGCAGAATACGCCATCTGATTTTTATGCTTCGGGAGATTTATATGCCTTTAAACTTAATATGATCTCCCCTGTCTTTTACAACCTCATACCCAATACTCTGCACCCGCCTGGACATACAATTAATACATTCAGCCGCTTCTTCACCTGTACAGATTTTATTGTCGTAAAGTAAATATTTTCCACGCACGTTCGATGGAGAAAGGTTTGGCATTACAACATTTGCCCCAGCCAGCAGACCTTTTTCGCGCCCAAGAGGATCAACAGTTCCAAGTGCAGTTGTTGCAGGAAGCAATGTTTCAGGTAAAAGCAACCGTATAATAGACAGGAGCCGGACCGTCATTTCTGCTGTACCAGCCGCATAATCTTTGTACTCTGTATCGCGGTGTGGAATAAAAGGACCTATTCCAACCATTTCCGGTTTAAAGGCTTGAAGAAATCGCAAATCTTTAATCAGATATTCAGGTTTCTGCCCGGGAGAGCCAACCATCATACCACATCCCACCTGATAACCAATATCACGTAAATCCTGAAGACACTGCATCCTGTGTTCAAAAGACATTCCCTTAGGATGCAGTAACTCATAGTGATTTTTATCAGCAGTTTCATGACGAAGCAGATAACGATCCGCGCCAGCATCATACATTTTTTTATAACTGTCTTTATTCCGTTCTCCAATTGAAAGTGTAATTGCACAATCAGGATGATTTTTCTTAATTGCGCTGATAACAGGAACTATTCTCTCGTCCGTAAAACATGGATCTTCTCCACCCTGCAAAACAAACGTTCTAAAGCCAAGCTCATATCCAACATCACAACAGGATAGAATCTCCTCATCACTCAGACGATAACGGCTGGCATTTTTATTTGAACAGCGGATTCCACAATATCTGCAATCGTTTTTACAATAATTTGTAAACTCAATCAGCCCGCGAATATATACTGCTTTTCCGTAATTTCTTTCCCTAACAACCCTCGCTTTTTCTAAAATGTAGTCATTGAAAACAGGATTGCTGTAAAGCAGCACAGACAGAAGTTCTTCATCCGTAAGGTCACCTGAAACAGCAAGTCTGTCTACAAAGCTCTTATTTTCAGATAGAGAAGCTTTTGGGATTTTATAATCTATTGCTTTCATTTTTCCCATATATACGATGGGTTATTATATCAAAAAGCCATTTTATCAGCAATTTTAAATATTCTATTTAGTTATAAAAAAAATCTATATCTATCATATAAAAAAAATATTATGCATACTACATGCATTTTGATATAACATAGTACATTGGTAGGTAATTAATATTTACAGGAGGATTGCTTTATGAAAAAAGCATATTCAATTAAATTTATCGGTGGAATTGCCCTCATTGCAATTTCTGCCATGCTCACAGGCTGCTCTAAAAAGCAGAATACAAAACCAACTTCGGGCGGGACTGAACAAAAGGTTGTACGCATTAATTTCTCAACAGGAAGTCTTTGTCATGCGCCGGTTCATATTGCAATGGCTCTTGGACTTTTTGAAGAAGAGCTTGGAAAAATCGGACAGAAAGCTGAATATGTACAGGTTGTAGAAGGTGGTGCAACTCTTGGAGAAATGATTGCTTCAGGAAAAGTTGATGCCGGTTACGGATTGTATGCTACACAGCTTCAGGCAATTGAAAACGGACTTCCAATTTCATTTACATCTGGAATCCATACTGGTTGTACAAAATACTATGTTCGTGCAGACAGTGATATTTATTCAGCAGCAGATTTACGCGGAAAGACAATCGGAGTTCCCGGACTTGCAGACAGTGCCGTAATGAATCTCAAGAGAAAACTTATTGATGTTGGTATTGGAGTTACTGCTGACAATAATGAAGTTGAGTTCATTGCTTACGCTTCTGCAGATCTTGCAATTGCCTTGAATAACGGTGCGGTAGATGCAATCGGAGCTCACGACCCTGTTGCAACAAAGGGTGAGCTTGCTTACGGCTTCAGAAAGATTCTTGATACGGGAACTGATGAAAAGTTTGTAAATGAATATTGCTGCCAGCAGTTTGTAACACACAAGCTGCTCAGTGAAAATCCGGCTGGTGCTGCAGCTGTTACACGAGCTTTACAAAAAGCTGCCGCTTATGTTGAAGCAGAACCAAGAGCCGCCGCACAGCTTCAAATTGAAAAGAATTATGTAGCAGGCGACCTTGACTTTAATGCCGCTTTACTCGAAGAACTATTCTATCAGCCAAGCCGTTCTCTCGGAAAGAAAACCTTTGAAGCTGCTGCCCGCCAGTTACAGCAGGCTGGAGTTTTGAAAGCTGCAACTAACATCGAAAAGTTTATTGAAGACGGCTATATCGAATTGTACGGTGTACCAGACGGCTACATCTACGACAGTGCAACAAAAGAATATAAAGAAATAAACGGAACAAGGACATCATTATGAAATATATAAATATAATTTTATCAAGTGTAACTGCCCTATTCGGGCTTCTCGTTAGCATTGCACCATACACCTTTGCAAAAGTCTGCGGAATGGCAAACATGCATTGTCATAAGGTTACTGCACCAACAGTTTTAGTTTTTGGTATTCTGATTTTTGTAATTTCTACAATTCAGGCAGCAATCTTATGGAAAAAGCAATAACAATTTCGGGGCTTGCTCTTTCAAACATAAAGCGTAAGCCCTACCGCACTGCTGCCTTAATTTCAATCTCTGCACTTTCTGCAGCAGTGCTGTTTGCCAGTTTTATTCTTTCTTCAAGCCTCAAAGGCGGAATCCACGGTTTCCAGAAACGTCTCGGTGCAGATTTGATGATTGTACCGGAAGGTTATACCGCACAGATGGAAAGTGTACTTCTTACCGGCGAACCCAATTATTTTTATATGGATAAAAGTGCAGAAGAAATTATTCGCAACATAGAAGGCGTTGAAAAAGCAAGCAGCCAGTTTTATCTTACAAGCCTTAGCGAAAGCTGCTGTGACTTCCCTATTCAGATTATCGGCTTTGATCCTGAAAGTGATTTTATTGTAACACCGTGGTCCAAAAACAAAATCAAAGTGCCAAAAAATGACACTTCCACCAGTGAAGAATTGATTTTTGCAGGGCACAATGTAAACATAACTAACAGACAGGTAACATTTTTTTCTCAAACTCATACAGTTACATCAAAGCTTTCAAAAAGCGGTTCCGGTATGGACAACGCAATTTATGCAGACTTACCAACCCTTCAGAAAATCTTTAATGATGCAAAAACAAAAGGATTCGGTTTTATTTCTGATGGTGATACAAATACAAAAACAAGCGTTATCTTTGTAAAACTGGCTCCTTATGCAAAACCCGACAGCACTGCAATAAAAATCAAAACAGCGCTGCCAGAAGTTCAGGTAATAAAAGGCGGAAGCTTTATTTCACAGTTAGCAGAAAAAATCTCATCATTCCTGATTTTTCCAAAAATCCTTACAGTTCTATTTCTGCTTATAACAATATTTACACTTGCAATTGTATTCTCTCTGATTGTCAATGAACGAAAAAGAGAATATTCAATTCTGCGTGTGTTAGGAGCAGATAACTTTACAATGAAAAAATTGATTTTTACCGAAGCTACTATCATCGGTTCAATTGGAGCAGGTATTGGTATTTTTTTTGCCGCACTTATTGTCCTTCCATTCAACACATTGATTGCAGAAAAACTTTCTGTTCCATTTGCACTTTCAGGCCCGGCATTGATTATTCTTTTTGCAATTTTAACATTTGTAATATCTGTAGTTTCAAGTGTATTTTCTGCAGTATTTGGAGCTGCAAAACTTTCAAATCAAAAAGTCTGGTAAAAGGAGTTATAAATGATTGAAATAAAAAACCTTAAAAAAGCATTTCAAACATCTCACGGAAAGCTTACAATTTTTGAAGATTTTAATCTCACTGTAAAAGACAGCACATTTCTCGGTATTCAGGGAAAATCCGGTATTGGAAAAACTACCCTCCTTTCAATAATTGCAGGCCTGCAGAATCCAGACAGCGGTACCATAACAATTGACACTACAGAATTAACATCACTTTCAGAAAAAGAGCTTGCTGCTTTCCGTAATCGGAACATAGGTTACATTTCGCAGGAACAAAGTCTTTTGGAAAATCTTACAATTGTTGATAACGTAAGACTTCCTGCATATCTTTCAAAAACAAACAACTCATCAGATGAAGAAATCGCAAATCACACAAACAGACTTCTCGCAGACTTTGGCATCTTACATCTTGCCAAACAATATCCATCCGATCTTTCCGGCGGCGAAAATCACCGTGTCCTTATTGCCCGAGCCTTAATCAATAACCCACAAATCATCCTCGCCGATGAACCAACCGATTCTGTTGACGAAGAACGAACAGATGAAATAATAAAAATATTCAAGAATCTCGCAACCCAGGGCAAAACAGTAATTCTTGTAAGTCACGACTCACAGGCTTTAAGACTTTGTGATGAAGTTATAAAGATTAAATAAATCGGATGTCAAATTATTTCAACGCCTCTTCCAAATCCTTAATCAAATCTTCTGCACTTTCAATTCCAACAGAAAGGCGTAATGTTTCCGGTGTAATTCCATTTTTGATTTTGAGCTCTTCCGGTACATCGGCATGAGTTTGAGTTGTAGGATAAGTGATTAAAGTTTCTACGCCACCAAGGCTTTCGGCGTATTTTATGAGGTGTACTTTTTCAAGCACAGAAAGTGCTTTTTCTACAGAGTTTAATCGGAAGGTTACCATTGCACCAAAACCACGGCTTTGTTTTTTCATGATTTCATAGCCGGGGTGTTCAAGTAAACCAGGATAAATTACTTTTGTAACGGCTGGCTGCAGTTTCAGCCATTCTGCAATTTTGGCTGCATTTGCCTGTGCCTTTTCCATACGTACCGCAAGAGTTTTAATACCGCGCAATAAAAGCCAGCTGTCAAATGGAGCCAGTCCGGAACCTGTTGTCTTTATGAGGAACCGAAGCTTTTCATTTATTTCATGATTTCGTGAAACAATAAAACCTGCAAGTGTATCATTGTGCCCTGCCAAAAACTTTGTTCCGCTGTGAATTACAACATCTGCACCCAAGTCCAGTGGATTTTGAAAATAAGGCGACATAAATGTATTATCCACAACTAACAATAAATTATGTTTATGTGCAAGCCTTGCAATTGCAGAAATATCTGTAACATTCATCATTGGATTTGTAGGAGTTTCCACATAAATAGCTTTTGTGTTAGACTTAATTAACAACTCAATATTATCGCTCGCACAATTTGCCCGTGTAAACTCTATTCCATTTTTTACAGAAACATTATCAAACAAACGGATTGTACCGCCATACAAATCCGAATCTACAATCAGATGGTCACCAGGTTTAAAGATTTCCATAAAAAGAGTAATTGCTGCCATGCCCGTACTTAAAGCAAAAGCATCTGTTCCGTGCTCCAGCTGGCAAAGGATTTTTTCAAGCTGCTCTCGTGTAGGATTCTGCAGGCGTGAATAATCAAAGCCTGTACTTTTTCCAACCCCAGGATGTGCGTAAGTTGCAGTCTGATAAATTGGAAAACTCAAGGAACCATAATGTAAACACGCAGCTTTTTCATCCTTACTTTCAGTTTCTTCTTCCAGATGAAGGCATTTTGTTTCTATAGAAATCATATATAACTCCAGAATGGTAAAGGGGCTTAAACTTCGCCAAACTTAATGTAATAGGAGGCAAGTTTTTCAAGTGCTTCGCTGATTGGCATTTCAATATCAAAAAGGCTGATTGCATTTCGGTCAAACTGACGTCTCATGTTTTGACCAATTTGAGCGGCAACAACAGCCCTGCAATCTAATAAAAGCTCTACAGCTGCAGCCAGAGGTCCACTTGCCCCACCAGCCCCGCAGCCGCCACCTGAGCCTCCACAGCCAAAACCGCCTCTGCCAGGACAAGCAAAGCCCGAAGCTCCACAGCCTCCGAAAGCTGCATCTTCTCTAGTACTTTCATTCCCTAGACTTGCACCAGGCTCCCCAGCCCCATTCTCAACCTGTTCAGGAAGCTCTCTTTTTTCTGTTAGTTCAAACTTACCGTTCTTCAATTCATAAATTAGAAAAGCCTCAGCTTGACCAAAGTGCAAATCTATATTTACTCCGTCGGAAGATGCTATAGCTACTTTTACGCTCATAAGAACTCCACTTAAATCTTATAATCATCCTCAAGAGCATCCATCAAACCATACTCAAGCAGAATCTGTTCCAAACGTTCCTGAGTCATTGGTGTTGGAATTGTAAAAGTTGTATTATTGATTACAGCTTCTGCAAGGTTACGGTACTCCTGAGCCTGAGCAGAATCCGGCTTATATTCAATTACAGTTTTGCGATTTATTTCTGCACGCTGTACAATGTTATCACGAGGAACAAAATACAAAAGCTGAGTTCCAAGTTCTTTACTAAAAGCTCGAAGTAAATCAAGCTCGCGGTCTACGTTACGGCTGTTACAGATAATTCCACCAAGTCTTACACCGCCCGCCTTAGCATAACGGTTTATACCCTTTGCAATGTTGTTAGCCGCATATAAGGCCATCATCTCGCCACTTGCAACAATGTAGATTTCTTTAGCCTTACCTTCACGAATAGGCATAG
>JAEEGF011275589.1_pt1 | contig 14207 bp, 13 predicted proteins | sample 9134171 | NCBI WGS metagenome assembly JAEEGF01 (sample SAMN16246542, study PRJNA631951) | gut metagenome | biome: gut microbiome; feature: rumen; material: AP-attached | host: Bos | place: Iran: Karaj | collected 2018-10
GCGGAACAGCTGCCCCTCGTAGGCGCGCCCTTCGGCCCTCAGCCCCTCGCGGAACGCGTGGTAGATGGGTGCCATAGCCTCCCAGATGCGGAGGAAGTTCTTCCTGACCTCCGACCTCCCCTCCGAGGCGTGGAATCCGTCGAAGAATCGCTCCAGCACCTCGCGCTGTTCGTCGGTGAGGAAGTCGGTTGACGACGACAGTTCCTTGTAGTTCTTCAGGTTGCGGAACAGCATGTCGGGGTTGACGAGGTTCTTGTCGATGTCGTCGAAGTCGGCAAGCAGCAACTCGCCCCAGGTGTAGAAGCTGTCGATGCTCTCGTGCTTGTCCGTGCATTGCTCGAAGTGCCGGTGCAGCAGGCACACGAGGCGTATGGTGTCGTCGGTGCGTAGGTCGGTGAGGCTGCCGAACAGTTCGCCCAGCGTCATGTACGTCGGGGCAAACAGGGGCTGCCCCCCGCTCTCTGCCAGCAGGTGTTGGTCGAAGAACAGGCTGGCGCGCTTGCCCGGGAAGACCACGACGGTGTGCGAGAGGTTGCCGTGCAGCTTGGCATATAGGTCGTGCGCCACAAGGGAGAGGAACGGTGTCATACGCATACGATGTTTTGTTGTTTCACATACCAGAGATAGCCCTCGACGCCCTCGAAGCCCATCTCCCGAAGCCGTTGCATGTAGTTGCCCACCTGCCGCTTGTGCTCTGCGTGGGGCTGTCCGAACTTGAAGTCCACCACCACCGTGCGTCCCTCGGCGCGCATCACGCGGTCCGGGCGGAGCTGCTTCACCGTGCCGTCGGCCGCTGTGGTGAGGATGGTGCACTCGTTGAACAGTTCATACTTGCCGCTGAACCAGTCGCTCGCTCCGGGCTGTTGCACGGCCTGGCTGACGAACTCGGCAATCTCCGTGCGCTGGGCCTTGTTGATGATGCCCTGCGTGAACAGGTCGTCCACGGCGCGCGGCACGTCGGTAGCCGTGCGGATGCGGGCAAACACCTCGTGCAGCAGGTTGCCCTGCTCAATGAACTCGCTCAGGGGGCTGTCGTCGCCTCGGTTGATGTAGGTCTTCGAGCGGTTCGACTGTCGGAACGTCAGCCGCAGGGGTTCTGCGTGGAAGCCCACGCCCAGCTCCTCCGAGTGGGGCAGGAGGGGGTTGGGGTTAGCGGTTATGGGGTTAGCGGTTAGCGTTGAGGGGTTAGCGTTGTTTTCCTCACTCTCCGCTAACTGCTCCCCGCTAACTGATGTCAATCCCAGCTCAACGAAGCCTGCAATGGTGCTCAGCGTGTTCGAAGGTGGGTTTTTCATGATGATGAGGTTGTTTTTCGGGCGCGTGAACGCCACGTAGAGCAGGTTGAGGTTGTCCAGCCATATCTGCCCCGTCTCCCTGTCGTACGCCTCGGCAAAGTCCGATTCCTCCATGACTTTCAGGCGGTTCACGGGCAGGCACGTCATGCCCTCGTAGGCCTCCGGGTCCACCTCCACCCACTGCGTGTCTTTGCTTGGTTTTTTTTCCAACTTCCAGTCGCAGTAGGGGATGATGACCGAGTGGAACTCCAGTCCCTTTGCCTTGTGGAAGGTCATGCCCACAATGCCGTCGGCCTCGCCCGAGGGAATGGCTACCTTGCACAGTGTGTCGTCCCACTCATCGAGGAAGTTGCCCAGCGTGCCCTCCTTCTTCGAGGCAAACTTCTGCACCGTGTCGAAGAACGTCTGCATCCATGCCGCCTGTCCCTTCATGCGCCGCATCTCCAGCGCGTCGTAGAGCGAGTAGGCCAGTGTGCCCAGGGGCTGTGCTGCCAGCGTGTCGTGCTGCGTGGCAAAGGCATCGGGCAGGCCGTAGCGGCTCTCTTTCAGGGCGAGGACGTCCGTTATCTCCAGCCCGTCGGCAGCCACCAGGCGGTGATAGCCTATGCCCACCTGCGCCAGCGACACAATGTCGTCCTCGTCCTTCACCCAGCGCATGGCAGCCACCAGCATCCGCACGGCATCGGACGACTCCAGGTGGTACGCCTCGCCCGACACTATCCGCACCGTGTACGGCGTCAGCGCCTCGGGGTGCGTCTCAAACCACTCTGCCAACAGGCCAATCTCGAAGTTCTTGCGTGTGAGGATGGCAATCTCATTGGGGGGGACGCCCTCGTCGAGCAACTCCACCACCTGCGCTGCCACAGCCTCAGGACGGTCCTCATTCGGCATTTCGAGAATCTTCACACATCCCCCCGTGTTCTCGGGCTTCCACTCCTGCTCCACGTCGCTGTAGGCACTCTTTATGAGGTCAGCGGTTTGCGCTGAGGGGGTAGCGCTCTCCGTCAGCCGCTCCACAAGGGTGGTGAAGAATCGGTTGTTGAACTCCACGATGCGCTGTCGGCTGCGTCGGTTCATCTGCAGCGTCTTGGTGTGCGGCTCGGCAGTACGCATATCGTCCTCCACCTGACGCGCCATGATGTCGGCATCGCTGTTGCGCCAGCGGTAGATGGCCTGCTTGACGTCGCCCACGATGAGGCCCTGCTTGCCCCGTGCGGCGTTCTCGGCTAGCAGCGGACGGAAGTTGGCCCATTGCAGGCCGCTCGTGTCCTGAAACTCGTCGATGAGGATGTGGTCTATCGTCGTGCCCGTCTTCTCGTAGATGAACGCCGTGTCGCCCGGCCCCGACGCCATCTTCATCAGCATCAGGCACGTGTCGGCCAGCAGGAAGCGGTTGTCCCTCCGGCACGTCTCGGCAATCTTCGCGTCGATGCTGCCGAGCAGTTGCAGTTGGTATAGGTTCCTGCGGACAAGCCCGAGGGTGTTCAGCGTGTGCTGCACGCCGATAAGCGTCTGCAACATGTGGCACAGCGTGTCGCTCTCTGCGTCAATCGCTGCGCGCAGGGGCGACCTTGAGTTTCCCCACGGCTTTTCGCCTGTGGCGTACTTCTTTTTTGCCTCCGTGATCTCGGGCGTGCTGCCCTCCATGATGGCTTGGAAGACGGGGTAGGGGCTATTGCTCTTTTTGTTGAAGTCGTCCATCGTTGCCCCTAGGCGCTCGCACAGGTCGAAGAACGCCTGCGCCGTCGTCTTGCAGTCCTCTTTCGCCCGTTGCTCCCTCATGTTCAGCGATTTCTTCAGGTTGGCGAAGACCTCAGGCTGCTGGCGTATCAGTTCCTCCATCTCGTCGCTGTGGCGCAGGAAGGTCTCCTTGTGGAGGTTTTCGGCAAACGAGCGGAGCGACTTCGTCACGTCCCAGCCTGCTGCGTCGTCGATGCTGCTCTCCATGAAGTCCATCAGCGGCACCATCTCGGGCGAGTCCAGTTGCAGGCCCTCTATGAAGTCGTGCACTCCCTCGCGTGTCACGCGAGTCGTGTCCAGTTCAATCTCCATGCCGTGTCCCAGTTCCAGTTCCTTCGCCAGTCCGCGCAGGATGCTCAGCATAAACGAGTCGATGGTCTCGATGCGGAAGGCCGAGAAGTTATGCAGCAGCGACGTCAGCGCCTGTCCCGCCCTTGTGCGCAGCGTGGCCTCGTCGCCCTTCAGACCCCTCATGGCGATGGCAGCCCTGAGGTAGTCGTCCGACTCCGGCAGGCCGTGGCTGATGCCGTAGAGCTGGCTCAGGATGCGCTCCTTCATTTCGCCCGTGGCCTTGTTGGTAAACGTCACTGCCAGCAGATGGCGGTATGCCTCGGGGTTTGCCAGCAGGTAGCTGATGTAGTTTGCAGCCAGCGTGAAGGTCTTTCCCGACCCCGCCGACGCCTTGTAGATGATGAGCCGACTATTCATACTGCGAAGATAAGCCTATTTTTCCGAAGTTCCAAAAAAATCCCACGACATTTTCGTGGGATTTTTTGGTAGGGTTGTCATGCAGCACTTCCAGTGATGACAGTTTTTTCTATCTTGCGGTATTTCCCTCGGTCTGTCCTCACCACAAGGCCCTGCTTCATCCAGTTGCGCAGCATCATGTAGGTAGCGTTGTAACTCCCGTTGGCACCGCGGACGGCAATAGCGTCTGCCAAGGTGAAATCCGTAGGTAAACGGCTGAAATACGAGTCGTTCTTTCCTGTCCTTTCGCGCTCGCCTGAGGGGTAGTCGGCGGCTTCGTAGGCGGCCTCGATGCGGGTGCGGAAGTAGTGCAGCAGCATGTCCAGCGTGTAGTCGGCCAGGGTGTCGAAGAGCGTCAGCATGTCGGGCGTCTGGTAGGCCTGCAGGGCGTCGTTCAGCGTGTCCGTGTGCGCCTCCAGGTACTCCTTGGCTGTCTGGCAGCCGTCGGCCCATGCGGGGCGTTCGCCCTCGCAGTCGTCGAGCTGGCGCAGCAGCGCCTCGGCATGGGCGCAGAGCATGAAGCACACGGTGTAGCGCATGGCTGTCACCGGGGCACGCATGCGCAGGCGCGCCTTCACACGGTCGTCGTTCTTCAGCGTCTCCAGGCGGATGCGCTCCAGCCACGCGCGGCAGCGCTCCTCCAGCAGGGGCAGGCAGACGTCGCCCTGCATCAGTTCCAGCACCTCAGCCACGCGGGCGATGTTACGCTCGGCCTGCGGGCTGCGCTGCACCGCGTCGGCAAGCGGGGCGTAGGTGTTGTCGGGCGTGCGGGCAAGCGCCAGACGCGTGATGGCACCGTTGGTGTAGTTGCGGTGTGCGCGGTAGAGCGCGTCGGGCGTGCAGCAGAGTGTCATGTTCCACAGCACCTTGTGGATGACGACACCTGTCGATTTGCCGTTGGCGAAGTCGGTGGTGTAGGCGCTGTTGTCGTACGCATCGCGCTGGAGGACCGACGTGTTCGCCCACGCTGCCGAGCTGTTCTGCGACAGCTGGTCCGCCTCCGAGGTGTAGCTGTAGAGGTGCTTGCCTTGGCTCTGCTGCAGACGCGTGAGCAGCTGGGCGATGGAGGTGCGGAGGCTCTGGCAGCGCACCAGCACCTGCGGGTCCTTGGGCTGCTCCTTGGCGTTCTTGCGCTGTTCGCGCAGGCGGATGAACTCCTGCTCCTGCTTCAGCGCCTCGTCGTCCTCGCGGATGAGCTTGCCCATCCACAGGAGGTACAGCGCGTCCAGCTTGCTCTTGTTCGATGCCGCCTCGCCCACGATGTAGGCGGTGAGGTTGAGGTGACGGAGGTCGCCGTGCACGTCCAGGCGTACGCCCGTTGCCAGCGCGCCTATCATGGGCCCGATGCCTATGAGGGCGGGCAGCGCCATGGTACGGGGCAGGCCCTCCAGCGAGTCGCGCACGCCCATGGGCAGGGCGGCAGAGGGGATGCGGTTGATGTAGTGCTGCTCGTCCTGCTCCTCGGCCTCGTCGATGGCACGGACGAGACGCAGGTTGTCGGCGTTTTCGGCCTTGATGCTCAGCAGCACCTGGTGCAGACGCGGGGGCATGCGGGTGATGCGCTCCTTCAGGGCGCTGTCGATGCAGGCCAGTTTCTCCTGTTCGGGGAAGCCGTCGTAGCAGGGGATGATGCGGTCCAGCAGCTCGCGCGAGAAGCCCGTGATGTGCCTGAGGGCGCACGCCAGCTCGAAGGTCAGCGTGTTGCGGTTCGAGTGCACCGGCTCCTGTCCCCCGTAGTGAATATCCCACCACTTTTTAATAATCACACTATATGGGATGCCCAAATAAGAAAGAAGACCCCCTCCCTGCTCCCCCGTAAGGGGGAGAGAAGACCCACCCCCGACCCCTCCCGTGATGGAGGGGAGTGGGCTGCGCGGTGACTCTGCGCTAACAAGTCTCCCCTCACGGGGAGATTTAGAGGGGTCTTCCTCCCCTCCCTCACGGGAGGGGCAGGGGGTGGGTCTTGAGGTTTTGGGGGTGGGTTTCCAGATGGCTTCATCCAGATAGTAAAAATACTCCTTGCTGACAAGGAACGAGCTGCGTGCCAAGTCCTTGCAGACGCTGTCAATCTCCACGCCCAGCACGTCAGCCACGCGCTGCTGGTTGCCCGCGATGTCAAGGGCAGGGTCACACACCGCCACAATGCGCAAGCCCTTTGTCGAGGGCGTCAGATGCACGGCAAGGATGGGGAGGAGAAGACCCTCTCCCCGCTCCCCCGTGAGGGGGAGAGCCTCCCCTCCCTCACGGGAGGGGGCGGGGGTGGGTCTCTTAATTAGCGGCTTTATCCTCTCCTCATACAGACCCTTTGGGTTGTCCACGTGGTCGATGTCCACCATGAAGAGCCCGCTCGGCTGGGCATCGGCATTCTTGCGGCGCCCGCCCGGGAAGTGCGCCTGCCACGTCACGATGGGCAGACGCTTCTTCAGTTCCCCGCGGCGCTCGTCGTCCGTCTCGGCAGCAATCTGTGCCAGCAGCTTGCGCAGGGCGGGCGCCTGCACGGCACCCTCAAAGAGAGTGCGCGTGCAGATGACGCCGGTGGAACGTACATTACGGAAAAAGTCGAACGTTGCCATAGTCTACGCTGCAGTATGCTTGTTATCAACGTAGTCAAACGCCAGCCAGTCGGCCATGTCGCTGGCTTCCTCCTCCAGGCAGTCGGCAATCTCCTCGGGGCGCATGCCGGGTGCGAACTGGAACTCCGCAATCCATTTCGACTTGTAGCGCCTGAGCGTGCCGTGCATGGTGCTGAACACCGGCGCGGGCTTCCGACGGTCCGTCTCGTTGTAGAGGCGCACGATAAGCTCCTCGTTACCAAACTCGTCCTGCGTGGCGCGAACAGACGCGCGGCGGACATTACCTAACTCCAAACGAATATCATTTTTCATAATGTTTTTGGAATAATGATGTTAAACAATAATTTTTTTTGAACACAGGAATCTTTCAACTACGAATCCTTAATTCTTAACTCTTAACTCTTAACTCTTAATTCTTAACTCTTAACTCTTAACGAGGTAGTCGTTAATTGATAATTGACAATTGACAATTATTTGAACGCTACGCTTGAGAGCATTTTTTCTTAACTCTTAACTCTTAATTCTTAATTCTTAATTACGTTCCTCAGGATGGCCTTGTTATACACGCGGGTGCCCCAGCTGTCGGTAGTGAGCTGGATGTCCGCGTCCACGACGTCGCCCGTGCGGATGCCTTGGGCAAGGAACTGCGAGGCATGCTCGCCCGATACCATTGCCATCTGGCGCTGGTAGAAGTCACCGTCTGCCCACTCAACGAGCACGTCCATAGCCTTGTAGGGGTTGCCGGTGGTCTTGCTGACGCCCTCCCTGAGGGCGCCGATCATCTTGATGGTTGCTGAAATCTTCATGTTTTGTTTGTTTTTTTAGAGGGTTAATGAATCATGCCGGATTCTCTGGGGTGCGCACCGTTTCAAATCCGATGCAAAGGTACGGACAATAAAAAACCCGACGGAAAAATCGTCCGTCGGGTGGGAGTTTTGGGGAGTTTGGGTGGGAGTTTTGCCCCTTTTTCGGTTCTCGGTGGGAGTTTTTCAGAAAAACGCCCGTTTTTGTGGGAGTTTTGGGGAGTTTGGGTGGGAGTTTTCCGCCAAGCCCTTCAGCACTTCCCCGCCAAGTAATCCTTCATCGTCAGGGCAATGCGCAGGTAGTCTCGGAAGCGCGTGCCGCTGACAGGAGCGTTCGCCTCTGCCCACATGGCCACGGGCTTCGAGAAACTCTGCACCTCCATACGCGCCACCTCCCTTGCCTCCGGCAGATGCCCGTGGGTAGGCACCGTCTTGCGCACACGCCCGCAAAAACCCTGATAATCCCCCTCGTCAATCACGCCATATTCCGACATCGCCTTGTAGACGGCAAACCATTGCCGTGCGTGGGCAACCTCATCGCCAATGGAGACAATCAGCCTGTTCACCTCGTCGTCCGACAGCCTCTTTGCTGCCCGATGGTGGTTCAGCGTGCGCCGGACTGACTGCATCAGCGTGCGCGTCTGCACGCGGGGCGACGTCTTCTCCACACCCAGCACCACGCCCAGCACGCGCGCGTTCATCTCCTCCGTCAGCAGTATGGCGTCGTAGTTGTCGTTCTGCGGCACCAGCCACCGGCGTCCCTCGTCGTCGGTGAAGAACGTCTTCACCGTGCACCGTCCGTCCATCCATGCCAGCACGATGTCCCCGTCGTTGGCCTCCATGCAGAAGCACACGCGCAGCGAGTCGCCCGGCGCGATGCCCGCCCCAGCCATCGAGTCCCCCTCGGCAGGAATCATCATCACGGGGTGCCTCCCCACCAGTGCCTTGGGCAGGAGGATGTAGTCGTCCAGGTCGTCATCGCCTATCTCCTTCGGCACCCCGCACACTGCCGATAATGCGCTCACCCTCACGGGCGTGTCGCACAGTTCTGCACTCACGCCTGCCTCCTCCAGCAGGCCCATCAATTCACGTAGTTCTTCCGTTTTCATTACATAGTCTCCTTTCTGTTATTCGTTGATTTCCGCTACAAAAATAGCACTTTTCCCCAGAACGAAAAGCACGTTTTCAGAAAAAACTGACTATTTCCGTGCATTTAATATCTTTTACGCCAAATGTACGGGAATATGGTACAGGCTCCGCTTATCTTTGCAGATTCTTTACGTCAGGGAACGCTGCAAAGAGTATATGTTCCTGTTGGAAAGTGAAGCCATCAAGTTTATTCATGAGACCTTTATCCAATATGCAGGTGCACGAAAAAGCGTGCAGAATATTGCAGCCAATCAGCTTGATTATGAAGCATTGGCAGCAAAGGCCGAGAAGAAATCAAAGACGAAGAGGGCGGCGGCATTATAAAGGCCGTCGGGGGTGAAGCCGGGCTTCAGACGGGCTTTGAACGTGAAGGGCTTGGTGTTGTCAACCTCGGTCAGCAGCACGGCACCGTTCGACTGCGACAGCTTCCCGTCGTTGGGGTCGTTGAAGTAGTCGGCATGGGGCTTGGCGCGGAAGGTGACGACACCTGCCGAGTCTGTCACCTGGCTGTCGGCACCGTTCAGGGCCTTGGTGAAGTGGATGCCTGAGAAAGTGAGGTTGCAGTCTGTGAGTTTCTCGTTGGCAACTTCAACTTCCTGCATTGGCGTATTGTTGTTTGTACAACCTGTAAGCGTCATGGCTGCAAGGGCGATAGAAAGAATCTTTTTCATTTTACTTTGGATTTTAGAATTTCAGAGATGCCTTCAGTGAATATGGTGGTATGGTTTGCGGCATCTGGATTCATCAGTTGCAGATAGTCGCGGTTGAAGCGGACGAGGTGGGCATGAGGCAGCGTGGCGGCCATACGCTCGAAGGGGAAGCGGATGATGACGGGGGTGTTGAAGCCTACTCCAAACTCCAAGAGCAGGAGGCGTTTGTCATTCGCACGCTGCACGAACTGCTGGTAGCGGTCGGCCTGATGGTGCCAGTGGTCATCCTCCACGAAGGTGTCGTCGCAACGGAGGTTCATCGAGACGGGCTGGCCATCGGGCGTGCGGGGGATGAGTTCCGATGGTATGCGGCAGTCGCGGATGGCTGGCAGGGCTCGGCTCACCCACTCCTTATTATTATATAGGCGCTTGGGGTATCCGCTTGCGGGCTGGAAGAGGGCATAGTCGCCCTGCGTGGCAAAGATGCGGTCACGATCGAAGCCGGCTTTCTCGAACTGCCCATCGACATTGGTGGTGATAACGAAATAGTCCTTGTCCTTTACCGTGTCCAGCAGTTGCCGGTAGAGCGGCATCGCTCCGGGACGATAGCGGGCGAACCAGATGTGCTTGGCCCAGCAGGCCCAGCGTTCCTCCTCGGTCGCGAAGGGATAGAACGACGACGAGTAGAGGTCGGTGATGCCGTAACGCTCCGTCCACTCGTGGAACTCATGGAGGAAGTCCTCGCCCGCATAGTCGAGTCCGGCAGCGGCAGAGAGGCCTGCCCCTGCCCCGATGAGCACATAGTCGGCATCGGCCAACAGACGGTAAAGTTCAGACAGTCGCTGTGAGAAGTTTGCTGTAGATGTCATAGTCTTTGTCTAAAAATACGTTGAACACAACGGTCTTGACGCTATGCCGGGGACAGGCGTGAACGGTCTCGACGGCAATCTCCGCTGCCCGCTGGTTGGGGAAGTGGAACACGCCTGTGGAAATGCAGCAGAAGGCGATGCTCTCCAAGTGGTGCTGCTCGGCCAGGTCGAGGCAGGAGCGGTAGCACTGCGCTAGTTGCTCCTCCTGCTGCTTGGTCGGGATGCCGGCTTCGATTATCGGCCCTACGGTATGTATCACATGCTTGGCGGGCAGGTTATACCCTCGTGTGATAAATGCTTCGCCCGTCCGCAGTAGCCGCCCTTGCATGATGTCGGCACACTCCTTGCGCAACTGTATGCCGGCGGCTGAATGGATGCAGTTGTCGATACAATTGTGCAGCGGTACCCAGCAGCCTAAGGCCTGAGCATTGGCAGCATTTATGATGGCATCGACGCGCAGGCGAGTGATGTCGCCCTGCCAGAGCTTTAATTGAGAATTGAGAATTGAAAATTGAGAATTATGATTACCTTTTCTAATCTCGTCGAGCGATACCACTCCCTTGTCCTCCCGCTGCATCTGTAGTTCGGCATCCTGCATGGCGAGAAATTCAGGACTGATGTCCCTTGGTTCCCATACGTTCATCAATGCCCGCATCATCCGCTGTCGCTCTTCCAACGAGGAAGGCATCTGATGGCAGACATGACAGTCAGCCATCAGATACTCTATCACCTTTCTTATGTTTTCGGCACGGTCTTTCATACGGCTTATTTATGACCACTGAACCTTTCGCCGACAAAGCCTGTAGCCGTTTGGCCTGTCTTAAGGTCGAAATGCAGGAACAGGGGAGGCGTGGGCGCAAGGTCGTAATAGTCCATCTCGGATATCGGCAGACTGAAGTATACGAGTTTGTCGTAACTGCTGTACAGACGAGGCAGCACGGGATTGTTGTCATATATCCACTTCTTCACATCCTCCTCCACGTCGAAGTGCACCTTGCCTACGCAGCGAACACTAATCCTGCCAGCGTAGGCAAGAATTTCTATGTTGGGGTTCTGTTGGAGTTCGCTGTATACGGCCTTCTGTGCAGAGGTGGCGAAGTAGAGTGTGGTGTCCTCTTGCCTCATTATCTGAAATATGCGGAGCCTGGGAAGCGGCGTACCCCCGCCACCGACCGTGGCGAGGGCAACCTCATTGTGCTCGCGCAGAAAATCCAATGCGCGTTTCATTGCAGTTGATTGTTTTACTGAGGGAAATTGTACTTGCCGTTCTGGTGCTTCCATTCGCTCTCGGGGGCGATGGTCTCCATCACGTCCCAATGCTCGGCTATCTTGCCGTTCTCCACGCGGAAGAGGTCGTAATAGCTTGTGGGCTTACCGGCAAAAGCACCCTCGCTGACGGCAAGCACGAAGTTGCCGCAGCCCAGTACCTTGTGGATGGTGTGGTACTCCATCTTAATGCCAGCCTCGGCCATGGCGGCAAGGGCGGCACCCAGCCCGTCGAGATTGTCGGCAATCTGCGGGTTATGCTGAATGTAGTTGTTGCCGTCGAAGTAGTTAGGCAGGTTTTCGGGGTGTTCGCCCTTCAACACGTCACGCACGAAGTTCTCCACCAGCGTCTTGTTCTCAGCCGTCTTGTCGAGGTCGGTGATGTCCGTCGAGCCGTCGACCTCCGTCCGTCCGCTGGGGTTCTTCTCGCCGTTGTAGGGCATCAGGTTGTCCCAATGCTCCACAATCTTGCCGTCCTCGAAGCGGAAGATGTCGAAACCAGCCTTGGGACCGAAGAAGTTGTACTCCGTCTGGCACACCACATAGTCGCCGTCCTCAAAAGCACGCACGGTGTTCACCTTGGCCTTCTCGGGGAAGTCGGCCAGTCCTGCCAGGGCACGTCCGAAACCGTCGAGGCCATCCTCCACACTCAGGTTGTGCTGTTTGTAGTTTGCGGCATTGATGTAGCCGATGGCTACCGTGTCGCCCGTCTCAATGGCCTTGAGCACGGCCACTGCTTTTTCCTTGTTGCTGATAGTGTTCATTTCCTTCTCTTGTTTTTTGCCACCGCAGGCGCAGAGTAGCATGACGGCAGCGGTTAATACTAAAATCTTTTGCATAACAATCTGTTTTGAATTGCGGTGCAAAGGTACGGCCATTTTTAGGATTAGCCATGAAATAAAAAAGCAGGTAATGTCACTTTTCGTGCATTACACGACTATGAAGAGCGAAATGATGTAAAAAGTTACATCGAGTTTTGGCGATATTGCAGAGGTGTCTTTCCTTCCAGATGTGAGAAGGCACGGACGAAATAGGTGGCGGTGTCGTAGTTGAGATAGGATGCAATGTCGGTAACAGGCAACTCGGTGTATTGCAGCAATCGTTTGGCTTCCTGGATTCGCCGCTTTTGGATGTACTGCTTGGTGCTTTGTCCAAGCGACTGTCTGACAAGACGTCTCAGGTGTCCCGGCGTGACACATAGCTTTTCGGCATAGAAATCTACACCACTTTCTGTGAGGTAATATTCGTCAACCAACTGTCGGAATCGCGCTACACGGTCGGTTTCTGACATCGTATCCGTCTCCACGGGCGTAGCTTTCTGCAACAGCATCAGAACCTCGTAAAGCATGGCACGGAGTAGGTGTGGGTCGCGCCGACCTGTGTTGTGCAGTTCCAAGAGTAGCGAGTCATACAGTCCGACAATCCTGTTGTACAACTGTTCGTCCAGCATCAGGTAGGGCGAAGTGCGCCGAGGCGAGAGGTAAGCAATATTGTCAAGGAAATGTACATCGGAAAAGAACGAAAGCAGGAACTCTCGCTCGAAGATGAGTTCCAAGGCTGTCAGATTGTAGTCGCGCGTCACTGTCCCCACATCGCCGGGACGTGCACAGGCCATCAGCCCCTTGTGGGCAACCGTAGGGATGCCATCCACTGCCACGTCGCCCTCACCGCCCGTGGTCAGCATCAGTCCATAGAACGACTGCCGCAGCGCATCAGCGAACTCGGGCGAGCGGCGAATGGCATCGAGCGTCACCACATCCACCAACAGTTCGTCGCCATACTTGTGGCGGTTGAACTTATATACTGGTATTCGCTTCATCTTGTGTCTGAAGGTGAAGACATTATTAACATATACATAAATGTCTTATCCTTGCATTTCATTTTAACAGGTTTCTATTATCGTCGTTCTCCAGCACACGCATCTGATTAATGGCTATCTGATTGAGCCGTACAAGGCGGTCGCCTTGTGGCACTCCCTCATCAATGAGAACGGCATTGATATTCTCCATATTAGCCAGACAGATGAGTTCGTTGATGGAAGCATAGTCACGGATGTTCCCTTTCAGTTCTGGATGGGCTTCACGCCATTGCTTGGCTGTCTGCCCGAACATTGCCACATTGAGTACATCTGCCTCCTCGGCATAGATGATGCTTGACTGCGCGGGGGTCACCTCTTCAGGAATCAGGTGTCGCTTGATGGCGTCGGTATGTATGCGGTAGTTGATTTTCGATAGTTCACGCTTAGCCGTCCAGCCAATCAGCTCCTGCTCCTTGGCTTTCAGGCGTTGAAACTCCATCACTAGATAGAGTTCAAACTCCACAGACACCCAATTGGCAAATTTGAAGGCTATATCGCGCTGAGCATATGTGCCACCTCCGGCTCCGTTTTTCGTAAGGATGCCTATGGCGCCTGTGAGTTCAACCCATTTGGTTGGGCTCATAGTGAAAGCGTTGCTTCCTGCCTCAGCCAAAAGGGGGTCGAATTCGACCCCTTTAAAATTGGGATTGTTTAATCTCTCCCAGAGACCCAGATACTCCAAGGTATTCTTTTGGCGCATCCAGTTCTTTACCACGTCTTTCGGCTCGGTCTCGTTCTTCTGTCTTGCGATGTCCGTAATGCAGATGTACTCAATGCCGCCAGCAGTCATCGTTCTGATATTCACATCCCTTACCGATATAATATTCACTTTTGCCATATTATTCTGGTATTTAGTAGTTTCTTGTTACAATAATCGTTGCCAAGTGCGGGTTGATGTCATTGATAACCACACGCTTGATATTAGGGAACTTCTGCAGCATATGGAACAGCATGGCCCCACCGCCCACGAAGGGCTCGATGTATGTAAAGTTCCTTTCCTCGAGGCTTTCAGGCAAGTGCTGATCGAACTGTGCGAGCAACTGACTCTTGCCCCCTGCCCATTTAAGGAAAGGTTTTGCAGCGTGTTGGGATTGTTGTTCCGTGTGGGGCATCTTGTATGCTCTTTTTTTTCTGGCTGCAAATATAGTGTTTTTTCGGGAATCACGAAACGATTTGCGGGAAAAAGTCGGATAAGTGAGAGGAGTGTGGGGGCTTGCCGGTTTGGGGGAGAAACTAACAAACTAACAAAATAACAAT
>JAEEGF011287352.1_pt1 | contig 14207 bp, 9 predicted proteins | sample 9134171 | NCBI WGS metagenome assembly JAEEGF01 (sample SAMN16246542, study PRJNA631951) | gut metagenome | biome: gut microbiome; feature: rumen; material: AP-attached | host: Bos | place: Iran: Karaj | collected 2018-10
TAACAGTCCAGGAACAAAAACATATTCTTTTGCAAAAGAAAAACGCCTCGTGGTTCGGACTTCATTTCTGTAATCCGTATCACTTGGCGCATTATAATAATATCATGCCTAAAATCGATTGAAAAGTGACGAGAGGGGTAAACTTGGGGTAATATCAGGGTAAACTTGGGGTAAAGTTGAGGTAAAACTTCAACTAATAGTATTATTTGTACCCTACTATTCCACCCTTTTGCTGTCCTACATGTAATGCCAAAACGGAATAACCTCCAAGTATAACTGCAGCCAGCATAACGTAAATAAAACCTTCAAAAATGGAACCTTGTCCCATAAAGCAGAGAACTGTCTGATAGATTCGTGGAACTGCAAAATAAACTGCCATCACATTATATATATACTTCTGAAGTTTTCCATATGACCTGAAATATGCCGCAAAAATAAAGAATGCCAATGCACAGCCCCAATAAATCAGCAGACCAGACTGTTCATAATGCAAACCCATTGTAAAAAACTGAATTGTCTTTTCATATGTAAAGAACAAAATAGCTGCAAATACAAGTATAGTTGCCATTAAGGAAACCTTTACTTTTACCGGATTCTTTTCCACATATCCGTTTAGTATTGCATCATGCTTTGCTCTATCCATCTCCATAAGGCTTTCATGACCCTTATTTGCAAAAAGCTTCCAAGCCCTTATTTCATCCTCTATGGTTGGAATTATAGCTTTAATATGAGTTGCACTAACTGCCTCTTCGGTACCCTGGTGTGAGCCTTTATTACTTAGCTTTCGCATCGCATGAAGATTATATATCTGAGCCTTCGGAAAGCTGCTGCAATTATCGAGTGCATCAATCTGTTCCATAATTGTAGGAAGCTGATCAGCATTTTTTATCTCAGGAGTGTAATAATCTGTATATGAATTGACAATAATCTCTACAATCGTTCTTACGAGCATAGCACCATATTCATATTCGCCTTCATTTACAAATTTTTTTAAATCCACAAAAGTCTTATCTACTTTTGCAACTTTTTCATTTAATGTCATATCTCTGTTCCTCATTTAAGTGGATAAAAAGGGCTAAGGTACATTATCCTCAGCCCCTTCAGCGTCATATAATCTATTACGCTCTATATGTTGACCCCAGCTGCTGAAGCTTAGCAATTCTGTCATCTGTAGCAGGATGACTGCTTGAAAGTACAGCAAATACACCCTTACTACTGCCACCAGCATACTTATCAAGGAATCTGCAAAGTCCCTCAGAATAACCAAGCTTCAATGAAAACTCATCTGCAATGTATTCCTCGGATCTTCCAGTTGCAAGGACAAGGTACTGACCAAACTTAGTCCAAATCTTCATTAGCAGCGCAACAATCACGTCTCCACAGACACCAATGATGATTGAAAGATTGCCCTGTCTTGAACCAAAAAGATTTGAAAGACTGCCAAAGAATGTAAGTATTCTGAAAATCCATCTAATAACAAGGATCATTGCAGTAATAATCATATTTCCTACGGTAACTACTAGAATCAAGTCTGTATCGTGATTAGCGATATGAGCAAACTCATGACCAAGTACTCCCTTGAGCTCTTCAACTGTAGCCTTTTCATACATACCCTTTGTAAGGCATATTGTCTTTCTTCCGGTTGCAAATGCATTAGGATCCTTATCATCGTTCATGAATAATTCTATATCATCTGGCAAAGATGGGTTTTCCTGCTTTGCACGAGCATAAACCTCTTTAAAAATTGGATTAAGACGCTCAATGTGATCTACTCTCTTTATCTTCCTGCATCCCATCTGTACTCTTAAAATCCACTCTCCAATTGGAGATAAAGCTATTACTATTGATAAAGCATATACACCTAAAGCCATCGGTATTGATTTCCAATTAAACTCACCAGATCCCGATGTTGTAAACCAGTTAAGTACGTATGTGATAATAAAAACATTTATTACCAAATAAATAATTACAGGAATTCTGTGCTTCTTAGCTAAACTCTTGAAAAAATCGATAAAATACATATTTTCCTCCAAATCAATAACAAACAACAAATTACCAAAAAGAACCTATAGTGCATAAAAAAAGCGATGCAGACGCATCGCTATAATAAACTGCAACTGGCTGCCTAATATAGGCCCTATAGCTTTGCGTCACTAGATCACTCTAGCTTTGCCCATTATTCTCTCATTTCGCAGACGAAATATTACCACAGTTTTTCACAGCATGCAATAACTATTTTTGATTATTTATAAACACTTAGTGTTCACAGTTGTAATATCCATCTTAGTTTTTGAGGCAAAGCCTTTACTAAAGACATGATTTACTTTACCTCAGATACCTATTTATTAAAATGAACTGTTAGTTCAGTATTTTGGAAACATACTCAAAAAGCGCTATGTAATATGTTCTTAGAATTTCACATTACATAGCGCTTCAAGCCTTTTTACTATTATAAAGTATTGTTTAAACAGTAAAGCTTATCCCTTCTCCGGAATTTTAATTGTCAAAAACTCACACACTGCCTCAAATACGTCATAAAAATCCTTCTCTTCCTTAGTATCCTCTTTTTTCTTCAATTTATTGTATGAATCCTTATATCCAGGATGATATAATGTCACTTGATTCGAGTCAGTCTGTATTTCCACATTAACATTACCCTTATCAAAAGTATTTACCACAATATTATTTCCAGATTTATACCAAGTGAACGAATACCACGTTTCTTCCTTATTCTTACTATACGTTCCCTTTCCATATTTACTGAACGTGTAAACAACAACTCCATTGCCGCACTTCCATGTTCCCATTATATCGCGCGGATGAGATATTCTATCAACATTGACCAGCAAGAATAATGCTAATATGACACCTATGAAAAATCCTGCTATTCTCTTCATAAAATCACCTCTCAAGTTATTCTTCTTACGCTTTCATTCTTGCGTCTTTTATGTCGCACTTACAAAAAATGAATATATGGCAACTGCAATAGCCATGACAGCCACAACAGGATGGCCAAAAAGCACAAGAATTGCTATGGGTAGTGACAGAAGCGGCACAGCAAAAAACTCTGCTGAAGCCACATTTCCTTTTCCCAATTTTTTAAGATAAGGTAAAGCCGCTATAATCACATAAATTACTAGATATATAAAATGTGAGCGTCTTAACAAGAAGAAAAACGGCACTGCAGTTACCATGCTCAAAAATGTCGAAAGGAATAAGCTCTCGCCAATACTTCCATCATCTACTTCTACTATCCCTCTCATTCCTGCCGCCATGAAGAATGCTGCCCCCAGGCCAACTATGCATCCAATAAAAGGATGATCATAATAGAAAAGAGCGTAGATACCGGCTGCTACCCCCAAGGCAATCACAGTCACAAATATCGCCCCCCACCTATCAGCCTTATTAACACTTACCTCAGGTTTAATATTCGCGCCATCCATGTACTTCAGCACATTCTGTCCAAAAGACAACTTTTTGATTGCCTTCCTTGCCCTATTTTTATTCTTTAGAATTATTCCAATAGCATAAGCCAATCCTGCATTATATGGCTGTTTTTCAATAAAGAAATCTGATTTTGAATTATAATCTGCTGGATATCCCAATGCCTGGTCATATACTTCCAAAAGCTTATTCTTTCTCTTTTTATCTCCTTGCAAATATGCATCTGCATTCTCCCTAAAGGAAACATAAAGCTCATGCACTTTTTTAAATGTATCTATATACGAAATATCATAGCCATTTTCAGAAAAACCTATTGCTTTCTGAGCATAATAGTCAGTGATTTCCATATAATATATATCAGGACTATTCTCATTTTCTGCCGTTACATAGGATAAATCATAATACCCTTTAGGCATAGCTTTATCAATTTTAATTGCCATGTAGAAGGCTTTTACTACTTCTCGATAATAATCAATGTCTTGCAGGTATGTTGAAAACAGCCAATCTCGCAAAGAAGCTACTATATATCCAAAGTCATAAGCGATTCCTCTACGATCATACAATTCATTCAAGTAGTAAAATATGTTCTGAGCTAAAATATTAGCAACAGATCCATCTGTGCCATTGGCCATAGCATCAAAGCATTTAAATATAGAATCATAAAGAATATCCCCGTCTAACTTGCTCCTGTTTGTATTTGCAATTCTCGCGATTCTTAAAAACTCATTATAAAAGCTTTGATGATTCTGGTTTTTGGCAGGTCCAAGACCAATCATTTTGCACATGGTATCATTGATCTCTTGGAATGCATCATTATAAGAAATGACCTTATACCTTCCATACTCTGTCTTAAAGAAATTCCCGTTGTCATAATCAATCCCGTTATAAAGCTTTCTTGAAGGTTTTGCATTGGGATTAATAATATCCCCTTCATTCTTGACCTCATTTCTATCTGTTTTTTCTTGCGCCTTCGCCTTATTTTCATTATTGTGGCTTAACTTTTGATCATATTCTTTTCTTGAAGATTCAGACTCAAATACTGCTTCCGCTTCAGCAATTTTCTCTAAAAGCTTTTCTGCCTCATATCTTTTATCTGTCGTTGGGGCAGTATTTTGTCTATTTATCTGTTTCTTCTTTTCTTTAAGCAGTTGCGCTTTGATTCCATCAATATCAAGATTTCTGTTTAAGGAAAAAAGTTCGTAATAATTGTCCATAAGGTCTCCTTCTTTATTTACCCACTAAATATCATCAGAAATGTCTTTTGGTATTATTGTCCTTCTGCTCTCCCCAACAAGTCCTTCTACTTCGACCCTATTTATCATATTGATCCATATTTTCTCGAATAAACTTCGCATTGCTCTTGCATTACCGAATTTCGAATCGCGCCCCTTATAAATGTTTTCTATTTGACTATTTATCTTATCTTTTGCCGACTCTTGTATAATCACATTTCTTTCGCTTGCAAAGCCATTAAAAATTTGAATCAATTCATCTAGAGAATAATCTGGGAACACTATTGTCTTTGCTAATCTACTCTTTATTCCGGAATTACTGTTCATAAAGAGTTCCATTTCTTTTGAATAACCCGCAAAAATGACAATCATTCGATCCCTATTATCTTCCATCTCTTTGATCAGAGTTGCTACTGCCTCCATACCAAAAAAATCATTTTCTCCATGAACTAAATCATACGCTTCGTCAACAAACAAAATTCCTCCATAAGATCGTTCACATAATTCTTTTGTTTTGATTGCTGTCTCGCCCTGATATCTTCCTACAAAATCACCTCTGGATGCTTCTATTAGCACTCCTGTTTTGGCTATTCCTATTGCAGATAATACCTCTGCATACAATCGCGCCACTGTTGTCTTACCTGTTCCTGGGTTGCCTGCAAAACACATGTGCATATTGTTGTTTATAAAAATACTATCAATATTACCTTCCCCTCTCTCATGTTTCAAATAATCCATCATTCTTACATTAGATTTGATTTCATACTTAACATCTTTAAGTCCAACAAGCTTATCAAGTTCACCCAGTATCTCTTTTGCCTTATTTTCGGCACTTTCGCTCAAATCTATGCCAAAATCTTCTGGGGTTAATATTGTCATATATTCGACACTGGCTTGTTTAGGATTAAAACGAATTGCCTTTTCCATATATGCTTCGTTCATCAAAGTCCGAACCGATCTGGCATTACCGAATTTACTATTAACACGTAAACGATTGATTCTTTCTTTAAATGCAAGTTCTCCATCCGAGCTAAATGAATAGCGCTGTTCTGTTGCCATATTCCTTGCAATCTGTAATAGTTCGTCCTCACTATAATCTGGAAATTCTATAACTTTTGTAATTCTGCTTTCTAAGCCTACATTTGCCTGTAGCAATTTATACATTTCATCTTTATAGCCAGCAAGAATTACAACCAGTTCCTTTCGATGATCCTCCATTTCCTTTACAAGGGTATCGATAGCTTCTTTTCCAAAATCATCGTTATCACCATTTATTAAGCTGTACGCCTCATCTATAAAGAGGACACCGCCCAGAGCCTTTTTTATTGCATCTTTTGTTTTTATTGCAGTATGTCCCTGGAACTCTCCTACTAAATCACCTCTTTCAACCTCTATGAGTTGTCCCTTTTCAAGTAATCCTGCATTATAAAGAATTCCGGCAAGTAGTCTTGCGACAGTAGTTTTACCTGTTCCAGGATTTCCCACGAAAGCAAAATGATAAGAATCCTGATTATTCAATAAAACTCCCAAAGTTTCTTGACGAGCTTTGTCAAACTCTATTTTTTTCTTAATTCTTAGAATTTCATTTTTTACAGCATCCAAGCCGATAAGATTTCCAAGTAGTTCTTCTGCATCCTCTGGAGACGTCTCATCATAAAAGCGTGACTCATTATCAAAAGTTTCTATTTCCTCTTGCGAATCCCTCTTATCCCTTATTTTACAAAGTAGCTCTAAAGCTGTTTGTGCAACATCTGAGTTGGGATATATTCTCAATATCCTCTTACTCATTTTTTCGCACTCATCATACCTACAAGCCTTATAAAAATATATTATTTCTGTCTTGAATATTGCAAGACTTTTACTTATTTCCTTGCCCTTTTCTATCAGTTTTTCAATTTCTTCATCGTCAATATTGTTTTTAATCAGCACTGAGATATACTCACCAATGACTTCCTCATCCAATGGATACTCAGAATATGCTTCGCGCATCTCACGTACTGCTTTTCTTATATTGTTATCCGATAAATAATAGCCGGTACGGGCAAAATAGCACTCTTTAAACTTCCTATCTCTTATCTTTTCAAATAATTCCTCTAGAGGTTCATCAACTTTAACTTCAGAAGAAACTAGTATTATTCCAGAGATAGCATAAGGATTAGTCGCATCATAATAGTATGCCTGCTTGTAATACCGATATGCCTCTTCATACCTTTGTTGGTGGTATAGAATTTTACCCATCATATCTAAAAGCGAAGGGTTTGTCCCATCCGATTTCAACTTGCTTTGTATTATTTCGTATGCAGCTTCGCTTTCGCCACTTAGAAGAAGCCTATTTATTTGGTTGGCAATGCTTTTCATTTCCTTGTTCATCTATCTATTACCATCACTCTATATCTGCGCCACCAATAAATTCCTTTTTATTTGCGATTTCATCATCAGACAAGTTGCTTTCGCGATCGATGTGCATCTCACCCAAGTCTGCACCATCTACATTATCCTTAACTCTTACATGTATAATTCCGTTCTGATCATATTGCATCATTACCCCAATTGGAGATCCCTTAGGTCTTGGAACCAATTTTAAAGTTGTTGTACCAATAACAGTATCGTACTCAGGATCTTCATCTTCACCTTCAACCACCACAACTTTCAAACTAGTTTGCCCTTCATCTAATGTGTAGTATTCCTTTTCTCCTGAGGCAGGTATAGCCGTATTCCTTGGGATAATAAAAGATGCTATGTCATACTCCCCATTATGAGTAGTTATTATTCCAAGAGAGTGTGAATTTACATCAGTAACCTTTATTTCCTTTTCAGCTTTTGGTTTTTCACCAGTCGTTACCACATTCAAAGTATCAGCATAATATGCTGCACCCATAGCAACTGCTTCATCAGGGTTTAGCTCATGCGATGGCTCAATTCCAGTAAGATCCTTAATCATATTTTGGATAGCTGGAATTCTTGTAGACCCACCCACAAGTAATATTTTAGATATATCCGACCACTTAAGCCCAGCATCATCCATAGCAATTTCCATACTTGCTTTTGTGGAATCAATCTGGCTCTTAATCATAGCCTCGAATTCTTCTCTGGTAATTTCAACCTTAATAGGTTTTCCTTGCGATACTATCGATAAACTTGCCTTTGGCCTACTAGAAAGCGCTTTTTTCAAATTTTCTGCTTTGATTCTCAAATCCTGGCAAGCAACATCATCATCCTCAAGATCCAAATTATGCTCTTTCTTAAACTCATCGATAACCTTGTTGATTATGGCATTATCAAAATCAAAACCTCCAAGATTTCTGTTACCAGTAGTTGACAGAATATCTACCTTAGTAAGATTATCTGACAATCTCATTATGGTAATATCAAAGGTACCTCCGCCAACGTCATAAACCATAACAATACCATCTGAATTAGCCTGACCATGACAATAAGCAAGAGCTGCAGCAGTAGGCTCATTTATAATTCCAAGAACTTTTAGTCCAGCTATCTCGCCTGCATCCTGAGTTGCTTTCCTTTGTGCATCATCAAAATACGCAGGAACAGTAATTACTGCGCCATCGATTGTTTCTCCTGTTGCATTTTCTGCATCTTCCTTGAGTCTCTTTAATATCATTGCAGAAATATCTTCTGCTGAATATTTCTGATCTGATGAAATATCAAAAGAAAAAGCTTTCTTCCCCATCTGGCGTTTTACAAACTGGCATACACTGTATGGATCAACAACACTGTTATCCTTAGCCTGCTCTCCAACTATAATTGAGCCGTCTTCAAACATGACAACAGAAGGTGTTGTTCTCTCCCCCTCTCTATTAGTTAATATTTCTGCGCGTCCATCTGCGCCTAAACGAGCAATTGCTGAAAAAGTCGTTCCTAAATCAATGCCTACTAACATTTAATCCTCCTTACTCTCTACCATATATTGATTTAAAGTCTCGATAAATTTATTAAAATCTATAGCTTTGCCATCTTGTCCCTTATCAAATAGCTCATTTCTTAAATATGCGACAAGCTGCTTTTTATCCTCATGACGCAGCATCTTTTTGTACTCTTTTGATGCTTTTCTTATATCGGGGTTCTGCGATTCAAATCTTATAAACAATCCATTAAGCCAGCTATCTGTAAACAGATACCCACCCACATCATCATAGTTTTCCAGAAACCTAAGTACAAAAGCATTCCATTTCGTAAATGAATCGGCATTCACATATACTGAAATCTGCTCTGGAACCCCATCCATTATTCTCCCCATTGATATATCCATAGTTGAATAATCAAATGGCTGAATGTGTCCTAAAAGCTTCTTCAGCTTATCTTCATCTATTTCAGTTATCTTTTTGCATACCAGCCGGTACAGTTCATTTATTGTCTGTAAAGCTCTTTCGGAATAACATGCTATATCTCTGCTAAATCCATATTCTCCATACGCCTTTTCTGAAGGCATTTTCATAGGAAGCCACCTAAACCTGTCCTTGAAACTATTCTGACTAGAATCATACTGATATGAAATAATGAATGGACTATCTATTCCCTGCATTTTTACTAAATATGCTTTAATATACTGCAGCCCTACACATTCCACATTTTTGATTTCATCAACATTAGCATTTAATATATCCCCTTTATACTGCTTGTACTTGGTGAAATCCGCATTCAAGAGCTGATTGTTTATCTCATCGATAGAAACGCCCTCTATATGAGGCATATGCGGTATTACAATAAAGGTTTTATCTTTGCCTTGCAAATCAGCTTCAGAAGGCTGCTCACCAATCTTTAACAAATCACCTGTTATAGCATCAGCCTGAAATCTCTGTCTTACATTGGCATGTTCTATCTTCTGTTTCATTCCTAATGATTCTCTGCCCAATTCTGTAATGCCATTAGAATCCACAAAAGAATATCCCATTAATAAATCAAGAATTTTCTGCGTATAATTAGGACTTAATCCCATCATATCAGCAATCTCTTTAGCACTTCCAAGCCCTGCATCGACAAATCTCAGGACAGTAAGTGGAACAAGATCAAAGTCTTCAAAAGTCGTTTCAGATACTTCCATCTCTAAAATTGCAATTGGATAATAAACCTCAGTAAAAAGCTCTATCCTGCTGGGAATAATCTGAGGATTCTGCGCCATTATGCGATCCAAAACCGTATTAACTTCATAATTATGTTTTTTTTGCTGTTGTTTTTCAGCCATCCAACGCTATCCTCTTGGCAAACTCAGCATAAGACATCAGTTCGCCTCTTCCTCCATTTACATCGTCTAACATTTTTTTAATGAAATCCGAAAATTCCTTTTCACTATGTTCATATATGGGTTCTTCCATATCATCAAGCTCCTGGTATAGACATCCCGCCAAAAAGCGCATATCTCCGATCATAACAAGGGTCTTTTTGCATCTACTCATAGCAACGTTTAGTCTTCTCAGCTCATTAAGGAATCCTATTCTACTCATCGTTGGCTTCTTTTTTGAGCTCTTTGTAAAGCTATAAATAATCAAATCTCGTTCCTGTCCCTGGAAGCTGTCAAGTGTTGCCACCATAGAATTTGCTGTTTCTGGAGGAACTACACCCTTTAATGCCTTTTTTATTCTGGCAACCTGATCTCCGTAAGCTGAAATTACACCAATCTCGCTCATTTTTATATCAAGTTTTTCACCAATAACGTGCCTAACTATTTGTTTACATATTTCAGATTCAAGAACATTAAATGTTCCTCTTTCCGGCGTCCTTTGCTCGTAACGATCCTTAACGTCAGAAGTGTCAACGACAATAAATGGTTTATCAGAAAGCCCTGGCATAAGTCCCTTCATGCTGCGCTTAAAATCTGGAGATTTGTACTCACCGTTGTAAAACCACTCAGAAATAGTATCCGCTATTTCTCCTGGCATTCTGTATTGCGTATCGAGCATCATCTTATTGGAATCCGGAAGCTCATTGAACATCTTTTCAAAAAGGCTCTTCTTAAGTAATTCCGGATCAACCCCATTTATTTCACAAGCTTCAATCAATTCTTGATCAGCTGAAGGAGGAATCTGCTTATAATCCCCAAGCATAATAAGCTTATTAGATACTGACATTGGCACCAGTGCATTATGAATCTGTATCTGTCCAGCCTCATCGATAATAGTTACGTCAAATTGAAGATTTGCAAATCGCTTCTGCGAACTGACACCTATGCACGTAGCACCTACAAGGTCCACTGTTTCAAGTATTATTTCATTTAGAGCATAGTTCTGCTTTCCAACAATATCCTCTCTCCATTGTTTTTCATTATCCAAAAGTTTTTGGGCTCTTATAATCTCTCCGTCAATTCTATCAAGGAGAGATCTGAGTCTTACGGGAGAATCCAGATCATCCTTGAAAATGACTATTGATTCGAATAGATGTGCAATCCTCGGAACTTTAGGAAGATCCAAGTTGAGATTTTCATAGCCTTGTATTTTTTTCTTCTGTGCCCTTGCTATATCATGCTCATACTTCTGTTTAAGCATTTGTTCAGTCTCTGTATACATGGCACTGTATTTGCTATAATCCGCTTCATTCTTTGCAATCTCGTCTTTTAAAAGTACCAATTCCTGCTCTATCTTTTGTGCCAAAGCAACATCTTCTTTATACTGAGCTTCTTCAAGCTTTCTAAGTATGATATTTTTCGAATTATGCTTTTCTATATTGTCTCTCAGCTCTGTGAGTTTATTATTCTTCAAGTCAAATTCATTCTTTTGTCTCTTTGTCTCCTCAAAGAATCTATCTTGTCTTATCTTAATTGGCTTAAGCTGATTATCTACGCTCTCTTTATATTGGTCGTTTATTTCATCTACTTCAGAAAGTTGCTTTGAAAAAATCATGAATCGCTTTCTATATTCACTCCAATTACTAATCGCAGATTCAAGTTTTAAAAGATTATTCTGTGTAGCAATATCTATGCTGTCATTCAGCCTTACCAATTTCTTTTCAAACATGTAATCTTTAACATCGTCCTGAAGTTTTGACTCGGATCCTATTCTGATTACATCAATATCTTTTTCCTCAGCTAGTCTTGCAAGTACATTGTCTACCGCTTTATTGTTTTGAGAAGAAACCAGTACCCTCTTGCGTTCCACATTAACAAAGTACTTAACCCACTCAAGGATAACCGTAGTTTTTCCAGTTCCAGGTGGTCCCATTACCAGGAAAACATCCTTAGATTTTATACCTTTTTCTATAGCTGTTATCTGGCTCTTATTTGGAGGATAAGGCTTCTGATTCTCTAAGTTGTAAATTAGTTCGCTTAAATCCTTATCTTCAAATCCTGCAGTTTTATTACCACCAAGAACATTTTTCATAAACTTAGCTTTGGACGCGCCACTTGCTATTTTCTGATTAGCTGCAAGCTGCACATCTTTATTCACCGTTGAAAAAGACAGTGATATAAAACCAAACAAAGCAAATGAATCTACGCTAACTTGCTTGTTAAAAAGCACAACTATTTTTTTGTTCTCGTTATCACTAAGATCTATTTCAACTATTTCTCCATTGATTCTCTCGCTGTGTTTTCCTTCAAATTCAACCTGCGTACCAATATCGAATACTGATTTATCAATGTCGTCCACTATAAATGCATATGCTACCCTATCTATGCGGTCATAATCAGTTGCATAAAATTCTCTATAGGATATCTGTCCCATCTCATGAGTTTTCTTTTCTTCAAGCTCACTTGAAAGAATTGAGTACTGTTCAGACTGCTTAAGGACTTCTTTCAGAAATAGTTCATCATAATCAGTCTCACTTGATTCCGCCTCTATTTCTTCGTCATTTTTATCCTCATTGTGATACTCTGCCCGCTTGATTATCTTTATTATCTGATCCGCTGAAGGCTTTGTATCTCCGCAGTCCACAGAATTGTATTCATGCTTTTGTCCAGAGATATACTTGTATTTAATGTCACTCTCCGGAAGCAAGACCTCTGCATCCACCCCATTCTCAGCACTAAGAATTATGCCTTTCTTCAATGCCTTATTCTGCGAAAACAAATTGCTCTCGTTATAAAAAATTACAGAAAAGCCATCAAATGTTTTGTCATTTAATGCACAGCCAAAACATCCAAATGAGGTCACAAGTTCGAATTTATCATTCTCATGCTCAATCGGTGTAATAATAAGTCTTGTAAGTTTAGAGAGCATAGCAACACAGTTTTCAGGAGACTCATTACTTTTGCTGATTCCCTGATATGCACTGTTTGTTATTCCAAACTTGATTATGCAGTTTATCTTTATAGCATCCTTATCGAATTTAATTATCTGCATTTTGTTTCCCTAATAATTTTTTTCAGATCATTTATCAGCTCGGAGTAGTTCCTGTATCTATCCTTAGGTGAATATGCCATAAGCTTATTAATTGTTTTATTCATATTTGCACTTGTGTCCGGTTTTTCTGTTATAACCTCTTTAAAAAAATCCCATTTACCTGCAGCCGGATCATAGCAGTCGTAGTCCATCATTCTCGCCGGAATTCTTCCGGTGACAAACTGATACATCATCACTCCTATAGAAAACATGTCTACCTTATCTCTAGCGGTAGTAATTGACCCATAATCCATTTCCGGCGCTTTATAATACAGTGTTCCTTCCATCTGATTAGGAACAGAAACGCTGATATTGAAATCAATAAGATAAAGATCATTATTCTGATTGAACATAATATTCTCAGGCTTAATATCCTTATGCTGGAAATTCTTTTTCGCCATGACATCTAATATCTGACAAAGTTCCTGCATCCACCTAAGAAACATGGAAAGAGAAGTGCTTCGTTTTATCTTATCTGCCAGTGTTTCGCCATTTATCCACTGCATAACAATGAAAAGAGCATTCTCTTTCTCCTCATAGTAAGTCCCATATATATTGGGAATTTTTGCAGTAAGCTCCCCAATCTGAACCATAGTTTTAACTTCCTGTTGAGCTCTCTTGAGGTTTTCCTTTCTTTCTCTTGGGGTATTACCCTGAATAATTACCTTCTTAAGAGCCACAGTTCTGTTAAGAGTAAGGTCCAATGCTTTATATAACTCACTATTCGGAGTCACATGTGAAGCTTCATCATATCTATAGCAGTGATTCTCAGTAAACTTAAGATCCATATCATTCCATTTCTTCAAAATACTGAATTATAGTTTCTGTAGTAGGTCTAAGATCAGCATTTGGATTCTTCATTTTATCTATAAGCTGTACTAACGACATATTCACGCCAGCTCTCTGTAACTTCATAGCCGGTACTACGCCCGGTTCGATTTGACCATTAAAAATATCTCCAAACAGCACTCCCAATGAGAATACGTCAGCCTTTTCCCAATTAACCCTAGCATCTCCTCCCTGGAATAATGTTCGTACTTCCGGTGCAGAGTACTTGAGTAATTTTTGTTGCTGAATCATCGTCTGCATATTTTGAACGTTGGCAATAACAGTACCAAATTCTTCAGATGCAATCTTTGCACAGTCCAACTTAATTATCGTAGGGTCCAAGATTTCATTTTTCCCTTTGCATACATAGATACTG
>JAEEGF010329316.1_pt1 | contig 14206 bp, 13 predicted proteins | sample 9134171 | NCBI WGS metagenome assembly JAEEGF01 (sample SAMN16246542, study PRJNA631951) | gut metagenome | biome: gut microbiome; feature: rumen; material: AP-attached | host: Bos | place: Iran: Karaj | collected 2018-10
GCGGAAGAAGGACGAATACCCGGTTGTCAAAGGGCCGCCGGTTGTGGTATAGTAATAGAAAACGATCGGGAGGTAAGAAACCCATGAAGCAACTGAATCTCACGCCCCACATCGGCTGCGCGCCGGAGGATTTCGCCAAGACCGTGCTCATGCCCGGAGACCCCCTGCGGGCAAGGATGATCGCGGAGACCTACTTCACCGATGCGGAGCTGGTCAACAACATCCGGGGCGTCCAGGGCTACACCGGCTACTACAACGGCAAGCGGGTGTCCGTCATGGCCAGCGGCATGGGCATGCCCGCCATCGGCATCTACTCCCACGAGCTCTTCAACTTCTTCGGCGTGGAGAGCATCATCCGCGTGGGCTCCGCCGGCGGCATGAACCCCGATCTGAAGCTCTTCGACATCGTCATCGGCCAGGGCGCCTGCTACAACAGCAGTTTCGTGAGCCAGTACGCCCTGCCCGGCACCTACTCCGCCATCGCGGACTTCGGCCTCTGCCGCAAGGCGGTGGACGAGTGCGAGAAGCGGGGCCTCCGGTACAAGGTGGGGAACCTGCTCTCCTCCGACAACTTCTACAACGACGCCGTGGACCAGACCGCCTGGGTGAAGATGGGCGTGCTGGCGGCGGAGATGGAGGCCGGCGCCCTCTACATGAACGCGGCCCGGGCGGGCAAAAAGGCCCTGTGCATCTGCACCATCTCGGACCTCATCGTCGGCGGCGAAGCCACCACCCCCGAGCAGCGGCAGAACGCCTTCCACGACATGATCAAGGTCGCTTTGGAGATCGCGGAATAACCTTTTCACAGTATGCAAAAGCAGCCCAACAGGGCTGCTTTTTGGCTTTCCATGGGAGATGCGACTATCCACGAGAGTTGCTCATCAGGAGTGAGCCCCCTTGCGCAAAGAGGGGAAGGCCCGCAAGGGCCAGGGGGGATCGCTCTCTTTGCGGCCTCGCCGCAAAACATCCCTACCCAGCAACATCACTTTCTCCGTAGGGGCGATTCACAAGCCTTCCCCTTGCAAGCTTTGCTTGCAGAGAGGGGAAGGGGGACCGCTTGCGGTGGATGAGGTGTTTTCGCCCGCCCATGGTCCGCGCACAAGCGGGCGGATCGTGATCCGCCCCTACAGGGTGAGCGCGAAAGTAGGTATGGGTGTCGGTGCATCGCTGCTCATCCCAAAAACTTGTCATCCTGAGCGCAGCGCAGCGAAGGCGAAGGATCTCGGAACGCAAAAGCTTGTACGCAAGAAAGCCACTCGCCACGGCCAGCACCACTCAGAGATCCTTCGACTCAGTCGCTCAGGATGACAATGGGATATAAAAGGCGGCAACCGACCCACGCCATGAGCCGGTAGCCGTTTCCTCTTATATGCGGGCATTTAGCCCCATTCTTATATTCAAGCCGTGTCAGCAGCTTTGGACGCCCTTGTAGGCGATGGCCTCCACCTTTTTGCGCACCCGGTCCACCTGCAGGCTTTCAGGGGAGCCGAAGGGCAGCTCCCTCTGAAGGGCGGACAGGGGGCCGAAGGGCAGCTCCTGCAGGTCCGTCTTCCGGGCATAGAGGGGGTCAGCCAGCAGGGAGCTCATCAGCTGGCCATACTTCTCCTTGTCCCGGCCGGTGGCCATCAGCTGCTTGAACCCCACGGCCTTGATGATGAGGTCGAACTCATCCCGGGAGAAGTCGGACCAGGGCACGAAGGCCTCCTTGCAGATGGTGCAGCGGCCCTTCTCGTCCAGCTGATGATTGGACTTCTGGCGGCCGCAGAGGCTGCAGACCTGGATGCACGCATCCTTGGTGGGCTTCCAGACGTGGCCCTCGTCCCGCACCTTGCCGCAGATGGTGCACGTGCAGCCGTTCCAGGCGTGGCCCTCGTCCCGGATCTTGCCGCAGCGGGTGCATTTGCAGCCGTTCCATTTGTGTCCGAATAAGCATGCCATAGGTCGATCCTCCTTTATGGTTCGATGATCTGTTCCATAAACAGCGGCTGGATCTTGGCCCACACCTTCCCGTAGAGGGGGCTCCACCAGGTGTCGCCCTTGGGCAGCATCACCACGCCGCTCAAGGTGCGCTTGACCGAGCCCAGATCCCGCAGCAGCTCGCCGGTGCGGGCGTCGTGGACGGTGATGTGGGTCAAGGGATAGTGGAGATGGGTCTCGCCCCTGCTGACGCCGCCCTCATAGGTGACCGAGCAAAGGATGATGTAGTCCGCGTCCTCCACGGCGGTGGGGATGTTCTCGACGGGCAGAGCGGCCTCCAGGATCACGTCGTACCAGGCTTCGGGCTCCTTCTCCGGGACCGTGCGCCGGAACACCACCAGGTAGGTGCCGTCCTCCTTCAGCGCCGTCTCATGGAGCTCCTCCCCATATTCGATGGCCGGCGGGGCGATGGGCATCCTTTGGGCGGTGTTCCCCTCCTGCAGGAGCTTGTCCACAGGGTCCGACACGTTCTCCCCCAGCCGCGGCAGCCAGTCGGACGCCAGCTGGATCAGGGTGGCCTGGTCCGCGGTCTCCATGCTGCGGAGGAGCTCGATCATCAGGCCGAAGCGCATCTCCACGGTGATATAGGGGGAGTCGGACCCCATCCAGGCCGTCAGCAGGGTCTCCCGCCGCCGGTCCGAAGCCAGCAAACCGTTGGCCAGGTGCCGGAAGGAGGAGGCGCCGGTGCCCCAGGGGTCCTTCTGGAACATGGTGTCCAGGTCCGCCTGCTCGTAGATGCGCACCAGGGGCTTTTCGAGGCTCAGGGCCGCGATATACTGGTCCACGTCCGCGGCCCCAAAGTCCTCGTTGATCTGCCGGGTGCTGATGATGAAGGCGGACCGGCTGTTGACGGTGCCGTAGGCGGTCAGGCTGGTGAGGCTGATCTCGTTCCCGCAGGTCAGGAGGATGAGGGTGAAATATTTGGAGTATTCGAGGGAGGTGCTGCCCTCCGCCTGGGCCCGGTCAGCGGCCAGGGTGTACTCATCGCTGAAGCGCTGGTTGACCATCTGCGCCACCGTGGGGCCCACGTTCTCCCACCCCTGGATGCCCAGGGCCCTCTGGGCGGCGGCGGCCTGGGTCTTGTTGAACTCCAGCACCACGGCCTTGCCCGGGGCCATGTAGGGGAGCTGGGCGAATTGCTTCAGATAGTGGCGCTCCAGGCTGGTTTGGGCTTCCTCCATCCGGTCCAGGGCGTTGCCTGCCATGTGGGCGGTCATGGCCATGGCCCATTGGATGCGGGAGGTGTCGAGACGCTTCGTTTTTTCGTCGTCCTCCTCCGCCCGGGCGGTGGGGACCAGCAGCAGACACAGGACGAGGGCCAGGAAAACGCTGACGATCTTTTTCATGGGAGGCTCCTTTGGGTGAGAAGTGATCGAAAAGAGAGTGGTTGTGGCCGGGTGTGTTGCCCCCCGGGGAGAGGGTGACTGAAGGCCGGGTGTGTTGCCCCCTCCCTGGGGAGAGGGTGGCCAAAGGCCGGGTGTGGGGGTGTGAACGCGCTCAGCTTCTCCTTCTATTCCCGTTCACCAGCATGAAGAACCGGAGGAAGGAGAGGAGGGAGCCGAGGGCGGCGAGGACGTAGGTCCAGGCGGCGGCGCTCAAAACCTTCCTGGCGTCGCCCCGGTTCGAATAGTCGATATACCCGCCCCGATCCAGGAGCTCCAGCCCCCGCTGGCTGGCGTTCAGCTCCACGGGCAGGGTGATCAGCTGGAAGAGGAACATGGCCCCGTAGAGGACCAGGCCGATGACCGCCAGAGGGTAGAGGTTCATAAACAGGCCGATCAGGATCATGTAGGGGCCGAAGGTGGCGCCGATGTTGGCCACGGGCAGCACGGTCGTGCGCCACTTGATGGGCGCGTAGTCCTCCTGGTACTGGAGCACGTGACCGATCTCGTGGGCCGCGATGGCCAGCGCCGCCACGGACGTGCCGTTGTACACCTCCGTGGACAGGCCCACGGTGCCGTTCCGGGGGTCGTAGTGGTCGGTCAGCGTCCCCTGGACGGGGTGGACGGTGACCTGGCTGCCGTTGTCCCAGAGCATCTCCTGGGCGGCCTCGCTGGCCGTGATGCCCCGGGCGGCGGGGACGCTGTTGTAGCGCTTGAAGACCCGGCGGACCTTGCCCTGGGCGATCAGGCTCAGGACGAAGACCACGATCAGGGCCAGCATAAGGGTCTCGTAGCTGACATAGACGCCAAAAATCCGCATGCGGAAAGCCTCCTTTCCCTTCTATGGCACCAGTATACCACGGTATCGGCGAATTTACCATTGCACATGAAAAAAAACGTGGTATACTAAGGAGAATATTTGGTGAAAAGAGGACAACGCTATGCTCAAACTCCGTGACATACAGAGATCGCCGGAAGCTCACGCGGGCAAGATCACCGTGGGCGGTTGGGTCCGCACCGTGCGGCAGGGGAAGGCCATGGGCTTCATTGAGCTCAACGACGGCACCTGCTTCAAGCCCATCCAGGTGGTCTTCGAGAACGATGAGCGGGACCTGGGCCGCGGCCTGTCCACGGGCTGCTCCATCCGGGTGGACGGGGAGCTCATCCTGACCCCCGACGCGCCCCAGCCCTTCGAAGTGAAGGCGGACGCCATCACCATCCTGGGCGAGTGCCCCCCGGACTACCCCATGCAGAAGAAGCGGCATACTCTGGAGTACCTGCGCACCCAGCAGACGCTGCGCCCCCGGACCAACACCTTCGAGGCGGTGTTCCGGGTCCGGTCCGTGGTCTCTGCGGCCATCCACGAGTTCTTCCAGGACCGGGGCTTCGTCTACGTGCATACGCCCATCCTCACCAACGCCGACTGCGAGGGCCGCGGCGAAATGTTCCAGGTGACGACCCTGGATCTCGAAAAGCTCCCCCGCACCGAGGACGGGAAGGTGGACTATTCCAAGGACTTCTTCAAGAAGCCTGTACACCTCTCTGGCTCCGGCCAGCTCTACGGCGAGGCCTTTGCCCTGGCCTTTAGGGACATCTACACCTTCGGCCCCACCTTTAGGGCGGAGTACAGCTTCACCCCCCGGCACGCGGCGGAGTTCTGGATGATCGAGCCCGAGATGGCCTTCTGCGATCTCGAAGGGGATATGGAGGTGGCCGAGGGGATGGTGAAGTACATCATCCGCACCGTCATGGACCGCTGCCCCGACGAGATGGAATTTTTCAACAAGTTCATCGACAAGGGGCTTCTCGATCGGCTCCACAACGTGGTGGACAACGACTTTGGCAGGGTCAGCTACACCGAGGCCGTGGACATCCTCAAGAAGTCCGGCCAGGCGTTCGAGTACCCGGTGGAATGGGGCATCGACCTGCAGTCCGAGCACGAGCGGTACCTCACCGAGAAGGTGTTCCAGAAGCCCATCTTCGTCACCGACTACCCCAAGGACATCAAGGCCTTCTACATGCGAGAGAACGACGACGGGAAGACCGTGGCCGCGGCGGACCTGCTGGTCCCCGGCGTGGGCGAGATCGTGGGCGGCAGCCAGCGTGAGGAGCGGTACGACGTCCTCAAAGCGAAGTGCGACAAGCTGGGCATGGACATGACCGAGTACCAGTGGTATCTGGACCTTCGCCGCTATGGCGGCGTGGAGCACGCGGGCTTCGGGCTGGGCCTCGACCGCATGGTCATGTACGTCACCGGCATGACCAACATCCGCGACGTGGGCCCGTTCCCCCGAACAGCGGCCAATTTAGAGATGTAAACCTTTTCTTTTGCGACTTTTTCTCTTGATACAAAGAGAAAAAGTCGCCCAAAAAGAGAAACGCAAGAAGGGGGCTATGGTATGTACATAGTCCTCAATAATTTTATAAGCTTCTCTTTTTTGCGCCGCTTTTTTCCTCTTCATCGAAGAGAAAAAAGCGGCAAAAGGAAAAGCAGTTTTCCTTGACGAATGGGCGGGGTTGGGGTACAATGGCGGGGCTATGAAATACGTGATCGCTATATTAAAAGGAATTCTGGTGGGCCTCGCGGTGCTGATCCCCGGGGTTAGCGGCGGGTCCATGATCATGACCATGGGCATCTATGAGCAGGCCATCTCCATCACCAGCCGGGATAAGAAGGTCCGGCGGGCGGCCATCATCTTCCTGATCCCCTACGGCATCGGCATCGTGGTGGGCATTTTGGGCCTGGCCTTCGTGATCAAGTGGCTCATGGAGCGGTATCTCTTTGAGACCGCCCTCTGCTTCATCGGCATGATTTTGGGGAGCCTCCCCATGCTCTACAAGAAGGTGAAGGGGGCGAAGTTCTCCGTGATCGGCGCGGTGATGTTCGTGCTCATGGTGGTCATCATGATCGCTCTTCCCCACCTCTCCGGCAGCGCGGGCAGCGAGGGGCACCTGACCATCGGCGTGGGCGGCGCCATCATGGCTATTATCCTGGGCTTCATCGGCGCGGGCACCATGATCGTGCCGGGCATCTCCGGCTCCATGGTCATGCTGGTGCTGGGCTACTATAACGACATCATCGGCCACATCACGGGCCTGAAGGAGGTCGTGAAGGGCGGCCTCTCCGGCGCGGCCATCCCCTGGGGCCATGTGTTCGCCCTGGGCTTCTTCGCCGTCGGCGCTCTGCTGGGGCTGCTGCTGGTGAGCCGGTGGATCAAGTGGCTCCTGGGCCACTGCCCTGTCCCCACCTATTACGCCATCATGGGCCTCATGCTCGCCTCCCCCTACCCCATCTTCATCAAGTCCGGCCTGAACTTCGCCGGCATGGGCGCGGGGCACCTTGTTGCGGGCTGCGTCACCCTCGTCCTGGGCTTTGCTCTCGCTCTGTTCCTCGATAAACAGGGGGAGAAAGCCGAGAAAGCTTGACAAACGCCTGAAAACAGTCTATACTTCCTCTTGATCGCAGGGGCGGCCGTTCCCGTGGGAATGACCTGAGAAGCACCCTTGGAACCTGTTGGGTAATGCCATCGGAGGAAGCGGCGCTATAGCAGTTTTTCCGCATCGTTGCCTAACGGTGCGGATTTTGTTTTACAGGAGGAGTTTTGTATGTTCGTGAATGAATTCGTGCTCTTGGAGAAGCTCGGCAAGATGACCGGGCGGCAGTGGGGCTTTGCCATCGGCGCCCTGGTGGTCATGGTCGGGCTGCTCATCTACCTGGCCAAGCGCCCTGAAAAGCAAGGCAGGACGGACGTTCGCGCCCTGACCTACGGCGCCCTGTGCATGGCCATGAGCTTCGTGCTGAGCTACATCAAGCTGTGGTCCATGCCCCTGGGCGGCAGCGTCACCCTGGCCTCCATGCTGCCCCTCTTGTGGTACAGCAACAAGTTCGGCGTGAAGAACGGCCTCATCGCCGGGGCGGCCTACGGCCTGCTGCAGCTCATCCAGAAGCCGGAGATCTACCACTGGGTCCAGGTCCTGCTGGACTACCCCCTGGCGTTCATGATGCTGGGCCTCGCCGGCTCCGTGAAGAACCTGCAGCTGGGCTCCATCATCGGCGTGGCTGGCCGCTGGGTCTGCCACATCCTCTCCGGCGCCATCTTCTTTGCCGAGTGGGTGCCCGAGGGCTGGTCCAACGCCTGGGTCTACTCCGCCGCCTACAACGGGGCGTACCTGCTGGTGGACCTGATCATCTGCCTGGTGCTCTCCTTCATCCTGGCCAAGGCCCTGGATCGGATCCCCACGAGGCGGAAGTAAGGCTGTTTCAACGGAATTCAGCCCGCTGCAAATGGTCTGCCGCCTTCTACGACAGCCTGAGAATTAACAGCTTGTTAACCCCATTGTCGCAACGTTGACAAGTATATATGCTACAGTGCAGGATATGGAGGTATATCGTATGAAACGAGCCTTTTGTATCCTGCTTTTTTGTGCCCTGCTGCTGACGGGCTGCGAGGTGGCGCCCACGAACATCGTCAACGACCTGGCGCCGGACGAGCCCATCCGCATCGTGGCCGTCGCCGAGAGCATCCTGCCCGCGACGCCGGTGCCCACGGCCACCCCCGTGCTCACCCTGCCGCCCACCAAGGCCCCCACGCCCGAGCCCACGGCTACCCCCGTGCCCACGGACACCCCGGAGCCCCTGGAGCCGAAGGAGACACCCGCGCCCACGGCGGAGCCCACGCCCACGCCACCCGACGTGAGCCAGGGGGAGATGCTCATCATGGTCGCCCAGCAGTACATCAACTACCCCTATGCCCGGGGCGGCAAGTCCCCGGAGAAGGGGTTCGACCCCAGCGGGTTCGTGTACTGGTGCTTGAAGGAGATGGGCCAGAAGGTGAAGCGCCGGACCTCCGCCGGGTACGCCGAGGAGGAGAAATGGCAGCGGATCTCCCGCCTCAGCGACCTGCAGCCCGGGGATCTGGTCTTCTTCCGGACCGGCGACAACGAGAACATCAACTGCGTGTGCATCTATCTGGGTGAGAACCGGATGATCTACCCCTCCACCAGCAAGCAGACGGTCATCATCACCGAGATCAACAGCTATTGGACCAACGCCTTTCAGTGGGCCCGGAGGGTATTCTGATGGGGGATAGCTATATCGATGTGGCGATCTGGCCCCGGCGGGACGCCTATCAGCTTTTCTCCCGGGGGTATCTGCCCTTCTTCGCTTTGACCACGCCCCTCGATGTGACGGAGTTGGTCCGGTTCACCAAAAGAGAAGGGTTGTCCTTCTACCGGGCCATGGTGTATAGTGTGACCAGGGCCATGAATGAGCTGGAGCCCTTTCGGCTGCGCATCCGCAAGGAGGGCATCGCCGTGTGCGACACCGTCTCCCCCTCCTACACCACCGCGGGGCGAGACGGGGCCTTCGGCATCTGCAACGTGAACTATCTGCCCGGGGAGACCATGGAGGATTTCTGTCGCCGGGCCTTGCGCGTGGAGGCGGCCCAGAAAGAGAACATGGCCAATGAGGACGAGGTGCGGGACGACCTCATCTTCCTCTCCTGCGTGCCCTGGTTCGTCACCACCGGCGTGATGCAGGAGATGCCCCTCGACCCCGACGACAGCTTCCCCCGGGTCCTGTGGGACCGGGTGCATGAGGAGAAGGGGCGGAAGCTGGTGAACTTCACCGTGCAGCTCAACCACCGGCTCCTGGACGGGAGCCACGTGCGGGACCTGCTTCTTTGCATGCACGAGCTCATGGGGCCCCGGCGGGAGCTTTGAAAGGATAGGATATGGAAAAGCCGTTCTACAAGCGTAAAGGGGTGCTGATCCTGGCCGTGCTGGTCGGGTTCCTGCTGCTGTTCGTGGCGGTGACGGCGGCCACGGTGTCCGCTGCCCGGCGGCGGGAGCTGAACGCCACGCCCACGCCCTCCAACATCCCCACGGAATCGCCCACGCCCACGCCTCTGCCCAACTACCACGCCCTATCCTTCGACCCGGACCTCGGCAGGATGGAGGGCATGAACGCCGTGCCCGAGGACTATCGGCAGGAGCTGGGCCGGGCGTTTTGGGTGGACATCACCCCCGCCAACGAGCCCGTGACCGGGTACACCCTCTTTCGGCACGTGGAGCTGGGCTACAGCTTCCTGCTCCTGCCCGACGGCCGGTATCTGCGGCTGGGCGAGCCCACCGAGGGCTGTGGCGTGGTGAACGCCCTGTTTGCGGACCTGGATGCTGACGATGGCTGGGAGCTGGTCTACACCTACACCACGGAGACCGAAGCGGGCCCCGCCGCCCGGGTGGGCTGGCTGGACCTCGGGACCCTGGAAAACCGGGATGCCGCGTTCCTGCTCAAAAACAGCGCCCTGGCCCTGGCCGACGACAAGGGCCGCCTGATCCTCTACCGGGCGACCCTGCAGACCACGGATTCCCGGGGCTTCTACGCCATCGACTTCGTCGCCCCCCTGGGCGAGCTCATGGAGCGCGACGGCGCGCTGTTCTTAGAGATAGAATAGGGGTATATACAAAGCACGCCCCTCGCTTGTCAGAAAGGGGCAATCAAAGAGCTTTCATTGTGGATAAAAAGGAAGGGTTTCTATCCTCTTATCCCCTGTGAAAGCTCTTTTTGGCTAAGAAATAGGAGTTTAGTTTATTCTATGCCTCTGTCCGTGATCCGCTTCAGGATGGACGCGTCGGCGGGGCAGAAGGCGTAGAGGGGGATGTCGGATGGGGCGATGAAACGGATGTCCGCGTGCTCCAGCTTCTGGGGTCGCCCGGCGACGATGCTTGCGCGAAAGAGGGTCAGGTGGATGGTGATGTCCGGGTACACGTGGTCCACCTCCATGTAGATCTCCCCGGGCGCCACGGTGACGCCCAGCTCCTCCCGGCACTCCCGGATGAGGGCCTGCTCCCGGGTCTCGCCCTCCTCCACCTTGCCGCCCACGAACTCCCACAGGAGCCCCCGGGCCTTGTGGGCCGGGCGCTGACAGATCATGAACTTCCCATCCTGGACCACCAGGGCCGCCACCACGTCCACCGCCATAGGCTTATAGAGCCGGGATCACGTCCCGGATCAAGGCGACCATGGGGTCGTCGTTGTGGGAGGGCAGGATATGGGCGCAGACGGCCTTCACCTCGGGGATGGCGTTGGCGGGGCAGCAGGCGATGTCCGCCGCTTCCAGCAGCTCCATATCGTTCCAGTAGTCCCCCACGGCGATGAGGGTCCGGCCCGCGTACACGGGGAGCTGGCGAAGGGCGTCCACGCCGGTGCCCTTGTTCACGTCCTGAGGCAGCAGCTCCTGATACTTGCCGATCTTCACCACGTCCGTGGTCCCCTCCACCAAAGCGAGGCGCTTGTCGTACCCCTTCTCCTTCAGGTACGCCCGCATGAGGGCCAGGGCGTCCACCTCCCGCTCCAGCAGCACCGTCTTGATCCAGGTCTTTTGAAGGAGCTGATCCATGGGCAAACAGGTGGTGGGCTGGTGGATGCGCAAAAAGCCCGGGTCCGCTGTATCGAGGGGCGAGGCGTAATAGATGCCGTCGTCGGTGTACACCTGCAGGTCCAGGGGCCAGTCCATTTCAAGGCAGTGGAGCAGCACGTCCTGGGCTGCTTCCTTATCCATGGGGATAGCGGAGATATACCTCCGATGCACGAAATCGTAGACCGCCGCTCCGTTGAGGCACACGGAGGGCCCGTTCAGAGGTACGTCCGGCAGGTGCCGCCGGGCGTTCCGGGGCTCCCGGCCCGTGGCCACGGCGAAAAGCCCGCCCCCGGCGATGAATGCCCGGATGGCGGCCCGGCTTTCCCTGGTCACGTTCCCCTGGCTGTCGAACAGCGTCCCGTCCAGATCGGTCAATATGGCTGCCTGATCATACCGCATAACAAATACCTCGTTTCAAAAAGTGTCGGTCACTCGACCACCCGGTGCTTCTCCCAGTGGGCGAAGCGGAAGTAGAGAAAGGTGGCGGCGCTGCACACCAGCCAGCCCGCCGGATACCCCAGGGCCACCGGCACGATGGTGTTGGATACGAAATGGGTGATGCAGAAGAGATAGATCTGCCGGAACACCACGAAGCTCCCCAGCATGATGATCATGGGCGTTCGGCTGTCCCCCGCGCCCCGCAGGGACCCGGACAGGATCTGGTTCGCGCAGCAGAGCACGTAGAAGGGGGACATCATCCGAAGGAACAGGGTGCCGAACTGGACCACCTCCGGGGTGTCGTTGAAGAAGCGCACCAGATGGGGGGCGAAGGCCACCACCGGCACCATGAGGGCCACGGTGATGAGGGCGGAGATCTTCAGCGCCGCGCTCACCCCCTGCCGGGCCCGGGCCACGTCGTTGACTCCCAGGTTCTGGCCCACGAAGGTGGTGGCGCCCATGGCCACGCTCTGCATGGGCAGGAACAGGAAGGCGTCGATCTTGGTGTAGGCGGTCCAGCCGCCCATGCAGTCCGCCCCGAAGTAGTTGATATAGGACTGGACGAACACGTTGGAGAAGGCGGTGATGGCCATCTGGATGGCGGCGGGGATGCCCACCTTGACGATCTTCTTCAGCACGTCCCAGTGCATCTTGAGCTTCCTCACCTGCACCCGGCAGCAGTTGTCCGCCCGCAGGAGCACGAAGAGCACCAGCAGGGCCGAGATCCCCTGGGAGAGGATGGTGGCGTAGGCCACGCCCGCCACGCCCATATGGAACGCCAGCACGAAGAGGAGGTCCAGCACGATGTTCAAACTGGCGGACAGCATCAGGAAGTAGAAGGGCCGCTGGGAGTCCCCCACCGCCCGGAGGATGCCCGCGCCGATGTTGTAGAGCATGAGGCCGAAGATGCCGGAGAAGTAGATGGTCAGATACCGCTTGGCCTCGGGGAGCACCTCGGCGGGCGTCTTCATGAATTTGAGCATCAGGGGCGTCATGGATACGCCGATGGCGGTGAACAGCACCCCCAGCACCCCGGTCATGACCAGGGCCGTGTGGACGGTGTCGCTGACCTTGTCGGTCTGCTTGGCCCCGTAGTACTGGGAGATGACCACCCCGGCGCCTACGGACAGGCCCATGAAGAAGCCGATGAGCATGTTGATGATGGGGTTCACGGTGCCCACGGCGGAGAAGGCCTCCTTCCCCACGTAGTTCCCCACCACCCAGGTGTCCACGGTGTTGTAGAGCTGCTGGAACAGGTTCCCCAAAAGCAGCGGCACGGCGAACTCGATCAGGAGCCCGTACACGTTGCCCCTGGTCATGTCCACGTCCCGCCGGGAGAAAAATTTGCGGATGCTCTCCACGCCTTTGCTCATGCGATGCCCTTGCTTTTCTGTCGTACTTATAAGTATACCATGGCGGCGGGGGAATGTACAGAGCTTTTCCGGGCCGGTCTCGCCCGGCCCCTACAACGCGGCACACCCTCCAACCCACAAAAAAAAGAGGCGAGCGAGCGCCTCTTTTCCGTTGCCATCATACTCTTGTCTATACATCCAGCTCCGTGACGGCCTTGGGGTATTCCCTAAGCTCGTCCGGCTCGTGGAGGGGGGTCCAGACCTGAGCGAAGAAGGGATCCACCTGGGCCCGGCGGCCGTAGTTCCAGCTCTTTCTCTCGCACTCGGGGCACCAGTGGCCGCCCTCCAGCACCAGCCGGGGGCTCGCTTCAAACTCATGGCCGAAGGCGCAGCGGAAGGTGAGCTTGGTCCGCCAGTCGCCGGTGGTCATGGTCTCGGAGAGGAGCTCTCCGCCCCGGAATTTGGCGGCCCCGGCCATATCGGCCCGGTCGAGCTGGCTCTCGGGCTTGGTTTCGTCGTAGCCGTGGTCCATGGGCACCACCGTGTCCCAATCGGTGAAGTGGTCCATTTCGCTGGCTTTCTCGGGAAGGGCCTCCCAGGCCTTGCGACTGCCCCAGTAGGCGTCGATATGGTCCTCCATGTTATTCTTCAGCCAGTACCGGGGCCCGTGCTCGCTGTCCAGGAGCTTGTTGAAGGTGCTCTTGATGATGGCGCCCATGAGCTTCTGGCCGCCGGGCAGTTTGCAGATGATCCGGCCGAAGGGCTTGGCCGGGCCCAGCTCCTTCAGGTAGGCGTCGTAGAAATACTGCATGGAGTCGGACCGGAAGTGGAGGTAGTTCTCCAGCTTGTCGGAGTCCAGGTAGTACTGGCCGTGGAAGTTCCTCGTGGCGTTGACCTTGGGATCGATGACGTAGTCGATGTTCTTGATCCCGATCTCCCCGTACATGATTTTGTACATGGTGTAGGTGTCCACCCGGCAGCTTTCGCCCCCGCCGATGTTGTAGACGTGGCCCCAGAAGGAGGGGTCCAAGGTGCCCTCCGCCTCGTAGGCGCAGAGGTTCCGCATCAGGCGGCCGCTGTCCCGATCGGAGGCGTATTCGAGGACGTTGTCCAGGCAGTTGTGAAACTGGATGGGGTCCCGGATCTTGGCCATGGCGGGGCCAATGATGCCCGTCTGCCGCAGGCTCACCCAGTAAGTAAGGCCGCTTTCGATGACGTACCGCTCGGCGGCCACCTTCGATACGGCGTAGTAGTCGAACATGCTGGGCTTGATGGGGTCGCCCACCCGCCCCCAGTGGATGGGCGGCATCCGATCCCCGGTCTCCGCCACGGTGCCGATATAGACGAAGCGGGTGCTGTCGCCCTGGCCCAGGCTTTGGATGGCCTCGATCAGGTTCCGGGTGGAGCCGTAGTTGTTCGCCATGGCCTTCTTGGGGAAGTAGTCCGCCTGGGGAGATACGAAGGCCGCGATATGCAAGACGATATCAGCCCCCTGGACGCAGGCCGCCACGTCCTCCCGGTTCAGCAGGTCGCCCCAATGGATGGTGAGCCCCTTCGTATCCATATAGGGGGCGAACAGCTTCCGGTTCTTCTCGCTGTCCCGGAGGAGGAGCACCAGATCGTAGAGCTTCCCCAG
>JAEEGF011896046.1_pt1 | contig 14204 bp, 10 predicted proteins | sample 9134171 | NCBI WGS metagenome assembly JAEEGF01 (sample SAMN16246542, study PRJNA631951) | gut metagenome | biome: gut microbiome; feature: rumen; material: AP-attached | host: Bos | place: Iran: Karaj | collected 2018-10
GAGGAGCCCGCACCGTTCATGAAGCGGGGATTGCCGAACATGTTGGCCGTACCCCACAGGCACTTGATGTCGGTGCCCTGCATCTTCTCCAGGATGTAGTCGCTGATTTCGTCCAGGCGCCGGTTGGTCTCCTTGATGTCGTCCGCCTCAGGGACCAGGTCCACGTCATGGAAGCAGAAGTACTTGACGCCCAGCTTCTTCATGAACTCGAAGCCCGCGTCCACCTTGGCCTTGGCGTGGGCCATGGTGCCCTTCTCCGCGCCGAAGGACTTGTCTGCCGTGTCCCGACCGAACATGTCCGTGCCGCCGGCGCACAGGTTGTGCCACCAGGCCATGGCGAAGGGCAGGTGCTCCTTCATGGGCTTGCCCAGGACTACGCGGTCAGCGTCGTAGAACTTGAAGGCCAGGGGGTTCTTGCTCTGGGGTCCCTCGTAGGGGATGACGGGAATGTTCTCAAAAATCTCTTTCATGGTATATCTCCTTTATTTGATATTCTGAAACAGGTCCTTCATGGTGGGATAAATCTTCTGGAACTTGCGGTACTGGGCTTCGTACCGGGTGGCGATGGCGGGATCGGGCGATACCGTCTCCCGCACATGGCAGAGGGCGTCGGCGCAGGCCTGGACGCTCGTATAGGCGCCGGTCCCCACCATGGCCAGCATGGCCCCGCCGTAGCCCGGGCCCTCCTCGGTCTGGGGGATGTCCAGGGGGATGTTCAAAACGTTGGCCAGGATCTTCCGCCACAGGGGGCTCTTGGCGCCGCCGCCGCAGAGGCGGGAGCGGTCGATGGCCAGACCGATGGCCTTGGCCACCTCGAAGCTGTCCCGGAGGGCAAAGGCCACGCCCTCCAGCACCGCCTGGACCATGTCGGCCCGGGCGCTGTCCATGGACAGGCCCACGAAGGTGCCCCGGGCGTCCGTGTCGTTGATGGGGCTCCGTTCGCCCATGAGGTAGGGGAGGAAGAAGACCCGGTTGCGGCCCAGCTTATCGTCGGTGATGGCCGTCTGCTCGGCCGCATAGTCCGAGGTATTTAGAATGTCCTCGCAGAACCACTTGTTGCAGCTGGCAGCACTGAGCATGCAGCCCATGAGGTGCCAGCCCCCGTCCGCATGGCAGAAGGCGTGCAGGGCGTTGTGGGGGTCTACGCCGAAAGATTTGGAGGAGATGAAAATCGTGCCGCTGGTGCCCAGGGAGATATTGCAGCCGCCCTCTCCCACCACGCCGGTGCCCACGGCTGCGGCGGCGTTGTCGCCAGCTCCAGCAACGACTTTCACGTTTTCCGGCAAGCCCAGCGATTGGGCGACCTCGGGCTTCACGGTGCCGATGGGTTCATAGCTCTCGAAGAGCTTCGGCATCTGCGCTTCCTTCATGCCGCAGATGTCCAGCATCTCCTTCGACCAGCGCCGATGCGCCACGTCCAGGAGCAGCATGCCGGAAGCATCGGAGTAGTCGCAGGCATGGACGCCGGTGAGCCGATAATTGATATAGTCCTTGGGCAGCATGACCTTGCTGATCCGGGCGAAGTTCTCCGGCTCCTTGTTCCGCATCCACAGGAGTTTCGGCGCGGTGAACCCGGCAAAGGCGATGTTGGCGGTCAGTTCCGACAGCTTTCCCTTGCCGATCTCAGCGTTGAGCCAGTCCGTCTCTTCCGCGGTCCGCCCGTCGTTCCAGAGAATGGCGGGGCGGATGACTTCGTCCTGCGCGTCCAGGGCCACCAGGCCGTGCATCTGGCCGCCGCAGCCGATGCCCGCCACCTTCGCGGCGTCAAAGCCGGTCAGCAGCGCCTGGACGCCGTCCTGCACCGCGGTCCACCAGTCCACCGGGTCCTGCTCCGACCAGCCGGGATGGGGGAAATACAGGGGGTACTCCCGGCTCACCGTGTTCAAAATGGTCCCCTTCTCGTCCACCAGCAGGATTTTAACCGCGCTGGTGCCCAGGTCGATACCGATATACTGCATGCAATTTCCTCCCTTTCGTTTGACGAGGTAGCTGTGATAGAGCTTGTCCCAAAGCATGTCGAAGTCAGGAAAGCAGGGCGGGGCTTATCCTTTGATGGCGCCGGCGATGAAGCTCTCCTGGATCTTCTTGCTCAGGAAGATGTAGATGAACAGGGTCGGGAAGGTAGCCAGCACCAACGCGGCGCCGATGGGACCCCATTCGGTGGTATACTGCCCGGAAAGGGCCTGGACGCCTACTGGGAGCGTTCGAAGCGCAGACTTGCTGATGAAGATGTTGGCGAACATCAGCTCGTTCCAGCACTGCAGGAAGGTATAGATACCCACGGTCGCCACGGCGGGCTTCATCATGGGGCAGATGATTTTAAAGAAGATCCCCCAGACGCTGCAGCCATCGATGCAGGCGGATTCGTCCAGATCCCGCGGGATTTCGTTCATAAATCCCGTGCAGACCAGGATGGCCATGGAAAGCGAGAACGCGGAATAGGGGATGATGAGGGCCCAATAGGTATTGAGCATATGCAGGCGGGACAAGGTCACATACACCGGCACGATGGAGGCGTGGATCGGTATGGTGAGACCCAGCATGAAAAATTTGTTCAGGGTCTTGCGGCGCTTCCAGATCAACCGGGTGAGCGCAAAGGTGGCCATGAGCGCCACCCCAAGGGTGATGAGGATCGTGGCGACGGCCACGATGGTGCTGTTCAGGAAGTACCTGGCCATGTTCCCCGTTTTAAGAGCGCTGCTGTAGTTCGACCACAGCCACTCCTTCGGGAGCCCGATGACGTTTTCGCCGAATATCTCCGGATTGCTCTTCAGGGAGAAGGTGAACATCCAATAGACCGGGAACAGGTTGACCAGCATCCAGAGGACCAGCCCGATATAGATAACGACGCGCGCAGCTTTGGAGTTGTTTCTCATGGTCTCACTTCTCCTCTCTGAAGATCGCGCTGATCAGCAGCGCAAAGCCGAAGCAGAGAACGATCAGCAGCACGGCGATGGCGCTGCCCATGCCGTAGCGGTTGCGCAAAAAGAGCATGTTGATCATCAAGGTGCTCGGCACCTCTGTGGAATGCAGCGGGCCGCCGTTGGTCAAAACATAGATAAGGTCGAAGGACTTGAGGGAGCCAGTCACCGCAAAGATCACGCTGATGCGGATGATGGGCTTGATGTACGGCAGCACGATGTACCGGTTGACCTGCCCGTCGGTCGCGCCGTCCAGCATGGCGGCTTCCCGGAGCTCCGGCGGCACGCTCTTGACGCCCGCATAGAGCAGCAGCATGTGATAGCCCACATACTGCCACAGGGTCGGCACGAACACCGCGCCCAGGGCGGTCTTTTTCGTGCCGAGCCAGATCCTGGTCCAGTTTTCAAGACCGATCGAGCGGAGAAAAACGTTCAAAATACCGTAATCCGGGTTGTAGATCTTCAACCAGAGCTGGCCGATAACGACGGTGGAGATCAACACCGGCATAAAATAGACGGAAAGGAAGAGCCTCTCGCCCTTGACCCTCTTGCCCAGGGTGAGCGCCAGGCCCAGCGCCAGAGGCAGCTGGAGAAAGACCGACAGTCCGGCCAGCAGCAGGGAGTTGCGCAGCGCTTTCATGAAGCCGATGGCGTTGCTGGTGAATAGCTCCTTGTAGTTCTTCAATCCGATAAAGACCTTAGCGCCGAGCCCGTTCCAGTTGAACAGGCTGTAATAGGCCGAGGCGCCGATGGGCGCGATGAGCACGCCGCAGAAAAGGATCAGTGCCGGAAGGAGAAATATCAGGATATAGACTTTTTTGCTGTACATCCGTTGCATAGCCGGTATCCTCCAAACGAAAGGGGGGGGACGGCACCTCTCGATATGCCGAAGAACAGGAGAGGTGCCGTCTTGGTCAGTTACATCAGGTGTGAATGGGAACGAGCGTCAGGATCAGCCGAGGTCGTTGGTGAGACCAGCGACGAAGCCAGGACCGTCGATCTCGCCGCCGTAGACCAGAGCCACATAGCTGAGGTAGGTCTGCGCGGGATCAGCGGCCATGGCGGTATCGCCGAAGAGGACCAGGCCTTCGCACTTGCCAACGAGGCCAGCGATGTCGACCATCAGGGGGGACAGGGAGCTGGTGTCATAGTAGGGGATCCAGGCGGGCATGCCCACGGCGTTGAGGTAGTTGTAGTGGCAGATCTCTTTGCCGAGCTCCACAGCAGCCTTGGCAGCGGCGTCAACGTTCTTGGAAGTCGCGCAGACAGCCAGCACGTCGGAGGGGCCGCCGATGGTCTGATAGTAGGAAGAACGATCGGCGTTCATGACCGGGAACAGACCGACGCCGGACTTGAAGCTGGCGTTGGCAACTTCACCGGTGTTCCAGGAACCGTTCTGATAGAAGGCGGTCTTGCCAGCGAGGAAGTTGGCCTTGGTCTCGTCGTTGCCGAGAGCGGCGCCGGCGGGATCGAAGTAACCCTTGTTGATCATCTCCTGGAAGGTGGTGACGGCACCGGCGATGTCAGGATCGTTCCAGGTGGCTTCACCGGCGAAGATCTTGTTGAGGGCCTCGTAGCCGATGGTCTTGATGATGATGGGCTCCAGGTACTCGGTTACGCACCAGGTCTCCTTGCCGGCGCAGCCGAAGGGGATGATGCCCTTGGCGAGCAGCGCGTCGCAGCAGGCGGTCAGCTCTTCATAGGTCTCGGGCACATGGTCATAGCCAACTTCGGCCAGCAGGTCCATGTTGGCATACAGAGCGACGATGTTGAAGGTGGTGGGCACGCCAAAGTGCTTGCCTTCGTAGGTGGTGGTGGACAGCATGGACTCGGGGAGCTGTCCCTCATAGGCCTTGAAGTAGTCGTCCAGGCAATAGGCTCTGCCGGCATTGACGAACTCGCCCAGGAAGGCGCCGGACCAGGAGAAGAAGATGTCGGGCAGATCTTCGGTGTCACCGCCCATCATCGCGGCCTTGATCTTGGTCTTGTAGGACTCGTTCTCAAAGGCTTCCAGCTCGATCTTGATGCCGGGGTTGGCAGCCTCGTAATCTGCGATGGCCTGCAGGTAGGCAGGACGGTTCGCGTCGGACTCAGTAGCGATACACCAGAGCTTCAGGACGGTTTCTTCCGCCGCGGCCGCGGGCTTGTTCGTGATAACGACCAGCGCGAGGACCATGCAGAGAGCGAGTGCCAGGGATACGATCTTTTTCATGTGACTTTCCTCCTTGATTTTTAGTGGTTCTTGTTGGTTGCGTTGTGTATTAAGATCTGGGTGAGGACCGAACCGTCCCGAGTCCATAAGGATCGGTGCGGTCTGCCCAAAGTCTTACGGGGTGATGCGGAGGGGCACCGCGCAGGCTTTTCGGCCTGTGAGCGCCTCCGTGCGCGGGTCCGGCCCGCCGAAGCCGGCATAGAGCATCCATTTCCCGCTGCCGGGAATGCGGTCTCCACCATCGGTGACGACGGTGAAGGCTTCTTTGTCCAGGGGGACCGACAGCGTCTTCTCGTCGCCTGCCGCCAGGAAGACCCTTTGGAAGCCGCAGAGGATGGGATTCGGCGGCGCGAAGGGGCTCTCCTCGTCGCGCAGATACAGCTGGAGCACCTCTTCGGTATCTCGAGCCCCCCGGTTGACGACGGTGACCCGGGCGCGCGTCCGGTCGGCCGAAAGCGCGGTCACCTGGCAATCGCCGTAGCTCAGTCCGTAGCCGAAGGGGTAGAGGGGTTCGCCCCGGTAGTATCGATACGTCCGCCCGGCCATGGCGTAGTCGGTGAAGGCGGGCATATCCGCCAGCGCTTCGTTGCGGTAGAAGGTGACGGGCAGCTTCCCGGAGGGGGACGCCTCTCCGAACAGAAGCTCCGCCACGGCCCTTCCGCCGCCAGCGCCTGGGTACCAGCCGAGGAGTATGGCGTCGGCCTTCTCCTGGGCCGAAGCAAGATCGATGGCGCTTCCGGCCAGCAGGATCACCACCGTCGGCTTGCCCACGGCCAGGACGCCGTCCAGCAAGGCCCGCTGCGCCTGGGGCAGGAACAGGTCCTCCTTGTCGCCGGAGCTGTAGCTGTTCCCGGTGTCGCCCTCCTCGCCTTCCAACGTCTCGTCGAGGCCCAGCACCAGGATCACCGTGTCGCTTGCTTTGGCCACGGCGATGGCCTCCGCCAGGCGGTCGTTGGGCTGCGCCAGGGGTTCCACCCGATCCGCGCAAAGGGCGCATCCCTGGGAATAGAGCACGCGGCATCTGTCGCCCACATAGTCCTGGATCCCTTCGAGGACCGTGACATAGCGGGAGGCGGTGCCGTGATAGTTGCCGATCAGCGCGGTGCGGCTGTTGGCGTTGGGCCCCATCACGCCGATCGTTCCGCATGAATCCGTATCGAGGGGCAGCAGTCCACTGTTTTTCAAGAGCACACAGCTCTCCAGCGCGGCCTTATGCGCCAGTGCCAGGCTCTCGGGGCATTCGATCAGCCCATAGGGAAGGGAATCGTATTCGCTGCCCTCTTCGTCCAGCACGCCCAGCAGGAACCGGGTCGTAAACAGCCGCACGGCGGAGCGCGTGACCTCCTCTTCGGAGATCATGCCCAGCTCCAGAGCGCGCAGGATATGCTGATAGGTGCAGCCGCAATTGAGGTCGCAGCCCAATTTCAGCGCCAGCTGAACGGACTCCGTCGGCGCGGCGGTCACACCATGGTTTTCGTGGAAGTCCCGGATCGCCCAGCAGTCGGAAACGAAGTGCCCCTGAAAGCCCCATTTCCCGCGAAGCTTTCCCATAAGATAGGAGCTCGCACAGCAGGGCTCCCCGTTGAGTCGGTTGTAGGCGCCCATGACGGCCTCCACGCCCTCGTCCACCAGGGCGCGGAATGCTGGGAGATAGGTTTCCTCCAGATCCTTCTCCGATACGCGGGCATCGAACCCGTGTCGAAGGGCCTCGGGACCGCTGTGGGCCGCAAAGTGCTTGGCGCAGGCGGCAACCTTCAAAGTCTCGCCCTTGCCCTGCAGCCCGCGGACGAAGGCGCGCCCCAGCCGCGCGGTGAGCGTCGGGTCCTCCCCGTAGGTCTCCTGGCCGCGGCCCCAGCGCGGATCGCGGAAGATGTTCACATTGGGCGACCACAGGGTCAGGCCATGATAGATGTCTCGGTCCCCCTCTCGGGAGAGGGCGTTGTATTTAGCCCTTGCCTCGTCGGAGATCACGGAAGCGACCTTCTCCATGAGCTCTTCGTCGAACATGGCGGCGAGGCCGATGGCCTGGGGGAAGCTGGTGGCGGTGCCGCCCCGGGCCAGGCCGTGCAGCCCCTCGTTCCACCAGTTGTAGGCGGGAATCCCCAGCCGCTCGATGGCGGGCGCGTCAAAGCGAAGCTGTCCGGCCTTTTCCTCCACGGTCATGCGGCCGACCAGTGCTTCAGCAAGTTGTCTCGCCCGTTCGCGCGTCATACGTCCTTTTCCCTCCGTCTGTATGTCAGCCCAGTTGCCGGACCGTTTCCCCTTCGAGGAGCCGCCCCTGCACGGTGATGTGCTTCGGCAGCGTGGTGCGGGGATGCTCTATCCTTTCGATGAGCTGTTCGGCAGCTATCCTGCCCAGCTCTACGGTGTTCTGCTGCCATGTGGTCAGTTTGGGGCTGACCATCTTGGCCATATGGATGCCGTCGTATCCGACGATGGAAATGTCCTCCGGGACCCGAAGACCTGCCTCATAGATGGCGTTGATCCCGCCAATGTAGGCGTAATCGTCGGAGAAGAGGATGCAGGTGGGCCTTTCCGGCAGAGCCAGCAGCCGCTTGGTCGCCTCGTGGCAGCTGACCGGCTCATGGTACTCGCATTCGACAACGTATTCGTTGGGTATCGCAAGCCCCAGCGCTTCACATGCGCGGTAGAAGCCTGTCAGCCGGTTTTCCGTCACGGCCGTAGGATTTCCGTGGATATAGGCGATACGGCGGTGTCCCTTGCCGTACACATATCGGACGAGGGATTCCATCCCGCGCATGTTGTCGGAGAGGATGGCCGCCCGATTGTTGAAGGCGTGGTCCAGGCTGATGATGGGAAGATCGGAACGGGCCAGCTCCTGGATCATGGGGTCGAAGAAGTCCGCACAGATGATCGCGACCCCGTCCAGGCCCCGGGCCCGGGCGTGCTGCAGGTATCCGGCGTTGGCAGGCCCCATGTTCTCACTGATGAACGTGATGTCATATCCGCGGCGCTCCGCCTCCATCCTAAAGTAGTTGAGCATGGAAGCAAAATATTCGTGCATGAAGCCGCTGTTTGACAGATCTGTAAAAACGATCCCGATGCTGTAGGTCCGGTTGGTCTTCAGGGCGCGCGCAGCGGAATTGGCGGTATAGCCCAGCGCCTTCGCTGCTTCGAGGATCTGCTCCTTCTTCGCTTCACCCACATCCCCTCGACCGTTAAGGGCCTTGCTCACCGTGCTCACGGAGACGCCGCAGCGAAGCGCGATGTCTTTCATGGAAACCACGGGAACACCCCCTTTATGCGAAATCGTTTTCGTATTCTAAGAATATCGTATATCTTTTCAAAAATCAAGGGGTTTATCAAAAATAATTAACATTTTCTTTGCTTCTGAAGATTTTTGTATCGCTGAACAGGCCTGGTCAAACAGCTGTTTCCCTCAAAATTTCATCGTCGAGCCATAATAATGGACGTATTTCAATACCTTTTCGCATAGTTGCTCGGCTTTATCCTCAAAAGTCTTTCGATTTGCGAAACCGTTTGCGAAAGCGTCTCCCTTGGCCTGCCTGTATCGCAGCGCACATGATGAGAGAAAAGGATAAATCGAAGCGGGAATGACGATGATCGGCAAAGAAGGAGGGCGTTCTCAGATCCTGCATGATCTGAAAACGCCCTGAATCACGGTATTTCTTTGTGTTGCTTGACTTTCCCGTTGAGACGTCGAAAGGGAAGCGGAGAGGATCAGCCCTGGCCGTAGTAGGCGTTTTTGCCGTGCTTGCGGAAGTAGTGCTTGTCCTGAAGGGCCTGGGGGGCTGGCTGGACCTGGGGGTCGATCAGCTCCGTGCGGTAGGCCATCTTGGCGCATTCCTCCATGACCACGGCGTTATGGACCGCTTCCATGGGGTCCTTGCCCCAGGCGAAGGGGCCATGGTTCTTGCATAGGCACCCGGGCACGGCGGCGGGGTCCAGGCCCTGGCGCGCGAACTCCGAGACGATCAGGAGGCCCGTGTTGCGCTCGTAGGCCTGGTCGATCTCTGCCGCGGTAAGGCAGCGGAGGCAGGGGATGAAGCCATAAAAATAGTCCGCATGGGTGGTGCCGTAGCAGGGGATGTCCCTGCCCGCCTGGGCCCAGGAGGTGGCGTAGCTCGAATGGGTGTGGACCACGCCGCCGATGGTGGGGAACGCCTTATAGAGCTCCACATGGGTGGCCGTGTCGCTGCTGGGCTTCCACTTGCCCTCCACCACCTGGCCATTTAGATCCACCACTACCATGTCCTCGGCGGTCATGCCCTCATAGGGCACGCCCGAGGGCTTGATGACCACGAGGCCGCTCTCCCGGTCGATGCCGCTGACGTTGCCCCAGGTGAAGGTCACCAGGTCATAGTGGGGCAGGAGGAGATTAGCTTCCAGCACCCGCTGTTTCAGCTGTTCCAGCATCAGAACACCTCCGTCGCCGTCCGCTCCAGGGGCAGCGCCTGCTTATAGTGGGCCAGGAAGGCGTTGAAGCCAGCTATATCGGCGGCGTCCGCCATAAGGGTGGAGGACCTGGCCTCGGCGAAGACCTTGCTGTCCAGGTAGTCCGGCAAACTTTCGCCCGCGTCCTTCCACAGCATATAGGCTCCCAGCAGGGCCATGCCATAGGGGCCGCCCTCGCCCGCGGTCTCCATGACGGACACCGGCGCGCCCACCGCCGCGGACAGCAGCCGCTGGCCCACCTCGGGGGTCTTGAAGAAGCCGCCGTGGCCGTAGAGTTTGTCGATGGCCACCTGTTCATTTTGGGTCAGGATGTCGAGACCGATCTTGAGGGTAGCGAGGGCGGACAACAAATGAGTCCGCATGAAGTTCGAGAGGGTGAAGCGGGCGTCGGGCGTGCGGAGGAACAGGGGCCGCCCCTCGTCCAGGTCGGTGACGCCCTCGCCGGAGAAGTAGTTGTAGGAGAGCAGGCCGCCGCAGTCCTTGTCGCCGTCCAAAGCGGCCTCGAAGAGCTTCGAGAACAGCCGGCCCTTGTCCACCGGCTGGCCCATGAGCGCCGAATACTCCCCGAACAGGTTCACCCAGGCGTTGATGTCCGAGGTGCAGTTGTTGCAGTGGACCATGGCCACGGGGAGGCCGTCCGGCGTAGTGACCATGTCGATCTCCCGGTGGACGCCCAGGGGCTTGTCCGTGACGATCATGGCGAAGTCCGACGTGCCCGCGCTGACGTTGCCCGTCCGCACTCGGACGGAGTTGGTGGCGACCATGCCGGTGCCCGCGTCCCCCTCGCAGGGGGCCACGGGGATGCCCGCTTGCAGGGCGCCGGTGGGGTCCAGGAACCGGGCCCCGGCCTCGGTCAGGGTGCCGCCGCTTGCTCCCGCGGGCAGGACCCTGGGCAGGATGGCCCTAAGATCGATGCCGGTCAACGCGTGGAACTTTTGGAGCATGCCCTCGTCGTAGTCCAGCGTCTTGCTGTCGATGGGGAACATGCCGCTGGCCTCGCCCACGCCCATGACCTTCTGGCCGGTGAGCTGCCAGTGGATGTAGCCCGCCAGGGTGGTGAGGAACGCAATATCCTTCACATGGGCCTCGCCGTTGAGGATGGCCTGATAGAGATGGGCGATGCTCCATCGCTGGGGGATGTTGAACCCGAACAGGGCCGTCAGCTTTTCCGCCGCCTGGCCGGTGATGGTGTTGCGCCAGGTGCGGAACTCGGCGAGCTGCTTCCCGTTCGCATCGAAGGGCAGATAGCCGTGCATCATGGCGGATATGCCCAGGGCGCCCACGGTGGTCAATTCCACGCCGTATTTCGCCTTTACGTCGGCTTTCAGGTTGGCGAAGCAGGTCCGCAGGCCCTCATGGACCAGGTCCATGGGGTAGGTCCAGATGCCGTCCTTCAGCTGGTTCTCCCACTCAAAGTCGCCGGAGGCGATGGGGCGGTGCTTTTCGTCGATCAGCACCGCCTTGATGCGGGTGCTGCCCAGCTCGATGCCCAGGACAGTTTTTGAAAGGTCCATACGCCCTCCTTACTTGAGCTTCCAGATCAGGTCCTTGACCAGCAGTTCCTCTTCCAGCTTCTCGGGCGTCGTGTCCTTGGTGATATGGACGAACTCGATGTCCATCATCCGGGCCCAGTCGCGGAGCATCTCTGCGGACACGTCATAACTCAGCACCGTGTGGTGGGCGCCGCCCGCCGTGATCCAGCACTCCACGCCCGTGGTGAGGTCGGGCATGGCCCGCCACATGACCCGGGCCACCGGCAGGTTGGGCATGGGCAGGATGGGCTTCACGCATTCAATATCCTGCACGATGAGCCGGAACCGGCCGCCCATGTCGATGAGGGTCGTCACCAGGGCGGGACCGGCCTTGCCTTCGAACACCAGCCGGGCGGGGTCCTTCTCGTTCATGCCGATGCCCAGGTGGTGGGTCTCGATCCGGGGCTTGCCCGCCGCCAGGGAGGGGCAGACCTCCAGCATGTGGGCGCCCAGGGAATACTCCTTCCCCTCGACAAGATGATAGGTGTAGTCCTCCATAAAGGCGGAGGCGCCGTTGCCGTCCTTGCCCATGGCCTTCAGGATGGCGGTCAGGGCGCTTACCTTCCAGTCGCCTTCGCCGCCGTAGCCGTAGCCCAGGGCCATAAGGTGCTGGCTGGCGAGGCCGGGGAGCTGCTCCATACCGTACAGGTCCTGGAAGGTGTTGGAGAAGGCCTTGCAGCCCTCCCGGTCCATCATCTTACGGATGGCGATCTCCTCCTTCGCCTGATAGCGGATGGCGGCGATGTTGTCGGTGGCCACGTCGTAGGCGGCCTCGTACTCCTTCACCAGGGCGTCGATCTCCGCCTCGGTGACGGCGTTCATCTCCTTCACGAGATCGCCCACGGCCCAGGTGTTCACCTGCCAGCCCAGCTGGATCTGGGCCTCCACCTTATCGCCCTCGGTGACGGCCACCTCCCGCATGTTGTCCCCGAAGCGCATGACCTTTATGTCCTTACTGACGGCCACGCCCACGGCGGCCTTCATCCAGTCGCCGATGCGCTTGTGCACGTCCGGGTTCTGCCAGTAGCCCGCGATGACCTTCCGGGGCTTGCGGAGCCGCGCGCCGATGAAGCCGTGCTCCCGGTCCCCGTGGGCGGCCTGGTTCAGGTTCATGAAGTCCATGTCGATCTCCTCGTTGGGGATCTCCTTATTGTACTGGGTGGCGAAGTGGCACCAGGGCTTGTTCAGGTCCCGAAGGCCGTCGATCCACATCTTGGAGGGGGAGAAGGTGTGGCACCAGGTGACAATGCCCGCGCACTCGTCCCGGAAGTTGGCCTCCTTCACCACGTCGGTGATCTCCTTGTTGGTCTTGGCGGTCACCTTGTAAATGAGCGGGTAGGGCAGCACCTTGCTGAGCTCCGCCGCCATTTCCCTGGCGCGCTTCTCCACGGTCACCAGGACCTCCGGACCGTACAGGAACTGGGACCCTACGACGAACCAAAATTCACGCTTCATATCATTTTTCCTCCCGTCTGTCATTTCTTACCGTTTTTTCTGTTTTTCCGCATCAGGACCACGCTCTGCAGCAGGATGAAGAAGCACAGCATCGCGCCGGTGGTGATGCTCTGCCACCAGGGATCGCGCAAACCGGATGTGGTCACGATGGACTTGATGGTGTTCAACGTCAGCACGCCGAAGAAGGTGCCGACCACGTTGCCGACGCCGCCGGTGAGCAGCGTCCCGCCGATGATGGAGGAGGCGATGGCGTTCATCTCCGCGGCGGTGGCGTTGGTGGCGTTGCCTGCGCCGGTGTGCATCATGAAGACGAAGCCCGCGATGCCGCTCAACAGGCCGCTGATCAGGTGCGCCATAAAGCGCGACCGACGCACGTTCACGCCCAGCATCAGGGCGCTCTGCTGGTTGCCGCCCACCGCGTAGAAGCTGCGGCCCAGCTTGGTCTTGCGCAGCAGGAAGAACACCAGCACCACGATGACCAGGGCGACGACCACGCCGATCTCCATCTTGGCCGGGATCAACACGCCCCGCTTGTTGACCGAACCCAGCCAGGGGATCTCAATACGCTTTTGCAGGATGTCCATGAGATTCTGGGGGGCTTTCTGGGGATCGACGCTGACGATGGTGATCATGCCCCGGGCAAAGAACATGCCCGCCAGGGTGATGATGAAGGGCTGGATCTGCAGATGGGCGATCAAAAAGCCCTGCACCGTGCCGAAGGCGAGGCCGATGAGCAGCGCCGTGATCAGGGCGAACACGATGCGCCAGCTCTCGGACAGGCCCAGGGCGGTGATGAGACCGTTGTAGAGACTCAGATTGCCGTTGAGGATCATGACGCCCACCATGGCGACCAGGGCCGTCACACCGCCCACGGAGATGTCGATGCTGCCGGTGATCATCACGATGGTCAGCCCGCAGGAGACGATGATGAGGAAGGCGTTGTCGTTGAGTATATCAAAGATCATCTGGGGCTTTTTGAAGCCGCCGCCCCAGATCAGCAGGGCCAGCACGTACATGCACACGAAGATGCAGATGGTGATGGTCATCAGCAGCTGGGTATCCGTGATGGGCTCCCTGCGGCGGACGGGGGCGTTGTTCTTCGGGTTGGCCATGTTACGCCGCCTCCTTCCGTACGCTGATCTCCTGCTTGCTGGTCAGCTTCTTCCAGATCCGGCTGGCCCACTCCTTCACCACCGGGGACCCCATGACCACCAGCAGGACGATGACCACGGCCTTGTAGGCCTTCACGTCTGTGGAGGGGACCTTCATGGCGTAGAGGGTGATGGTCAGCGCCTGGATGGCGTAGGCGCCCAGGACGGAGCCCAGCATCTTGAACTTGCCGCCGCCCATGCTGTTGCCGCCGATGGCCACGGCCAGGATGGCGTCCATCTCGATGTTGATGAGCAGCGTCTCGTGGTTGATGAGCCCCAGGCGGCTCACGCCGATCATGCCGGCCACCGAGCAGCAGGCGCCCAGCAGGATGAAGGACAGGAGCTTGATGCCCACGGAGTTGATGCCGTTGAGCCGGGCCGCGCTCTGGTTGATGCCCACCGTCTGGATGTAGAGCCCCAGGGTGGTGAAGCGAAACAGCAGGGAGAAGAGGATGCCCATCAGGATGACGATCAAAATCGGCGTCGGGACCGGGAT
>JAEEGF011102078.1_pt1 | contig 14200 bp, 15 predicted proteins | sample 9134171 | NCBI WGS metagenome assembly JAEEGF01 (sample SAMN16246542, study PRJNA631951) | gut metagenome | biome: gut microbiome; feature: rumen; material: AP-attached | host: Bos | place: Iran: Karaj | collected 2018-10
TGTACTTGTCCTGAGCCTCCTGGTTCCAGAGAATAAGTCCACCTCTGGGTCCTCTAAGGGTCTTATGTGTTGTGGTTGTAACAACATCTGCATAAGGGAAGGGACTTGGATGAAGTCCTGTAGCAACAAGTCCTGCGATGTGCGCGATATCTACCATAAGAACTGCGCCGCATGCGTCTGCAGCTTCTCTGAACTTCTTGAAGTCTATGATCCTGCAGTAAGCTGAAGCTCCTGCAATGATGAGCTTGGGCTTGTGCTCTACTGCAAGCTTGTAAAGCTGATCGTAGTCGATGATACCGTTGTCATCAACTCCGTAGGAAACGATATTGTAATAGGTTCCGGAAATATTAGCGCTGCTGCCATGGGACAGATGTCCGCCCTGGCTCAGGTCCATACCCATGATGGTGTCGCCGGGCTTAAGGAGCGCAAACTGAACAGCAAGGTTTGCCTGAGCGCCTGAGTGAGGCTGAACGTTGGCATAGTCGCAGTGGAACAGCTCTTTTGCCCTGTCTCTTGCGATGTTCTCAACCTTGTCGACAACGTAGCATCCGCCGTAGTATCTTTTCCCCGGAAGACCCTCAGCGTACTTGTTGGTGAGAGGACTGCCCATTGCTGACATAACAGCCTTGCTGGTCCAGTTCTCTGATGCGATGAGCTCGATGTGGTTATTCTGACGAGCCAGTTCTTCCTCAATAAGGGAAGCAATCTCAGGGTCCACCTTCCTAACTTCTTCCAATGAATACATCTACCAAATCCTCCTGAAAAATTTGCTAAATCCGTGACGCATTTACAATTTAGTGTATTAAAGCATCACATATCGCATATGGTAACATAATAGTTCAAAAAAATCTACACAAAAATAAACACCAACTTTAACAAGTTGATGTTCATTTTGTATCTAGTGCATCATCGATAGTTTCTGCTGAAGACACTCAAATGTTATATTATCCGACTTTACGCTGACCTCTCCGTCAGTGTGTACCCACATGGGTTTCTCGCACCTGATGGTAGCCTTACTGACCACGTGATGTCCGATGCCCTTGATCCAATAGTAGTGTCCGAAGAAGGAGCACGGCAGGGCGAACATCATTCTTGCAGGTGGCATATCTCCCGCATAGACAAGGTCAAACTTTCCATCAGTAAGATCCGCTTTTGGCGCGAAGTTGAAACCGCCGCCTTCGTAGTGGTGGATCATCGCTGCGATAAAGATAAAACTGTTCAGATGTATTGTCTCGCCATCGTCCAGTTCAATTTCACAGGGCACCTTCTCCGCTTTAAGGAGCTGCCTTATGGCAATGGTTCCGTAGGTAAGCTTGCCAAGACCTATCTTGTTAAAAAAGTTCTTGGTTCCGGAAGCAAGTGCCTCCTCGCATACTGCTGCATCAAAACCGATTCCGGAGCTGACGTCAAATATCCTTGTGTATGCAACCTCATCATCGTGAAGCCTTGATAACTGATTCGACATGGAGTTGAAGGTCAGCTTTCCGAGATCGAGACTTCTTACCTTCTTTCCTTTTATAATGATGTCGATCAGCTCCTCAACATCTTTGGGATAAGAAAGATCTCTTGCAAAGTCATTGGAGGAGCCGATGGGGATAAATCCCAACAGCACCTTGTCAAAATCGACAATCCCGTTCATGACTTCATTGAGTGTTCCGTCGCCGCCAAGGACAACCATTTTTATGGGAAGTTGCTCTTTAGGCAGTGCCAGAGATGACAGTTTCTTTGCCAGTCTCGTGGCGTGACCAGGCCCGTTAGTCATATAGACTTCATAATCAAGCCCCTTTTCCAGGAACTTGTACTCGAGCTTTTTCCAGATTTCTTTTCCCCTGCCGGAGCGGGCCGACGGATTCACGATGCAATAATACATAGTTTAGTTATACCTGAGTGATAGCTTCTCCTCCTGCCTTAAGCAGAAGTTTCCAAGCATTGTCGTGTGATAAAACAGTATATAAAATACTATGGCCATGATGAAAGCAGTGATTACATCATAAACCGAGTGCTGCTTGATAAACATGGTTGACAGTATTATAGAAACTCCGATAATGTCGCTTACTATCTTACCAAGCCTTCCAATTCTCTTACTTCTGTGGATAGCGATCATTGTGCCGATAGAATTGTACACATGAATGCTGGGCCAAAGATTCGAAGAGGTATCATGGCTGTATATCACCTGCACCAGTCCTGTGAACACATTGTCCCTGGGCATAACAGCAGGGCGAAGCATGTGCATGTTGGGGAACAGCGTAGATACCACCAGGAACACTGTCATGCCTGCTGCCAGGAAAATAAAATTCTTGTAGTAGTCCTCGATATCCAGTGAGAACAAAAAGAACACAAGCGTTGCAGAAACATACAAAAACCATGTGTAGTACGGTATTACAAATAACTCATTAAACGGGATCAGATCGTCCACTGCAGTGTGGATGATCGAGTAGTGGGCAAAGGTGTGCTTTTCAATCGCAATGAACCAAACCATGTAAATGGCCGCATAAATAAGAAGCGGGGTTGCCAGCCACCACAGATCCCTCAAAAGATTCAGGTCTGCGGGTCTTCCGATCCACTGTTCGTATTTCTTTTTCATAATTCTCCTCAATTCCTCATAAAAAAAGTTATTCCTCGAATTGAAAATCATTTTAGCACTTTATAACATAAAGTAAATGACAATAATGACTAGAAAAAGTGCGATTTAACGATTATTTTTTATAAATTCGTCAATTAATTGAAGTGGAATATCTTCTGAAGGAGCTTATAGCCCGCCAGGGTGATCTTTCTGCCGCCCTTGCCGGGAAGATAGATATAAGTTCCCTCAATGCTGTATCTGATCTTGAGATACAGCAGGAAGTTCTTTTGCTTAATGTACTCAAGCAGTTCTTTTCTCTTCTCCAGATTCTCAGGTGTGTCCTCTGTGATCAAAAGAACTGACGAAATGGCCGTAATTATCTCCAGATAGTTGAACATGTAGTTGTGGCGCACTTTCTGGGAGCGGATCATGCCATAGTTCTCTACGTAGTAATCCACCATCAGCTTGTTGACTTTGAGCTGCTGATCGATCCTGGAGAGCATTATCTGCTGGTTTACTGACTGGTCCTCTCTTCCTATGTAATAGTAGTAGAAATTGATGTCAAGGTAGTACATATTCTTGACGAAAGGAAGAGGATTAAACACATAAATATTGTCTACATAGAAGCAGTGCTCAGGGAGCCTTAAGCCGCATTGCCTAAGGAGCTTGGTCCTGTATATAACGGAGTGCATAAGAAGGTAGTGTCCCTTGGGAGTTCTCTTAACGTCTTTCCAGGTGAAGATCTCCTCGATGGGGAACATCCTGTTGTAGCGCATTACCTTGTGGCGCTTCTCTCCCACTTTGTTGTAGACGAAGTTGCTGATCAGAAGGTCAATCTGGGTCTCGCCGCCGGCAAGCTCGGCAAGTGTGCTCAGGATCTTCCTGTAGGCGATCTCTTTTACCCAGTCATCGGAATCCACAACCTTGAAGAAAAGACCTGACGCATGCTCTATTCCTGTGTTGACAGCTGAGCCATGTCCGCCATTGGGCTTGTGTATGGCTCTGCATATGGTGGGATACTTTGCAGCATACTCATCAGCGATCTCAGCAGTTCTGTCCTTAGAGCCGTCATCAACTATGAGGATCTCCACCTCCTCACCTCCGATGAGAAGGGAATTGATGCACTTTTCCATATAGTCCTGCGAATTGTAGCAGGGTACTGCGATAGATAGTAATTTCATTTCTTAACTCCTTAATCTTGTGCTCTCATATTTCTCCATGGTTGTGAGGACATTCTGAAGGTCACTGTATCTGTCATAAACATCGCCCTCATTTATCACAACGCCCACAGCCATGGCCATTATGTCAATCATATCATTTGTTATGGTTGGTCTGAGCTTTGAGAGTATCTCGTTTCTCTCAACTGCCAGATCTGCGTCCAGAAACCGGATTACCAGAGGATCCATGTTAAGCTCTGATGCTTCCTGGTCTATGCTCTTACTCATGACCTGTGAAACACCCTTGACCCCGGCGGGCTTTTGTGGCTCTGCGGCGGGATTGATCTTTTCAAATCGCATCTTCTGGCGCGCCGTAGGGTATTTCTCCCTGTCAACCTCCGACATAAACATGTCCAGGGGTCTTACATAAACCTTGTAGTCCCCATAGAGCGCCTGGTACACCACCATCTCTTCCCTCGTCTCTGAATGGGTCGCGATGGTCAATACCTGATACACGTTGCCCTTAAAATGTCTGTAGATTTCCTGTGGTCTTGGTCTCTCTGCCATAATTACCTCGTTTCTAAAAAACACATCTGTATAGTATAAGCCAACAAACTTATATTTTCAAATTATCATCCTGCCTTGGAATTTCTGGTGCATTCGATGATAACCATCTCAACGCTTATGATATTGTTCAGCTTTCCGGATTTGACATCCGCATCGGCGGTCACACAGAGCTCTACCGCGTCTTTAAGCTGTTCAAAAGTATAGGAAGCAGACCATCTCTGGTACTTCCCCACTACGAATGGCTGGACTTTCAGTGCTGCTGCTATTTCGTTTGCGCTCTTCCTGCTTTCTATCATCTCTTTTGCAAGAAGCATCAGATTGAACTGCCTTGTTATAAGGTACAGAATGCTTGCAGGTTTTTCCTTCAGTGCAAGGAGGTCGTAATATAGCTCCACTGCCCTCTTCTGGTTCCGCTCAGCTATGGCGTCCGTCATGGCAAAGATCCTGCCGGTCAGATAATTGGCGCAGACGGCATCGATATCTTCCTCTCTGATCTCATTTCTGTCGAGGCAGTAGCAGACCAGCTTCTCAATCTCACTGGCTATGTTCGACATGTCAGTGCCTACCCGGTCAAGTAAAAAAGCTGCCGCCCTGGGGGAAATGTTCTTTCCCTGCTCCCTGAACCTGTTAGCTATCCATTTCTTGAGCATATCGTCAGTCTGTACGCTGCATTCTATCTCAAAACCGATCTTTGAGACGGCTTTGAACATGTCTTTTCTCTTGTCCACATCTTCTTCCACGAAGATGAAGACTGTGGTGTCGGAAGGGTTCTTCAGATATTCTGAAAGTTCAGGGGACCCCGATTTGAAAAGACCGCTGTCCTCCACGAGAATGACTCTTTTTTCCGCCAGAAACGGCATAGTATCTGCCATTGAAATGATCTCTTCCACCGGACAGTTGTCCGCGTTGTATCTGTTAAAGTTCATGGAAGAATCATCCACCGAAAGAGCCTTCATGATATTGTCCCTGTCCTGGAATCTCAGATAGGACTCATCACCATAAATAAGGTAACAGGGCCTGAAAACACCACTCTTAAGCTCCTCATTCAGCTGTCTTTGTTTCGCCGGAAAATCCGATGTCTTTACTGCCATCTTTTTGCACCTCAAACTTTATATTAACATAAATATAGTGTTTTTTGATATACTATATATGCTCTTATTGTAACGAGCGGGCACAAGGAGGCACAAAATGTTGATTCACGGACTGCAAAAAATGACACTGCTTGATTTTCCGGGCCACATAGCCTGCACTGTCTTTTTGGGCGGCTGTGACTTCAGATGTCCCTATTGCCACAACTATGAGCTTGCCGTGGGCAGTTCCGATCCTGTTATGGATGAGGAAAAGTTCTTTTCATTCCTAACGACAAGGCAGGGGCTTTTGGACGGCGTTGCCATAACAGGGGGCGAGCCCCTTATGAGAAAAGACATCTCTTCTTTTATATTGAAGATCCGGGAGCTGGGTTTTAAGGTAAAGCTTGACACCAACGGTTATCATCCTGAGAGGTTAAAAGAGCTGCTGGATGAGGGACTTGTCGACTATGTGGCCATGGATGTCAAAAACTCTTTATCGAAATATGGTATAACAGTTGGTATGGATAGTATCGACACCGGGCGCATACTACAGAGCATATCTATCCTCAAGGCATCTGATACTCCCTATGAATTCAGGACCACTGTGGTAAAAGAGCTGCATGAGGACAGCGACTTTGAAGATATAGGCCGGATGATTCAGGATTCCTGCGCATATTATCTGCAACAGTTCACCGAAAGGGACACCGTGCCTGACAAAAAACTCTCTTCACCGACGGAAACCGACATGAACAGGTACCTTGAGATTGTCAAAAAATACGTCCCTTCTTCATATCTTCGGGGAATTTAACGATAACAAACGCTATAATGATAAGCTAGGGTTTCAAGATTATCCAACCACTATATATTGTGTTTTTATTAATTATCCCATCTATATATTGACTATCGCACCCCCTTATGCTATTCTATCAACTAGATAGTTTTTAGTTTAAGGGGGTTACTATGTATCAGGTAGTTAAACGAGACGGCGCAGTAGCTGAATTCAACATTTCCAAGATTTCCGCAGCCATTACAAAGGCTTTCGTGGCTTTAGAGAAGGATTATCACTCAAGTGTGATAGACCTTATTTCACTGAGGGTTGCTTCCGACTTTGAGTCTAAGGTCAAGGATGGCAAGATCACAGTGGAGGAAATCCAGGACAGCGTGGAGAAAGTGCTCTCAGAGTCAGGATACTCTGACGTTGCAAAGGCATATATTCTCTATCGTAAACAGCGTGAGAAGGTTCGTAACGTCAACTCTGCCCTTCTTAATTATAAGGATCTTGTGGACGACTATCTCAAGATCAATGACTGGCGTGTTAAGGAGAACTCCACCGTTACATATTCTGTCGGCGGACTTATTCTCTCCAATTCCGGCGCTATCACAGCCAATTACTGGCTTTCAGAAGTATATGACGATGAGATTGCAAACGCTCACAGAAGTGCAGCCATCCACATCCATGATCTTTCCATGCTGACAGGATACTGCGCAGGCTGGAGTCTCAAGCAGCTGATCCAGGAAGGTCTCGGCGGTGTTCCCGGCAAGATCACTTCTTCACCTGCAGGACACCTCTCCACCCTCTGCAACCAGATGGTAAACTTCCTTGGAATCATGCAGAACGAGTGGGCAGGCGCACAGGCTTTCTCATCTTTCGACACATACCTTGCACCTTTTGTTAAGGTAGACAATCTGTCACAGAAGGAAGTTAAGCAGTGCATCCAGTCCTTCGTATACGGCGTAAACACACCCAGCCGCTGGGGTACACAGGCTCCTTTCTCCAACATCACTCTGGATTGGACAGTTCCTGCCGACCTCAAGAACCTCAACGCCATTGTTGGCGGAAAAGAGCTGGATTTCACCTATGGTGACTGCCAGAAGGAAATGGATATGGTAAACAAGGCCTTCATCGAGATCATGATTGAGGGCGATGCCAATGGCCGCGGTTTCCAGTATCCCATCCCTACATATTCAATAACACGTGATTTCGATTGGAGTGAGACCGAGAACAACAAGCTCCTGTTCGAAATGACTGCAAAATACGGAACACCTTATTTCTCCAACTATATCAACTCTGATATGGAGCCTTCAGATGTTCGTTCAATGTGCTGCAGACTTCGTCTTGACCTCAGAGAACTCAGAAAGAAATCAGGCGGATACTTCGGATCCGGTGAGTCCACAGGTTCCATCGGTGTAGTAACGATCAACATGCCAAGGATCGCATATCTTGCCAAGGACGAGGAAGATTTCTACAAGAGACTGGATCATCTTATGGATATCGCAGCAAGAAGTCTTCACACCAAGAGACAGGTTATCACCAAGCTTCTTGATCAGGGTCTTTACCCTTACACAAAGAGATATCTCGGAACCTTCTCTAGCCACTTCTCTACCATCGGCCTTATCGGCATGAACGAAGTAGGCCTCAATGCCAAGTGGCTCGGCGTAGACATGACAGACGAGCGCACACAGAAGTTCTCACAGGATGTACTCAACCACATGAGAGAGCGTCTCTCCGAGTACCAGGTTAAATACGACGGTGACCTCTACAACCTTGAGGCAACACCTGCTGAGTCCACAACTTACCGCTTTGCTAAGCATGACAAGGAGCTTTATCCTGACATTATCACAGCAAATATGAACGGAACTCCTTACTATACAAACTCATCTCACCTTCCTGTAGGCTTCACAGAGGATATCTTCTCTGCCCTTGATATTCAGGACGAGCTGCAGACCCTCTACACATCAGGAACCGTATTCCACGCATTCCTGGGTGAGAAGCTTCCCGACTGGAAGGCTGCTGCATCACTTGTAAGAAAGATTGCTGAGAACTATAAGCTTCCTTACTACACAATGTCACCTACATACTCAGTATGTAAGGAGCACGGATATCTGGTAGGCGAGCAGACTGTATGTCCTCACTGCGGAGCTAAGACTGAGGTTTACAGCAGGATCACAGGTTACTACCGTCCCGTTGCAAACTGGAACGACGGAAAGGCTCAGGAGTACAAAGACCGCAAGGTTTACAACATCGGCCACTCCACTCTGACCCACGAAGGCCCCAAGGAAGTTAAGTTCACTGAAGCAGCCGTAAAGAAGTCCAACAATGATTCAAGCGACAGTGCAATCTACGTTGACGAGAACACAGTAATGCTGTTCAAGACAACAACCTGCCCCAACTGCAAGATCGCAGGATCACTTCTTGATAAGGCAGGAGTTCAGTACAAGACATTAGATGCCAATGAAAATCCCGATCTCGTTGAGAAGTTCGGAATCATGCAGGCACCCACTCTGGTAGTTTCTTCAGGCGACAGCTTCGAGAAGATCCTGGGCGTGTCAGACATCAAGAGCTGGATCAGCGGACAGGTATCATAAACTGAACAAGTAAAGTAATGGGCCACAGGCAAATGCCTGTGGCCCCTCTTTTTGTGACAACGGGGACGGTTCTCTTTGGCAGGCTGTCAATGGGGACGGTTCTCTTTGGCAGGCTGTCAATGGGGACGGTTCTCTTTGGCACATCCCCTGTCAATGGGGACGGTTCTCTTTGGCACATCCCCTATGACTCTTATAAATAATCAGTTCTCCACTTCGATCTCTATGTCGCCTGAGCCTGTTCTGATAACGCAGTTGCCGCCGTTACCATCAGCAGGTACCTTTATGTCTCCGGAGCCTGTATCCGCATCAAATGATTTTGCTGTCTTAAGAGTTCCCGTTACATCGCCGCTGCCGGTCTTGAAATTGAGGCTCATGGCATCACAGGATTTAAGGTTTATATCTCCGCTGGCTGTCTTGGCATCCATAGATACACTCTGACAATCAGTCAGATCAATGCTTCCGCTTCCTGTTGATACGCTGAAACTTCCTCTGGAAATAATGTTGTTTATCTCGATATCACCACTATGGGTCTCTGCTTCAAGCTTTTTGCTGATGGCAAGACCATCGATGTTGACGTCACCACTTCCCACTTTGAGCTCTACTCCATCTGCCGACAAATTTTTTAACCCAATAGATCCGCTTCCGGAGGTGACACCGAGCTCAGCTGCAGTGAAGTTCTCAAGGAAAGCCTCTCCGCTTCCGACCTTAACTTCCACATCGTTAAATCTGAAATCTTCCTTCATTGAGATGTCTCCGCTGCCAAGACTGCAGGTGAAGTTCTCATATGCCTTGTTTGGAAGATACAATTCGTTGTGGACATCCGGAGTAACTACCACAAAGCTTATATGCATTTTGGCATTTTCCTTTTGTGTGATCACCAGAGTGTTTCCTTTGACTTCGGCCGTGTACTTCTCGTCCTCAGATTCCTGACAGATGAAGTGTGCCTGTCCGTCAACGGACTTATATATTTCAAGATCCCGGCTCAGAAGCTCAAGCTTTATCTCATCAAAATCTTCTGCTATGTCTATGGTTCGCTCTGTGTATTCCACAGTACTTATAAGATTCATAAAGTCTTTGCCTGCCGCAAGAATTGATACTGACATCATGCATACTCCCAATATCACAAGGCAGACAGCTACGATAATTGTTATCTTCTTTTCAAGCCTCATTTTTATTACCTCCAACAAATAATTTCTTGATTCCCAGAACGATCTTCTTACTTATAAAGATCATTCCCTTAGTAACCTGGTTAAATCCAAAGAACAGAAGGATTGACAAGCCTACCAGAGCAATTCCGCATCCGAAATAGAAAAGTCCCGAGATGAAGTTTCCTGACTGGAAGAAGGTTGCCAGGATTCCTCCGATCCCACCTATGAACACTGCGAAAACAGCTACGTACAGTGAAAGTATTACAATCCAGAATACCAGGTAGATCGTCAGGCATATGATTATGGCTGAAAGTAAGAGCGGAAGCCATATGGGAGATCCAAGTACAAGAAGTACTATCTCGCCTGCGTTAAAAGCTCTCTTCGGTGTTATCTTCTCTTTTACTATCTTGGCGATGGGCACATCCTCCAGAATCTTGGATCTTATCTCATCTATGCTGCCCAGGGCGCTAACCGCTTCCTCCTCGGACATTCCGTCCTCGATGCGGTCATCAATCATTTCTGTGTAGTAGTCCACTGATCTTCTCATATCCTCTTCTGAGAGACCAACCAGGCTGTTTGTCAGTTGCTGTGTGAATTCTGCCTTATTCATGTTTATCCTCCCTTGTTACGAATTCATAGATCTGTTTGAGTTCCTTCCACTCCTCTTCGAAGGTCGATAGTCTGTCGCGACCTGCGTCGGTGATGTGGTAGTACTTTCTGAGTCGCCCGTTGTGCTCAGCGGTCCGGACGGTGAGCATCTGCTGATTCTCCAATCTTCTTAAGATCGGGTACAGTGTCGACTCGGAAATCTCCACGTAGGCACTCATATCTTTCACGATCTGGTAACCGTAGGAGTCTTCGTACTTGATGGCAGCAAGGACACATACGTCGAGAAGTCCTCGTTTCATTTGATTTTCCATCTTAATACCTCCTCTTGCATAATACTATATGTCGCATAGTATTATGTGTCAAGTAGTATTTTAAAAAAAATTTAGAGGCACCGACAGCTATTTGCCGATGCCCCTCATGAACGTGCCATAAAGTTTCATTAACTTGTTATACAATATCTGCGCACTTGCAGCCCACAACTGATATCAGATCCTGAGGCGCAAGCTCAATCTGGAAACCCACTTTTCCTGCACTCACAAAGACATGCTCATACTGCATCGCTGTCTCATGGATAAAAGTGGGGAATTGTTTTTTCATACCTATTGGAGAGCAGCCTCCATGGACATAGCCTGTAAGTGGTAGGAGTTCTTTTTGCTTGATCATGCTTACAGCCTTCTCTCCCGCTGCCTTAGCAGCCTTCTTGAGATCCAGCTCCTCTTTTACCGGTATTACAAATACATAGTAAGCTCCGGATTTGCCCTGAGTTACCAGGGTTTTGAATACTTTCTCCGGATCCTCCCCAAGTATTCCTGCTATCTCTTCGCCTGTCATCGTTGCGTCAGGCTCGTACGAATGGCTCTCGTATGTGATTTTCTTTCCCTCAAGTACCCGCATTACATTAGTTTTTTCTTCTTTTTTCATGGTTGCTCCTCAAAACCGCACATCAAAGCTTCTCTCATCGCCGTCCAAAGCCAGCTCCGTTCTGACTATCCTGTCTATGCTTATGAATCTTCCTGCGTTGATGATACGGATAAACTCATCTATACTCTCTTCTTCGCCCTGAACCTCGCAGGTTACCGAACCATCGTACTCATTCTTCACATAGCCTGTGAGTCTGCACATATTTGCTGCATGGGTAGCTGTGAATCTAAAGCCAACGCCTTGCACCATTCCGTAGAATTGAAGTCGATATCTCTTTTCCATGTTTCCTGCCATTAAATTACAATCTTTTGTTCCACTCTAAAAAACTAAGCCTGCAATACCCGTGCGAATCATTTCTTCCTGCAGATATAAAGCAGGTGGTTCGTATTTCCCAGAAGCTCCCTCTTTTCCGAGAACGCCAGGTACCATTTCGACAGCAACTCGAAATCATTATCAGAAACCGAGAAGTCAGCCCTGTGCTCTATCGGCTCAAGAAGGCCGTCCACGCCTGTTGTTGTGATGTAGTCCACAGCCTTATCCTTAAACAGGTCCTCAAATTCCTCCACGTCGTAGCCCGTGAAGAGCTGCTCCTTGAAGTGGCGGACCTTGTAATCCTCAGTAAAGTTCTCTTCCTGTCCTGCAGCCCAGTTGCCATAGAAATAGTTGGCATACATGATTGCGAACACAGATATATATGCAAACATCATAACACCGCCGGGCTTAGTAACGCGGATTGCCTCGTCAATGGCCTTGTTAACTTCCTCTTTTTCATACAGATGATACATGGGGCCAAATACAAGTGTGAGGTCAAAAGAGCTGTCAGAGAACCTGCTAAGATCCGTAGCATCGCCCTGATATGAATGGAGATTATCAAGCCCTGCGCCTTTCTTCTGCAAAACATCCAGGTTGGACTGCACAAGCTCTACAGCGCTGACATCCATACCCTCTTTGGCCAGTGCGATTGAATATCTTCCTGTTCCTGCACCTACCTCCAGGATTTTGGAGTTCTTGTCGGCATAGCGATGAATGTAATTCATCGTAGTTGCAAACTCAAGCCGCCCGTGCACAGAGCGCTCCAGCCTGTCCTCCTCAACGTACTGCATATAGAAATCGCTTATTATCTGCTCCCTTGAGCTCTCAGAATCGATCATATTGATCCTGGTGAAGTACTCAGTATAGTTTTCATGATGTATGTAAGCTCCGTTCTTAAGCTGTACTTTGAGACTCGCAGGGTTGTCTTTGTTCACGGACATATATGCCTCGTGGATCCCCTTTTCTCTGGCCTTTGTGAGAGTCAGCTTAAGACCTTTTGTTGCGTATCCCTTTCCACGGTATTCTTTGGAAATACAATATCCAATGTGCCCCGGTCCCTCTCTCAAAAAATCATTGAGATAGTGCCTTAAGTTGAACACTCCGACGTACTGCCCCTCGTCACAAAGTACGTATGTGGTGTCCGCAACAAAGCCCTCCGGGAGCTCTTTTCCCAAAGACCAGTTCCTCTTCATCTCGATCCACTCAAGAAACCTGTCATAATCATAGCCATAGACGTTGTTCATGTATCCGTTATCGTTCTCTGGAAACGTCATATACAGGTCGTATGTCTTTTTGTAATCCGAATCCTGCACCCTTATCAGTTCCATACACTCCTCCTTGTTAAACGCCCCCGATCCCGGGACCTTTCTCACCATTATAGCAAAAAAAGCACCCGGATGTTCATAAACCGAGTGCTGTACTGCTTTTTTATATTCAGTGTCTGTTTAAAGACCGATCATACGATAACATTATCATTCTTTGATGATTTGCCGACAAGTAAGAACGATGCAATAAACATAATGACTACGAACACAATAAAGTACCAACTGCTCTCCTGGGTTTCCATCGTGGCAATATAGTCATAAGTTCCATGCAAAAAAGCCGGTACCAGAAGTGCAAGTACCCTCATGGCCTGTGATCCGGATGCATTTCCCCTGTTTGCAAGCTTTTTGGCTATTCCATAGAAAATACCCATGAAAACGCCGAAGCACGCATGTCCGGGTATTGCTGTGATAGCTCTTACCACGGCTGTCCCCATTCCATAAGACATAACATAGCTGATATTCTCCCACAGGGCAAATCCCAAAGATACGAATACAGCATAGACAACTCCATCATACTGGCAGTTGAATTCCGGATTTTTCCAGGTTTCTCTTTTCATGAATATGTATTTGGAACTCTCTTCTGCAAAGGCTACTATGCCAAAATACAGAATAATGTTGTACATCGGTGATTCATAAGGCACAGCCTGATCCAGAATAAATGACAGAATGCGCTCTTCTACAAGTGCCAGAAGCGATGACAGTATTCCTGCCTTTATAAGGTTCACGATCAGATATGGACTTTCATGGTCCAGCTTATCCGAGCGATAAACCTTGATCATAAGGAATACTGCAGGGATTGCTGCTGCCGCTATGAGGCTTCCGTGATAAACGAGAAATGGTGCAACTAAAAAGTAAAACATACGCCCTCCTATGTGATAGTTATCACACTATTTTGATAATAATTGTACCATGTTTTATCACACTGTGCTCTGTGTCCCGAAAATGCACATCCATTTAAACCTGATCCTGCGCAAAACAAAAGCACCCGGGCAAGCCGAGCGCTCCTGAAAACAGACTTCAGCATTCTTACTATCTGTGGCTATTTACCAACTCATGGTTGATATTTATAAATTTCCGAAGCGATATAAGCCCCGGTCTTTTAATGGCACTAGCCTGATGCCTCTACCTGATATAATTCAGGCTACATTCAGTCTTGTGACTC
>JAEEGF011502602.1_pt1 | contig 14199 bp, 5 predicted proteins | sample 9134171 | NCBI WGS metagenome assembly JAEEGF01 (sample SAMN16246542, study PRJNA631951) | gut metagenome | biome: gut microbiome; feature: rumen; material: AP-attached | host: Bos | place: Iran: Karaj | collected 2018-10
TCGATCATCACATATTTCATGCTGCGGTCGCACATTCCGGTGAGCTCACTTCTGGTGTAGAGCCACTCTGAAGCGGTTATTGTATCTGTACCGAGTATGCGCTGCGCAATGTGAGTGACATTCAAAAAGCTGCAGCGGCGTATCTGCTTAAGAGCTCCGCCGAAGTCATTCTCAAGCCGGTTTTCTTCACCCTGCTCTGACTTTGCTGTGCTCTCGGTGATCTCTTCGTTGTTGTCTACAGCGTTGTTCTTCAAGACGCTCTTTGCCCTCTGCTCAAGCTCATCTGTGGCATTCTGGATAAGGCGGCTTCCCATGGGGAACTGCCTGAATTTATTGATGACAGAGAGGATCTCTTCCTTTTTCATAACGACAAGGTCTTTTTGCCTAATATCAAGGAAATCCTCCGCCTCAGGCACAAGTGCAGGGAGAGTATCCCTTATCTTATCAAGGCTCTCAGATCTTGTGTAGTCGTATTCCTCGTTCTTAAACGGCGCGCCCACCATATCGAGAAACTCCTGCCAGGTGATGGTGAGAGGGTTGGACTCACCAAGGTCCGGAAGAACGTTGTCTATGTAGTCCCTGAATACAGGATTCAGTGTCATGAGACATACCTGGTCGGGGCGCAGGGTATCCCTTTTCTGGTAAAAGAGATATGCGATCCTCTGAAGAAGAACCGATGTCTTGCCGCTTCCTGCGATTCCGTTTACAAGAAGGTACGGGACATCGGGGTGCCTTATGACGATGTTCTGTTCCTTTTGTATAGTGGCGGTTATGGCACTCATCTTGTCTGATTTTGCCTGGGACAGTGACTGAATGAGGATAGGGTCCTCAATTGCAATCTGGGTGTCAAAATAGGAGATGAGCCTGTCCTTTTCAAGATCGAACTGACGCCTGTTCTTAAGGTCCACACTTATCTGCCTGTCTTCCACAGTGTAGCTGGTGTGGCCCATCTCCTGGTTGTAGTATACTTCCGCAATGGGAGCTCTCCAGTCGATGATCAGCTGCCTGTGACCGTTCTCCGTAAAAGAGGCCCTGCCTATATAGTAGCTTTCAGGCTCTTCGTCAGGATCAAACAAAAGCTCGATCTTGGCAAAGTAAGGGGCAGCAAGGAGCTTGTTGACGGTAGCAAGGCTCTTGCCAAGGGAATCGCTCTGCACGTTGTAGGTGTCGATGTAGCGGTTCCACACCTCGATCTCAGCCAGAGTCTCCATGGAAGCCTCCGAATCAGCATAGTCAAAGCGAATATTGTCCCTTATGTCGTTCTTGTCATCTATCGCCTTGGCGTCGAGGGCAGAGATCTCCTCCTCAAGGCTCTTTTGCCTCTCCGTGAGTTTTTTATAGGTTTCTGTCAGATGTTCCTGTTCTTTTTCAAATATTTCTTTTTCCATAAGCTTATCCTTTTTGGTGGTTGATGTCCTCTGTATCTTTTCAGTATACCACATTCCTGTAGTATAATATTTAGTATAAAAAGAAACAAAATAAGATTATATAAAGAGCAGTCGTGTATAAGGGGTAAACATGCGTAAAAAAAAGAACAAAGACAAGCTTTTAGCAAGACTTTTTTTTAATATGCTTCCGGTGCAGATACTAATATTTGCAATGGGATCAATAAATTCACTGGTGGATGGCACAATGGCCGGACGCTTTATCGGGCCATCGGCGGTTGGAGTTATAGGGCTTTATTACTCGATGGTGGAGATTATGAGCGCTTCTGGGTCCGTTCTTCTTGGCGGTACCGCTGTACTGTGCGGAAGGTTTATGGGAAGAGGTGAGCTTGATAAGACGGAAGGGATTTTTTCACTGAATCTTACAGTCACCTTCATCATCGGAGCAATCCTCACTTTGGTGAGCATTCTGTTTCCCGGGCCTGTAGCAGTGGCACTTGGAGCCAACGAGCTTCTGATGGCTGATCTCAAGACCTATATAGTGGGATACGGACTTGGCATACTTCCGATGCTATTTGCTCAGCAGCTGGCGGCTTTTCTTCAGATGGAGAGGCAGAGCCTTCGGGGCTATCTGGGCATTGCGGGAATGATCGTGACAAACGTGGTGTCGGACATCCTTTTTGTCGCTGTCTTTGGCATGGGAATATGGGGACTGGCACTTGCAACTTCCCTGAGCAATCTTGTGTATTTTCTGATCCTCATCCCGTACTATTTTACAAAGAAAGCACAGCTTCACTACAGCCTGGGCGGCATATTGTGGCAGGAACTGGGCAACATGTTAAAGATCGGCTTTCCCGGAGCCATGCTGGTCTTTTGCATAGCCTTAAGATACATTGTCGTCAACAGACTGCTCCTTAGATACTCAGGTGAGGACGGACTCTCGGCTTTGTCTGCCTTTAACATGATCTGCGGCTTTTACATAGCCTATGCACTTGGCAATGGCTCCATGGTCCGGATGCTCATCAGTATTTTCATCGGTGAAGAGGACAAGGAGTCAATGAAAAAGACACTAAAGCTCGTCTTTACAAAGGGCATGGCTCTGTCTGTTGTTATCGGAGCGCTGGCGGTGGTACTGACTCCCGTCCTTACATCAGTCTTTTTCCCGGACAGCACATCCAATGTGTATAAGCTTGCCTACGAGCTCTTTTTCATATACGGATTCTGCATCCCGCTCATTCTTGTGTGCCAGGTGTTCACCAACTACCTTCAGGCTGCGGGACATAATCTTTTCGTAAATATCCAGTCCATATTTGACGGCTTCTTTGCCATGGTCATTCCTGCGCTTATCCTGGCGCCCATAATGGGGGCAAGGGGTGTGTGGATCTCGAACCCCATAGGCATCGTCATTACAATACTTCTGGCTCCTATCTACGTATGCCTGTACTGGAAAAGATTTCCAAGAAAACTTGACGAATGGATGCTTATAAGGCCGGGCTTTGGAGTTTCTGACAATGACTGCCTCGACATATCGATCCGCAATACTTCAGAGGTATCAAGCACCTCCGAGAAGGTCCAGCAGTTCTGCGATGAGCACGGACTTGGTAAAAGAGCATCATTTTATTCCGCACTGTGCCTGGAGGAGATGGCACTCAATGTCGTGGAACACGGCTTTAATGCTGATAAAAAGAAGCATTCCCTGAATGCGATGGCTATATACAAGGGCGGTGACATCACCCTCAGGATCAAGGATGACTGCATACCTTTTAACCCTGTTGAGATGGCTGAAATGACCGGAAAAGATGGCGATGATCAGGGAATCGGTATCCGCATGGTGCGTGGCCTCTCTGATGACATCACCTACCAGAACATGCTGGGACTTAACGTGCTTACCATCACTGTAAGACAGGCAGATATTATGAAGGACGAGACGGATGATTTCCTTCTTGAGAAGAGACTTAAGGAGCTTAGCCCCGATCTTCACACGAGGTTTAAGGATACCGTATTCGGGGTACAGAAGATACTCTCAAGATACAGGCTTCTTTTCCCGGAGTACACCGATCATTCAGAGCTCCACAGCATGACAGTCATAGATTCCTGCAACAGGATCATCGGCAACAGACAGATAGACAAACTTAATGCCGATGAAATATATATTCTTCTTACCGCATGTTACCTCCACGATGTGGGGATGGGCATCAGCGGGGAGGACTACGAGGAGTTCAAGGACAGGCTGAATGCAAAAGAGTTCTTTGAAAAGAATAAAGATGCCACGAGGGCTGATTTTGTGAGAACTTATCACAACGAGTTTGCGGGCTTCTTCATTGAAAAGTATGCTGATATCTTCGACATACCTTCGCCTGAGCATACATTCGCAATCAGGCAGGTAGTAAGGGGGCACAGAAAGACAGACCTCTGGGACAGCAAGGAGTATCCGGCAGAGTACAGACTTCCTTCCGGAAATACTGCCTGTCTTCCTTATCTTGCAGCTCTTATCAGGATGGCGGATGAGATCGATGTGGCGGCAACAAGGAATCCCATGATCCTCTATGATATAGATATCCTCACAGACGAGGTTGAGATAGTAGAGAACAAAAAGGTCCAGGCAATAAGAAACATCATCATGACAGAAAACGCATTTATCTTATCCTGCAGCACCGATGATGAGCAGATTTTCAACAGCCTTTTGGCAATGGTGGATAAGATGCAGAAAACTCTTGATTACTGCGTGGAAGTGGTGGAAAAGAGAACGCATTTTACCATCAGTCAGAAAAAAGTAATCCTTAAGCAGATATAGTTTTGGAATAAAAAATCAAAAAAAAGCACCTCTGTTGAAAAACAACCCTTTTACTTGTACATATACATGATAAAATGGGGCTATGACAATGGAGGTGTTTTAATTATGCAAAGATGGGCCAGACTAAATTATCAGCCGGCGCTTCCCCTGTATGAGACGGGAAGAGTCACAGGATCAAAGCAGCATATCGCAATTTCAAGGCAGGCTGCTCAGGAGGGAATGGTTCTTTTAAAGAACGACGGTGCCCTCCCATTAAATAAGGATAAAAAGATAGCACTGCTTGGTAAGGCAGCTGTCGACTATGTCAAGGGAGGCGGCGGTTCAGGCGATGTCTACTGCGCCTACGTGCATTCGCTCTATGACGGCCTGAAGGCAAAGGGCGTAAGTGTGTTTGAGCCTGTAATAGATATATACAGAAAAGATCTCGAAGAACAGTATAAAAAGGGAAGGGGCCGCGGAATGACGAAGGAACTGGACCTTTCAGATGAGATGATAAAAGAAGCGGCTGATTTTTCTGACACAGCCGTTGTTGTGATAAACAGATTTTCCGGTGAGGGATGGGACAGAAGTGAAGTTGAATGCAACAACGAATTCAACCCATGGCCCGGTGAGAACAGCATGGGAATCCTGTCCAGTGAGATCTTCCCTAAGAGAGATTTCTATCTCACGGACAAGGAAGAAAATCTTCTGAAACTGGCTGTAGAAAACTTTGGAACAGTCATTGCTGTGATCAATGTAGGCGGAATAATCGACCTGAGTTTTGCTAAAGAAGAGGGGATAAATGCAGTCCTGTTCATGGGACAGGGCGGAATGGAAGGAGGAGACGCAGCAGCGGACATCCTTCTTGGAGAAGTGTGCCCTTCCGGACATCTGACTGATACATTTGCAGCAAGACTTGAGGATTATCCGTCCACGGAGAACTTCCACGAGTCCTTTGACTATGTGGAATACACAGAGGATATATATGTTGGCTACAGGTATTTTGAGACCATTCCCGGAGCATCGGACAAGGTGATCTTCCCCTTCGGCTTTGGACTCTCATATACCACATTTAGTACTGAGGTCATATCTGCCGGTGCAGATGAAGATGATTTTAAATTCACTGTCAGGGTGACCAACACAGGATCCGTGCCCGGCAAAGAAGTGGTCCAGCTCTACTTCGGAGCACCCCAGGGTAAGCTTGGAAAGAGCAGGAAGGTTCTTGGAGATTTTGAAAAAACCGATCTTCTTGATCCGGGAGCTTCACAGGAAATCACGCTTAAGACCAACAGGTATGCGATGTCCTCCTATGATGATCTGGGCAAGATAAAGGAAGCTGCATATGTTCTTGAAAAGGGTACCTACGAATTCTTTATCGGCAGCAATGTGCGCGATGCCGCCCCTGTGGATTACAGCCTAAACCTTGATGAGGATGTCGTTGTAAAAGAACTTTCTCACAGACTAAGACCAGTAGAACTTAAAAAGAGAATGCTCTCAGACGGCAGCTTTGAAGAGCTTCCTCAGGGAGAGCACAAGGATATAAATGAATGCATCTTTGAAAAGATGGAAAAGGGCACAGAAGAGGCACTTACTCCTAAGGTAAGAGCAAGGGATACACATTATCTGACAGAGCCCTTTGTAAAGGGAGCGATAACTTTCTTTGATGTTGCTGATGGGAAAGCAACCATAAAGCAGTTCATTGAGCAGCTTTCTGATGATGAGCTGATACTCCTTCTTGGCGGTCAGCCCAATACGGGAGTCGGCAACGTGTTCGGATTTGGTAATCTTCCGGAGTACGCAGTTCCCAATGCACAGACTGCTGACGGTCCTGCGGGAGTGAGGATAGCCGAGGACACCGGTATCAACACCACAGCTTTCCCATGCTCGACACTCATCGCATGCACCTGGAACAAAGAGATTGCTGAGGCGATCGGCTGCGCAGGCGGCGAGGAACTCAAGGAGAACAACCTGTGCGTATGGCTTACACCCGCCGTTAACATCCACAGAAATCCCATGTGCGGAAGGAACTTTGAGTACTACTCAGAAGACCCTTACCTCACAGGACGCATGGCAGCAGCTATGGTCAGAGGCATACAGAAGAACAGGGTCGGAGCAAGTGTCAAGCACTTTGCCTGCAACAACAAGGAGACCAACAGAAAGCATTCAGACTCAAGAGTTTCTGAGAGAGCACTAAGGGAGATATACCTCAAGGCCTTTGAGATAATAGTTGAGGAGTCCGATCCCTATACCATCATGTCCTCGTATAACGCCATCAACGGCGAGAGAGCTTCGGAATCAAGAGATCTGCTCACAGGGATCCTCAAAGAGGAGTGGGGCTTTAAGGGAATGGTCACATCAGACTGGTGGACCAGAGGCGAGCACTACAAGGAGATCCTTGCAGGCAATGACCTGAAAATGGGATGCGGCTTCCCTGAGAGGGTTAAAAAGGCCATGGAGATGGGAGCTGTCTCCAGGACGGATTTTGAACCTTGTGCAGAGAGGATACTTAATACTATACTGAAGTTTGACTAATCATTTGAATCAGAGAGGATACTAATATGAGTGGATATGAATATACTGACAGTCACGGAAGTTTCAGGATTAAGAATCCGCAGCACACCTCGGGACTCTATCTTCCCGTGGCAGGAAGGAGCGGCCTTAGAAGTGCGGTTTCTCCGGACTTTGGCGGGGACGCCAAGATGGATCAGAATCACTTTCTGATAGCACCAAAGAGCATATCGGATCTCCATGCAGGAAGAGATACAAGAAACTTCTTCCTTGCATACAACGACGGCATATGGTCAGCGACCGGAGCATCTGCAGCTCAGGAAGCAGACAGGTTTACGGACAGAGAGGATGACGTTTGTCTTGAAGGCGGAAGAATGTGGCAGAAAGTCGTAAGGCGCGACAATGCAAGGAAGGTAAAGGCGGAGGTGACGCTTTTTTCACTCCTTGACACTTCTGCAGAGATAATGACAGTTACTATTACTAACGAATCGGATGGCGAGATTTCCTTCATACCGGTTGCTGCAGTCCCGATCTACGGAAGAAGTGCTGATAACCTTAGGGACCACAGGCATGTGACAAGCCTTCTTAGCAGAGCGCAGGTCAGAAGCGAGGGAGTGTGCGTAAAGCCGACTCTGTCCTTTGATGAGAGAGGTCATCAGATCAATGACACCTCCTACTATGTGATAGGAGCAGATGAGAAGGGCAATCTGCCTGCAGAGTTTATTGCTGATACAGATCTTTTCCTTGGAGAAGGCGGAACGTTCCTAAGGCCAAGGAGCATCTTAAACGGCTCAGACAAGAAGAGCTCATGGAAAAAAGCTCCATTTTCAGTGGACGGCAAGGAGAATATCGGGGCTCTCAGGTTTGAAAAGGTTACAGTTGGCAAAAATGAGAGTGTCTCCTTCCAGATAGCTATCGGTGTATTTACCGATTCCGAGGCAGACAGCGTAGAAAAGGGCATCGCCCCGGCGCTTGCGGTCATCAGTTCAAAAGAAAAGGCAGACAGCACTTTTGAAGAAATAAAGAACTACTGGAACAACCTCACCAACATACATGTTAAGACCGGAGATCCTTCATTTGACAACTACATGGAGTGGATCGCATTCCAGCCACAGCTAAGAAGGATTTATGGCTGTTCATTCCTCCCACACCACGACTACGGAAGAGGCGGAAGAGGATGGCGCGATCTCTGGCAGGACTGCCTTGCACTTCTTCTTACAGATCCTGACGGAGTAAGGAAGATGATCCTTGACAACTTCAGGGGAGTAAGGCTTGACGGAACCAATGCAACTATCATTGGAGATAAGCCGGGTGAGTTTAAGGCTGACAGAAACGGTATACCGAGAGTCTGGATGGACCACGGCTTCTGGCCTTTCCTTACTCTCAAACTATACATGGATCAGACGGGAGATCTAGAGATCCTTCAGGAAGCTGTTCCATACTTCAAGGACAGCCTCATCAAAAGAGCTGAGGGAAGAGATGAGCTCTACAGCGACAAGGACGGAGTCATCCAGAAGACAGAAGATGGAAAAGACTATCTGGGAACTGTCCTAGAGCATATACTGATACAGAACGTAACAGCATTTTATGATGTGGGCGAAAACGGAGAGATAAGGCTGCGCGGTGCAGACTGGAACGATGCGCTCGATATGGCATCCCACAGGGGTGAGAGCGTTGCTTTTACCTGCGGATATGCAGGGAACCTCAAGGACATCGCCACGTACCTTAGGATATTCAGGACCAAGACAGGAGTTAAGGAGGTGGACATCCTTCCTCAGCTCAGGGAGATCCTGTTTGCCGGTGACAGCGATCTGTATGGAGATCCGGCAGCAAAGAACAGACTTCTTGATGAGTACATGACCGGAGTGGCACACACTGTGGGAAGTACAAGGCAGAAGGCTGACATCGAGGAGATTGCAGCAGCTCTCGAGAGGAAAGCCCATTTCATGATGGATCAGATAAGAGAGAAGGAATGGGTAACAGACGAGGACGGAGACGGATGGTATAACGGCTACTACGACGATGAGGCAAGACGTGTCGAGGGCGTTTTTGATACCCCGGATGGTAAGAACGTACGTATGATGCTTACCGGACAGGTATTTTCCGTAATGAGCGGCACAGCAAGGAAAGAGGCTGTCAGAAAGATCATAAACAGCGCCGACAAATATCTCTACAAAAAGGAGATCGGCGGTTACAGATTAAATACAGATTTTAAGGCACTAAGGACTGATCTTGGAAGAATGTTCGGATTCTCCTACGGTGACAAGGAGAACGGCGCAGTCTTTTCCCATATGGCAGTTATGTTTGGCAATGCTCTCTATAAGAGAGGCTTTGCAAAAGAGGGCTACAAGGCGCTCAACACTCTCTACAAGGCTTCTTCGGATTTTGAAACTTCCAGGATTTATCCCGGAGTTCCCGAGTATTTCAATGCAGAGGGAAGAGGTCTTTACAATTACCTCACGGGAGCGGCCAGCTGGTATCTGATGACCGTTGTCACAGACAGCTTCGGTGTGAGGGGAAATGCCGGCGACCTGACCATTGAGCCCAAGCTACTCAAGGAGCAGTTCGATGAAAAGGGAGAGTGCTCAATAGTTCTTCCCTTCAGGGGCAGGAACTTTACGGTGATATTCAAAAACCCCAAAAAGAAGGACTTTGGCGAGTATGAAGTTGAAAGCGTTGTACTTGACGGCAAGAACGGCATCGAGTGCCTTAAAATGAGCGCCGTGATTCCGGCATCAAGAATAGATTCCCTCGAGGGAAAAGACCATGTGATTGAAGTCAATCTTTGAGAATAAAGGAGAGCAGATGATGAGAAGTACTGACACAGTTAAGGACACGATAAAGGATTACGGCAAAAAGAGTCCTTTTGCCAGTTTCCTTCCGGGAATTGCGGGCATTAAGGGTACACCGATCTGGTGCTACTATGTAAACAGGGGACAGGCAGTTGTAAGCTTTGGTGTCCAGGACAAGGACCACAGCATCATGGAGTTCTACCCGGCCCATGTGGCATATCAGATGGTGAAAAGAACCGGCTTCAGGACATTTATTAAGGCGAACGGCACCTGCTTTGAGGCTTTTAATGACAGGGACCTCTCCGATGATATGGAAATCCACATGAATGCTCTTTTCTTAAGTGAGACTTCAGATAAGCACGGGGTTACAACCAGAGTCACTTATACAACTCTTCCCGGAGAGCAGATAGGAGCTCTCATGAGAAAGGTTGAGATAGTTAATGATTCCGACAGGGAAATTGAACTTGAGGTCCTTGACGGAATGCCGGCTCTCATCCCTTATGGATGCGGCCTTGATGTAATGAAGAACATGACCCAGACAACTAAGGCCTACATGCAGGTTGAGGACGTGGAGAAGAAGAGACCCTTCTACAGAGTGCGCTTTTCCATGGAAGACTCTGCTGTTGTAAAGAAAGTTCTGGGTGGAAATTTCGGTTTTGCAATTGACGATACAGGGAAAGAGTTGGACGTAATTGCCGACCCCGGAGTTGTTTTTGACTATGATCTTTCACTTGCTGATGCTGTTGGCTTTGAAAAGGAGGGGCTTGAGAGACTTCTTTCCAAAAAACAGAACAGCTCAAATGAGTTCCCATGCTGCTTCTTTGCTGCAGCAAGAATCTTGAAACCCGCTGAGAGCATCACAATATATGAGCTAATCGGTCAGGTGAGGAACAAGGATATCTTTGAGGACTTTGCTGACAGGGGAATATCTGTAAGGTACTTCGAAGATAAGATCAAAGAGGCGCAGGAGCTTACAGACAGGCTCACCGATACTGTTGATACAAGAACAGCAAGCAAAATTTTCGACGACTACTGCAGATACAACTACATGGACAACGCCTTGAGGGGCGGAATTCCCATCAGCCTTCCGGGAGACCACACTTTCTATGTGTACTCCAGAAAGCACGGAGATCTCGAGAGGGATTACAATTACTTTTCAATGTCTCCCGAGTACTATTCGCAGGGAAACGGCAACTTCAGGGACGTCAATCAGAACAGAAGGTGCGACACATTCTTTTCACCGATAGTGGGAGATGAGAACATAAGAAGGTTTTACTCTCTGATCCAGATGGATGGATACAATCCGCTCAAGATCGAGCAGCTTCGCTTCACTGTCTCAGAAGCTGTACTTGGCGAGATCAAGCTGGCTCAGCCCTTCACACCCGGAGAACTTGTATCCGCAATTCTTGATTCCGACAAGGGTATCTCGGATGAAGAACTTTCGAAGATCTTCACAAAGGTTATGCAGGCTGCTGATGAGACCATCAACGGCGATTTCGGTGAGGGCTACTGGTCAGATCACTGGACCTATAACCTGGATCTTATAGAGGAATTCCTGGAAGTATATCCCGACAGGGGGAGAGAGCTTTTGACAGGGACCAAGGTAAAGGCATTTGAAGCCAAGAAGAAGATTCTTCCGAGAGCAAAGAAATATGAGGAAACAGAGAACGGACTCAGACAGTACTATTATCTGGAGAACAGGGACAATGCGGCAGCCGAGGGCTCTTTTGAGACCTATAGGGATGGACGTGACATAGAGATGACTCTTTTGTCCAAGCTCTTCCTTATGTCTGTAGTGAAGTTCACTGCTCTTGATGCCTGCGGAATGGGCGTTGAGATGGAAGGCGGAAAGCCGGGCTGGTACGACGCGTTAAACGGAATGCCCGGAATGTTCGGATCCTCCATGAATGAGAGTTATGAGCTTCTTCGCATGATCAGATTTACAAAGGATGCGGTCGCAAAGTTTGGCGCATCGGTAACTCTCCCCAAGGAGAGCTGCGACCTGGCTGAGGCGGTAAAGGATATAGAAGAGTCATTTACAGATGCGATGGATGCCTGGGTTAAGAGAAACGATGCCAAGGAAAGCTACAGAGCTCTTGTATATGACAGGCTTTCAGGCGAGGAGACCACACTTGACAGCAGTGCGGCAGCGGAAATACTCGGCCTCATGGAGAAGAGGCTTGAAGAGGGCATCTCAGCTGCATTTGAGATCGGTGAGGGTATTGCTCCCGGATACTTCACCTATGAAGTTCCCGAGTACGAAAAGAGCGCTGAGGGCATAACACCGAAGAAATTCGTGGTTCAGAGGATCCCTGACTTCCTTGAGGGACCTGTGAGATTCCTTAAGCTCTCCAACACCCCCGAGGAGAAGAGAAAGCTCTACACGAGAGTTAAGAGCAGCGGCCTCTTTGACAGGAAGCTGTCCATGTACAAGGTAAATGCTTCTCTTGAGGACGCCAGCTTCGAGCTTGGAAGGTGTAAGGCCTTCACACCCGGATGGCTTGAGAATGAGTCAATCTGGCTCCACATGGAGTACAAGTACCTTCTGGAACTCATCAGAAGCGGGCTCTATGAGGAGTTCTTTGAGGACTTCTATAACTGTGCCGTTCCTTTCCTTGACAAGGAAGTATACGGAAGAAGCACGCTGGAGAACTCTTCATTTATCGCCAGCAGCTTCAACCCCAACGAGAGCATCCACGGAAAGGGCTTTGTCGCAAGGCTTTCAGGCTCTACGATTGAGTTTATAAGCATGTGGAAGCTTATGTTCTTTGGAAGCAGGGTCTTTGGCCTTGAGGGAGATGAGCTTGTATTCTCGCCTCAGCCTGCAATTCCTTCATATCTCATTGCTGAGAATGATGGGAAATTTGGTGTCTCCTCAACTCTTTTAGGACATGTGAGATGCACTTATGAGATGGAGTCCAAAAAGGACTACATCCCCGGACAATATGAGATCACAGAGATCTGTGCCACATATGAGGACGGACGCGTGGAGACCTGTAACGGCGCAGTATTAAAGGGACAGGCTGCCGAGGATCTCAGAAATGGCAAGATCAGGGAACTTGTGATCAAGCTTAAATAAATTTTATAAAAGTTGTAATGATACAGACAGAAGCTGCCGCAGGGATGCGGCAGCTTCTTTTTGGTATACAAGACCGGCAAGCGAAAGTGCGGCAATTTTTATGCAATTTTACACTTCCCATTTTTGACAAGCTGAAGGCCAGAAGAAAAGTCGCGTTCATTCAAAATAAATTGTGGATGAATTGGGGCTTGATTTTTCGGAGAATAGTATTATAATGATTGTATACAATTAAATTATGCAAAATACAACATAACACAGACTTAGATAAGGAGGATGTCATGAACGTAGCAGTCAGATACTATTCAAGATCAGGAAATACAAAAAAGGTTGCGGAGTATATTGCGCAGGCAACCGGAGTAAGTGCTGTTTCAACAGATTCTAAGGATGCAGCTCTTGAAGAAAAGGCAGATGTTCTTTTTATAGGCGGAGCACTTTACGCTTATGGCATCGATGAGAACCTTAAGAAGTACCTTGAGACATTGTCTGCCGATAAAGTCGGCAAGGCTGTTGTTTTTTCAACATCATGGCTCTCAAAGCACGCACTTGATCTTATTAAGAAGGCACTTACAGAGAAGGGCATAAAAGTTGAGAGTGATACATTGTATTTTAAGAGCAAGGCTGTTGATGGATGCAGGGAAGAAGCAGTCAGATTTGCGAAGAAGTATATCTGACATAAGAGTTGAGCTTAGATCAGGCTTTTTTGAGGTCTGATGCAGTCACACAGGAGTGCAAGAAATGAGTAAGAAATTAAAGAGAAGTACTATCATAAAAAGAATCGCACTGATTGTTGTAGCAGTGCTTGTTGCACTTGATATTTTTGCCGGCAACTATCTTGTATCATTTGCACTTTCCAGAGCAAATGCATCAGGTATAGCTGTCGCACCGACGCCGACTACCACAGAAGATACGCAGGATACTGTAGATAAAGTGTGGAGCACGATCACTGAACTTACAGATAAATGGATGGATTCTGCCCAGAAGTCAGTTGTTTCCATCAGGTCAGGCGATGGACTGGACCTTGTCGGAGACATCTTTACTACTGATACGAATAGCCATAAATGGCTTATAGCGATCCATGGTTATACAGGAAAGCGCGAGCACATGTATTCCTATGCCAGATTCTATGCTCAGAAGGGCTACAATATTCTTACACCAGATATGCGTTCTCATGGAGACAGCGAAGGTGAGCTTATCGGAATGGGATGGCTTGATAAAGAAGACGTAAAGCTTTGGATAGATTATGTACTTGACATTGATCCTGAGGCTGAGATTGTCCTTCATGGAGTATCCATGGGTGGTGCAACTGTGATGATGACATCCGGAGAGGATCTTCCTGATAATGTGAAGGCTATTATAGATGATTGCGGATACACCTCTGTCTGGGATGAGTTTACGGACGAAGCAAAATATCTTTTCAATATATCCCAGTTCCCGATTCTTTATACGGCCAGTGCTATTTCCAAGGTAAGAGCCGGCTACTCATTTCAGGAAGCATCTGCAATTGAGCAGGTTAAAAAGACAAGGATCCCTATTTTCTTTATACATGGATCCGAAGACAATTTTGTGAATACAAATATGGTCTACAGCCTTTATGATGCATGTCCGACACAGCAGGATCTGTATGTTGTGGAAGGTGCAGGGCATGGGCAGGCATTGTACCTT
>JAEEGF010695333.1_pt1 | contig 14197 bp, 8 predicted proteins | sample 9134171 | NCBI WGS metagenome assembly JAEEGF01 (sample SAMN16246542, study PRJNA631951) | gut metagenome | biome: gut microbiome; feature: rumen; material: AP-attached | host: Bos | place: Iran: Karaj | collected 2018-10
CTCATCACCGGTTGATGGGAAAAGTATCAGCGGCGGCGTTTCTGCCGCCGCGATCCCTTGGAGGAGGTGAAGGCACATGGGATCAAGTAACTGGATCGTCGAGATACTGCAAAAGGCGCTCGGCACATGGAGCTTCTTCCTTCGGAGCATTTGGGGATTACTGACCACATCTCCCGCCGACTTCAAGGGCGGCGCTATATGGGAGATAATGGTAAATATCCATGATGGCATCAAGGGCATCGCGTACGGTCTTCTCGTACTCTTCTTCGTGGTCGGCGTAGCAAGGACCACGACCAACTTCTCGGAGATCAAGCGACCCGAGCAGGCGCTGAAGCTGTTCTTGCGGTTCGCAATAGCAAAAATGATCGTGACATACAGTATGGATCTGATGCAATCGATATTCCGGATCATCCAGGGAATACTGACTCAGGTCGCTGTATCCGCACACACATACCTCGACGGAGGCGTTTCACTGCCCGACTCGATCATCATGAAGATCGAATCCTGCGGATTCTTTGAATCCATTCCGCTGATGCTCGTATCTCTGATTGGTGCTCTGCTGATCACGGTACTCAGCTGCGTGCTGCTTCTCACGGTCTATTCCCGATTTTTCAAGCTCTATATGTACACGGCGATCGCGCCTGTTCCGATGAGTTCGTTCGCAGGAGAAGGCACGGCGCAGGTCGGCAGACAGTTCCTGAAGAGCTATGCCGGCGTGTGCCTGCAAGGCGCGATTATTATCCTGGCGTGTATCATCTATTCTGTCTTCGCGGAATCCGTTCCCATGGTTGATGATAGCGCGTCCGCAATTTCGGCTGTGTGGTCGTATCTGCTGGAATTGATAATCAATATGCTCGTGCTGGTAGGAGCCGTAAGAATGAGCGACAGGATTATCCACGAGATGATTGGCATGTAAGTGTTTTCACCCTATTTCCTAATTTCACCCAATTTCCTAATTCGCTCTTGACAAATTGCGGATATAGTGTATCCTATAACGATCTGACCACGATGTCATATGGGCGGCTTGGGGAAACAGGAGAAAAGAGCATGTATCATTGGATCGAAGACAAACAGTTCCTTGGCAGGATGAGAGCACTATGCTCCGGCTTAGTGAATCAGCTTGTTCAGGCCATCAACAACGATGGGGCTCTTTTTGTTCACCAGCACCTTGTTGGCAGTGGAGCAAAGAACCTCATAACCCAAAACGCAAATCAGCCCATTGACCTTGATTATAACCTTGAGATCGTTGAATGCAGCGAATTCAGCATCAACGATTGCAGAGCCATCAAGGAGTATGTCCGCAAGAAGTTCAATGATGTTCTGAACAAGAACGGATGGGGCGACTGCAACGATTCGACCTCGGCATTGATGACGGAAAGACGCTATTTCACTGACGGAAACGGCACCGAATTCAGTATCGATCTTTGCATAGTCCGAAAGGGCGACTTTGGGAATTGGCAGCGGCTGATTCATCAAAAGACCGGTTTCACATTTTATGACAGCTACATTTGGAACGAGGCGCGGCACTCCAACGGATTGGATGAGCGCATCAAATGGCTCAAGGATAACGGATGTTGGCTTGAGGTAAGGGAAACATATCTTGAAAAGAAGAATATGTACCTCTCCCGGGGTGATCGTGATCATCCGTCCTTCATCGTCTACAACGAAGCGGTGAACGAAGTCTACGACAAGTACTGACAAAAAAGCATTTTGGGCATCTGCCAACCGGCAGGTGCTTTTCATTTGCAAAAGAGAAAAAGGAGCGCCATCTTAGCGCTCCTTCAGCCGTCATTCGACGGGATTCGTTTGCTGCCGTTTGAGCTCTTCGACGAAGCGAAGTTCCTCTTCATGTTCAAGCTTTCTCTCATATGCTCTGTCCGACAGGAACCTGATAAGACCGATCAGCCAGACGAGCACGACCATGGCATACAGCCCGTAAGCTATCCCGTAGGCGAGTGCGTGGTTCTGCTCCGCCCAGCGGGAGAAGAAGAACCCTATCATAAGCCCATAAAGGGTGGGGACGCCGAGAAGGGCAAGCTTAATGCTCTTAAATCTCATGCCGATAAGCCAACCAATTAAACCCACGATAAATACATACTTCATCCTTATCACCTTCCTTTGAGCTGATTATACATCAAGCTTCAAAAGGTGTTGAGGATGTCAAATAAAAGGAGTGATAATTTGAGTGAAAAGATAAACCAAGAGATCCTCGAATATGAGGAGACTATATTCTGGGGACTGACTATGAGGCAGTTCCTTTTTTCGGCCATTGCGGTTGCAGTAGCTGTACTTATCTATTTCGGCCTGAAGAATATGCTCGGCACCGAAGTGGTCAGCTGGGTCTGCGTGCTCGCGGCGTTCCCCTTTGCAGCCATGGGGTTCTTCAAGTACCATGGACTTCGGGCTGAACAGTTTGCGCTTATCGCGATAAGACAGATGGCGACGCCCAAGGAGCTTGCCTTTGTTCCCGTAGATACCGAGGAAGTGCTTTGGGATCCCAATGAAGGATTCGACGTGGAGGTGAATACGCTTGATCAAGACCTTGAAGACGCTGATATCCGATGAACGCGAGGGGATAAAGCCGCCTAAGACTGCCAACGGGATCCTGCCGTTATCCCGCATATGGGGCAACGGCCTTTTTCTTTCGGGGAATCGGTACTCCTTAAGCTACCGTTTTCCCGACATTAACTATGCAATTGCTTCGGATGAAGACAGAAGGAAGTACAGCGAAAACTTCCAAAGGATGATAAACTCCCTCGATCCTGCCGTGGCTGTGCAGTTTACCATTTTCAACAGGGTAATAAACCGCAACAGTTTAGGGAGCGTCCTTCACGTTTTGAGAGGAGACGCCAACGATCTGTTCAGAAAAGAGCTGAACAGCATCGTGATATCAAACTCCAAGGACAGCGAAGGAATTTTTCAGGAGAAGCTGTTAACGATATCGTCGGTCAAGGACAATTGCAGAGACGCTTTCGATTATTTGACGATGATCGGCGAGGAGCTGAAAACGAAGTTCAAGGGGATGTCATCGGAACTGCATATGCTATCGACTGAGGACCGTCTTCAGATGATCCGCCGGTTCCTGAGATCGAATGAAGAGGATCTTCCTCCCTTCGAGTTCAAGGACTATATGCTTTACGGCAGAGGGTTCCTGAACGAGATCACGCCGAGGACGGTATCCGTTGAAAAGGACTATATGCGGATAGGCTCGGGATACGCAAGAGCTCTCTATCTTAAGGACTATGCCGCCCGGTTAAGCGATACGATGCTCATGCGCTTGTCCGAGATGCAGCGTGATATGATGCTTTCGGTCAATATCATACCCATTCCCAAGGATGAAGCGATAAAGGACGTTCAAAAACGTCTGCTCGGGGTGGAGAGCGAGATCACCAAATGGCAGAAGCAGCAGAACAAGAACAACAATTTCTCAGCCGAAGTACCGTACGAATTGGAAGCAAGACGCAAAGAGCTCAAGGATTTCCTAAGGAAGCTCGATTCGGACGCGCGAATGATGAGCGTGAGCGTGACGATAGTCCATATGGCAGACTCTAAGGAAGCTCTAGACAAGGATACCGAGGCATTGCTTTCGGTCGCATCCGGATACATGTGTAAATATGAAAAGCTCAAGTATCAGCAGCTTCAGGGCTTGAAGACAGTTTTGCCTTTGGGAGCGATAAGAACGCCCAACGCATTGCGAACGCTGACGTCAGTCGGAGCTTCGATGCTTACGCCCTTCAGGGCCGAGACCATGAGCCATAGCACGGGCGTCTATTTCGGACGCAACAAGGTCACAAAAGGCCTCATTTTCATCGACAGAACGTTGCTGATGAACGGCAACGGCTTCTATCTCGGAACTTCCGGTTCGGGCAAGTCGTTCTTTGCAAAGGATGAGATAGCTTCGCTGATGCTCAGGAACATGGCGGACGTGCTTATTCTGGATCCCGAGCGTGAATACGTATCTCTCATACGCAGACTTGGCGGTACTGTGGTCAGTCTCTCCGCAGGATCCAACAACCATATCAATGCGCTGCATCTGTCGTCAGGAGATACCGAGAACGAAAAGCCTTTGGATATGAAATCGCAGTTCGTTCAGACGCTCGTTGAGCAGATAATGGGCAGCGCGATAACGACCGCTCAGGAGAAATCCGTAATAGACCGCTGCCTTAACAACGTGTTCAGGAACTTCTTTGCGAATGGATGGAAAGGCCCGATGCCGACTCTCATGGATTTCTACAAGGAGCTCCTGTGGCAGAAGGAGCCGGAGGCAAAGAACATTGCTCTTGCGATAGAGCTGTTCACAAAGGGCTCGCTCAACACTTTCGCACAGCAGACCAACGTGGATTTGAACAACTCGGCAATATGCTTCGATATCCGGGATATGGGCGAGCACTTAAAGCCCGTAGCCATGCTCGTGATACTCGATACGATCTACAATCGGATCCTTTACAACAAGGCAAGAGGCAGAGCAACCTACGTGTTCATAGACGAGATATACCTGTTCTTCTCGAACGAATTCAGCACGAATTTCCTGTTCGAGCAATGGAAGCGAGCGAGGAAGTATGGTGCCTACTATACGGGCATCTCGCAGAACGTAGAAGACCTGCTGCAGTCCCAGCGCGGAAGAGCCATGCTTGCCAATTCGGAATTCGTCACGCTGCTCAATCAGGCAGCGACTGATCGACTCGAGCTCTCGCAGGTGCTTGGGATCTCCGATACTCAGCTCTCATATGTGACGAATGCGGAGATCGGTACGGGACTTCTCGTCTGCGGAGGATCCATAGTTCCCTTCGAGAACAAATTTCCGGAGAGTACCTCGCTCTACAAGTTAATGACGACAAAGCCCACCGAGTCAATTGCAGGCTGATCGGAGGAACAGCTATGGAACGAAAGAAAAAGCCATCTCCCGGAAGAGCGCTAGCTAAGCTCTGCTATATCCGAAGGAAGGGTGAAGCCGCGGCAGAGAGGGTGCAGGACAATGTGAGCCTTGATACCGACAGATATAATTCTCCCGAGGAATATGCAGAAAACGAGCTGTTTGAGATAGCGAATGACAGCATTGAAGCGGGAAAAGATACAGGCCGCAAAGCCAAGGAACGCATCAAGCGCCGCATTCGCAAAAAGCTTGAAAAACGAGAAAAGAAGAAGGATGCGAAGCGAGAGAAGCGCCTCGAGAAAAGCAGGAGCAGTAAAACATCTGCACAGCCTGTCGAAAAAACGGCTTCTGAGTATAGATCCCCATTCCCGAACAACGGATCACAGACAGTCAGCGTTCGATCTCCCGCAGGCGAGCCAAAATCCGGCTTGTCATCAAAGCCGTCTGCATATTCCTTGAGGGCGCGTCATCCGCATGCCGTGAAGGGTACGGCTCAGTCTGCTGAAAAAAGCACTCAAGCTTCTGCCAATGTCGGGGCAAAGACCGCTCAACAGACAGCAAAGCTTGCGGAAAAGAGCGCGGAAGCAGCCAAGGTCACAGCTGAAAAGTCTGCACAGGCGGCAAAGGTCGCGGCAGAGAGATCCGCGCAGGTCGCCAAAGCAGCTGCGCAGGCGGCGGCAAAGGCAGCGGAGGCACTGGCAAAGTATATTGCGGAAGCGGCAAAAGCGGCTGCGGAAGCCGTTAAAGAGCTTATTGCAGTGATCGCCGCAGGTGGCTGGGTTTCGGTTGTCGTAATAGCGGTAATTGCCGTTGTTGCGCTCCTCGTCTGCTCGGCGTTCGGTATCTTCGCGCACGAGGATTTGACCGGATGCAAGCCTATGAGCGAGATCGTGGCGGAGATCAGTTCGGAATACCATGAACGGATGGAAGCCGACGCTCTCGCAGTCGACATAGGCAGCTATGACGCGCTAGCCATAAGCTACATGGGCGACGGAGACGGAGACGCGCCGGTAAATAACTGGAACGACGTTATCGCTGTCTTCGCCGTCTATTGCAGCACAAACCCCGATGATGCAATGGACGTTATCGAGCTCACCGATATTTCCATCGACTACATTCGCCGTATCTTCTATGAGATGAATTGGTACGACCTCTCAACCGACGGAAGGTATGACGAGGAAGAAGAAATGTGGGTATTGACCGTGTACGTCAACCAGCATTCCATGAATTACAGGGAAGCGGCGGATCACTTTGAATTCACCGATTATCAGCGCGAGATACTGTATGAGATGATGAAGCCCGAATACTGCTCATACTACGCAAGGCTAATGGGCATTAACGTAAGCGGAGACGCCAATGTCAGCGATATCCTCGCTCTTCTTCCCGCAGGAAAAGGCGGAGACGTTGCAAGGGCGGCAATATCAAAGCTCGGAGCACCATATGTACTCGGAGCGAGAGGCGACGACACGTTTGACTGCTCGGGCCTTGTTTGCTGGGCGATAAACCAAGTTGATACCGATCTCGGAGACCACTTCTGGGGATGTGCCGCAGATCAGGCGTATTATTGCTTTAGCCATGACATGACCATTGAGCAAAGCGAGCTTCAGCCCGGCGACCTCATCTATTGGCAGAAGTCAGGATGCTCCAGATGTGGCCGCTGGAACGAGATACATCACACCGGGATCTATATAGGTCTCGGGAAGGTCATAGAGGCGTCAAGCTCAAAGGGCCGCGTTGTCATCCGAGACCTTTGGGCGTCCGATACATACACATTGTTCATGTTCGGAAGACCGTATTCATAACATGAGCGCCCATCGGATATGGTGGGCGCAATTCTTACTATTGAAAGGAATTTCAAATGAAAAACAAGAAGTTCTTTGTGCTGCTTGCAGCACTCATCGCGCTTATTGCGCTCATCTTTACTGTCGCTTTCCTCGCAGGAAGGGATAACAAACCAGTCGATCATTCGGTCCCGACTCCTGCTGAGACGATTGCGACCGAAGACCCTACCGAAACGACCGCGGCTATTGAACCAGGCGTTACCGCTAACCCCGGTTTAGTACCTGATATGACGTTCGATCCGTGGGAAACAGATTCGCCCAACCCGACACCCTCTGTTCTAGGTCAGGTTGCTACGCATCCGCCAGTTGTCAGGACTACACCAAAGCCAACTACTGCGCCGTATACTTCTCCGGTTTACGGTCAGGCATTCACGCTCACGATCCTCGGTGTAAATGTGCCTGTGTCGATTGGAGTAGATAATGCAACCCTTGATAAGACTCCGGGCTGGCTTGAAACATCTGCATATCCCGGGGAAGCGGGTGTTTGCGTGATCTATGGTCATAGGAACCGCAATCATCTTCAGGTACTCAAGGATATCGACTTTGGGGACACCATCACAGTAACGCTTGCTGATGGCACTATGCTCAACTATACCGTAGAATCGATAAGGATACTTGATTCGGATGAGGAACTGCGAATTCCCTTAATCTCAGGACAACACCTTATGCTGACTACATGCTATCCATTCTATTATACAGGACATGCTCCGCAGAAGTTTGTACTCATTGCAACAATCAGGAAATAAACAAATAGTATAACAACAAGGCTGGTTCATCTCCAGCCTTGTTATTTCATAGCACATAGCTCGTGGAATAGTATTCGATATCAGTACAATATAATGGCGAGTAATCGTGATTCAACAGCCGTCTCCATGACATCGTCTACCCGGTTAGAAACCTTTACAACTAGTGTAAATAATGGTTGTGATTATAGCAATGATAACCTCGAACATAAAAATCTCAAGCATTACCTTGCTGTGATTGATGTTTTCAGAAGATTTGTCAACAGTTGTAGCATATGCCGTTCCTAACACTCCAAATAGAGCAGGTGAAAGAATAATGCTCCAATGCGTTTTTTCCAACAATCCAACCGCATTGATTTTTAAAGCAACACATGCTATAAGAAGGAGTAGCATAAGAACAAACAGTATTAAGCAGATCATATTCAGCCAGTATAGAAGTTTGAATTTTCCTGTTAGTTTGTTTCGAACAGATGCATACCGATAAAGATATTGCATTGAAATACAGTCAAACGGACCCTTTGGCTTGTTAATCGCTTTGGCTTTATACTTTATCAGAAGGGATCCTTCTAAATGGGATATAAAGCTACATACTGCCAGTACAAGTGCATTTGTAATTATCAATCCAACCATATCATCACATTGCATCCCAAAGTGCTTTTACTCCTCGCTTGATGCTTTTTTTCACTAATGTTTTGCCAAAGGATTTTAATGCATCCTTAGCAATATATCTTGTCGCTTTCTTTTGTAAGGTGCCTGTGTATTTCATCCAGTAGCTATATGCCTTTTTTGCGCTTTCTTTATGTAGTCTGCGTAGGGCTCCTTTCATTATTTTGGAATTGGGTTTTAGTGCACCATCAATACTCTTCAGATAACTACGCTGACCTAAGTAACCAGATACAAAGCCAACCGCAGTTTGAACACCAACATCGAGCCAATTATCCACCTTCCCTTTTTCTCGCACTTGCTCAATCACAGTTTCAGCCCCACTACATACCGCGTTTGCAATTCCTACAGCAACAGCAGGAACGCCTGCTGCACTTAACCCACCAACGATCGCACCTGTTGCTGCAGAGATTCCAGCACTTGCCAAGTCAATTTTTTTACCACTAATTAATTGTCCAGCTACATTGCTTGCGAACCCTAATACTGCGCCTATCGCTGCTCCAATAACAATATGCCAGAACTCGCCTTCATCATCTGTCCTTGCAATCGGATTGTTTCCGCAATACGCGAAAGAATTGTGTCCGATAACCCCCTGACCGGTGGAAAGCAGTACGTCCGCAGAGATGAACCTGCAGGTGGTGGGATCGTAGTAGCGGCTCTGCAGATAGTACCAGCCAGTCTCCTCGTCGTAGACGTAGCCCCTGTAACGGAAGGGCTGATTTGCGCCTACCGTGTTTGCCAAGCTGCCCGTTGCGGCAATGAGCTTGCCCCAACTGTCGTAAGTGTATTCTACAACAGTGTTTCCGCTGCTGTCAATCATCTTCACGACGTCGCCCTGAGCGTTGCGGAGGTAGTAGTAGATATAGCTCGTGCCGGAGCCCACCTTGTAGACTACCGCAACAAGGTTGCCCGCTGCATCGTAAGAGAAGCGCTGCTGGACCGCTGTGCTGCCGCTTCCCGTGATCATATACATGAGCACGGAGCCGTTGTAGTAGTATTCGGTATCGGTGCCGTCTACCACCTTGCGGAGGCGCAGACCATCCTCGTTGTAGGAATAGGAGTAGGAATGCGTACCGTCGGTGACCGAGGTCAGCTGCTTGCCTTCCCAGGAGAGCGTCTTGCCCAGATAGCTCTCGGGATTGCCCATGGCGTCATACGTGATGGTCTGACCGCCAAACGAGGTAAGCCTGTCGCCCCACTGGCTGTCATTGTAGCCATATGCAACGGTCTCAATAACAACACCGAGAGTATCGACAGTATAGGCATACTTCCTCTTGTTGAGTATGTTGCCCCAATCATCGTACTCATAGGTATAGGTGGCATTGTTGATGTTTCCGGAGCCGTAATACAGGTTTTCCCTAATGAGCTGGTTGGCAGCATCATATTCATAGGTGAAGCTCATGCTTCCCTGTGTGATCTCGGTGATGTTGCCGTTAGCGTCATAGGAATAGCTGTATGCGTCGTCGTTCTTGTTCTGATAGGTCGCAACGAGCGCGGTCTTTGAGCCGTCCGCACCGGGTACGTACGTGATGTTCGTATCATATGCCGTACCGAGACCAATACTCCTCTTCGTGATCCTGCCGACGGTGTCATACGTAACGGTGATGACCTTGCCGTTGTTCAGCGTGGTAGTTAAAGGCCTGTTGTCCTTGTCATATTTATAGGTGGTATTCCAAGAACCGTATGCATTGATGCAGGTGAGCTTGGAGAGATTGTTGTTCGGATCGTACTCATACTTGTAACCGGCAACGGTATCGCCGTAAGAGATCACACCATTCGTTACGGTGAACTCCTTCTCCCTGTTCGCCATACACCTCCCCGCGTGATCGTACTCGAAGAAGGAAGCGCGATTCGTCTTGTAATTGCGGAGCTCGTAAAGATCGCCTTCGCCGTTGTAGATGAACTCATAGGTCAGCGCAAGCTCGGTGTCGTTTACGTCGCCTTGATAGATCTTGCTCGTCCTGTCAAGGGAATCATACTCATATCGAGTCTTGAAGCCGTTGCCATAGGTCACGGATTCAAGTCTGCCGTACTGATCGTAGGCATTGGTCGAAAGCGTGATGTTACCGACCATGGTATCGACCACATTGCCCCATGCGTCATATGTGAAGCTGTAAACGGTATCGTCCCTCGTGATGGAAGAAAGCTTACCATCGGAGGTATAGCCGTATTCTACCGTTCCCGTACCGTCGCTTGCGAGGGAAGCGAGACGGAGCATGGAAGCGGCGTCACCATAGGTATATGTACTTTCATTGCCCTTTGCGTCGGTGATAGTCGTCTGCTGCCTTGTGTTTGAATCATACGTATACGAGACCGAATTGCCCCTCGCGTCGGTGACTGCCGAGGCAAGAGCGGAAGCGGTATCATATGTCGTGGACGCCTTGATATAGTTCGTGCTGTTTCCGACCTGCGTGCTCGTCACATTGCCGTTGGTATCGTACACATTGGTCGTAACGACGCCCTCCGGAGTGGTGGCAGTCAGCTGATTGTGATGACTGTCATAGGTATAGGTGGTGGTATTGTGCCTTGCATCCGTTGCGCTCGTGAGATTGTTATTGCTGTCATACTGGAAGTCGTTTTGCTGAGCGATAAGAGAGGTATAGCCTGTCAAATTGCCGTCAGTATCATACTCATATCCCTGAGAGAACTCTTCGCGATAGAGCTGTAAGCCGTCAAAGTACGCGGTATTCCTCGAATACTGGAAGCGGACGGAGAAAACTATCTTGGTGTACGTTCCTGCCGCTATCGCGTTGGAGCTGAGGAACTGCCAATCGGTAGTATCCGCTCCGAAATAGGCTGTGATACCGTTTACGAGCGTATCGCCGTTGTAGAACGAAACTCGCAGGCTCTTGTCGCCGCAGGTCGTGTTGTAATGGTAACCCTTGGGCACGGAGTCCGATGCACACCATCCGCCGAACGAATATGTATCGCCGTTCTTGCCGGCAACATAGATCGTCTGGGAAAGGTATTCCTGCTTCATATCACCCGTGATCTTGAGTACGGAATCGGAAAGATACCCGGGATGAGTCGTATCGGTCGTTGTAACTGTTCCGTCGTTCGACGAGAAGTTGTGAGAATTAAAGCTGTTGATCCCATCCGAAAAGTCGGAGTTGGTGATCAGGTTCGCCCTGTTGGGAGTCTCGCCGGCTTCGAGCTGGACGGTATCTACATATACGGTGCTTGAGCTCGTATTGACGAGCTTTACCTTGATGCTGCTTGAAGGCGCGGTAAAGGTGACGGCGCCGCGTGCCCAGTCGGTACCTGTTGTGCCGTAGGTCTCGACAGGATCGCTCTCGGCGATCACGGTGGTGCCGTTGAGAACCTGGAGCTTGCCCGTTGATGCTCCGGAGAAATAAGCGGAGAGGGTATAGGTTTCACCGCTCTCGACCGTTACGGTCTGAACGGCGCTGCCGTTGGAATTGAGTTTGGCGCTGTACTTGCCCGTATGGCGATAGGTATCGTTTCTCGAAGCAGAGGAGAATGTCCAGGGCGTGGAAGCGCTTGCGTCGAAGCTCGGGTTTTTAAGCACGTTGATAACGGTATGCTGCATCTTCGACACAGCCGAAAGCCTTGTCGTGCTCTGAGCTTCGGTCTTGTATGCCGCATACACAGCGTTGCCTTCATTGTCCCTGATGCTTACCGCCTGGCCGGCGTCATTGAACTGATAGATGGAATCCCTGCCCTGATTATCAGTCACGGTGGTGACGTTCCAACCGTAATCGAACGCAAGAGAGTTGCCGGGAGTGGTATCGGCCATTTCCTGCACGGAAACGACGCGGTCAAGGATATCATAAGTGTAGTTGATATTATAGTTGTCGATGCTCTTGGCATTGACGAGCTTGTTGCCGGAAGTGTAGGTATAGCTGCAGGTCAGGTTATCCGCCGCAGTCACGCCGGTAAGGCAGCCGTCCGTATAGGCATAACTCATATTGAGCCCGTTGGGAACGGTCATGCCATTGAGACGATCATAATCTTCCTCCTGAGGATCAGTCCCATAGGTAAAGGTGATGCTCTGACCGTTCGTCGAATTGGCCGACAGCTTTTCGGTGATGGACGATATGCGCAGATCCGTGAGAGTGCTGCTCCTGTATTCGATCAGCGTCTTGTTGCCATTGGCGTCCTCCACACGTATAAGACGTCCGCGGTATGCCTGCGCCGTGGAACTGTCCTTGTCGTGGTCGAAAAGCTCACAGGCGAACACGAGCTTGTTGTCGCCCTTGTCGTTAATGGTGAGCTCATGAGTTGTAGTATTGATAGTAAGGACGGAATCGGTATCGAGCTCGTTTACATACTTGGTCGAGGTCTGTTTCTTGTAATAATGCCTCGTACCGTCGCCGTCGATGAACTCATAATATGTTGCGGTCTCGGTCCTGTTCGGAAGGCTTACCGCCTTGATGGACTGCGCATAGTTAAGTCTCCAACCGTAGCCGTAACCGATGTCGGCTTCGAAATCTTCATCCGGTCGATCCTGCGAATCGTTTGTATTGTAAACGTGGGATACGGATATGGGCATCGTGCCGTTATTGATGCCGGCGTCATCAAACGTGAACGTAAGGTTGCCGCTGAACAGGTTGACGCTGCCGTTCCCCGCCCTGCCGACGCTGTGATCGGAATAGGAGAAGCGGCCTTCAAGACCGGTGGAGTTTACGTAAACGATCTTGAAGTAAGGAGAGATCGCATATGTGGCATTGTACTCTGCAGAACGGTACTCGGTGTACCATGTGGAGGAAGTATCGTTGTAGAGCTGGAGCACCAGACTGTACTGCTCATCGAGTTCCCTGTCGGTGTACCAGCCGGTATACGTACCTGCATACCAACGCTTTACGAGATCGGTAATGTCAAGCGCGTTGAAGTTGTTCTTTGTGGTAGTAAGCGTAAGCGTCTCCACCCTGGAGGTATCTACCGCGTCGCTGTCCGCGTAGAAGCTCGACCAAGTGACGTCAGTTTCATCCCATGGTTGCTGTACCCTGTAAGCGTCGATCTCCTTGCCGTATTCATCACTGGTGTTGTATCTTGAAAGCTCGAGCGCGGAATAGATGATCACATTGCCTACGCCGAGCGTGGGAAGAGAGTCGAACTTAATGAGCGATCTGTAGCGATTGCTGCCGCCTATCTTTATCCTGTCCCATTTGATCCCGCTGATATACTCGTAGTTGGTCGTGGGATTGGTTCCGCTGATAAAGGTATCGCTGATAGTCCCGCGATAAGGAGTATTGATATCGGGATCGATGACTACGGGATAGGCCGTCTCCTCGCTCATGAGCCATTCTTCGTCGGGTGTGAGTGTGTAGGTATAGCTGCCGTCCTCGTTGGCGACGAGATTTACGGTGAAATCAAAGCTCTCATTTCCCTTGGCGTCGGTCATTACAGGAGCGGAGAAGTACATAATGGCCTCGCCCTTCTCATTCTCAAAGAATACTGCGTTCTCTTCGATGCAGGGGATGAGAGTGGTATTGAACGAATAGACGTAAGTGGGAACAGTCTCGGGCCTTTCGGCTATCGTTATGTATTCCGAAAGGCTCTTGCCGCTGAGCTTGTACTCAAGGCCTGCTTCCTTGCCGTCCGCAGTATAATATGCGAGAGCGGAAGAAAGCTCCTCCGGGAAGCGGAGCAGATCGTCCTTCTCCTCATCGGCAAGATCGTCCTTCTTTTCTCTTTCGGCAACTACCGCACTAAGCTCGCTGTTGATGATGCCGGGAAGCTCAATCGCCGCGATCGAGAGCGTTTCGCCTTTGTAGCTTACATTCAAAACAGGCTCGTCCGCACCAAGCTCCACGATGAAGTCATTGGCCGTATTGACGAACTTGCCGGTCTTCTCATCATATTTGAGGGTGTTATCTATCGCGGCCCATTCGCCGTTCTTCAAATAGTGGACGGGAGAGGAATAGGAAATGAGCTCTATCGCGCCGTCTTCCCTGCGGAAACGCTTGACGGCTTCGTCCCTTTCATTGGTCAATTCACCTACGAGCCGACTGTACTTATTGCCGTCCTGAGACCATATGCTGTTGATCTCGTTGATGTTCTCGCTCAGCTGCTTCTCTTCGCGTGCATTCTCTGCAAGCGCCGAAGCGGGCTCG
>JAEEGF010993331.1_pt1 | contig 14196 bp, 16 predicted proteins | sample 9134171 | NCBI WGS metagenome assembly JAEEGF01 (sample SAMN16246542, study PRJNA631951) | gut metagenome | biome: gut microbiome; feature: rumen; material: AP-attached | host: Bos | place: Iran: Karaj | collected 2018-10
GACCTTGGCAGAAGCCTGTCATAAGCTGGGACTTGAAACAGTAGCCAGCATGCCATTTGCAATGGGAGATGCCTTAAAGAATCATTCGGTAAAAGAGCTTCTTGAGTTTGCATTAAATGGCACTGACCATGTGATTGTTGGAAGTAAGAATGTGAAACACATTGAAGAAGTGCTTCAGTATGTATAATGGGATAGGTGGCTGTTATGAAGTATATGACTTTCAATTCTTCCTGTTCCTACGCAGGGTTGGCAAACATGCTTGAAAAAATAGGTATTGATGTCGAAGATTACGAGATTGCTCTGGAATTGAAACTCCCGTTCATGATTGACAAGAATGAAGATGGCTATATTGCTGGTCCCATGCTACAGCAGAAGAAATGGTTCGATGTTTATCTTAATGCTCATGGATATGAAATCACTGAAGAATGGGTGGACAGGTCGGATGTGTTCAACTGTCTTCAAGGAAAAGATACTGCGATGCTGGGCATAAGGATGGATAACGGCAGGCTCCATTATCATGCAGTTGTTTTTAAGGGAATGGAAGATGGAAAGGCGGCCTTCATGAATAATAAGCATGAAGGTGGATCTGACCCGGATGAATTTAAGTTCACGGCAAATGAGCTTGAAGAAAGAGTACGTGACAAAACAGTAGTCGCAACCATAACTCCCACCGAAGCCAGAATGGTTGATTTCACAGCCCTTTTGGAGCAATCACTAAAGAACCTTGATAACCTACAAAGAGATATGGACGATTTTTGCGCCGTACCACATTCCAATCAGGAAATCCTTGAGAAAGAGTTTGGTCTATTCAGGCCGCTTCTATTAGATGGACCGTCTATGATGAAGCTTATCGGACATGACGCAGTTTTAGAGGACATGAAGTCCCTTCAAAAGGTATTTGTTCAGGTGGCGCTTAAGGACAAAAGAGATGATGTAGTACTGTCTGATTGTTTTGATATGGAGCTACTTCAAAGTGTTTGTTATAGATGGAAAATGCTTATCCGGCAGGAACTGGAACGAATAGTATGAGTTCGGATTTTCACAACTATTGGACTGTTTTTTCTCAACGATTAGTGGAGTTATGTAACCGGATGATTAGTTCAACCTATGATGTTCAGTACATTATACTGACATAAAAATAACAGTATCAGTGTTATGCACTGGAAAGGATGGAATAAATGGACTTTGGGACCAATTTAAAGCAACTTCGAAAAGAGAAAAACTTAACACAGGAAGAACTGGCCGAGTGCCTATCGGTATCTCCACAAACTGTAAGCAAATGGGAAAACAATATCTCAATGCCGGATCTTTCGGTGTTACCGGTGCTTGCAGACTATTTTGGTACTACCGTGGATATACTTATTCGTCATGACATTAATCATGAAAAGTCAGAACTGAAGTACCTTGGCAAATCTGTGCATGCCTTGGCAAATGAAGTAAAATTAGATGAAGCCTATAAACTACTGAAAGATTCAAAGGGAAAATGGGCATTGTCTGCATCGATGAATCATCTGATGAGCGCAAATTTGTATCAGCTTTCTAAGGAAAAAGAATCAAGTGAGCGGCAGGAATTATTGGAAGAAGCAATAATGTATGCGGATCGCACAATCAGGCTTGATGGCGGAGAAACTTCACGTACGGCCCAGGCTAAAATGACAAAATGCTTTTGCATGTATGACCTTGGGGACTTGCTGCGCCTTTCCTAACGGAGATAACTGCGGAAGTGGCAAAAGATAATGAGGCTTCATGTGGACTTATGACAAAACTTGGATTCATAATTAATGAAGAAAAGTCTTTCAAGAAGTATCACATGGACATTTCTTATGACAGTTATGTTTTTGAATATAGTATTTAGGTAACCATGGGACGCGCTACGGATAGAGGGTGGTATGCTGGAATATCATAAGACAACTGAATCAGAAAAGAAAATAATATCTTGCTGGAAATATGATGGAGATTATGCCATCTATAATAATATTCCCTATGAAGAACAGATTTCAAATCGTTCGGGGTTCGGAAATCCATTTAATAACTACTATTCATTTTATGACGGCATATCATTGGTGGGGTATATAAACTTAAGAGAAAAGGGATCAGAGGTGACGCTTGGAGTTGGTGTTCATCCGTATATGTGTAGTAAAGGATATGGTCAGACAATAGTAAAAATTGCTTGTGAATTGTCAAAATCTCTATTTCCGGATAATCCTGTTTATATAGAAGTTCGAACATGGAATGTCAGAGCCATTAGGTGCTACGAAAAAGCGGGCTTTCATATTGAAGGTCGGCAATATGAGAAAATAACTCCTATAGGGAATGGGCTATTTTATAGGATGCAAATTTAGAGGTACAGCAGGATGGAAAAGATAGAACTAAAGCCAGTTCGAGAAGATGAAATTGAGCTTCTACATAAAATGCAGGTGGAAAGCTTCATGCCGTTATATGAGAAGTACCATGATGCGGGGAATCCTGCAATAGAGACTATGGACAGAGTAAAGAAGAGAGCACAACGTCCTAACAGGCAATATTACTTTATTATCCATGATGGCAATATGGTTGGAGCTATTAACCTAGGGCATAATGATCCTGATGAAAAGCATATTTCTTTTATCAGTCCAATATTCATTTTGCCTCAGTATCAGAACCAGGGGATTGGATACAAGGCTATCCAGGCAGCATTTGAGCATTATCCGGAAGTTAATGAATGGATACTTGAAACAATACTTCAAGAGCCAAGAAACTGCCATCTGTACGAAAAATGCGGCTTTGAAAGATGGGGCGAAGAGCAGATTGTAAACGACAAAATGACGCTTGTAACATATAGGTGCATAAGGAATGTTGCGAATACTTGAAGAAAAAGAATTTGATAAATACGTTGATTTTGCCTATGAACTAGCAATTAATCCTGCAAAATCCGGATATCCGTCATATTTCGATGGTATTAAGACAAAGGAACGCTTTGTTACAAGGGCACGAAAAGTTTTTGAGCGTGATGAAGAAGATATCCTGTTGTTCGAAAAGGATGATAGAATTAGGGGCTGGATCCATTTCTGCCATTTGGAAGAAGACAATTATGCCGGAACATATGCGTTCTGTATCGAAGATGGTACGGCAGAGGCTATTGATGAATTTACGGAAATGGTCCGGGTACAATATCCTGAGTGTGAGTTATATATGGGCTTTTCTAAAAATAATACAGAAGCAGTGAGCGAACTTCGAAAGTCAGGATTCGAATGCATTGAGGAAAGCTACAACGATATTCTGGACTTTAAGAATTACTGCGTACACCCTGAGAGTACTCATGTGGTTCGTGTTGACGCTGATAATTACAGGCTTTTTTCAGATATTCATGCTCAGTATAATAATGGTGACATGTATTGGACTTCGCAGAGGATAAAGGACGCACTGGATAAATGGCGCATTTTTGCCTATCTGCAGGACGGAAAGGCCATCGGAGCAATATACTTTATGGTATCTGAGGACAAAAATGCCGATGAAATCTTTGGTGTTGATTTCTTAGCGGGAGGTTATGATTCGGAGGTGCATAAAGCACTTCTCACAGCTGCCCTTAATCATGAGAAAAAACGTGGCGTTAGCTACATGATTTTCTTTAATGGCGAGGAATCACAGAAAGATACCTGCGAATGCGGCTTTAGATGCGTTGATAAATATATTTGTTTTAAAGGAAGTAAAAGGAAATGATTTTATATCACATGAGTGAAACTCTCCAGCTTGGAGATGAGATCAAGCTGGATTATAAGGAATACAGTGATCTGGCAGAGCCTTTTGTTAAGGCTCTAAAATTTAGCTATGATGCTTTTTACGGCATGTTTATGAATGCAAATTACGTTGGTAATGTTCTGGCTAAGTATAATCTGAAGGGTATGCCGACACATGAGATAAAATGGGCGACAGAAGGAATTTTCGAATATATCAGAAGAAAAGAATTTCCGGAAAAGTGCAGCAGGCTGGATTCCATTTATTATTTTGATGATATAGAAAAGTGCCAAAAGCTCTACACTGAAGACTGGGAGAATGCTACGCCTGAAGAAAAGGAAAAAATAAAGCTTTTTGAGATGGAGGTATCCGGAAATATTCTGGAATGCGACATGACTCTTTTCGATGAAGCTTTTGATCTTGTCTGGGATTTGGAGCATCCAGATAAACTTGAAGAAATATTTGAAATAGCCAGAAAGTATTTCCGAGGAGAAAAGGGCGATGAGCCAGTCATGGAGATTATCAGTGATGGCAAAGCTGTTGCCAAGAAAGACATTACTGACTTGTTAAAGGGGTAAAGACGGAATATGACAATAGAGTATTTAGAGACAACACCAGACATTCAGACATACTTTGAACTTAGAGATTCTGTGGGCTGGAAAAACTTTTGCGTAGAACAGACAGAAGCTGCTTTAAAGGACAGAAAGTTCTTTGTGCTGGCAAAAGATGGCGAAAAGTACGTGGCTATGGGAAGTGTTGTTGGCGACGGTATGTACTACACAATTGTTGATGTAACTGTAAGACCTGAGTACCAAGGGAAAAAGATAGGTGCAACCATAGTGAATAAGTTGGTGGCGCTAATTGAAAAGAATATTCCTGAAGGCGGCAGGACCAGTATTCAGCTAATTGCGGCACCGGGGAAAGAGGGATTTTATATAAAGCAGGGGTTTAAGATCCTTCCAAACGAGGAATCTGGCGCTGCACTTAGGAAAGTAATTTATACATAAAAACAGAGCAGAGGATAGTGATTGATGGATATTAAGCTCATTTCTGGAACTGAAATAGATCAAGCATTGGAACTGATTCTTCGGGTTTTTATGGAGTTTGAAGCGCCTGTTTATTCTAGAGAAGGTGTGGATTCTTTTGTAAAAGATGTGATTCGGAATGATAATTTTAGAAATGGCTGTATTACCGGTAAGTTCAAGATGTATGGCGCTTTCGATGGCGAAAAAATAGTTGCTGTAATGACTATGAGAAAGGTATCACATATTATGCTTGCTTTTGTTGACAGTGATTATCAAAGGCAAGGCATTGGGAAGATGCTGTTTGAGCATATCCGAAATGATCTAAGGTCATGCAGTGACAGCATATCTGACATAACCGTTAATGCATCTCCTTATGGCATACCGTTTTATACGAGTCTGGGATTTGAAAAAATATCAGAAGAGCAGGAAAAATATGGAATAAAGAGCATTCCCATGTCATATAAGTTGAAAACTATATAGTAGGAGAAGGGGTGTATGAACAATATTATTTTAGGCTGCCGTTCGGAAGAAACAGTAAGGGTATACTTTGAACAGGCTCAGAAGCCTGTAATTAAGGCAATGCTTCCGCAGAAAGCTACAACTGTAGAGGAGGCAATAGCGGACTATCAGGGGACACTACTTCCAACTTCGACCAGCTATGGAAAAACTATTCTGGCAGATGGTAAGTATGTAGGCGATATCTGGTGCTATTGCATAGATAAAGCGGACACACCTAATGCGATGCTGAGTTATTGTGTGTTTGATGAATCAAGTTGGAATAAATGTATTGCCACAGATGCAACATTATTATTTCTGGAAGAGATAAAGAATATATTCAATTTGGAATCTATTGGCGCATTTACTTATTCTGATAATCTTGCATCTATTAGAGTGCTGGAAAAATCCGGGTTTGAACTGATAGAAGCTTTTGAGGAAGAAGGCAGAGAATCCAAATATTTTCAAAGGAATTTTTGATGGGGAGATATTTGAATTTATGGTTAATAGTCGATGGGGAAATGCATTCCATGAATTTAGAACCAATAGAAATATATCGCTAAAACAAATCGCAGACGATAGCGTATCAATAGCTCAGATTTCCAGATTTGAAAGAGGAGAGAGCGATATTTCTTTTTCCAAATTTGTTAGGATCCTGGAAAATATGCATGTCGAAATGAATGAGTTTATGGATGCAGCAAACGGCTACGACAAGACAGAGACTAGGAAATTTATGGGACAGCTGATTCCTCTTGAATACAAGAGAGACAAAGCAGGATTTCAGCGTCTTTTTGAAGAGCAAAAAGAGAAATATGTTAAGAATCCTTCGGTTTACCAATATCACCTGAATATGATCCTGGTCCAGAGCTTTATCTGTAAATGCGATGATTCTGAAGCTTTCCCAAAAGAATATATGGATGAAGTGACGGATTACCTATTTACTGTGGAGCAGTGGCAAATATATGAGCTTATTCTTATCGGAAACCTATATCTTTTTATGGATATCGCGCTCCTTCATCGAATGGGGCAGGAAATAGTGGCTAAGTATTCCAAAGATGGCGCTAATAAAGGCCTTGTCATTATTACCCTACTTAACATTTGGGAGACCTGTATTCATAGAGAAGCCCTGGAGGTTGCGGAGTATTACAAAAATAGTATCCTGCCTCTGATAGCAGATGAAACTATGCTATACGAAAGAAATCTGTACCATTTTCTGCTTGGACTATTTCACTTCAAATGTGGTAAGAAAGAACTTGGGACAGCGCAGATGGAGCAGGCTATACAGATTTATGAATGGCTTGACTGTGGCAATCTGGCCCGGAACTATCGGGATGATAAAAAGAAATATGCCAAGTGATTTTTGCATATATGCAAATTTTTAAGACCTCTGATTTACGTGAACTATACTTTGTTCATAACGAGTTGGAGGTCTTTTATGAGCGAAAAGAAAATCAGGAAAAACGAAGCACTGCTTTGGTTCGGAGGCTGGACTTCAAAGTTTGGCAACATTATTTTTGACTATGCAAATAGTATCAGTATTGTTGGGGCTTTTACTTCAAAGCCATGGATTCTGGCGCTGTATCAGAGTTCGGAGACAATCATTCAGATAATATTTAATCTATTAGGCGGGGCCAAGGCAGATAACGGGAATAGGAAAAGAATCGTTATTATTACAGATCTGCTTTCGGCATTTATCTGCGGATTCCTGAGCTTTTTCGAGGATTCAGGATACATGGCGCAGATCATGGTGATGGCAAATGCAATGCTTGCCCTTGTTTATGCCTTTAATTCTCCCACCTATAAATCTATGGTTCGTGAAGTTATCGAAAAAGAGAGAATCGGCTTTTATAACAGCATTGCCCATGCTGGAAGTGAAATAATAAGGGTTGGCGGCCCTATTGTGGGCGTGGGCCTGGTGGCGTTAATCGGAGTTCGTGGGGCGCTTATATTTGATGCATGCACCTTTGTTTTCTCAGCTGTGGCGGAGTTTTTCCTTACTAAGGTGATTGACACCGAAGACGTGAAAAAGGCCAGAAAAAACGTTTTTGCAGATATTGCAGAAGGCATTAAGTACCTTTGCAAGGAAAAGCAGATTCTGTTTCTGGTTATCCTATCATCTTTGGTGAATTTCTTTTTGGCAGGCTATAATTTGCTTCTTCCATATACAGATGTCATTTTTGCTGAATTTGGAAAAAGCTTCTATAGCAGGGCTTTGGCTATGGAAGCAGTTGGCGGGATTTTAAGTTCTGCATTCTGCGCGAAAAAAGTAAATAAATACAAAAACAATATTGCCATGCTCATTTTATTTTTGGCTGGGACAGGCGTCGCGCTAATTATTGAGCCTCTGGTAGCTATGCTAAAAAACTATTATATATGCCTTGCTCCGTTTGCACTTTTTGGAATAATGTTGACTGCCTTTAATATTCAGTTTATGTCCTATGTACAGATTGCTGTAGATGAAAATTACCTAGGGCGAGTGTTTAGCATAATCTTTACCGTTGCGGTTTTATTCATGCCTTTAGGATCATTTGAGTTCTCGTTGTTTATAAATCCCAGCAACGTGAACAGCTTTTATTTTGTTGGCGGTGGAATAGTAGGGTTGGCAGTAATAGCTAGAGGTATTTTCTCGGGTATCAGAGCAAGCAAGGAAAAGTTATGAAAGAAAAACTTAAGAATATACTTGATACATTCCATAAATACAACTCAGAGCACATGGCTATGCAGACTTTTGGCCTTTGCGAAGACATAGTTTATGATGCACTTGTGGTAGCACCAAGTTTTACTCCGTATAAGCTCGGAATGGATGCGGCATGTAGGGTTACAACTTTGAAAGAAGGCGCATACTTAAGCGGGTATCTTGTGGAAAAAGATGACCTTAGTATAGCGTGGATCAAGATTGGTTCCTCGGCAGGGAATCTGATTGATCATTTGGCACTTTGCGCAGAACTTTCTATCAAGAAGTTGATCTTTATTGGCGCTGTTGGTGGCCTTAAGCCTGAATTTAAGCTTGGCGATGTGTGTACACCATCATATTCTGTATCGGGTAGCTATGCAGATACATATTTGATGAAGAATTCCATTAAGGAAAATATGCTTTTTACAAAAGTTTTCCCAGATATGGATTATGTGGACGCAGTAATAGATATTGGGAAGACCAAGGGATATGACATAAAGAAAGCCAGCGTATTCTGCACACCATCGATTGCAATGGAATATACACATCTGGATGAGATAAGGTCCTTTGATACCGATCTTATTGAAATGGAAACAAGTTCTTTTTATCTGATGGCGAATTTGTTCGAATTGCCTAGTGTGGCCCTTCTTGTTGTCTCTGACAATTCTGCGTCAGGTGCTGCTCTAGTTGGCCGCACAGAAGAGCAACAGAAGCAGTATGATTATGGGAAGACTGTCGTGCTTCCGGATATGATTTTGACATTAGCAAAGAATGGAGTGCAAAAATAGCAATCAAGCTATTGGAACAGATAAGATGGAATCGAAGCGCTTTAGCGGTCCGATCTGGATTCAGGCACAGCAGGTAGTCAAGTATTTTGAGGACAATATCCAGGCATCTTACACAATAAGAGATCCTCTTACTAATGCTGCACACAGAGTTTTTAACTGGCCAGCAATAATGTTTGCGGAGCTTGCTACTAATTGTATCCTTCATAAGGAGTATTCAAAAGAACAGTATGTTGGTATTTATTTGTATAAGGACCACATAAGCTTTATTAATCATAATAGGCCGGTGCCACCAGTGACAATCGAGGACATGAATGAAAAGACAGAGTTCCAGGATAGAAACTATCTCAATAAAGAGATAAAGGAGATGTTCTTTAGCCTTGATCTCATTCAGTCCTATGGTTCTGGAATTAGAAGAGCCAAAAATGCTATGGCAGATAACGGTTCACCTAAACTTGTGTTTGAACCAGTAAATGACACAGATGACTATACTATGGTGACAGCCTACATAAATGAGGAGTTTGCTCGTGTCAAAGCTGAGGAAGATGGTAGAAGAGTAGAAGATCATTTAAAAGCCTTGGGCAAGAGGGAGAAAAATGTCACAGAGAATGTCACAGAGAATGTCACAGAGGTTGTCACTGAACTGTTTTCAGATGTTTCGAAGAAGTATTTGAAGACCTATAAAGGTAAACAGAAAGCAACCGCTGAAAAGATATTGAATGCCATTACTTCCAATAATCATGTGACTATCGCTGAAATGGCAGAATTTGCAAGTGTAAGTGATAGAACTATTAAAAGATATTTAAAGGATATGCAAGAGTTTGGGGCTGTTGAACGAAAAGGTAGTGACACAGATGGTGAGTGGCTATTACACTAAAAAAATGATAAGTATGGAAACTATGTGAGGTCACTTACATGAAGATTGGAGAATTTGCCAAAAAGCATCAGGTAACTGTTGATACAGTCCGTCACTATATAAACGAAGGCTTGCTTACGCCGCTTCGGGAGAATACACAGTATAACTTCTCTGAAATTGATGATGGGGTAATGGATACAATCCTTCTTTTGAAGAGCATGAATTTCAGGTTGGATGAAATGAAGGCATACCTGCTCGTGCAGACTATGTTTACCAGTAGTACATACAGCTATCTTGGCAGCTTTAAGACTGATTTTGAAAAGAAGCTTTTGGAAAATCAGAAAGAGATTGAAAAGCTTTTGAGGGTAAACAAGATAATCGAAGATAAGCTGTCTGAGTACAACAAAGGCTTTTCTTTCAAAAGGGGCATTGCTCTGGGATTGTTGCAAAGTCTTCAGTGTTCTGAATGTGGGAACCTTCTTGAACTTGAAAAGCCAGAGCTTTCTCATAATGAAATTCTTGGTGGTGAGCTGGTCTGCCCTAAGTGCGGTAAAAGATATTTCATAAGGTATGGAATACTTTCAGATAAGCCTATAGATGATATGGAAGATCGCACAGAAGGCATATCTGAGATAGCTGAGAACTATCTTAAAAAGAACGATGAAGCCTATACTCTTACAGTCCGGGAGTTTTTTCAAAAGGTAGCCGAGGTTACCGCAGATGGCTGTAAGGATGCTCATAATATCATGATAGTTGGAGATGCCTGCGGCTTTATAAACAGTGCCTTTTTAAGGTCACTACCTGAGAATGCAAGGTTATTTGCTATTCTTGATGAGAATATGTCCATCAAACTTATGGAAGATCTTTTGCCAAAAGAGACTGTGATATATACAGGCAAGATCGAAAATTTTCCGTTAAAAGAGGAAATGGATTACATCTTTTACCAAAATTATGATGTGGATATAATGAATAAAAAGCTGGTACAGATATATCCAAATCTTGCAAAAGGGGCAATCGTAGACAGCTTTAAGACTATTTTTCATGTGGCAGATCCGCCAAGCCCTGATGAAAAGAAATTCCTTGATGATATGAAAAACCTTGGATTTCAAAAGCATTCAGCCTATAAAACGAAAAATATTCTCTTAACAAAGGAATCTAACGACTGGAGCATTCTTGAAAACAAAACAGACATTGAAATACAATATGGCATTTACACTTTCAAAACCTTGGGTTGACCCAAGGTTTTTTCTATAACAGGGGAAAAATCGCCCCAAAAAGTGTGTTGACCTCGTCTTAACCCAAGGGACTATCCTTGTCATATCAAATGATGGAGGTGGTTCTTATGAAGAAGTATTTAAAGAAAAATGCAGGGAGTTTAATCCTTGCGATTGTTTTTGCTATAGCATATGCCGGGGCTTTTGTTGGTATCAGCTTATTGCTGCAGGAAATCATTGATATTGCGCTGGCAGGAGAAATAAGGAAAGCGGCGATTATTTCAGCGTGTTATATAGCCGCATTTTCTTTTGTCTGTTTCATGCAGGCATTTACGCAGGTAAGGCTTAACCAGAAGGTAGCAGGCGAGATCAGAAGCACGATTGTAGGAAAAATATTAAAGAAAGATACGCTTTCTTTTGAAAAATACAAAGGAAGCGACTACATATCACTGGTCCAGAATGATGTGAAAAAGATTGAGGACGGGTATATTGAGACCATTCTTTCTATAGTGTCAGCAATAGCAATGCTGGTTATGGCAGTCATAGTCATGACGCGGTATTCCTGGGTATTCACTGCGTTTATGTTTGGAATGACTTTAGTGATGTTCGTTGTCCCTACCATCTTCACTAAAAAGCTTTCAGTAGCGACTTTAGAGTTATCAAAGGCGCAGGAGAACATGACCGAGGGGCTGACAGAAGTGGTTTCCGGTTATGAGGTGGTCAAGTCCCTTCAAAAAGAAGACTATGCTACAGTTAAATTTGAGAACTGCAACAGCCTTCTTATGAAAAGAGCTAAGACATTTGGCATTGTAAAACAAATAAATAGCAGCACATCAAGTACACTAATGTTTTCCATGCAGATGGTAATATGTCTGCTTGCCGGATATTTCATATACGCAGGAAAAATCAGTTACGGCAGCACTGTAGGTGTGATCCAGGTATCAGGGTGTTTTTGCCAGCCATTATTTCAACTCTTTGCGCTGATACCGGCTATAAAGGCTCTTACTCCTATTTGGGAAAAGATTGAAGAGTATACTGCGGTTGAGAATGATGAAATAGAAGTTTCTATCCCAAAGAAAGATTGGAACAGAATATCTTTCGAAGACATATCTTTTGCCTATCCAGGGGAAGAAAAACAGGTACTTTCAGATATCTGTTTGTCTATAGAGAAGGGGAAAAAGTATCTGATCGTAGGAGAAAGCGGCACAGGGAAAACAACCCTGATCAATATGATCTGTGGAAACTATGCCCCTTTGGGAGGAAGAATTCTTTTTGATGGAAAAGCTGTGGAAAGCGCCATGGAAACTCTAAAGAGAAATACGGCTGTTGTTTGGCAGAATGTATTTCTTTTTAATGAGAGCATAAAGAATAACATTCTCATGGGTGCTACTGATGAAAAGAAACTTGGTGACGTAATTAAGGAGGCTAGAATCGCTGAAATGGTAATGGATAAAGGAATAGATTATGAAGTGGGAAGTGATGGAAGCCTTCTTTCCGGTGGACAGAAACAGCGCATTGCCATAGCAAGAGCTCTTTTTGCAGGCAGGGACATAATTGTTTTGGATGAAGGTATAAGTGCACTGGATAAAGAAACTGCGCTGGAAATTGAGGATACCCTTCTTAAGCGAAAGGGGCAGACTCTTATCTCAATCTCGCATCATGTCCTGCCAGAAATGAGAGCTAAATATGATGAAATCATAGAGCTTAAGGATGGGACAATCAGGATAGCATAAGATATAAGGATAACATAGATGATTTTAAGGAGCATTTTTCGGTGAGGTAGTTAAAGCCATTATAAAAGGATGTCACATTTTGTGGCATCCTCTCTTCCTGTATATATTATACCACAGATAAACACTGTATTTAAAGCCTTGTTTTGTGGGCAATGCGCTGCTAAATTGAGAGAAAAGAAATGGTAAAGGGGATTTGTATGATAAAAGGTTATTCAAATGTTACTATGTCTCGCTTAGCGTTGGGGACTCATCTAGGAGATACTACTGATGCAGTGTCAGGGCAGTATCGTGAAGCGATAGCGTATGCGATTCAGAATGGTATCACAACGATAGATGGAGCAATAAACTATCGCGGAATGCTTTCTGAAAAGGATGAGGGCATTGAATTAAGAAAGCTTATTGAGTCAGGTGCAATACGTAGAGAAGATTTTTGTATTACATCAAAGGCTGGACTTCTTTTTGGAGATATAACAGAACGAATTAATCCCAAAATGTACTTTGAAAACATATTGAAACCGCAAGGAATTACAGAATTAGATTTCTATCAGTATGATGGCCTGTATCAGACTTTAAATCCGGTGTTTTTTGAAATCGCACTTGAAAAGAGTCTTCAGAATCTGGGACTTGAAACAATTGATATTCACTATATTCATATCCCGGAGATATCAAGATCAGGGATGTCAGAGGCAGATTTCTATGACAAAATGGAAAAGCTATTTTTCTGGTATGAAGATAAGGTAAAAGAAGGGAAAATAAAATCCTATGGCATTGCTTTGGAATATATGGGAAAAGAGCCGATGGAAGCAAAATGGCATTTTGAGCTGGAAGAAATAAAAAGAAGAGCAGATATTGCTGGAAAAGGGAGCAGCAGCCTTATGTATGTGATTTTTGAGTATAACATTGACTGCCCATATCCTAAGAACACTCTGAGCCAGACAGTTGCAGGCGAGAAAGTAACATTAGCAGAAGCCTGTCACAGACTAGGACTTGAGACTGTGGCTAGTATGCCATTTGCCATGGGAGACGCCTTAAAGAATCATTCGGTAAAAGAGCTTCTTGAATTTGCATTATGTGGCACTGACCATGTGATTGTGGGAAGCAAGAATGTGAAACATATTGAAGAGATAATGCAGTACTGCTAAAGATCATATTAGGAGAGAGTAGGGAAAACGGGTAAGAATAATCTGAAAGGGGCTATATGAATCTTTATCATGGAACAGTAATCGGTGGGTTAGATGTCATCCTTGCTAATTCAAAATCTCATAAGGATGGCAGCAAAGTTGCATATTTCACGACTGACAGGGTTTATGCGCTCGTATGCTGCAGACCTAAGACTGAAAACTTAGTAACTATGGGCCTTAGAGGAGATAAAAAGCAGCATTACTATGAACGATTTCCGAATCAGCTAAGAGTTATGTATGAAGGAAGAGAAGGCTTTATATATCAGCCAACTTCAACATTGCAGCTAGAAAACATAAAAGAACGTTCCTGGGGAAGCAAGACTGATGTCCCGGTAACCCTCTGTGATCATATTACAAACGTTTATGAAGAGATTCTGAAAGAAGAGAAAGCTGGCAATGTTATCATTCATCGCTACGAAGAAATTGATCCCGAAGAGAGGCAAATGATAGCTAATGGAATAAAGGAAGAATTGGAAAAAGGCAATTTTTCTGAATATCGGGAGTTCTTATATAGAAATT
>JAEEGF011648761.1_pt1 | contig 14196 bp, 13 predicted proteins | sample 9134171 | NCBI WGS metagenome assembly JAEEGF01 (sample SAMN16246542, study PRJNA631951) | gut metagenome | biome: gut microbiome; feature: rumen; material: AP-attached | host: Bos | place: Iran: Karaj | collected 2018-10
ATAGGTAATTAAAAAGTTTCGGCTGTTTCTCTTTTATAAGTCGAGTTACGTCAATTAATGCGTCAACGTCCGAGAGCGCATCATGGGCATGTTCATGCGAAATGCCATTCTCTTTTGTAATAAGCTCGAGACGGTTGGTCGCTTTTCCCTCTTCAGTTACGGGCCAATTAATACCCTCTGGACGTAGCGCACGCGTCATACGCACTACGTCAAGTAGATCCCACTTACTACGACCATCTTTCCATTGCCACTCGTATGGGTCGTAAAAGCAGCGCCAAAAAATATTACGCATAAATTCATCATCAAAACGCACCGAGTTATAACCCATTGCAATGGTGCCCGGTGTGAATATTTCATCCACCACATATTTGCAAAACTCGGCTTCAGTAAAACCATCCGCCTGCGTCGATTGCGGGGTAATTTTCGTGACCATAATAGCATATGGACTTGGCAAGGTATCTTCCGATGTCTTGATAAGCAGGTTGACTGGGTCGCCAATTGGCTCGAGATTCATATTCGTACGTTGACCAGCAAACTGCATAATGCGATCACTGCGTGGGTTAAGTCCAGTGGTTTCGAGGTCATAAAAGAAGATGGTCTGTTCCATAAACCCATCTTAGCACATGTTTTTTGGCATGGGAAAAGGGCCGACCGTCGTCGACCCTTATTCGACTTAGCTCACAGCATGATTTTTTTACGCGATATTGGCATTTCTTGCATCATATATTTCTTTCTTTGCTTCCGCTTTTGCCTGTCTTTCTTTAATTTCTTCTTTAATGCAGAAGACGATTGCAGTGACGAAGTAGCTAAGAGATCTGCGCTCATTAAAGATTGGGCGAACTTTCTCGGCTACAAACTCGTTTGCATAGACTCTAGCTTGGTGGATTTGCCCAAAACGGACGATAGCGTAAGTGATTCCGAAAACGACACATGAGATCATAGAGACAATCATAACAGCAGTTATATCTCCCCATGCCGCAGAATCACTGGCTGTTAAATGGTTAATACACCATTGAACAAGGCCAACGTAATGTTCGCTAATGAAAGCCCAGCAGAACACGATTGTTCCGATTATAGCTACCATCACATCGAAGGTATTGCTATGAAAACGGATTACGGCTGTATTGTCGTACTCGGCTCTACTTGCAGCTTTCTTATACATTTTCGTCAACGTTCTCGCTTTCGCTTTGTCATATTTAGGCACGTTTGCAATATCTGCAGTTTTCCTTTTGATAGATTTGCGCGGAACAAGTCGCACGCTCTTTCTTCCGATAAAGTATGCAGCCACTACAACGGCCATAAAGATAAGAAGCACTACGAAGCTGAAATGCGCTGTGAACGCGTGATAATAATTATTTGCCATAAGGCACCTCCTAGGTTTCACGAGTCTTTCAACTTCGTGTGCAGTTTCCCGCATTTTTACCTACCATTTTGATAGGTAAGAATGCGAGAAACTACAAAACTAGGGTTAATCACGTTGTTTAGCTAATTTCTAGGTACTTAACCATTAAATTAATGGTTATGCATCTATTATAGCACACTCGGTTAAAAAAGTCAAGAACGCTTATGCTTAAACAGAGGTAAAATGCACCAAAAAACTCCCCTTTCGAGGAGTTTTCTAATTATCCGTAAAGTTCGGTATATAATTGCTCAAGTTCGGCCGGAACTTCGATCTCTTCTGGCGTCTCAATGAGCATAACGACGAATTTAAGCGGACTATTAGCCGGAATGGTCCCCTGCTCTGTCGCTCCGTAAGCTAATGCGGCTGGGATGGTTATCTCGCGGATACCACCAATACGCATGCCTTCCCAATAAACTGTGCCATCTTCCTCATTACGAGAAATACCCTCGAGCCACCCCTGAATCATAGAGGTGGAGCCATAGAGCGGCGAGGAAAGCTTGGTTGGATCGGTTAAGCTATCGAGCGACATATCAAAGACGGTCTCGTCGGAAAGCCAGCCAATGTAATAGGCGGCGTAATCTATATCGTCGATTTCTGTAATTTCGCGCCCAGAGCCAACTTTCAGATCTTCTACTTTAAGCTCGGTCACACCAGCAGCATTGAATGCTTTAACGCGACCAGTATAGTTGGAAAATTCAGGCAAATATAGATTGGAAAGCTCGTTAGTCTGAGCCTGCACTTTCTCGTCATATTCGGCATAAAGCTCTTCGAAGCGAGCCTGTTTCTCGGAATCTACCTGAGACGATTCGGTTTTAGCGCCATAATTCAATACAATGCCAGCATAAAGCGCAAAGGTGGAGCCGAGCATAAAAATCGCAATCAGCATAATAATGATGCGCTGTTTTGGTGAAGTCTTTAGTTCATCATTCTTAATCATATTACCTCCAATGTCCACCCGTTACTTGATAGATTCTACTTTTGTCATTATAGCGTTAATCTCGGCTTTTTCCAAAGTTTTGCTCGGATTGGCAAAATCGAGATGGAAACTAATATTCTTTGTGTCGGCGCCATCGGCCCGATAAATCGAAGTGCAAGCGAGCTTGTAAATATAGTTTTCCGACTCAAAAATGGCACGAATTTGGCGCTCCAACGAACCGTACTCGGTCGCAAGTGGGACCGAAAGCGTAACATCGCGCGAAACGAATGGATATTGGCTGACACGGAAATCCTTGCTAGTTGTAGCGGAAATATTAGAAAGAATCGCCTTCAAATCGAGCTCAAACGCCGCAATGCCCTGCCCAAGTTTAAATTCGCGTAATACTTTTTGCTTAATTTCGCCCAAATCGCCCAACTTTTGGCCGTCAGAATAGATACTAGCAGAGCGTTTTGGCTCATAATAATCGTTTAGTGATTTGTCAGCAGAATCAAACTCTTTTATCTGGTATTTAACGCCAAGATTACCGAGTAAGTTTTCAAGATATTTTTTGGCCAAATAGTAGTTAGATTTGCTGTCTTTATCTACAAAGATGAAACCAAGATTGTAGCTATTTTGCGGAACGCCGTCTTCGTCGACGCCATTGGCGCGCGGATAGACCTGGTTCATTTCGAAGAGCGCAAATTTATCATGACCAGCACGCAAATTGCCGTAAGCCTTGTCAAGCAGGCTTGGCACGATGCTCTGGCGGATAAATTGCAATTCTGGAGAGATAGAATTGATAATTTTATAGGAATTATCAAGATTCTGACCGACTTTTTTCATTAAATCGCCGTGCACAAACGAATAAGTCAACACTTCGTTAGCGCCGCAAGCGGCCAAATGATCACGAATGTGCGTCTTAAGTTGCAACATTGGGTTCGGATCAGATGTGGCATGGAGCGGTAATACGGGTTTAATATTGTCGTAGCCAGAGAGGCGACCAACTTCCTCAATAATATCTTCCGGGATATGAATATCCGTACGCCAGAATGGCACTACTACGGAAATATTATCGTTTTCGTCAACTTCTACTTCAAATTCGACATTTTCAAGAATCGTCTTTACGTCACTGCTCAAAAATTCGGTGCCAAGAAGATTATTTATTTGCGAAAGATTGAGCTCAACCTTAATTGGTTCTGGTTCTTCTTCTTGAGAATCAAAGAGTGCGAGCGGCTCGAGGTATTCAGAAGTGATATCGGCAAAACGGAGCGCTACGGCTTTGGTTTGGCCAGCCGGCTGACCTTTCGTGAAGCGCGTAATTGCTTCCGAGAAGATACCGTGCGCCATTTGAGTCTTGCGCAAATTATAAAGGCTGAAAGTAGCAGATTCGAGAATAATACGCTTGGTTTTCTCATCGATGGCCGTATTGGCACCACCCATTGCGCCGGCAAGTGCAACCGGCACATCGTTGCTCGTAATAACAATGTCGTCAGAATTTAATTCGACCGTGCTGCCATCGAGTAATTCGAGTTTTTCGCCTTTTTTGGCGGCACGAACGATAATTTTTGGTTTTTCACTGCCACCAACTTTGACAAATTTGTCGTAGTCAAAAGCGTGCAACGGCTGGCCAAATGCAAGCATCGTCAGGTTGGTTGCGTCAACGATTTTGTTTACCGAACGCATACCGGAACGAGCTAGAATTGTAGTGTCATAGTCAAGATACTTCTTTTCTGTATCGCCCTTGGAATCGAAAACAATCGCCGTATAGCGCGGGCAAAGTTCTTTGTCGATTTCGATATCGAGTTTAATATCTGAACTATTTTCGAACTTTTGAGTTGGTTCGAGATACCAATCTTCTGATTCGTGTTTTTGGCCAAGGATACCGGCAACTTCACGGCGGAAACCAAGAATACCGAAAGTGTCTGGGCGATGCGTGAGGGATTTATTTTCAATATCGAGAATTTTGTCATTCAAATTATTGAATGTTTCGGAAAGCGTGCGTCCTGGTTTTGCAATCTCTGGATCGAGCTCAACAATTCCAGAATGGTCATCGCCAAAATCGAGCTCATCAAGCCCGGCAAGCATGCCGTAGCTGTCATACTTTTTGAGCATTTTACGCATACCGATTTTGAATGGCTCGTCAGTACCAAAAGTTTGCGGAACGATTGCTCCTGGCGCAATCCAAGCCGCGAACATACCTTCATGAACATTTGGTGCGCCGCACATAACTTGGATATAGCCATTCTCGTCGCGCTCAACATTATCTGCGGCAACATTATCATTAATCTTACAAAGCGTAAGATGTGTATCTGGAATTTTCTCGCAGTACTTCACTTCTACGACATATATTTTGTCGTATTTATGAGTCTGGTCTATTACATCTTCAACTTCTACAAGGCGAGCACCAATGAGTTTAACAAGTTCTTCATCGGAAATATGGTCGGTTTCAAGGCCGCTTTTAAGCCAATTTAGCGAAATTAACATGTGAACTCCTTCAAGAAATCAAGTTTGGCAGATTCGAAATAACGTACGTCCGTAAGTCCGTAGCGTAACATAACGAGGCGATCGATGCCGCCGCCCCACGCAAAACCTTGATACTTGACCGGGTCGATGCCAGCCATTTTAAGAACATTCGGATGAATCATGCCACAACCAAGCATCTCTAACCAATCGCCACCTTTGCCACCAAGTGCCTTCGGTTTTTCGATTAGAAATTCGAGAGACGGCTCCGTGAATGGGAAATAGCCCGGCTGCGTCTTAATGTTCAATTTCTGACCATAATATTTTTCAAAAAATTCGCGCAAAATACCGAGCATATTGCCGAGGGTACAAGTTTTGGAAACATAGACACCTTCACATTGATAGAATGTGTGTTCGTGCGTCGTATCGACATCCTCGTTGCGATAAACGCGACCAGGGACCGCAACGGCGATTGCTTTACCCTCATCGAGCTTGTATTTATAAGCTTTCAAGACGCGATGTTGCATCGTGCTGGTATGGGCCGGTGGAATAAAACCTTCTTCAGTGCGGAAGGTATCATAACCATCACGTGCAGGATGACCTTTAGCAAAATTAAGGCTGTCAAACATATGAAATTCGTCGTCAAGTTGGCGGGATTCCATGATATCAAAACCCATACTTTGATAAATCGCAATGACGCGATCAAATTCGCTCATGAGTGGGTGTTTGCTACCAAAATCGGCGGTCAAAAACTCTGGCTGTTTGCCATTAATGTCGCAAGGGGCCGTAATGTCGAGGGTTTCCACAGAATTATTTTCTGCAGCAGCTTCGGCATCGGCGATTTTTTGCATAATCGCCTGTTTTTTATGATTGAGTTGCTTACCAAAATCCGCACGTTTTTCGGCCGGGACGTCCTTGATTTTGGCATATTCAGCATTGAGCAATTTTAGCTCCGCCTTCAACTCCGCTACTGTTGACATAACATATATAATTTTACCATAAATTACAGATATGGCGGGCATAAAAAGCATCCGTAAGCACGGATGCACAATTATTTAAGGAAATATTTATTTTACAAAGAAAATAATGCCCAATGCAACGAGCGCTAAAATAACTAAAATAATCCAAAACCAGGCCGAACCACGCGAAGTTTTCGTGCCTTCAATATATGCAGAATCTTCGACCAAATCGACGTCTTTCCCGCCTTCATTTTTTGAAGTTGTAGCAGCGCGCTCGCGTAAATCTGCCGTGATTCTATCTTGAAGTTTGCTTCTTTCTTCGTTGTTTTCGACTAAAATTCCCATGTTCTTGATTGTATCATTATTTATCGAATAAGCATAATCTGTGCATATCTGAATTTTATGATATTATGAAGGTATATATTTCTTTAAAAGGAGGAGAAATGGCAACTAATAAGCCTAAGACGGCTAAAAAGTCCGCTGGCAAAAAGACTTCCGTGAAGTCTAAGACTGTCAGCGCTAAAGCCAAAACTACAGCAAAGTCTGTCGCAGCCAAAACTACCAAAAAAGAAAAAGAAACCGTAAAGCTTCCAAAAGTTACTGTGGAAGAAAAAACTGTGATTGTTTCCGAAAAAACACATCCAGTTAAGGAATTCTTCGCTCGTAAAGGCGACCAGAATGAAAACATTTTAACAATTTTCAAGGACACCAAAATCATTGGCGCTATCATCGCAGAAATTTTCGGTACGATGCTTTTGACAATGGTTGTTTTGACGCTTGGTCTATTCAACCCGCTATATTTGATTTTCGGTTACATTGGTATCACCGCTGCAGTATTTAAGCTTTCTGGTGCACATTTGAACCCAATCATCACTGCTGGCATGATGGCCAGCCGCCGTATTTCCGCAATTCGCGGTGTGCTCTACTTTGTAGCACAAATCCTCGGCGCATGGTTTGGTTTCATGATTATCAACGGCTTCTATAATGTCGGTATTGCTTCTGGCAATATCGATGCAACTGCTGGCGTATTGCCAACTTTGATGCCAGCTGGTGAAGTTTATGCCGCTGCCGAAGAAGGCTTTGGTGGCTTCTTCTGGGCATTCACGATGATTGAATTCATCGGCGCAATTATTATTGCGTTCTTCTATGCTCGCGCACTTAACTACAAGCGTGGCGTTTATACTTTCGCAGCAATCGTTGGTAGCGGTGTTTTCCTAGCTATGCTTCTAGCCGTTATTATCAACAGCAACTATCTTGGCGTTCAGGACAACACGTTCATTTTGAACCCAGCCGTTTCATTCATGTACGGCTTGCTTCCAGCCAGCGCAGATGGCTTCGATGCCCTTATGTCGGCGCTCTGGCCAATGGTTGTTTGCTATGTAATCTTCCCAATTATCGGTGGCGTACTTGGTTTCTATCTTTCCGATATCGCTTCCAAGCTCCGCGGTCAAGAATACGCAAATTAATAAAAGTTTTGGCAACAAAATATCTCCCCAAACGGGGAGATATTTTTATGGGTTTTAATTACTCAGTAACACCAAGTTCGATGCGCTTGAATTGCTTGACGGTGATGTTTTCGCCAGTTTTTGCAATAACATCTTTGATGTATTGACCAACAGTCTTTGTATCATCGAAGATATAAGTCTGATTCATAAGAACGCGATCTGCAAAAGTCTTGGTAATCTTGGAGGCAATGATCTGCTCCTTGCGATTTTCTGGCTCTTTGCCGGTGAGAGACTTCTCTGCAGCTTCACGAGCTTCTTTCATTTTGTCGGCTGGAATTTCGTCTTCGGTAACCCATTGTGGGTTCATGGAAGCAACCTGCATCGCAATCTTGTGAGCGAGATCTTTGAATTCATCAGTCTTTGCCACAAAAGAAGTTTCGCAGTTTACTTCTACGATAGCGCCGAGACGGCCATCATGAACGTAGGCTTCAATGAGGCCTTCGCGCGTTTCGCGGTCGCCGCGCTTTTCGGCCTTAGTAAGACCTTTTTTGCGCATTGCAGCGAGAGCTTTGTCAAAATCGCCTTTTGCTTCAACGAGAGCCTGCTTAGCGTCGGTCAAACCAACACCAGAAAGTTCCTTGAGTTTCTTAATAAGTTCGATGCTGATAGCCTTGGCTTCACCAGCTACTTCTTTGGTAGTTTTTGCAGTTTTTTCTGCCATTTTAAAACTCCTGTTTAAATGTTAGTTCTTTGCAACTTTGGCTTTGCCTTCTTTGATAGCTTGGGCAAAGTAATCAAGAATGAGCTTTACGCCCTTGATGGCGTCATCGTTAGCTGGAATTGGATAATCAACTTCGCTTGGATCGACGTTAGTATCACAGATAGCAAATACTGGAATATGAAGAGTGTTTGCTTCTTTGACGGCGTTCTTGTCCTGAATCATATCAGTTACGATAACAGCAACTGGCTGCTCGGTCATGTTCTTGATGCCGCCGTAGCGTTCGTTAAGAACATCGATCTCTTCCTGATAGCGCTGAACTTCAAGCTTGCTGTAACGCTTTTCGAGTTCGCCAGAAGCCATACGGCGTTCGAGATCTTTGAGCTTGCGAATCTGCTTATTTACGGTTTCGACGTTAGTAAGCATACCGCCAACCCAACGGACCGTAACATATGGCATATCGATAGACTCAGCGACTTCCTTAACAGTGTCTTTGAGTTGCTTCTTGGTGCCAACGAAAAGAACTTTTTTGCCCTTGCCAGCGAGCTCAGTCATTTTTGGCAAAGCTTCGTCGAGAGCTTCGACGGTCTTTTCAAGGTTGATAATATGAGCGCCCTGGCGCTTGCTGTGAATGTATGGAGCCATCTTTGGGTGCCAGCGGCTGGTCTTATGACCAAAATGCGCACCGGCAGCAAGGAGCTCCTTGATATCTGCTTTAACAGGCATCTTCTACCTTCTCCTTCACCCCTGTTGGGGCTGTTTCGTTAAAATTAATTACCATGTAATTTTAACACATATTTTAACCTTTGGCTAGGGTTTTTCTTGTTTCACACCTTAAGTACTTGAAATTATTGCGTTTTTGTGCTATAATAAGAATGATGGCACTTCTGTTTTTGTGCTGCACATTTCAATAGGAGGTGTTTTTGATCATGAAAACTACCATTACGAGCATTACTGCTCACGTCCCTACCGTCACACCCGATGATGATGGCATTCGCAGAGTAAAGATCACAACTGAAAGAGGAGACCTGATGATGAATCGACTGCGCAGAGAGCTGCGCGTCGAGCACGACACGGCGAACAACCCGCCCGATCACAGAGTAACGATTGAGCCGTCCAACGAGTTGCTGCTGCAGGTCGTTGAGGCCTACATCAAGAAATCCAAGGCCATGAAGCGCATGGACCGCAAGCTGGACAAGATGCGCCAGGAGAACAACGACTGGCAAGAATTCGCCGGCGCAATGTACGGCGTGCTGGGAAATCTGTCAGCGGCGGCCGAGAATTTCATTCACGCTGTTGTGGAAACCCCCGGCGGCGGCGATGAGCTGCTGGCCAAGATTACCGAGGAGCTGGATGACCTGCAAGGTGCTATCAGCGATGCAAACGAAATCTTCGACGCAGTCGAGTGCGAAGATGAATGCGAAGGCGAGGAATGCACTTGCGATATCGGGTGAGTTTTCACATCAAAAAACGGGCCGCGAATTCGATTCGCGGCCTTTTTCATGGCTATCTTGTAGTAGTGTCCGCTCCGTATGCGCCAAGCGTAACATTAATTTTCTGCTCTGCCCCATTACGCAAGACTGTGAGTTGAATAGTGTCTCCGGCTTTATACTCTCCGACTAAAGTAGAAATCGAACCAGCGCGGCCAACTTCAACACTGCCGACTTTCGTGATGACGTCGCCATCTTTGATGCCGGCTAAATCGGCTGGGCCACCAGACACAATAGCGCTTTGGCGACTATTTTCAGTGCCAACATAAGCGCCCTGCTTGACGGAAAGGCCATATTGCTTCGCTACCTCGGAGGTAATCGTAATATAAGAAAGTCCGAGATATGCACGCGTCGCTTTGCCGTTTTCTGTAATATTTTTCAGCATGCCTTTAGTGGCAGAAATCGGAATCGCAAAGCCCAAGCCATTGGCGTCAGTAGAAACAGCGGTATTGATACCGATTACTTCGCCAGCGGCGTTTACGAGTGGGCCGCCCGAATTACCTGGATTAATAGCCGCATCGGTCTGAAGCATATCAGTTAAGTATTCAATATTATTGCCGTTGGAGTCGCCCGCCGCAACACTACGACCGGTACCACCAATAATGCCCTCCGTGACAGAGTTTTGATATGCGCCAAGCGCGTTGCCAATTGCGAGCACTGGCTGACCAACCGCAATACTCTTCGAATCGCCAAGCGTAATAGTCGGAAGACCACTAGCTCCATTAATCTTTAAGTAGGCGACATCGTTGAGCGGATCGAGACCGACGATAGTAACATTATCATAAGTATCGCCACTATCCGTAATAATTTGAACATCCGTAGCGCCTTCAACGACATGTTTATTCGTCAAAACATAGCCATCTTCGGTCACAATCATGCCCGTACCAGCAGACTGGCTCGATTGGCCGTAGCCCCAATAACTAGTCGTGTAGGTTGAGGAAATGATAGAGACAACTGCTGGAGTAACTTTTGAAACGATACCAGCAATGGATGTCTCTTCGAACTCAACTGAATTGCCGTTATAGTAACCATCAATGCTAACAATTTGAGTTGGCGGTTCTGTATTGAGACTGTTTAAGAATGCGAGTAAGCCAAAAACTAAGCCAGCACTACCCAGCAAAACCGCAAAAACAATACCGCCAATTAGGCCGCCATGGCCTTTTTTGGACGAATCCTTTGGCGGATTTGTCGGTTGCTGAGTCGTAGTTGGACTTTTATAATTTTTCCAATCTTCGGCAGCCGGCTTTGGTGGCTCCACTGGCTTAATAACCGGTTCCGGCGCCGAACTATCTTTAACAATACCTGCAGTAGGTAGTTCTTCGTCGGTTATTTTTGTACTCGTTGAATTCCCACTCTCCATTATTCTCCTTTCCTAAATAATCTAAATGTTGAAATTCGCTCCTGAAAAGAAAAATACCATCACAACCATAAGTAAAACTGAAAAAATTACAGGAAGTCGGATGTCTTCGGCGCGAATAAGGCCATCGTGGCGGACGGCAGATTTATAACCGCGCGCAAAGACGAAGAACATAGTGGTCGCAGCTATCGGAAGTTGAGGAATAGAAATGGTCGTGCCAATACTTTGAATCGTGTAGACAATAGACCAGTGATAAAAAATCCAATAGAGCTCAGCTAGCATAATGCCAAAAACGAAAGTCGTTAGCGTGTAGTCGTGCTCTTCTCCCTGCATCAAAACATGGCGGCTGGCGCCATACCCAATAATAAAACAAATCAAGACGCCAAGTAATGAATCGATATTTGTGGTAATAAGCGCAGTCGCAAAAGTGCCAAAGAATACGGCGCAGAGCGACTGAATCTCAGTCATGATTGTTTCACTGCGTGGCTTAATGCCGATTAGCCATACAATATAAATAAGGGTTAAAATGATATGCCATGCATTTAAGCCATCTGTACCGGCCATATAGACAAGCAAGGCTAGGCTGATGCCGACCGTAAAATCAACCAGATTCGACTTAATATTTAACATCCAATAGCGCGGGCGCACTGCGACGACGCGCCATTTCGATAAAAGTACTAAAAGCACACCAAAAATCCAATTACCGCTAATAACAGTAAGCGCAGTAGATACAACAGCGAGTGCAATATTGAGAAGCACATGAATTGCGGTGCTAAGAGCGTTTCGCCCTTTGCGGAGCATAATATAATCTGCCATAGCTCTTTTAATTCTATCACGGAGCCCCAAATCTCGCTACTTATGCTAAAATATAAGATATGGAAACAAAACCAACGTTTGCCCAAAAATACCCTGCCCTGAAAGATATTCTGAGCTTCCTTACTTTTGTTGGCGCCGTTGCGCTCGGAACTTTTATTTTAAATAGCTTCATCTTTCGCAGTTACAATGTCGTAGGCGGCAGTATGGAAAATACCTTTAGGGATGGCGATCGCGTCATTGTGAATCGTGTAGCGGTCAGCCTGGCGCACCTGCAAGAAAACGAATATGTGCCAAAACGTGGTCAAGTAATTGTGTTTGCCAATGGCGGCAATACTTCTTTAACTAATTGCTCACCAATAACCGGCGTAAATGATCAGTATATTATCAAACGCGTTATTGCTTTTCCGGGCGAGCGCGTAGTGGTTGCCGATGGCACGCTAACCGTCTATAACGAGGAGCATCCAGAGGGCTTCAACCCAGATTTAGACACGCGCAAGTCAGCCGATGATGGCCCAAAAGAAAATGTTTCTGGCAGCGTAAATGTGATTGTGCCAGAAGGTGAATTATTTGTTTCTGGCGATAATCGCGAAGGCCAAAATTCCTACGATTCGCGCAATGGCCTTGGAACAATTCCGTATTGTCGCGTGGTAGGTCCGGTTATTACCCGCATTTATCCATTTACGGCGATTCGCTTTTTCTAATCTTCGATTGATGGTTTATCAATTAGTTGTGGCTCGATGCTGGATTCGCCGGCGGTTATTTTGACGACATCTTTATCGATGAGAGATAAAGTCTTGTAGGCAGAATTATAGTGACTAACAGTAGTCCCGAGAGATCCACCCAACTTTGTCATGTAATTATCAAAATTATTAATATGCGTGCCGAGCTTTGCGACGCGGGCCTGGATCTCGGCGGTATCTTTCTCGATTTCGAGGCTACGTAGACCCTGAAGAATAGTTTGTAGATATGCCATGAAACTGGTTGGGCTCGTAACGATAACTTTCTTGTCGCGATAGGCATATTCAATCAGGTCACGTTCGCTCGCCGTCGTGCCAACTTTATTAATTAGTAAATCGTAATATAGACTCTCGGACGGAATAAACATAAAAGCAAACTCCATAGTTTTTTCGGCGGGACGAATATATTTAGCTGTCTCATCAATGCGCCCCTTCAGATCATCGCGAACTTTTTTGGCGTATTCTTCGCGCTCTTTCTTATCTTTGGCGGCAACCATGCGATTATAGTTTTCGAGCGAGAACTTTGAGTCAATCGGGAGGATTTTTCCTTTATCTAAATAAACCACTGCATCGACAATCTCGCCGTCTTTGAACTTATATTGCAGATCGTAAGAGCCAACTGGTAACACATTACCGAGCACCGTATCGAGATAATATTCGCCAAAGACGCCGCGCTGTTTTGGATTCTGGAGGACGGCTTGCAAAGTCTTAAGCTCATCAGCTACGGATTCGACATGTTTATTAGTCTCGGTAATCGTGGCAAGACGCTCAGATATTTCCGCAATAGCCTTCTTGCTATCACGCATCTGACGACCAGACTCAGTAAGTTGGTTGGAGATGGATTCCTGAACACGCGTATTATTGAGGTCAATTTTGCGATTGACCGCCTCATTCATTTGATCGATCTTATCCTGGGTGCGTTTATTTTCTCTATCAATTTTGTCGTCAATAGAGCGCGAAAGATTATTACTCATACGCATCATGAAAATAATCATGACAAACATAAAGATTATTACGACCGCGATTAAAATGATTTCCAAGGTATCCATAAGCGTAATTATACTACAAAAAGAGCGGTCTCTTTTGACCGCTCTTTTTAATGAAGAATCGAATTATTTATCGACTACTTCGCCTTCGACGGAACCATCATCGTCTTTATTTTCGTCGGACTTAGCATCTTCAGTCTTGGCGTCAGCAGAAGCTTGCTGATACATCTTGGCGCCGATAGGCATGATGGCATCATTGAGCTTCTTGGCGGCTTCTTCGAGCTTTTCCTTGTCGTCGCCGTCTTTTTCGAGCGATTCTTTGGCTTCCTTTACGGCTGCCTTGATGGCATCTTTATCCTCGTCAGAAATCTTATCTTTGTACTCATCTGGCATTCTCTCGGCCTGATAAATCGCATTCTCAAGATGATTCTTAGCGTCGACGGCTTCCTTCTTCTTCTTATCCTCTTCGGCATGAGCTTCAGCATCGCGCTGAGCTTTTTCAATATCGGCCTTGCTCATATTGCCGGAGTTTTGAATGGTAATACTCTGCTCTTTGCCGGTGCCTTTATCTTTTGCGGTAACATTTAGGATACCGTTAGCATCAAGATTAAAGGTAACCTCAATTTGCGGAATACCACGTGGAGCTGGCGCAATACCATCAAGAATAAAGCTACCGAGCGATTTGTTGTCGCGGGCAAATTCGCGCTCGCCCTGAAGAACATGAATTTCTACCTGTGGCTGATTGTCGCTGGCAGTACTAAATACTTCTGAGCGGCTAGTAGGGATTGTAGTATTGCGGTCGATTAATGGCGTGCGGACACCGCCCATCGTCTCGATACCGAGCGTTAATGGCGTAACGTCGAGCAAAACAATATCTTTAAAATCGCCCTGCGTCGAACCAACCTGAACG
>JAEEGF010168251.1_pt1 | contig 14195 bp, 7 predicted proteins | sample 9134171 | NCBI WGS metagenome assembly JAEEGF01 (sample SAMN16246542, study PRJNA631951) | gut metagenome | biome: gut microbiome; feature: rumen; material: AP-attached | host: Bos | place: Iran: Karaj | collected 2018-10
ATCTCTTGCGTAGAAACGCACTGAGAGCAGACGGTTTGTAGAGCGAGAGAGACAACTCCCCGATTGCTTCTTAGCAATCGGGGAGTTGTGTTATAAAAACGACAGCGTAAGTCCTAACGCTTGCGCAGGGTTTCCACAATACGGGCCAGCTGGTTGGGGATGCGTATCTGCTGCGGACATTTCGACAGGCACTCCTCGCAGTCCTGGCACTTCCTTGCCCAGGTGGCCTCGTCGGGCAGGGCCTTGCGGTAGCCCTCAGCGAACAGGGCCTGGCGCTCGGCATAGTTGGCGGCGGTGGGAGAAGGCAGGGGAAGGAGATGCTCGTTGACAGCCTCGTTGTAGTAGGCGAAGTTCTTGGGGATGTTCACGCCGTAGGGACAGGGCATGCAGTACTCGCAGGTGGTACAGGGGATGGTGGGAATGCCCGACATCTGGTCGGCAATCTCGGCCAGCAGCTGGTTCTCCTGCGGCGTGCAGGGGTCGAGGGGCGAGAAGGTCTTCACGTTTTCCTCCAGATGATCCATGCGGTTCATGCCGCTCAGCGTGGTGAGGATGTTGGGATGGGAGCCCACCCAGCGGAAAGCCCAGCGGGCGGTGCTGTCGTCGGGATGAACGGCCTTCAGCTGCTCGGTCAGCTCAGCAGCCATGCGCCCGAAGGCTCCTCCACGCAGCGGCTCCATGACGACGCACTGCACACCCGTCTTCTCACATTTATTATATAGGTACTCTGCGTCGGCATCGCTGCGGCGGCCTCCACGCATGGAGGCATGGCGCCAGTCGAGGAAGTTCATCTGTATCTGGCAGAAGTCCCAGTGGTACTGCTCCTGACGGTCGAGCAGCCAGTCGAAATCGCGCACGTCGCCATGATAGCTGAAGCCCAGGTGCCTGATGCGCCCGGCCTCACGCTCTTTCAGCAGGAAGTCGAGGATGCCGTTGTCGAGGAAGCGACCCTTCAGCGAGTCCATGCCTCCGCCGATGCTATGCAGCAGGTAGTAGTCGATGTGGTCGACCTTCAGCTTTTCCAGCGAAGTCTCGTACATGCGCTTGGAGTCGTCGAACGACCACGAGCGGCGGTTCTGGTTCGACATCTTCGTGGCCACGAAAAATTTCTCTCGCGGATGGCGGGAGAGGGCGTTGCCGGTGAGCACCTCCGACTGTCCGCCCATATACATCGGGGCGGTGTCGAAATAGTTCACACCATGCTCGATGGCATAGTCCACCAGCTGGTTTACCTCTTCCTGGTTGTTAGGCAGGCGCATCATGCCAAAGCCCAGCAGCGAGATTTGCTCGCCCGAACCGTGCTGCACGCGGTAGGTCATGCGGTTCTCACCCTGCGACTGACTGTTCTTTCCCTGTGGCCTAGCCCATGCGCCGAAAGGCTCCAATGCCATCAGCGCCATCGCCGAACCCGCTCCTATGCCCAGTTTGCGCAAGAATTCCCTGCGACTCATGTCTTGTCTATTGTTGTCCATACACAGTGATTGAGTAATGATGTTCAACGTTCAATGAATCCCTCCATGATGGCCGTCGGCTCACCGTTGCGGCCGAAGGCTCCCAGCTTGTAGCCGCCGGGAATGGTCTGCGGCTCCCAGTAGAAGACGCCTCGGCAGTGGCCGTCGGTCTGGCTTTTCGCCTCGCGAATGATGCGGGCCAGCTGGCGGCGGCCTTCTTCCATCTTCTCGGGGTGCTCCAGGTCGACCTCGAAGCCTGTCTCCACAATCATCACGTCGCAGCCGAACTTCTCGCTGACGCGGCGGATGTTGCTGATGCAGTCGGTGATGACCTGGTCGGCCTCCATCTCAGGATGGCTCTGCCTGGCCCAGTAGGGATAGAGCGACATACCAATCATGTCGAACTTGCCGCCATACTGCTGCACAATGCCCAGGTTCCAGTCGTAGAGCTTGGGATTGTAGCCATTGTCCAGATGGATGATGACAATGGCCTGGGGCAGCACCTCCTTCACAGCATCGTAGCCCGTGCGGATGAAACCGGCATACTGTTCAGGCTCGGTATTGATATGCCCCATGCTCTGAACGATAGTGGCCTTGCCGTTCTCGTCCTTCACGGGCCAACCCCGTTCATTGGTCTTCACGCTCCACAGCAGACCGTTGCTCGTCTCGTTGCCCACCTGCACCCAGCGCGGCTCCACGCCGTTCTCCTTGAGAAGCTTCAGCACGTCGATGGTATGCTGGCGCAGGTCTTCCTTCATCTGCTCGTAGCTGTGCCCCTGCCATGCTCTGGGAATGGGCTGTGAGCCGGGGTCGGCCCACCAGTCGCTGTAGTGGAAGTCTATCATCACGTCCATGCCCAGCTTCTGGGCACGGAGGGCCATCTTCAGCACATCCTCCTTGGTGCTGCTACCGTCGCGCGTGGGCTCCACCCATACGCGCAGGCGTATGGCGCTCATCTTATAGTCGTTGCGGAGCAGCTCCAGACAGTCGCGCTCCCTCCCTTCGCGGTCGTGAAATACCACACCACGCTGCTCCTGCCGGGGCAGGCCGCTGACGTCGGCGCCTGTCACGAAATCGGCCGGCGTCTGGGCGGGAACAGCCAGTGCCCACAACGTCAACAAACCGAGAAATAATGCCTTTCGCTTCATAAGTAGCTTCTATATAACTAATGTTATTTTGCCGTTTGCGTAGAGACGTCACATCGTGGCGTCTCTACTAACGGCTACAAAGTTACGATTTTTTTCTGAATTCTTATTCTTTTCTCCGACAAATTTTGTAACTTTGCATCACAAAAAAGCAAAATGATGGACGAGAGACAGAAAATTGAGCAGCTACGCAGCGAGTTGCATGAACATAATTACAGGTATTATGTGCTGAACCAGCCCAGCATCAGCGACTACGACTTCGACCAGCTGATGCACGAGCTGCAGCAACTGGAGGAACGGCACCCGGAACTTTACGACCCCAACTCGCCGACCCAGCGCGTGGGCAGCGACCTGCAGACGGAGTTCCGTCAGGTGGCTCACAAATACCCCATGCTGTCGCTGGCGAACACCTACAACGAGCAGGACGTCCGCGACTGGTATGACTCTGTGAGCAAGGGTCTTGCGGGAGAGACGTTCGAGGTTTGCTGCGAACTGAAATACGACGGACTGTCCATCTCCCTGACCTACGTCGACGGAAAGCTGGTGCAGGCGGTCACCCGTGGCGACGGCGTGCATGGCGACGATGTGACGCAGAACGTGAAGACCATCAGGTCCATTCCCCTGGTGCTTTCCAAAGATGACAAAAACACCGGCTACCCCCATGAATTTGAGATCCGTGGCGAGATACTGATGCCCTGGGCATCGTTCGAGCGGCTGAACGTAGAGCGCGAGGCGGCCGAGGAACCGTTGTTCGCCAACCCGCGCAATGCCGCCAGCGGCACGCTGAAGAGCCTCGACTCGCGCGTGGTGGCCAGCCGCCAGCTCGACGCATACCTCTATTATCTGCTGGGCGAGGAGTTGCCCGCCGAGGGCCACTTCGAGAATCTGGAGGCCGCCCGCTCGTGGGGCTTCAAGATTTCCGAGGGCATGAGGAAGGTGAAAACCGTGGATGAAGTTTTAGACTTCATCAACTACTGGGACGTGGAGCGCAAGAACCTGCCCGTGGCCACCGACGGCATCGTGCTGAAGGTGAACTCCCTGCGGCAGCAGCGTGCGCTGGGCTTGACGGCAAAGTCGCCGCGCTGGGCCATCGCCTATAAGTTCAAGGCCGAGCGTGCGCAGACACGCCTGCTGGAGGTGACCTATCAGGTAGGCCGCACAGGAGCCGTGACTCCCGTGGCCAACATGGAGCCGGTGCAACTGGCTGGCACCACCGTGCGCCGTGCCACGCTGAACAACGAGGACTTCATCCGCTCCTTCGACCTGCACATCGGCGATATGGTCTATGTGGAGAAGGGCGGCGAGATCATCCCCAAGATTGTGGGGGTGAACATCGACGAGCGTCCCATCATCGCACAGCCCGTGCAGTTCATCCGCCACTGTCCGGAGTGCGGCACGCCGCTGGTGAAGCTTTCCCCCGCCACCCCTCACCAGACCGCTGCCTGGTACTGCCCCAACGACACGGGCTGTCCGCCACAGATAAAAGGGCGCATCGAGCATTTCATCGCCCGCAAGGCCATGAACATCGACTCGCTGGGGCCTGAGACAGTGGACGAATACTACCGGCGGGGAATCATCACGAACGTGGCCGACCTCTACGACATCGAGGTGCAGCAGATTAACGGCGACGGCTCGCGCACGAAGTCGGCGCAGCGGATTGTGAACGGCATCCAGAAATCGAAGGAAGTACCCTTCGAGCGTGTCGTCTTCGCCCTGGGCATCCGTTTCGTAGGAGAGACATCGGCCCGTCTGCTGGCCCGCCACTTCAAGACGATGGACGCCCTGATGGAGGCCGGGCTGGAGGAGCTGCAGGAGGTGGAGGGCATAGGGGAGGTGATGGCGAAGAGCATCATCGGCTACTTCCGCAACGAGGAGAACCGCCGCATCGTGGAGCGTCTGCGCGGCTACGGCCTGCAGTTTGCCCTCTCCGCTGAACAGACGGCGCAGGCCTCCGACCTGCTGGCCGGTCAGTCGGTGGTCATCAGCGGCGTGTTCCAGCACCATTCGCGCGACGAATATAAGCTCATCATCGAGCGGAACGGCGGCAAGAACGTGGGCAGCATCAGCGGGAAGACCTCCTTCATCCTTGCCGGAGAGAACATGGGGCCGTCGAAGCTGGAGAAGGCCAGGAAGCTGGGCATACGCATAGTAGGCGAAGAGGAATTCCTGGAGATGATAAACTCCTAAACTCCAAAGGATAGCACGTCTAAGGAGTTTACGGTAATTACGGAAATTCGTTTCCAATAATATGAGTATTAAACTAAGAAAAATATTATAATAATTATGGACCAATTACGGTAATTACGGGAATTCATTTCCAATAACAAGAGTATTAAACTAAGAAAAGAATTATAATAATTACGGACCAATTACGGTAATTACGGAAATTCGTTTCCAATAATAATAAGAGTATTAAACTTTCTGAGGATGAAAACGACCACAGATGACACAGACATAAAGGATTATCTTTCGATATTAACGGCCAAGCCGCGATGCTCGTTGGATGACACAGATTCCATGCGGCGCAGCTAATCTGTGAAATCAAGATGAAATCTGTGAAATAGCGACAACCATGCGCAGCAAAAATCTGCAAAATCTGTGTAATCTGTGGTAAAATAGAACTAGCGAAACTTAAAAAAGATAAGAAGTGGATACCATCAATGATTTTTTCCTGCTGCTGAGTTCCTGGCTATGGGGATGGCCGATGATTGTGCTGCTACTGGGGACACATGTGTTTCTGACGTTTCGCCTGCGTGTGCCCCAGCGGAAGCTGCTGACGGGCATCCGTCTCTCCCTGCAGAAGGATAAGGAGGCGAAAGGCGACGTCAGCCAGTTTGGAGCACTGGCCACAGCCCTGGCAGCCACCATCGGCACGGGCAATATCGTGGGCGTGGCCACAGCGGTGGCGCTGGGCGGCCCGGGAGCCGTACTGTGGTGCTGGCTGACAGGTGTCTTCGGCATGTCGACCAAGTATGCCGAGGGCTTGCTGGCCGTGAAATACCGTGTGAAAGGCAAGAACGGCCGCATGTACGGCGGGCCGATGTATGCCCTGGAGCGCGGCCTGAACATGCGGTGGCTGGCGGTGCTCTTCGCCGTGTTCACAGCCCTGGCGTCGTTCGGAATAGGCTGTACCGTCCAGGCGAACAGCATCGCCCTGCTCACGAACGAGACCTTTGGCGTGCCCACATGGGCAGTAGGCATCTTCGTCTGCCTGCTCACGGCGGTGGTCATCCTGGGGGGCGTGAAGAGCATCTCCCGCGTGTGCATGGTGCTCGTGCCCTTCATGGCCCTCTTCTATGTCGTGGGCTGCATCGTCATCCTGACGATGAACGCCCCCTTCGTGTGGCCGGCGCTGAAGCTCATCGTCTCTGCCGCCTTCCATCCGGAAGCCGCCGGCGGCGGCTTTGTGGGCAGCACGGTGATGATGGCTGCCCGCTATGGCATCGCCCGCGGTCTGTTCAGCAACGAGAGCGGCATGGGCAGCGCGCCCATCGTGGCGGCGGCAGCACAGACGCGCAACCCTGTGCGGCAGGCGCTGGTCAGCAGCACAGGCACGTTCTGGGACACGGTGGTCATCTGTGCCCTGACGGGGCTGGTGCTCGTCAGCAGCATCCTGGCCTATCCCGACATCAGCTACAGCGACGGAGCCGCGCTGACAAAGGTGGCCTTCAGCAAGATTCCATACGTAGGAGCGCCGCTGCTCACCTTCGGCATCCTCACCTTTGCCTTCAGCACCATCCTGGGATGGAGCTACTACGGCGAAAGTGCCGTGAACTATCTGGAGACGAGAGGCGGCAGGCTCCGTGCGGACGAGCCATGCCCGGAAATGAGGCAAGAGGTGAGAGGCTCACGCTTCTACCGCGTGATGTTCATTGTCGCACTGTTCTTCGGAAGCATTATCAATCTGGACATCATCTGGAACATTGCCGACACGATGAATGCCCTCATGGCCATACCCAACCTCATCGCCCTGCTGCTGCTCAGCGGCGTGGCGACCAGGGAGACCAGGAAATACCTGTGGGAGAAAAGGCTGGAAGAGAACAGCGAGCGATAGGCAGTCTACAAAACCGCAAAACGAAAAACGCTTCAACATGAATATCATTGTATCGCAGGAAATAGAGCAAGTATGCCCGGAGTTCGTGGGCGCTTGCGTAGAGGCTCAAGTAGAGAACAGCATCTACAACGAGGCATTGTGGAGGGAGATACACCAGGCGGAGCAGCACTTCCGGAGCGAGCTGACCACCGAGAGTCTGAAAGCGCTGCCGTCCATAGCTGCCACCCGAGCGGTGTACAGGAAGTGCGGGAAAGACCCGTCGCGCTACCGTCCTGCCAGCGAGCAGCTCATCCGTCGCATGCTGCAGGGCAAGGAGCTCTACCAGATTGACACCCTGGTAGACCTCATCAACCTGGCCTCGATAGCCTACGGTTACAGCATTGGCGGCTTCGACGCCGACAAGTTCGTGGGCGACACGCTGACGCTGGGCATCGGGCGCGAAGGGGAGCCCTACGAAGGTATAGGGCGCGGCATGCTCAACATTGCCGGACTGCCGGTCTACCGCGACGGGCAAGGTGGCGTGGGGACGCCGACCAGCGACAACGAGCGCACCAAAATCACCCTTCAGACCACACACCTCGTGGTGCTCATCAACGGCTACGACGGCAACGAACAGCGTGTCGTCGACAATGCCAGCTTCATACAGCAGCTCCTGCGGCAGTATGCCTGCAGCAACGGAGGCTGCGTGAAGATCTACCGATAGGGGGGAACACCGAGGGGAGAGGGGAATCTCCCCTCCCCCGTTAATCTAAATCGCCACCGTCATCTACGATACGATCTGTTCTCGTAGACGTCTGAAAGGAGCCAGCCAAAAAACATCTCTGGGCCGACAATTCGTAGACCGCTAGCGTTGGAGCCTGATATTCCTTTTTCATAGTGTATTTCGTTTCTGTTATTTCACAAAGTATTTCTTACCACCAATGATGTAGAGTCCCTTCTTGTTGGGAGTACGCACACGCTGTCCGCTCAGATTATAGATGGGCTGCTGCCTCACCGGCTCCACAGCAGGCGTCACATCCTGTATACCCGTCATGCCGCCTTCCTCATCGTCAAACAATACAGACATACGGGCACCCATCGAAGAGCCGGTCATGAGATAGGCACGGAACGGATTGATGTTAGCACCGACATCAGTTCCCACCTTGACGAATTCGTTATTTTTATAGCCATAATAGGTTGTCCCATTAGTAACAGACTTCAGGTTTGTACGCTCGTTCACGCCAACGAAGCTGATGCCGTTAACTTCCACCGGATTAAGTGAGGAAGTGGGAACGTTCTTTCCTGATATTGAAAGGAAGGGCTGGGCAGTAGCTGCCTCAAAGATATAGGGTGTGTTGGCAGCAGGTTCCTCCACTTCAACGAAGCGGATATTCCCTGTTTCCGAATTATAGCTGTCCATTTCCCAGAACGTGCCTGCGGCGGCAGCCTCGGCGGCATTAAGGGCAAAGGGCAGGCAAATGGTGGAGCGTTTACCGGGAACAAAGGTACGGTCGTAGCTAGCGGCGGAAGCTGTAAAGTCATTTCCAGAATTGTTAAAGCTGTAGTTGCCGTCAGCCAGCTTCAGGTTGGCACAGGTACCATCAACTATCACGTTATAAGGCAGCAGAGCGGGCAGTGTTCCGGCTGTAGCCTTGATAAGCGCGTTGCGATTCTGCCCGCGCTCGTAGAAGCTGAACTCTGTCTCTCCCGTCACATCAATAAAGGTATTCGCCATATCGACGTCTGTCGTTGCCTTGGTCTTGGTAGTGCCGGGCAGCACCTTCAGAGCACCCAGCTGCCAAGTTGCGGCAGAAGAGGACAGCGTTACCGTTACCATCTCAGCGCTAGTCAGGGTGAAAGCCACCTCTACCTTCTTCCATCCATTATTGGCACCAGTGGCGTAGGCTTCTACAATGCCGTTGGGCTGAACCGAAGAAGTGGCACCGTCGAGTCCCTTGAGAGCAACAGTAGCACTTTCATTCTTCGCCGAGAGCGTCAAGGTGCTATTGTTTGTACCACGCACAATAGCCTGAACGATGTAACTGCCGGCAGCCAACGAGAAGTCCTTTGTCATAGAGTTATTGCCATTATTCTCAGCCACCTTCTCGCTCTTGCCATTCCAGTTGGTAGCTGTTGTGGAAATACCCAAATCAGCAAGGGAGATTTCTGAACTGGGGGCTACAGCAGTACTGATGGGTTCAGTATTTCCAGATCCGTTCCAGCTTTCCGCAGAATACCATGCACCATTGACAAATCTCAAGTCTTCTGTTTTGTTATTCTCGGAAGCACTATTGAAAATGATAGTTGCAGGTTGGCCTGTTACATTCTTTGTACAGGTCCATTTCCAAATTTCATCTCCATTCTCATTACGACCGAGGCGAATGCAAGCATCACCTCGTGAAGTTCCCTCCCATATTTCCGTATATTTTGTGTCGCCATTATAAGCATAAGCGCAAATAGTATTCCACCCATTAAACCATCCGTTAGGAATCACAAAGAATGCGCATATCTCGCCTTGCTCATACCAAGCTTCTCTTGGGTATTCTGCCATTCCATTGACTACTTCCAAATCATTATTTGTCTTATTCCACTGCAGATAGACAGTAGATGTAATTGTTGATACATAGTTGTTGGACTCAGGCATATTTTTACCTTCATTTACTTTCATGTTGAACGAAGTAACACCTTCTGACATCGTATGATAGAACCACGTTTCACCATTAATCAAGGTTGTACTCATTTTCGTTCCTGGCCATGCTCCCAAATCAGCTCCATCCCATGTATATAAGTAGGCTGGTCCAAAATCGCCCTTGACATATACTGTAATAAGTTCTCCAGCTTCCACAGGGTCTTTAATAGGCATACCAGCATAAGTAGCCGTCAGGTCTACAGCAGCACCGTTACCGAGCGAAGTGAAAATGGTTGAGCCGATACCTGTCTGGTCTGGTGTCTTGGTGTCGTCACCGCCCTGATTCAGGATGTAGTTCAGCGTATAGTCTGCCGAAGTCTTGGGGAAGGTCATGTAGTAGAAGTTCACGCCATCTGCACTCTTCTTGGCCGATAGCTGGGTACCCGGCCATTCAGATGTGAGCGTGCCATTTTCATCCCAGGCATAGAGATAAATCGGTTCCTTGTCTGCACGCACATAGATGGTGATGTCGGTAGGCTCCTCGTTGGTAACGACATAGCGGTAGGTCTGAATATCCCGGACACCGCTTGTGCCAAGGACTCCTACCTTCAATGTATAAGTATCTTCAGTATCGAAAGTAAATGTCTTGCCTCCTGCTGTAATAGATGAACTGTTTATTGTGGGGTCAGTTCCGTCTTCGGTATATACCAGCGTGGTGAAGTCATCAGAAGGCGAAACGTTAACTGTTACCGTCTGATAGTATGTACCGCTGGCCATGTCAACACACGGTATACCCAGGCTATAGTTTGCTTTGTCAGGCGTAGTAGGTATTGTTACTGTATTTTCCACATAGAAGCAGAAATCGTTGTTTGTGGCATCGCCAGATTCAACTATATTATAGCCAGAAGGACTATATCCTGTAACATTACCGAGTGTAACAATTACTTTTCCGTTAGTACCAGTCACCTCAAAGCCAATGCCACCTGTGAGACCTTCAATTTTCTTGAACCCACTCGTGTTCGTAATGCCAGCTGCCTTTCGGGCAGCAATCATATTCTTTAAAGCCACAGTATATTCCTTCCAATGAGGCAGGAAGATGCAGGGGGTGCCTGGCATGGCTAGAATAAAGGCATTGGCCGCCAGCACATGGTGTGTGTTAGACAAGGGAATAGATTCACTGCGATAGGTGTCGTGGTTGTCGACAAAGGTGACTGAGTAGCGTTTATAATAATTATCGCCAGCCATGCCCTGCGTATCTAGCTTACTTCCATCAAAGCTACCATTAAAGGCATCGTTGATCAGAAATTTCAAAGGAAAGTCAAAGGCTGCCGACTGCACAACATTGTTTTGTGTGGTTCCGTTAATCCAATCCGTAACCCCCTTCCAGTTGTCCCAACATTCACCTACAGAGAAGGTAGGTTTGGCGTATGTATTATAAACACCTACAAACTGAGGCCCATAGCCCTTCACCATGTCGTAGCGGAATCCAGTATAGCCAAGCTCCTTCTGGAGATAATCCAGATAGGTCTTCACGTTCTTTTGTACGTTGGCGCCCGTATGATCCAGGTCACGGCAGCCGTCGAAGTCATCGCCCGTATCGGCAGCACCTGTCACATCGTTACCCTCCGCTCTGCATTGTCCACCATTGTCATTGTAGCAAATGTCAGCCAGCGTCCAGTCCAGAGTATAGGAACCGTATGTACCTGTCACACTTTCGTTGGGGAAGTCGCACCACTGGTTCTGCCCATTCTTATGGTTGATCACCACATCCTCGATGATGCCAATGCCCTTTGCTTTATAGGTGGCAATCATAGATTTCAGGTCGGTAGCAGAGCCGAAGATGGTGTTGTCATGGTTTAGCCACCAGCAAGGCATGTAGCCCATGTCCTTCAACCAGCCATTTCCCTCAGTAGCAGCATGTTCCACACAATAGTCGTTCTTTGTTCGTGCAGAGTTTGGCACCCAGATCAGGTCGATGTAGCCTTCGAGGTCACTAGCATGGCTCTCAAGCCCTTTCCATGTGGCCCAGCCTGTGGCATTCATTTCTTCTTCATAGTTGTAATAGTCCCAATAGAAGCCTTGCAGCATCACGCCGCCATAGTTTTCCGGCCACCCCTGTGCCATCACGCAGACAGCAGCCATGAATGCCAAGACAGTAGTAAAGAGTTTCTTCATGTTTTAATATGTTTTTTAGTGTTTTTATGTCATATCCAGTGCAAAAGTAAGCATTTTGACTATATTATAGTCAATGGAAGAAACCCTTTCTCAAAAAAAACTATGCAATCCTTTGTACAACCACTTAGCGTTCCTGCAAAAACCCTGCAACCCTGCATTATTTCCAGTAAGCGACTGGCATGCAGAACATTGCTGGTAGTACACTTTGAGCAAACCCTGCACTAAACTCTGCACTGTCTTATCGGGGATTTGACTTTAGAAACTAAAAACCATTCGGGTATATTTGTCCTGAAGTATAGTTCGAAAAATACTGCCAGTATTTCTCCAAACGGCGTGCGTATTTTTCCAAACGGCGTGCGTATTTTCTCAAACGACGTGCGTATTTTGTCAAGCACTAACTGCGCTTACATAAGCGGAGACTATTTAGAAGTAATCTCATTTAGTGCAGAGTATGCAGAGTTGCAGGGTTTTTCCGGGTTCAGTATATTATATATAGCCGTTATGCATAATGAAACAGTGCTTCGTGGTTTTCGATGTAGGAGAAACTTTGAAGCACTGTATCGCTGTTTATCCATTGTTTCGTCGTGTCTTTATCACGCAGGATGGGCACACCCGTCGTTAGAGCTTCACCTTTTTCTTCGCTGGCTTGCTCTCGTTCTGCAGTCGGTCGAGGGCGGTGACGACGTATGTGCAGGTCTGCTTGCCGTCAGCGTAGGGAAGGGGCAGGAAGGTGTTAGGCGTGATGGCCACGATGTGGGCAGTGCTGTTGAGGTTGACCTCCTCCCCCTTGTTGAAGCGGTAGACTACATAGCGTGTGGCCACGTCGCCCCATGCTTTTCCCTTGGGGGCCGTCCAGAAGAGGATGTAGCCGTCTTTTGTCCATACGGGTCTCACGCTGCGGGGCTTCTTCGGTGCTTTCTTGTCGAGGAAGGGCATCTCCGGCTGCAGGGCGGGGCTGCGCCAGTACTGCTGGCGGAGCATGGTGCCATAGCCGCCCACGTCGTCGACGGCGGCCTTGGCATACCAGAGGACGGTGCCTCGGACGGCAGGCAGCTGGTCGAGGATAACCTGCTTGGCCTCCTGCTGGTGGCGCTCGGGGTTCTGCGGGTGGCGGGCCTTCACGGTGCGCTCCACATCCTCACCGATGAAGAGGGGACGGGCGGCGGCATGCTGCGCCCACCAGCGCACGAGGGTGTCGTAGTCGGCACTCTTGTTGCCAATCTCCCAGTAGACCTGCGGCACGCAGTAGTCGAGCCAGCCGTTGTTCACCCACAGCAGGATGTCGGCATAGAGGTCGTCGTAGTTCTGCAGGCCGTTGGTGTCGCTGCCTATGGGGGAGCTGCGCTTGTTGCGGTAGATGCCGAAGGGCGAGATGCCCACCTTGACCCAGGGCTTCACCTGATGTACGGTCTCATAGAACTGCTTAATGAAGAGGTTGACGTTGTGGCGGCGCCAGTCGCCCCGGTCGCTGATGCCATTGGAATAGCGACTGAACTGGCTATCGTCGGGGATGCTGACTCCTGCCACTGGATAGGGGTAGAAATAGTCGTCCATGTGGATGCCGTCCACATCGTAGCGCGACACGATGTCGCGGGCCACCTGGCAAATATAGTCGCGGTTCTCGGGGATGCCGGGATTGAGGATTTTCTGGCCGTCGTAGTCGAAGCACCAGTCGGGATGCTTGACGGCCACATGGTTGACAGAGAGCGAGGTGGTGCCCTTGGTCTTGGCGCGGTAGGGGTTGATCCAGGCGTGCAGCTCCATGCCTCGGGCGTGACACTGCTCAATCATCCACTGCAGCGGGTCCCAGTAGGGCGAGGGGGCCTTGCCCTGCTGCCCGGTGAGGAAGCGGCTCCAGGGCTCGAGGCTGCTCTGATAGAGGGCGTCGCACTCGGGGCGCACCTGGAAGATGATGGCGTTAGCGCCGTCTTTCTGCAGCACGTCGAGCTGGTATGCCAGGGTCTGCTGCATCTTCTCGGTAGACAGTCCCTGAAACTGTCCGTTGACGCATTGTATCCATGCGCCACGGAATTCTCTTTTAGGCTGTGCGTCGGCTATGGCCAGCACGAGCAGCACGACAGAGAGTAAAAAGGTTCTTTTCATCGTATGTAATGGTATATTTCTTTTGTCCAGTCATCGCCATTCTTGGGGCAGAAAGTGTTGATGCCCACCTGACTGGCGGCAGCCACATTGCGCGGCCCGTCGTCGACGAAAAGGCACTCCGAGGGCGGTGTCTGCTCCTCCATGAGGACGCGGCGGAAGAAGGTCTCGTCGGGCTTCATCACCTTCATGCGGTAGCTGAGGTAGAGGGCGTCGAGGTAATGCTCCAGCGAATGTCCCTCCCCGTCGAACTCCGTAGAGAGGACGAACGACATCATGTAGGGGTTGGTGTTGGAGAGCAGCACCAGGCGGTAGCCCTCGCTGCGCAGTTTCCTGAGCACATCAAGATTGCGCTGGGGGATGGCGCCGCAATAGCCCAGCCAGGCATGGCGGCACTCGTCGAAGGTCACTTCGCGACCCACCAGCCTGCTCAGCTCGTTGCGAAAATCCTCAGCCGAGATTTTACCCTCCTCCAGGTCGCCGAAGATGCCCCCCTGGGTATAGGGGTCGAGGCGCTGGGCGGCATCCTTCAGACCGAGGGCCTGGAAACGGCGCACGGCCTCGTCGTGGTCGATGGTGATGATGACACCACCCAAGTCAAATATTATCGTCTTTATCAGAACTCTTAATAGTACCCCCAAGCCTACGGCAGGGAGGGGAAA
>JAEEGF010240098.1_pt1 | contig 14195 bp, 12 predicted proteins | sample 9134171 | NCBI WGS metagenome assembly JAEEGF01 (sample SAMN16246542, study PRJNA631951) | gut metagenome | biome: gut microbiome; feature: rumen; material: AP-attached | host: Bos | place: Iran: Karaj | collected 2018-10
GTTGCTGATTCTGTACTAACCACACGCACAGAGCTCATAACAGTATTACTGCGTGTAGTGTTTTTCAGAAAACAACACGCAGAAAGAGCATTTATTCTTCTATGCGTGCATCGGTTAAGTTTATTGAACACGCGATTATACGAAGATGGTCAATGCGCGTGTAGTCCCTGGGTCAAAAATCAACTTTTCAACACGCAAAATGCAGTATTGATGTGATGTGCGTGTTGCTCTGCTGTTGAATGGTACACGCAGAATAGTAGCCTCTTTATTCTGGCGTGTTTATGGGGGTGAAAAATCAGGGAAATAGGATAAGATTGCAGGTTTCAAGCCGTTTTATCCTAGTAATTTCGTGAAAAAGTAGGATAAGATCTATGAGTTTTCAATGCTTTATCCTATGATTTTTGAAAAAGTGCGAGAGGACGATATTTCAATATTGTAATATCGATAAAACATAGGATAAGATGGACCATTCCGGTGTATCTTATCCTATTTTGCTCGCGGGAAGAGAGTTCAACGATACTTCGCCCCGCATTTTCTTTCCTGAGCGGGAATGAAGTCAAGGAACCGTGGAATAAACCGCAGCGCCAAAAGCTGGGCGGGGAGCCATATACTACCCTGCGCGAGGATTTATGCCGCGAAAGTCCTTGACGGAATGGAGCGACCAACCCTTAACCTCCGGGATGGCACCTCGAGTGCCATCCCTTGACTACAAAGGGGGACTTCCGGCTGTCATAGTATAGACGGGGAGCCAATCCCCTTTTGTATTGAATATTTACAGGATAATATGCTAGTATAGTATGAATGGAAAAATGATATTTTATCAAAAGAAGTAGGTTGGGAAAGAAATGGGTTTAGATTTTGATTCAACAGAAAAAGAGCTTGAAGCTTTAAAGAAGATTACAGAGAGGCAGAAGGAGCTTTTGGGAGGTCTTTACGGGGACTTCTTCAATACTGCGAAGGCCACTGTAAATAACGCCAAGAATTCATTGTCCGGCAACGGATTTAACTATGACGCCATCAAGAGAGAGGAGTCAGATAATAAGACAACTCTCGAGTTTGACGGTGACAAGACAGAGACACCTAAGAAGCCTGAAAAATATAAGTCCTCAGCAGTCAGCAGTGAGGATGCCATGGAGAAGGCCAACTCAGCACTGGATGAGGCCAAGGCTCTTATAGCAAACAAGCCTGCAGTAGCAACCTCCGGACCTAAGGAAGAGGAGAAGCCCCAGGAGCCACAGGAACCGGAAGAGGATCCCATGGAGACTTTGGATAAGCTCATCGGACTTGGTTCCATCAAGGATGACGTCAAGGAGCTTACCGCTTTTGTTAAGGTTCAGAAGCAGAGAAAAGAGCAGGGACTCAGATCAGTGCCTGTATCTCTTCACCTGGTATTTACAGGTAATCCCGGAACAGGTAAGACCACTGTTGCCAGAATCATCGCCAAGATCTACAAGCAGATCGGTGTTCTTTCCAAGGGACAGCTGGTGGAGGTTGACCGTTCAGGCCTGGTTGCAGGTTATGTTGGACAGACAGCCATCAAGACCACAGAGCAGATAAAGAAGGCCATGGGCGGCGTACTTTTCATAGATGAGGCATATTCCCTTGCCCAGAAGGATGATGCTTTCGGTCAGGAAGCCATCGATACCATCCTTAAGGCCATGGAGGACAACAGAGATGACTTTGTTGTTATCGTTGCCGGCTATACCAATCCTATGAAGAAGTTCATTGATTCCAACCCGGGTCTTAAGTCAAGATTTAATAAATATATTGAATTCTCTGATTACAACATCGACGAGCTGGAGCAGATCTTCTACATGAACTGCGACAAGTACGATTACAAGGTTGATGAGGATGTTAAGCACCAGATCAGAGCCCTTATCACAGCAAAGAAGATAGAGAACATCGACAACTTCGCCAACGCCCGTGAGGTTCGTAACCTCTTTGAGGAGATCATTACCAACCAGGCCCGCAGGATTTCAGGCCTTGAGAATCCTACCAATGAGGATATGATGACCATCACTCTGGATGATCTTTTTGACAAACTTGCCAAGACCGAAGAGAAATCCGAGGAGAAGGCTGAGGAAAAAACTGAGGAGAAGCCTGCTGAGGCAAAAGAAGAAGCTTCTGAGACAGAAAACAAGACTGAAGCAGCAGAAACAGAAGAAGTAAAAGAAGAAACCGAGAACAAATAAATAATAAAGGGCCTCGCCGGATGAATGATCATCTGCAGCGAGAGCCCTTTTCTTTTGCTAATAAAAAAATCATCTTTGAAAATGCTTCCCATAATTATTCCAGAAATAGTTATATTCCTCATTCCTTGCAAAAACAAAGGCGTAGTGGGAATTCCTTTTTTCCTGCTTGAGGCTGATAAGATAATCAGCCTGGTAGGGGGCTGAAAATTCCCCTTTATCATAGATCACGATCAGCGGCACCTCAAAAAAGCCGTTGTCTGTAGAAATTTCTTCATCTTCGGTGTCGATGAATCGCAGTGGAATCCTCACCAGCTCTGACATAAAGAAGTCCGATATGTCAGGAACTGCCTCATCCAGGGAGTTAAGATAGGTGCGGACCCACTCTTCACCCATGCCCGCTGCGGAGTACTGCTCAGCGGAATTGATGGTAGGCGAAAACATCGGAAGATTCACCTTCTTTCCATATACGAGTTTCTTTACGGTTTCAGGAGACAGGAAGAATTCCTCCGCTATCTCCATTATTGACCTGCCTGCGCTGTAGCGGCTGCAGATGGCAGCGTTTCGCTTGTTCAGCTTGTCACGGTAGCCTGAGGCTTCTCCCCAGCCCTTGGGCTTTTCTGTTTTGGGAATGTAGATCAGCTTCCCCTCAGCATATTTTTGCACTTCCTCCAAAAGCCTGGCAGGAAGAATGTCCTTGGCATTTTCGTATTTCATACTAGTCTCCGAAATCTTATCCGAATATTTTGTTCATGCGCTCCTCGAGAGCGTTGATGGACCTTACGATGGACTCGCAGGACTCGATATCATCGATGGATGCGTGCCATCTGAGGGTGGCGATTCCCTTGTAGTAAGCCATGCACAGGAAGCGCTCCTTGAAGTTCTTTATCTCGATGTTTCTTTTCTTAGCATACTCGTAGAGCTTCTCCGGAACAAGAAGATATGGCTTGTTGAGATCAAGAATGGCGAAATCCATCATGTAATCCATGATTCCGGCTCTTCCCCAGTCAGCGCAGTAGGTTTTGCCGTCCTCACCTACGATCATGTTGCAAAAAAAGGTATTGTTGTTGGCAAGGTATCTCTCATCCTCGCAGAAAGGCGCATACTTAAGGGCCTTATCCACAATGTCATAGTAGTAATCCATCTGAAGGAATGTGGTGCCGAACATCTTGGTCCAGTTCTTCCAGTAGCCATCCTCAGGCTCTTCCACAACATCTTTTCTGATGAACTCCTCGATGGAGCTCCAGGGAGCCTGGTTGTTCTCATCGAACTCGCCGTAGCCTGATACAGAAGAGATGTCGGTGGCAGCGATTTCGAAGATCATGTCAAAAAAGTTCTCATAGCATTTTTCAAATTCCTCGGGGCTCAGCTCGTTGGCACATCTGCCCTTGGGACTTAATTCGATTTTTTCCTTTGTAAGATTCTTTATAAAAATGTCTCTGTTCATTGTTCTGTCCTTCCTAAGTTGCTTGTTTCAATGGGTTTCTCTTGTGTAAAGCGCTTTTACATTTTTTATATTAGCAAGGGGCAAGGGCTTTTCAAATAGGTAAAACCATTATAACGGAACTTTACCTAATCTGATTTTATATAAAATTCATATCTGACGGTGGGCACTCCTATCAATTTTCCTACTGAATCAGCCGATAAAAGAAATGAAAGCTGTAACTATGTTATTTCGGGAACACAAGGAGGTGTTTTATGAAAATACAGCAAAACAGGGACGTCCGGAACACTTATGTAAATAATCATAGCGACGTAAAGTCGGCGTCTAAATCAAATACCCAGAATAGTAAAGTAAATAATGAGGCAGATTCTGCCAAGGTGGAGACCAAGGGCTGGTCACCCATAGATACCAAGAGCTCCCTGGTTCCCAGGACCACGGAGTATGGCAGCACCATAGGCGATGTGCAGCTGTCGGATACTGCCAAGAACTACCTTGATAAGCTCAAATCCAAATTCCATGGCATGGAGTTCATCACGGTAAGTAAGGATATGAAGAGCCAGGTCCAGCAAAATGCTGCGGCCTATGGCAACGCCAATAAGATGGTGGTTCTTATCGATGAAGAGAAGCTGGAGCGCATGGCCACCGATGAATCCTTCCGCAACAAATATGAGGGCATCATCGCCTCCTCCCAGGCCAAGATGCTCCAGGCAAAAATGGGCCTTTCCAGCAGCGGAATCGGGATTAAGAACTTTGGAATGTCGGTGGATTCCAACGGCAACGAGAGCTTTTTTGCTACCGTTAATAAATCCCAGGACCTTCAGAAGAAGCGCATAGAGAAAAAAGCTGCGGAGAAGAAGCAGCATAAGCTGGAGGAAAAGAGGAAAGCCGAGAAGAAGGCCCAGGAAGACCGCATAAACAAGGCAAAAGAGAAAAAGGCTGAAAAGACCAAGGATAAGGATGATATTGAGATCCCTGAAGATGAAGAGTATGAGATAATCGAGGCCAATTCCCTGGATGACCTTCTCTCCAAGGTTCAGACCTACTCCTACAACAGCGCAGCCTCAAGGGTCATGACAAATTCCGAGAAGATGATCGGCGGAAGTATAGATTTCAAGGGATAAAAAATTATGTTTTATAGAGGCACTTTATTTAAAAGTGAATAGCGACATTAGCGTGAAAGGACATTAATATTCAACAGGATTCTTAGCAGCGTTATACAGTTTTCTGTATAACGCTGACTCTTTCAGCAGTAAATCATGCGTGCCTACTGCCTCCACATTACCATCATTCATTACCACGATCTTGTTACAAAACTTGATCGACATAAGCCTGTGAGTAATGATGATCGCAGCTTTATTCAATAACTCTTTTTCAAACAAAGAGTATAGTTCATGTTCTGAAACAGGATCTATTGCGGAAGTTGGCTCATCAAGAATGACAAAATCTCTGTCTCTGAACAGCATTCGGGCAGTGGCTATTCTTTGCCATTCACCGCCGGATAGGTCAGTCCCACCAAATTCACGTGCGCACAATGTACCAAGGAGTTTGCTGGAGCTTTCATTATTCTTAAAGTGAACCTTATCCAGAAGAGTAGTCACCACATCTCTCGTATCAGAGCTTTCATCGACCTTATCGATATCTCCTAAGACCACATTGTTAAGGACAGGTTCCTTGTACTTGCCAAAATCCTGGAATAGCACACTAACCTCCGAGGGATCTGTATGATCAACAGGATGGCCGTTCATAGCAAGTTCGCCGCGCTCAGGGACATACAACCCCGCAAGAATACTAATGAACTTGATAACAAGTCCGACAAGTTCAAGAGTTTTGAAAGGAAGTATTTTATCATATATTATTACTCAAAATTATTAATGGATTCTTCTAATGCCAAGAATCTGTCAAAATCACTTTGGAATAGGCGGTCTTGAATAATCCTGTATTTTTCATATTCGGTCTCGGCATGTAATTTTGCTTCCTCTGCGCTAATTTTTCCGGGACCAGTTAATATTTCATTTCCGTTGAATTCAAGAAAACCGTCAAGTCTTTTTGCCCAATCTTCCATGCTCATAGGAATATGTCGCTGAGCCTGTAACTCTGCATAGTCAAGGTAGAGAGAAACAATTCGCTCCAGATAATTCATTTCTTCTTCAGATAAGTAATTTTTTGCAATGGTGACATCTGCTTTAAGAATCTTACCGTCAGGAGCATTTTCCCAAGTGGTTAAGCCCATATGCTCTTTATCCGCATCGGCTCGTTCCACTATAAGTTCAGCGGCTGTATGCCTATGAACTGCATAATGCATTTTGTTCTGCACTGTCTTAAAGAAAAGCTGCGTAGTCTTTGCATTCTTATCATAATCAAAGGAAGTTGCGTAAATATCAGTGACCTTCTGGTAGAATTTTCTTTCTGAAAGTCTGATTTCCCGAATCTGTTGAAGCTGTCTTTCAAAGAACTCATCTGTAAATTTATGGCCCTTTTTCAAACGTTCAGAATCCATTGTCCAGCCCTGTATTGTGTAGTCCTTCACAATCTGACCAGCCCATTTGCGGAAACGTACAGCGCGGTCATTATTTACTTTGAATCCTACGGCTATTATCATTTGCAAATTATAATGGATGACTTCCCTATTAACGCTACGATTGCCCTCTTGTTGAACTATTAAGAATTTCTTAATAGTTGCTTCTTCAGTTAATTCGCTATCATCATATATTTTTTTAATATGCTGATTGATAGCTGCAATAGTGACGTCATACAGTGATGCCATCATCTTCTGCGTCAGCCATATGTTTTCATCCTCATAGCGCATTTCAAAGCTTTCAGGTGAATCACCGGTGGATGCTATGTATGTAAGATACTCAGCAGCTGATGAAGTTATCGGTAATTGGTATTTTTTTGACATGTAAAAGACTCCCTTTGTTTCACAATGGAATGGACAATTACAAGAGTTATGCAAGACAAATAGTAAAAAATAAAGGATCTGCATATTAGCAAATCCTTGTAAGTACTCAAGTCGGGGCGACCCGATTCGAACGGGCGGCCTCTACGTCCCGAACGTAGCGCTCTACCAAACTGAGCCACGCCCCGATAGCCAATATAGATTAGCAACATTAGAATTATATCATACAGGAAGGAAAAAACAAGATATAATTATAGTATAGGATGTAACGGAATAGCGTAGGAGGGGGACTATGTCCAAAAAAGAGAGATTGGCCCAGCAACGAAGAATAGCCATGCTTTTGATACTGTGGAGGCTGCCGGAATTTGTGACTTCTTTTATTGCAGCCTGTGCCAGCGGTTCCGCTGTGGTCTGGCTTGAGTTCGTGGAGTGCGCCAGCATTGTGCTGCCGGGGGCCATCCTGGCGGTGCTGTCAGGGAAGCTCAACAGGAACCTCAAATATGTTTTTAATTACGGAACGGGCAAGGTTGAGGCCATCACGGCCCTTAGCTGCGAGATGTTCGATGTGGCGGGCATCCTGTGCCTGTTGTTCTTTGCCATAAGGAGCATCATCATTCCGGAGGAGGAGAGCGGCAATCTCAGGTTCGCGCTGATAGTCAGTATTTTCGGCCTCATCATAGACATCTTCATTCTCTTCAGACAAAAGAAGATCCTGGAGGAGAGCCACAGCAAGATGTACCACACCGCCTATGTCAGCGCCCAGAAGGAATTCTTTTTTGATGCCGCATCCATCGTGACGTTGGTAATAACCATCATATTTGAGAGCACGGTCTGGATCAGATTCTTTTCACCGATTGTGTGTATTATGATCGCGATTCCTTTTTCAGTGATCGTGCTGAGGCACCTGAGAGAGTCCGTGGAGGAGCTTATCGACAGAACCCTGGACGAAGAGAGCCAGCTTAAGATCATCAAGGTAATCAACGAGCATTTTGACAGCTTCGAGGAGCTGGGGGCAGTAAAAAGCAGAATCACAGGCCAGCACAAATACATCGATATCGAGATGCGATTTAAGGATGACATGAATTACTCCGAGGTGAGAGAGGTGGCTGATAAGATCAGTAAAAGAATCTCCGAGGAGATGAAGCACAGCAATGTGAATATAGTTATCATCTGAATATATACAGGCAAATCAAAAGACCCTTACACCACGGGAGATGTGTGTAAGGGTCTTCTTTCATATATATCGACGGAAGAATATGAAAGCGTAGTTAAGCTGCGTTTTCCTTTTCGCCGTTAGTCTTATTTTTGTGCTGAGCAATAAGTGTCTTAGCTGCGATGTAAGCAAGAACCAGTGAGAGAGCTACCAGAAGAACTGCGATAACTGACTGGATAAGAGCCCAGTAATCAGCAGCACCGGAGAGGTAAGCTGTCATCTTTGCCTTGATGGTCTGAACAAGAGAGCAGATGGTTACTGCAAGCATGAAGGTCATAGGGATGTAGAACATCTTGTTGTTCTTTCCTACTGCGCCAAGCCATGTGCAAACTGCAAGAAGACCGATGGCTGCAAGAAGCTGGTTAGCTGCACCGAACAGAGGCCAGATCTTGGTATAGCCGTTCATACCAAGGGCAACGCCCAGAACAACAGTGAGGGCTGTTGATACGTAAGGGTTGGCAATGATGCTTCTAAAGCCTGTTACATCCTTGTGGGTCTCGCCGTCGTTCAGGAAGAACTCCTGGAACATGTATCTTGCAAGACGTGTGGCTGTATCCAGTGATGTGAGGCAGAAAACAGATACTGCAAGGATAAGGAGCTGATACATAATGCTCTGAAGTCCCGGAGCGAAGGTTCCGATCATGGCTGAAAGACCGCCGGCGAATACCTGTGTAGGGCTTGCGTAGGTGCCGTCTGAAGCTGCTGCCCATACGAAACCTATGGCGCAAAGTGAGATAACAGCCACAAGACACTCGATAAGCATTGAGCCATAACCTACAGCCTGTGCGTTTTTCTCGTTATCAAGCTGCTTAGCAGAGGTTCCTGATGAAACCAGTGAGTGGAAACCTGAAATAGCGCCGCAGGCGATTGTTACGAAGAGAGCAGGGAAAGCTGTTCCTGTTGTGAATACGCCGGTTCCCTTAAGAGCTGCATCGCCGAAGGCTGGAACCTGGAAGCTGCCATGTCCTGTTACTACACCGCCCACAACTGCAAGAACACCGGCTGCGATCATGAAGTAAAGAAGGAATGAGCTAAGATAATCTCTGGGCTGAAGCAGGATCCATACAGGTGTTACGGAAGCTACAAGGATATATGCTCCAACGATCCACATCCATGTATTGTAGGAAAGTGAGATGGGATGGAAGTTAAGTCCTATAGCTACGATTGCAATGATTCCCAGAACGCCGAATAAAGAAGCGATGCCGATGGGCATGTTCTTACGATAAAGCAAAAAACCGAATCCAATGGCAAGAACCATGAAAAGAATTGAGATCATGGCAGTTGACTCGTTGGCTGCCAGGGTAGCGCCTTCTACAGGAGCGCCTGCAGATGTAGTGTTTCCAAAGGTGCTGGCAACGATGGAACTGAAGGCTGCCACAACCAGAATAAGTGTCAGATAACCGAAGGTAAGGAAAAGCTTCTTGGCTGCTCTTCCCATGGAATTGTCGATGATCTCGCCTATTGACTGACCTTTGTTGCGAAGTGATGCGAAAAGAGCACCGAAGTCATGGACTCCTCCGAAGAAGATTCCACCGATGAGAACCCATAAAAGAACAGGAACCCATCCGAAAACTGCTGCCTGGATAGGGCCGTTGATAGGGCCTGCGCCGGCAATTGATGAAAAATGGTGTCCCATAACCACCGGAGTTTTGGCAGGAACATAGTCCATACCGTCTTCCAGCTCGTGAGCCGGAGTCTTTCTTGAAGGGTCGATTCCCCACTGTTTTGCAAGCCATCCGCCGTAGAAAACATAGCCTGCGACAAGGATCAAAGCGCTTGCAATAAGTAATACTGCTGCATTCATGATACTTTCTCCTCCTTATTCCCTTCTAGGGATTTAAATATATTGGTAAAGAGCGTTTTAAGCTCTTTTGCCGCATAGTTGGTAAGGCAAGTCTTGCTGTCCAGGAACACACAGCCCAGCTTCCCCTCGCTGTGTCCTCTGAAATTCATCAGATAGCCCTTGTCAAAACGGAATCGCCTGATGGCCTTCTGCACCTCCGGACTGGGAGTGGTATCTGAGATGATGACAAAAGAAAGGTAGGAACACATGTGATCCTTCTCGGGATACTTCTCGCCCTTTCTCACCATCAGAGGCTCCATATCCTGCTCCATGGTGCGCTTTATTTCCTCTATTAAATTCAGGTCAATGGATTTGGTTTTAATAAAAAGAACGTGCTCATAGGCTCTGATGGACCAGAGCTTGGCTTCTTTTTTCAGAACATATTTCTCCCCAAGGGAAAAGAAGCGGGCATATGCAGGAAATACCTTGTTTCCCAGAGCATAGTGCTCCGAAATATCGAAGTTTGCCCGATATCTGTCTAATAACTCTCTGAAATATGCATCAGAAGTGGTCCCCATAGAATACTTTCTCTCCCAAAAACTTGATTTGTTTTTAACTTTACCACTGTGACGCATTATTGCAAGATGACAAAATTAATCAGTTTTGACATTAATTTTGTAATGTATTTTGAGCGATTTTATTTAAGTTATAAAGACTGTTGACTCCGCCCTTGGGGCAGGCTTTACCCTTTGAATATGAACTGATAAGATGTGGAAAGGAGAAAGCAGTATGAATATTGGGGACAGCGGTATGAAAGAGACTATGACAACCGGCGAAATGGCAAGGATGGCCGGTGTATCACAGAAGGCACTGAGAGTTTATGACGAAAAGGGGCTCCTTCGCCCCGTGGGCTATTCCGAGGGCAATTACAAGCTCTATGACAAGAACTCTCTTATGATCCTTGAGAAGATCATTGCCCTTAAGCACGTGGGCTTCAGCCTTGAGGAGATAAAGAGCAACCTGGAGAACAGCGATCAGGAGTCCATTGAGGAGACTTTGAAGAACCAGCTGGCGCTGATGGAAAAAAAGATCTATGAGATGCAGAAGGCTGCGGACTGCATAAAGGTGGCCCTGGCAAGGCTCAGCAGTGAGCCTGACTGGGACAACGTGGCGGATGTTATCCGGAAGATGGAGATGTCCCAGGGCCAGGACGAGAGAAGATGGTATGCCGCAAGCCACGCAGCAGACGGCATAGAGTGGTATGTGAAGATCTATGATTCTCTGGATTTTGCGGAGGGCAACAGGGTTCTGGACCTTGGCTGCAGCTACGGACTTCTCTGGAGGGAAAACAGGGACAGGATACCGGAGAACTTCATTGTGGACGGCGTGGATATCCACGAGGGCTGGGCCGATGATTTCGAAGAGTATCTTAAGGAGCAGCAGGGCAAGCTCCCCGCAGGCACCCAGATGCAGATCTTCTTCGAGAACCTGGAGGAGGACAAGACCTGGGAGCACCTCAGGCAAAACAGCTATGACCGCATTGTCATGCACTACCTGCTCTCATATTTTGAGAAGCCGGAGGAGCTTATCCGGAAGGCGGCAGGAGTCCTGGCTCCCGGCGGAATGCTCTCTTTTACTAATGTGGGTACAGGAGCAGAGCACAGCTACTGGATAAAGTCCTTTGAGGAACATGGCTTTGACAAGTCCTGTGTGGAAAAGAGAAAGAAGCTCCTTGAAAAGAAGGAAGAAGAGTTTATTGATCAGATCTCAGGTTTTTTTACAAAGGTAGAGAAGGTTAGCCTTCCGGGACCATTGTCCTATGATGACTCGGAGGTTCTGTTTGACAGGATCCTGAAGAGATATAAGGAGGGAGAGAAATATCTTTTATCCGTGAAGGAAAAAATGCTGGAATGCTTCGATAAGCTGATAGAGAGGGACGGCGAGATAGTGGTGGATATCGATTCCACCTTTGTTCACTGCTTTAAATAAATAACATGCTGAGTCAACGGGGACGGTTCTTTCTGACTCATTAATGCATAGACTATGATTGATTCATAGCTTTGAATTAATGAGTCAGAGAGAACCGTCCCCGTTGACTCATTTTTGAAAAAAAGTGTTGACGAATATATCGGGTGGTGATATATTATAACCATGATACATCGGAAGACGATATAACAGATGGCGATACAACGTAGGATGATATAAATGAAAGGGAAAAAACTATGAAACCTGTTGAAACACCCTTAACGGAAGCGTTTTACTACATTTTACTGGCGGTGAGGAAGCCCAATTACGGCTACGGCATCACCCAGGAGGTGTCAGACATGACCGGCGGCAGGGTCCAGCTTGGGGCCGGCACACTATACGGGGCGCTGCAGACCCTGGAGAAACGAAAGTGGATCGAGATATACAGCGAGGATAAGTCCTCCAGGAAGAAGAAGGAGTACATTATCACCGAGCTGGGAAGAGAAGCCTTTGAGGCGGAGCGCAAGAGGCTGGAAGAACTGGTTAACAACGGCAAATTGATGGAGGAAAAATAAGATGATCAAATTTATGATGACTTTTGATAAAGATAAGGAAGCAAGATGGCTTACAGAGAAGGCCAACGAGGGCTGGGCCATGAAGAGCTTTTGCGCAGGCTTTTATTCCTTTGAAGAGTGCGAGAAGGGCAAATACCAGTATCAGGTGGACTTCTGTGACAAGATCCTCAGTGTATCCAAGGATTACAAGGAGTTCATGGCTGAGAATGATGTGGAGATAGTTCAGCAGTGGGGCTTCTGGGTTATCCTTCGAAAGGAAACCTCTAAGGGAGAGTTCCAGCTCTATACAGATGTGGACAGCCAGATCGGCCAATACACCAAGATCCTTCGCATGTTCAAGGTTGTTACCCTGATTGAGTTCCTGCTTCTTCTCTATGAGGTATATGCAGCATCCACTCTGGGTGGACCACTGACATGGGGCGCAGTATTTATCGCCATGGCTGTTGTAATTGTGCTGCTTAACGCCACAGTAAATACAAGAAACATCATCACTGAACTTAAAGAGCGAAAGACCGGCATCTCAGAGAATAAGAGAACCAATATTTCTGCGCTTCTGGCCATTGGTTTTATGTTCAATGCATGCTCCTTCATCTTTGATGGAGAAGGACAGTATACGATAAAACTTTTGATTCAGATTGCAGCAATTGTCTTCATGCTGGTAGGTATTTATGACACTTTAAAGAAGGTTAAACAGGAAAAGAGTAATACTTATGGAAAATAATCTGAAGATAATCCCTCTGGGAGGCTTTGATAAGATCGGGATGAATATGACTGTTATAGAATATGCTGATTCTATAATCGTCATAGACTGCGGAACCTCTTTTCCTCCCAACAATATGCCCGGGATAGATACCGTCATTCCCGATATAGACTATCTTGTGAAAAATGCTGACAAGGTCAAGGGCATAGTTCTTACCCATGGCCATGAAGATCATATCGGAGCGATTCCTTATATACTTTCGGACCTCAATGTTCCTATATATGGAACACCCCTTACCATCGCACTGGTGGAAAAAAAGCTTGCTCTGAAGGGAATAAAAAAGGCTCGCACCAAAGTTATCAAGATCGGCAATACCATTGTCCTTGGTGCCTTTAAGATCGAGTTTGTCCGGGCAAATCATAGCATTCCCGATGCGGCTATGCTGGCAATCTATACACCAGTCGGAATTGTATTCCACACAGGAGATTTTAAGATCGATCTGACCCCAATAATGGGGGATGCCATAGATATTCCACGTTTATCGACCATAGGAACCAAGGGGGTTCTGGCCCTTTTATCCGACAGCACCAATGCATTGAGAGAAGGACTGTCTCCTTCGGAAGCAGATGTAAACAACCAGCTGGATATCCTTTTTAACAGACACAGGAACAAGAGGCTGATTGTTGCTACCTTTGCATCAAATATGGACAGGGTGCAGCAGATAATACTTCTGGCAGAGAAATACAATAAGAAAGTTATTCTTGAGGGAGAGGTGATGCTTTCTATTTTTTCTGCTTCCGAGAAACTGGGGTATCTCAAAATACCCGGTGATGTGCTGATAGATATAGCCGATATGGACAAATATGAAGATAAGGATATTATTTTCCTTACTACAGGCAACCATGGAGAACCTATAAAATGCCTGATGAACATAGCCTCGGGCAATCATCCCCTGATCCGCATCAGGAAAGATGATGTGGTTCTTTTCAGCTCCATTGCCATCCAGGGAAGCGAAAGTGAGTTTTCAAAAACACTGAATATCCTGGAAGAGCAGGGGGTGGAAATTGTCTTCCAGGACATTCATGCTACCGGGCATGCCTGCGCAGGAGAGCTGCTTTTGTTGTATTCGCTCTTAAAGCCCAAATATCTGATACCCGCCCATGGTGAGTACAGATATCGCAGAGCTGCTGCCGGAATCGGAGAGAGCACCGGCATTCCAAGAGATAACATCTGGCTTATAAAAAATGGCGATATTCTGGAGCTTACCGAGGATAGCTGCCGGCTGGCGGGCACTATCCCGCTGAAGGAAATATGCATCGATGGTCTGATCGTAGATGATATGGACAAGAATCTCATAGAGGAGAGAAGGATTCTTTCTGAATCAGGAATTGTCATAGCTGAGCTGTGTTTTGAGAAGAAAAGCGGAAGAC
>JAEEGF010423265.1_pt1 | contig 14195 bp, 14 predicted proteins | sample 9134171 | NCBI WGS metagenome assembly JAEEGF01 (sample SAMN16246542, study PRJNA631951) | gut metagenome | biome: gut microbiome; feature: rumen; material: AP-attached | host: Bos | place: Iran: Karaj | collected 2018-10
TCAGCAGGTCCACGATCTCCCCGAGCGTCGCCCGATGCGTCGTGGGCACATAACAATACTTGCCGTCCTTGATCGGGAAGACGCCAAGCCCGTCGAAGTCGCAGCGGTGCTCCTCCCCACGGAGGCAGCCGATCATCTCATCGACAAGATCGTCGATATACAGCAATTCAAGCTCGACCGAAGGGTCATTGACCTTGTACTCCAGGTCGTTGGCGATGGCGTTGCAGAAGGTGGCGACGGCGGAATTGTAGTTCGACCGGCACCATTTTCCGAACAGGTTCGGGAAGCGGTACACCAGCACCTTCACGCCGTATTTTTCCCCGTATTCCAGGAACAGGTCCTCCCCCGCCTTCTTGCTGCGGCCGTACTCGGAATCCCCGAACCGGCCCGTCAGCGACGCCTGCTGGCTCGAGCTCAGCATCACCGGGCAGTTGTTATCATGCTTCCGGAGGGTATTCAGCAGTGTCGATGCAAACCCGAAATTCCCGCTCATGAACTCCTTCACATCCTTCGGCCGGTTCACCCCCGCAAGGTTGAACACAAAGTCCGCCTCCGCGCACCACTGATCCAGCTGTGCCGGGGTGGAGTCGAGGTCGTATTCGAAGATTTCGTCAATGGACAGATCCGTCGGTCCCTGAGCCTGTCGAAGGGCCGACTGTCGCGCCGGCAGAATCCCGTAATTCTTCGCCTTCCCGTCCCTAATGTTCTTAAGCTGCGCGCAAAGGTTCTTTCCGACAAAACCCTTTGCGCCGGTAACAAGTATCTTCATAGTGCTCTTAAAGATAGCAATTCTACTTTATAAACGGCCACACCACCGCCCCAGCCACGGCGTAGCCGATCCGGAAAAGCCAGTTTTGCGGCCAGTCCAGGTCTACGTCCGCCGTCTTCGATTTAAAGACGCCCAGCGCGTGGAACGCATTGTGCGCGGCCCATTCCCGCTTGAGCGACTTGATGGAGCGGTTCCACACCAGGCTCTCCGGATGCGCCTCGCGCATGGCCAGGAGTTCGCGCTCGAAATCCTCCTTCTTGACCTCGAAGGACGACTTCAGCTGGATGTTGGTGGGTGTGATGTTATACTGCATTATGCCAATATGTCCTCGTCCCCCAGCGGCTCATACGCCCCGTCCTTGCACTCCAGCAGCACCGTCCCGCTTTCCAGCGACTTCAGGGAATGCCACTGGCCGATGGGCACATTCAGCACCACTCCCCCTGGGACCATATCGACGACATCGACCAAAGCGCCGGACTCGTCGTAGAAATATTCCTCGAAATGCCCCCGGATGCAGACCACCGTCTCGGAAGAGGATTTATGTCGATGGATGGGCATCACCGTCCCCGGCTCGATGGCGTTCAGCATCCGCTGGGAGCCATCGGCAGGTGAATTCCGCAGATCCAAATTCATCCTTAGCCGCGGCGAGGCCTTCGCCTTGGCGGTGAGGTTGTCCAAGAGGCTCCGGTCGATTACCATACCTACAGACTCATCTTATACACATTCGTATCCCGCAACTCAAAGCCGAGCTCCCGGTAGAGCGCGTTGGCCTCCACGCGAGAGGGGTTCGAGGTGAGGCGAAGGTCGATGGGAGAGAGTTTGCTTCCGGCAAAGTCAATGATCCGCTGCATGAGGGTACGGCCGATCCCCTGGCCCCGATAGGCCGACAAGACCACGACATCCTCGACACTTGCCTTCCGCCCCGTAGGCGACTCATAAACACACAGGGTGGCGCATCCGACAATCCGCTTGGCATCGTCCTCCGCGACGAAAATCCGCGTTCCCGGTGCCCCCACCGCACGCCGCTGCATCTCCGGAGTGACCGTCAACTCGGCATTCAACTCCTTCATAAGTCCCAACAGATCAGCGATCTGCGACTCGGTCAAAGTACAAAGCTCAAGGTATCTCATAGTATTTGGAAAAATGGGTTTATGTGCACTGTCGGGCGGTCAAATCGTCAGGGATTTGTCTTCGGGAAAATTCACTTCAGCAGAAGCCGTTTTCTCATGTCCGAGAACTCCTTTCGGATTCCCTTGCCGGTTGCAATTTGATAAATGAGTAAAGGTCGATGATTACCTTCAACCATCACCCAACCCTTGTCGGTGAGAGCCAAATCCCATCCGACGAAATGGCAGTAAGGGAACAAGCGGGCAAGACTTTTTGCCATTTCACACGCTTCCTGCCATCTAGGGACCTGAAAACCTATCAAAGGGATCTTTGTATCAGGGTGTTCCGTAAACGTGTGATGGAACTCATCGCTGACATTTGTGATAACACCTGTTGCAACATCAATAGCCCCAAAGATACCTCCTGCACCGGCGTTATCCACAATACTATCTCCGCATCCTATCCTCAAGCAGGGCCATTTGACCTCCACGGAGTCCCCATAGTTTACCGTATTGATACGTAACGTATTAACACTTTCCGGATGAAGGCTGGACAACACGGCATTCTGTTGAATCAGTTCCTCGACGACGAATCCATCAGGATTGGATTCTATAAAATCTTCAATACAGAATGTACCATCACTAGTATCAACCAGCTGAATCCCTCTTCCGCAACACCTGGATAATGGTTTTACTATAAACCGAGGATGAGATTGGCAAAACGTTTTAAACTCATTCTCTGACTCCCTGCCACTAACCAAAATGACATCTCTTTGGTAATAGTCCTTAAAGTGTAAATACGCCTTATACTTGTCAGTAAGGATATGTCTTAAATCCGAATTGTTTACTTGTTTCCATAGCTTCTTTTGCTCGCTAAATGGGACGAAATCAGATACTTGACAAAGAGATAATTGATCACATCGACATTGGAAATAATCCTTAAAACCTATTCCATAAATCATTCGAGCGAGTATCACTTTTCCACGGTGCATCCATAACGATGCCTTAGAACTCGGGGTCAAATAAGTAAAGATGCATTTGTCGAGGTCCTTCTTGAATTGGCCCAATTTTCCAATGAAACGATCGATTCTCATATCTTGTCAAATTTAAGAAACCTATTTCATCTGATGCCCTCCTTCATTTATTTGCAAATTACACTACTCAACCTAATACTATAATTCCGGTCTCCTATAGAAAAGAAAACCTTTTACTTGAATCCACAATCCCTTCACCATTGAAATATTCGAGACAGCCCGATACTTCCAACCTGCCCTCAATGTATTTCCCACCAGCCGCAGTTTCCCCACAAAACCCTTCACACTCTCATGCAAATCCAGACCCGCCCATACGGAATCCATCATCCGACGTTCCAGATCTGTCAATGAGGCCTCTCCGCGCTCGCCCAGGACAAACTCGCCAAGATGCTCGTACGCAACATAGAAACGACGGAAGCCGAACTCGTCGACATACTTGTCAAATGCTGTCCAATCCACTTCGGTGGAATGCCGGCGCCGGAAGAGGGCCCAGTCCAGAATGTGCCGAAGATTCAAGCCCTCGTGCAGGAAATGGGAGTATGCATGCTCGGTCAGGAATAAGGCCGATGCCAACAGCGGCGGCTCAAACAAGCCGGTATCCCCGAATACTGTCAATGGACCCTCCAGAATCATCTGCTGCAGCAACCGCTCGAAGCATCGAAGCAGTTCATTCCCCCGAAAGGGTACGCAAAACTTATGGTTCTCGACCATCAGCCCACCCACTTTAAACGTGCTGTTCTTATAGAACTCACGATCCACGGCGATCTCGTGTTTCTCCATCACCTGGTTGCCTAACTCGTAAGCCTCTAGATGCTCGCCGTCCTTGACCAAGAAACAGTCAAAGTCGGCGCTATACCGATGAGACGGAATGGGATAGCACTCCGACACCGTGACTCCCTTCAAAATGACCGTCTGTATTCCTGCCGATGCCAACCACTTCCCCATCTTCGTCGCCGCCGCCAACTGACCGGCATATCGATGCTCATATTCCATAGTCTTCCCGAACCAACGCGCCTTCTTCCGACGGAGCTCCTTATCGCCCAGGTCTGAATAAGCCCCGCCATCGTAAAGCTTCTGAAGTCCATCGCTTGCGACGACGGAGACCCCCTGTCGATTGGCTTCCTCTATTAAGGCATCCCAATCCAGCGTCTCGGGAACGGCAAAGTCCGTATCCCCGAGAAGACTGGCTCGGAGAAGATTTAGGAGGAATTCTCGTTCATTCATCTGCATTCTCGATGAAGATTGGGTTGGTAAAAAGATAATCTTTCAGAGTACCTTCTTCGTCCCGGTACCAAACTTCGAAACGGACATAAATATCCTTCCTGCCGTAGGCGTATTCAACCTCATTTGTTCCGGAGTACTCAGTCTTTCCACGGTTTGTCACAACAATCATCTGCGAGGGGTGCCCCGTTACCTGGAGTTTGACCGATGTGGACGTTACAACAAAGTCGACAACTTCGTTGTCAGCAAGGCCGGCAGGGATAAAACAACCGGAAATGTAGGCATCCAAACCGAGTTCGGATTTCTCCAGTAGCGTATGACTATCGTAATCATTAATCAAAAGGACATTACAAGCACCAAGCCGCGGATTTCCATCGGGGCCGAGTGACTGCCAATCTATCGCAGACGTCCCCCAAATCCTCTTCCCTTCACTTAATAGCTTGTCCCACAATTTGCGGAACTTTTTACAATCGGATTCTGTACTTCCCTGATTAACAATTTCAATCGCTTTAAAAACATCCGGGCATTCATTCAAAAGACTCCGGACCGCTTTTTCATTAGATGTATGGTTGATCGTACCAAACACTTTACCCGGGAAGAGCTGGTTCGAGGGGTTCAAATACTGTGGATTAATGTCTTTTATATCCCATTTGGGATGATGACTATACCAGTCCTTTTTCTTCATCCCCAAAGCTTCATCCGACCATTCCCCTTTATTCCTTCCTCCATGAGCGCTTTCACAAAACAAGCTTCCTAAAACATTGAAGTGAGAGCCGGAAGTATTCGAATAAAAAAGATGCTCCGCATTGGGAAGCTGTACAAGATCGTCCGTATTTACTTCAACCCCGTTTTTATCCACAAATGAAGGGATGCTTCCACTGTAGGTTAAAGAAGTGAGAGTCAGATCCGAAGGAGAGACATAATCCTCGTATTCATAGCTCCAATTACTCAAAGGATATGAAGGACAGGCCGGGAGATAATTTACACACGCAAAGTACCGAATCCCCCTGTCATATGCAATCTTTAACTGGCTCTTTCTGGATATATGCTCATGAGATATTGCCTTTACCCTGCTGGCCGATTGAAAATCAATTCCGTCATATGGATTATACACCACCTGTTTATTCGTTACCGTGTCCCAACCTGCCGACCCCTTGGTGCAGGAAAGAGGGATAAGAGTTCCAAGAACAACAAGAAAGAGTAAACACCTCATAACGAGCTACAGGCTAAATCCCGTATCCCCTATTTAGTCAATGATAACTGCGTCTTTAATGGTTTCAACGATAAACGCCACATCCTCATCCGTCACGTAAGGTCCTGCAGGCAAGCACATGCCCACCTTGAAGATGGCCTCCGATACTCCGTTCGTATACGCCGGCGCATTCTTATAAACCGGCTGCTTATGCATCGGTTTCCAGACAGGACGGGCTTCGATTCCAGCGGCATCCATAAAGACACGAAGAGCCTCGACATTATCGTTCGGCTGGCAATCCGTTGTCGCGGAATCAGCAACATGAATTACGCCTGCTGCGCCTCCCACGGCTCCCTTCACGATGGTCTTATACGCATTCTCCTGTCCCTTCACCTTCACGTTTTCATCAATTGTAATCGTACAAAGCCAATAGTTGGATTCATATTCGCCAGTTTTGGGCTGTGCATGAACCGTGATCCCCGGAACGTCTTTCAAAAGCGTTTCATAGAGCTCCTGAACATGCTTATGATGAGCGATATGATCATTTGCCACCGTCATCTGTCCGCGCCCGATACCAGCGCAAATGTTGCTTAGCCGATAATTGAATCCAATCTTCTCATGCTGATAGTACGGATAGCTTTCACGATACTGAGTAGCATACATCATTATCTCACGCCAAGAATCCTCGTCCGGCGTAATCAGAGCACCTCCGCCGGAAGTCGTGATCATCTTATTGCCGTTAAAAGAGAGCACCCCGTACTTGCCAAAAGTACCCAACACCTGACCATTATAGCGAGACCCAAATCCCTCGGCCGCATCCTCGATCACAGGGATATCGTACTTGTTGGCAATAGCCATGATCTTATCAATCTTATACGGCATACCATACAAAGCCACAGGAACTATTGCCTTCGGTTTCTTTCCGGTTTTAGCAATGCGATCCTTGATGGCTTCTTCCAAGAGCTCCGGATCCATGTTCCAGGTATCTTTCTCAGAGTCGATGAATACAGGAGTGGCTCCCAAGTACGTGATTGGATGGGAAGATGCGCAGAAAGTAAATGATTGCACACAAACCTCATCCCCAGGACCTACGCCACATGCGATTAACGCCAGATGTACCGCAGCCGTTCCGGACGACAAGGCGACAACTCGTTTATCCTGACCCACAAATTCCTCCAAGTCTTTTTCGAATCCATTCACATTCGGGCCGAGCGGAACGACCCAGTTCGTATCAAAAGCTTCCTGAATGAAAGCCTGTTCTTTGCCGCTCATGTGAGCGAGGCAGAGGTATATGCGTTTCCTTTCCATTTTCTAAGTTAAACTAAATAATCTCCCCGGCGTATTCAATCTTCTTTCCTAATACCGTCGCAAAAATCATCTTGATATCCGTCCAGAACGAATAATGATGAAGGTAGTAACGGTTAAGGCGGACTTTATCGGGGTAAATGATTTCGTCATTGTATTTCTGAGGATCCTCAACGTTCGCGAGAATCTCTTCCTCGTTGCGATATTTCAGGGATGCCGGGCCGGTGATACCAGGACGGAGTTCCAAGATTTCACGGTCCTCCCCTTCTAACTTATCCGCGTATCCAGGGACATCAGGACGCGGCCCGACAAAACTCATATTGCCGATGAAAACATCCCATAGTTCAGGCAATTCATCCAGCTTATACTTACGGAGTTTCTCCCCCAGTGGCGTAATTCTGCTTACTTCGGCAGCCGCAACACCGGTATCGATATCTCCGGCTTCCTTAACCCTCATAGAACGGAACTTATGGACTTTTATCAACCGTCCATACCGGCCGACTCTCTTTTGAACGAAGAGTACGGGGCCGGGCATTTTGATCTTAATAAGGATGGCTACTATGATATATAGCCAAAACAGCAGAATCATTCCAACGAACGATACCACCCTATCAAACAACCATTTAAGAAGCATCATTCTGTTTAGGCAAGTATTCTATATACACGTAATCGTTGGGGAGTTCCTTAATGATCCGGATCTCATTAACGGCAGCCGCAGATGCCATGGAAGTCACATTCTCCTTGGAGATGGTTCCGAAGATCCTTAATCCCAACTTCATAGCGACGGCCGTAGAAGCCTTCCCCATCAGCTTTGCGATTCCTTTGTTCCTCCAGCGGTAATCCACAATCTTGCCCCTGAAGCACTTTCCTTGAGCAAAGCAGCGCAGGAAGAAATACCCGACCATTGTATCGTCTTTCATGACAAGAAAGAACAGGTAGGACTTTCTTTTTATCAACTTCAGAATCGTCTTTGCATCAAAGGCGTGAGGCTTAAAAAACGTAAAGGCTTCTTCGGGCTGTTCTTTGAAGAAGCGCACAATCGTGTCGGTATCGCTCGGGTTTGCCTCCCTTAACTGATAATCCCCGTTAAAGGTCGACAAATAATCACTGCCGACCTTCAACTTACTGCCATACCTGATTCCGAAAAACCAGGAATTCAATCCCTCGATTATCTCCCACAAAAACGGGAATGTATCTTTAAGCCAATGAACTAAACGGTACATTATTCTATGAAAGATGACTCATTATAGCGTTGTACGTATTATCCACCAAATAGTGCTTTTTCAGGAATTCATAGCCTTTCGCGCCCATTTCCTGGAGGTCGGAGTGAACCATCTTATCCAGAATTGTCGCAAAGGCCCCAACAGAATTACTTTCGCACCAATAACCATAGCCGTTCTTTTCGGCAATGGGCCCGATATCCGAGTTGAGATCGGTTGCGCAAAGCACCGGCATCTTATTCTCCAGATAACTCAGCAGACGAGACGGATAATTGGGGATAGTGAATCTGTGGTCAAGAAAAATGAGGCCGACATCGCAAGAGGCCACCAGTTTGTCGTATTCTTCTTTAGGAAGGCCCTCCATAACAGTTATCGATTGTGGCCTAGCCTTCTGATACCACTCTTTCAACTTAGGTAATTCCGTCCCTGTCCCGATAATAACAATGTGGCTGTCGGTACGATTCAAATTAACATCCATGCATTGAATCAAGAAAGGGATACCCTGAGGCTTTCCCAAATTGCCGCCATATATAAAGATCGGACGATCTGTCGGGAGATGGTACTTCTCCCGAATAGTCTTCCTGTCGATATGTAATCCCTTAACTAATTCGATGCTATTGGGCGCGACCTCCACTCTCTTCCGTGCGATTTCCGGGTTATTAAGTAAGACATACTCGACATTCGCCGGCGACATACATCCGATAAAATCAGAAAGAGCATACAGTTTCTTTTCTTTGTTCCGGAAGAAACGATACAGAATGCCTTTCACCCCACTCTTGCTCATCATCCCCAGATCCACGGCATTCTGAGGGAAGATGTCCTTCAGAAGGAGATAGGTAATAGCCTTTGGATTCTTTTTCTTCAGATACTGAATGACTTTCGGGAAGGTGATCGGAGGCGTGGAATAAAGGATCAAATCGAACGAAATATCACCAAGATACTTCCGGATTGCAGACTTAAACTGATATTCCAGCGTCACCGTTCCGATACCCTTCTCAATAACATTCGTCTTCTGTATGTTCAATGTTTTCACACCCAGAAGAGTGGCATCTCCCTGGGAAACAACTCCCGTTTTAATTCCCAATCGGCGCTCCCGCGGAGATACTACATAAACCTTATGACCTTCCTCGATAAACTTCCGGAGAAGATCAGGGTAAATGCCACGGACCGAAAGGTCGGTGAAACGGGAAATCGTTAAGAAAAGGATATTCATTACTAATTAATTGCAGTTTTCCAGATACCCACCATTTGTGACCACACATTAGGCATAGAATACTGTTCTGTCACCCTAGTTCTGGCATTCGCCCCAAATTCCAACGCTTGCTCAGTATCATCCAGAATTTTAACAATAGCACTTCGTAAACTGGTCACATCATTAACCGGGACACAAATGCCACAAGGTTTTTCACTGTCAATGGCAAGCATTTCGGGGATGGCCCCAACATAAGTGGCGACAATCGGGCATCCACATGCCATACTCTCTAATATCACATTCGGGAAACCTTCCGAATGGGAAGGCAGAACAAAAACCGAGCATGTCATCATGGCCCGAATCACTTCCTCTTGTGTTTTGTTCCCCGGTATGCTCAACCACCCGTCATTGTCTTTTCCAGCCAAATCTCTCAGTCTCTCCTGAACGTCTTTCTCCACGATCTTCCCCAGTAATTCGAGTTTGACGTCTGATATCTCTCGGCATGCCTTTACCAATTCAAACACACCTTTCTCCACTCCTACGTGACCCGCAAAAACTATTTTTCGAGGTTCTCTTTGAGCATTCCTATTATTGTCCACCAGTTGTTGGACTTTCGACGAAAGCGGGTTGGGCAAAAAACGGACATTGTTAAACCCCGCCTCTTTTAATGATAAAAAGGACGCTCTGTCCATCACAACAATGCAGTCCACCCGCCTGAACAATCGCAAAAGCACAAACCGTTCCCATCCTCCGGATTTAAGTATAGACGGGATTCGCCCGAAATGCATGTGAAGACAAGTTCTGATTCCCTTTTTTCGGGCATCTCGAACTAAACACCAATCACGAAACAATCCGAACGATGCACTGCTACAAATATGGGCGACATCAAATTGTTCTCGAGTAATCAGCTTCTTGAATTCACGACATATGGGAAGATAATTCTTAATCCCTACCTGAACCCGTTTGAATAGATTCGTCCCTGATAATACCTGCTCTGGATTCGCATTATTCAGCAACCTCAAGTCGATATCACCACCATGCTCCCGATGATAATCGACAACATACTTTGTCCAGGTGGCGATTCCCCCAATTAGTTTTTCACCGTACGGAGAGACTAATAATACCCTCATTTCGTAGACTTCTACTTATAATCTTCTTTCCACACTTTTAAGTGTTTTTCTCCTGTCTACTACAATAATTATGATTCAATCAGGTCAATGTAAGACTGAATAAAAACATCTTTCGCCAACAACTTTTCAGCGCGAACACGACTCTCTAGGCAGAAACGGTCATATTCATCCCTACTAAGAGATAGCATTCTTTCTATCGTATTCGTAATTGATTGCGTATCGTTAGGATCAAATAAAAAGCCATTCATCCCTTCAATTACGAAACGGCCATTGTCACATACATTACTACATGCCACAGGTAAACCACAAGCCATTGCTTCACAAATCACATTAGGCGTTCCTTCATAAAAAGAGGGGAGACAGAAATAATCGGCTTCTTGGTATTTCTCCAAGATATCAATTGTTTTCTCTTTCAAACTAATGTAATCTCCGACACCAACCTCATCGATTCTATTCGAACACTGTTCACAGTATTCAATTTTGGACGCTTCAATTCCATACCAACTAACATGGAATCTAATCCCGTTTTTTTTCAACTGTGACACTGCATCGATGAATCCAAGTGTGTTTTTCGAAGGTCTGATAGTCGCGACAATTAGTATTTCCGGGACCATTCGCCTCTCACGATGCGTGCCGGGGACAAAGTGCTGTAAATCAACAAAATTAGGGATAGCTATGACCTTGTTACTCAACCAAGGGAAAGATTGTTTTATGAATGTTTCCTGAGAGAAAGAGTTGGGGACGATATAATCTGCTATACGGAATAAAGAGAAGCGTAATCTCTCTTGTAGACCAATACTTTGTGTAGTATTACGCTCTGATACAATCAACTTATACCTTCGATTGAATAGATGTGAAACACATGCTCGCATTGAAGGTGATTCTAAATATGCAATAACCACATCAGGGTTAACAGAATTGATATACTTCATCAAACACCACTGGCGAAGAAGCCCTTTATTCGCTCGCTGAATATAGTTGAATGATACACCACCCGATGATAATTGGTCGACATAAAACTGGTTATCGTAGTATGCCGCCACAACCACTTCATATCCTCTCTCTTTTAAGAATAGGGCCAACCCCACTATCTGACGCTGTGCCCCACCAGGGCCTAAAGAATCTATAAGACACAAAACTCGCTTCATACTTTGTCTCTCTCTATTTTGCATCAGGCAACACAATCATTTCACCAAGAATCTCATTGTATTGACTCGGAGAAAACGCCCCCATCCCACTAAACGGATAAAAGGTAATCTCCCCGAAATAAACCCTTTCGCCCACACAATAAAGGTCTACTCGGGCAAAAGGGATGCTTTTCGACAATTCACGGGCAATTCGTAACTGAACATCAATGCTACTTGGCCTTTCAGCAAGTGTCGCTGCATGACTTGCGGCTGGATTCAGTCCGATAAAATCTTGATGCCGCCATTCCGTATCATAAAAATCTATTGTCTCACGGGTAGTCCGATTCTGGATTAACTGACAGTACTTCGGCTCACCGTTAAAACAGTACCATTTATAATCCGGCAATTCCTTTTCTTCTGATGGCGATACTAATAACTCTTCTGCGAAAACTTTTTTATTGATTCCTTTATATGGCCATTCTCGAAGATCCCGATAAACGTCGTTTTTCAGAGAAACATTTAAGCGAGATATCGCTTTCTCTCGGTCAAAAGAACTCTTGTCACGACAAATAACCACCCCAGTATTACCTCCGCTATGATTCGTCTTCAAGACAAATTGATTCGGCAGAGCGGCCCAATCGATATCTTCGGGAGTGTCCCATACACCAAGAAGAGGAACCACATAGTCTTTTCCTATGAGAGAGGCTACATAATCTTTTACTAAGATCTTATCCACTAAACGAGTATACTCCGGATTGTGATCATACAGTTTCAGCCATTGAAGCTTCTCTTGAAAAGAATGGGGATGCTGTAATTCCAAGCGTTTCCCGACCTGAAATCTATATCGAAGTTTAATATATGGAGCGTCTGGTAACCAGCCTCCATAATGGCGCAATAACGAATCGAATAAAAGATTTGGATTCTTTAAGTAGTTGAATAATGGCAGCATTCCGGTCTCACATTAATCCCAACGAAAACTCACTTGGAAGAATCTAGCGCAAAAAATGATTTCTTTGAATGGCCTAGCATTATGCCCAGCGATATCATCAGCAAAATCATCCATGGCTCAAAATATGCCATAGACACTACGGATTTCACAAACCATATATATAAAACACCCAGAAGGACACACTTATCCTCAAATGTTCTACAATGCTTGAGTTGGAGAGCAAGAGATACGAATAGGGCAAGATAGATAGATGCTCCAAGGACTCCGTAGTCAACAAGAAGTTCCAACCAATCCGAATGAGCGTGCTTTCCTATCAGTTTTATCGTGGCATCAAAACCATGCCCAAATAGAAACTGGAAGAAAGAAGAATTAACCCAGATTTGATATGCATTTCCATATATGACATCCCGTCCGCTTGAGTCTCCTTCCAAAGTGTCCTCAAAACGGTTCATAAAATATGCGCTACTGATAGCGAAACGATACAGCAGATAAAGACCGGCGAGAACAGCTAAAACAATAAATAATCGGCTGCCGACTCTTTTTTTCCTTTTTATCTGCGCATAGCAGAACAACAATAGCGGACCGACAGAAGCCACGATATTTCCTCTTTTCACCGCGGAAAAGATGAAAAACATACAAATGACTATGCCTATCCATGAAATGTATCTTTTCTTCACATAGAACAAAAGAGGCATCAGAAAAAGGAAAACAGACGACGCATTGATTGTCAGGTTCTCTTCACGGGAAACTCTCGCCATAAAATGGACTTGATAATCCAAATAATAGACGATCGAGCCCACAAGCAGACCGACAAAGAGGATATTGATGAATTTGTCTGTAAAGCAGCCCTTCCCCGTCAGATACGAGAACACAAGGAGCGGGAATAGCGCTACCAGCGCATTTCCGATCGTTGTTGTTCCTAAACGGTGGCTAACTCCTGCAATCAGGAAATAGATAAAATTAACTATTAGAAAGACAATTACTATTTTTTCCGGAAGGAAGAAGTTTCTTTTTCGGATCAATACTAAATACCCGCAAATCGCCAGAATCAACAATCGGTAAATAATCGGCCTGAACGGGAGCACAGAATAAATCAGGTTGAGGAAGATAAGAATAGAAAGAATCCCAACCAAAAACTTATCCTCGCCAGACGGTTTTAAAAGTGGTTTTAGAGTCAAATTAGCCATTGAGATAGATAATAATGGAAAACTCTTATTCTGCCAACATATGATTAAGATGATACAAAATTCGATCACGATGTGACTCGCATTCCAGCGAATTCTGTAAGGCAATCAGTTTCTTTTTAGTCATAAAGCCAGGCAATAAGCCCGATAAAAACAGCTTACTACAAACACGGCCATGATAAGGCTCGAAGGCGAGACGAACGGAACGCGGGTTTTTGCTATAATACCGTGCAGTTTCCGCGGACAGTTTATTATCATCCGCTATTATTTCATTAATCTCTGCCAACCTGCGATCAATCCCCTCATGAGCATCCAGTTTACGTACAACCGGATCCTCCTTACATTGTTCATATGGGAGAATATCAAAAGAGATCGTTTCCGACAGATGTATTCTAACCATATAACCCAACTCCCACAATCCCTTGTAATAGTCAGGTTTATCAAAACAGAAATTGCCGAGGCCATAGAAAATAGGTTTCCCATTATAAACCTCGTAGCCACTGAAACAATGCTGATGATGGTTCACCACGACATCGGCTCCCGCATCAATAAAGAAACGGTAGGTCTGAACCATTCGGGGACTCGGTAACTGCCACATTTCATGGCCGCCGTGTACGATAACCAACACATAGTCGGCCAATTCTTTAGCTTCGATTATCGAATAATATTGATCGATAGGATTCAAAGGATTTGACCCCGCAGACTTATTGGTGGCGATAGAGGACTCATGCTCACAACAATTCACAATAGCCAGTGTTTTACCACC
>JAEEGF011104060.1_pt1 | contig 14192 bp, 19 predicted proteins | sample 9134171 | NCBI WGS metagenome assembly JAEEGF01 (sample SAMN16246542, study PRJNA631951) | gut metagenome | biome: gut microbiome; feature: rumen; material: AP-attached | host: Bos | place: Iran: Karaj | collected 2018-10
GTGCAAAAAGTTCGTGGTATGGATATCGTTATCGTTACCACCGCAAAAACAGATGAAGAAGCATATACCTTATTAGATTTATTAGGTATGCCATTCAATAGATAGGAAAGGAGTACACAATGGCTAAAACTAGTTTAAAGGTCCGTCAATCTAGACCTCAAAAATACAAAGTTAGAGAATACACAAGATGTGAACGTTGTGGACGTCCTCACTCTGTCTATTCTAAATTCCATTTATGCCGTATCTGCATTAGAGAATTAGCCTATAAAGGTGAAATTCCAGGCATGAAGAAATCATCTTGGTAATAGGAGGAAATAGTAATTATGATGTCAGATCCAATTGCGGATATGCTTACCAGAATTCGTAACGCAAACGCATTAAAACATGAATCAGTCAAAGTCCCCGCTAGCAAGATGAAAATCGAAATCGCGAAGATTTTGAAAGAAGAAGGCTTCATCGTTGACTACAAAGTTAAAGGCGAAGTCAAAAAAGAAATGACCATTACCTTAAAATACGCAGCTGATGGTACAAGAGTTATCTCCGGTTTAAAGAAGATCTCTAAACCAGGCTTACGTGTTAACGTTGGTTGTGAAAAACTTCCAAAGGTCTTAAAAGGCTTAGGTATCGCAGTCATCTCTACAAGTCAAGGTGTTATGACTGATGCAAAAGCTAGAACCTTAGGTATCGGCGGCGAAGTCATCGCCTACATCTGGTAATAGGAGGAACGTTTATGTCAAGAATTGGTAATAAACACATTGAACTCCCAGCCGGTGTTACAGTCGTTGAAGAAAACGGTTACGCCAAAGTCACAGGTCCTAAAGGAACATTACTTGTTTCCTTAAATACCGGTATCGACATGAAAGTCGAAGGCAACATCGTCTCCTTCACCAGACACAATGAACAAAAACAAACCAAACAAAACCATGGTACAGTCCGCGCTAACGTTCATAACGCAGTCGTCGGTGTCTCCCAAGGTTATAAGAAATCCCTAGAAATGCGTGGTATTGGTTACAAAGCTCAATTACAAGGTAATAACTTAGTCTTATGGGCCGGATACAGCCATACCATCACCATCGTTCCAAACGAAGGTGTTAAAGTCACAGTCACAGATGCCGTTAACATTGATGTTGAAGGTATCGACAAACAAGCTGTTGGTCAAACCGCTGCTCGTATTAGAGAAGTCCGTTCACCAGAGCCATATCTAGGTAAAGGTATCCGTTACAAAGGCGAGTACGTTGCTACAAAAGAAGGCAAACGTGCTGCTGGTAAATAATTAGAAAGGTAGGAATAGTTGTTTATGGTTACAAAGAAAGATAAAAATGTTTCCCGTGTTCGTAGACATGCTCGTGTGAGAGCCAAATTATCTGGTTCCGCAGAAGCACCAAGACTTTGCGTCTACCGTTCTAATAAGAATATCGAAGCTCAATTAATCGACGATGTTAAAGGTGTTACATTAGTTTCTAGCTCCTCTATGGCGTTAAAACTTGAAAATGGTAGCAACATTGAAGCCGCCGCTAAAGTGGGCAAAGATATCGCGGAAAAAGCATTAGCTAAAAAGATTAAGAAAGTCGTCTTCGACCGTAGTGGTTATATCTACCACGGCCGTGTGAAGGCTTTAGCAGAAGCCGCTCGTGAAGCTGGCTTAGACTTCTAAGGAGGAACAATCAATGGAAGAAGAAAAGAAAGTTGCTGAACAAGCAGCAGTTGAAGCTGCTCCTGTTGAAGAAGCTCCAAAAGAAGGTAGAGAAAATCGTCGTCCAAGAGGTGATCGTAACGACAGACGTCCAAGAGATGGAAAACGTGGCGATCGTCGCGAAAGAAGAGACGAACCAAAAGAATTTGAAGAACGTGTTGTCTTCATTAACCGTGTTAGCAAAACCGTTAAAGGTGGCCGTAGAATGAAATTCTCCGCCCTCGTCGTTGTCGGCGATGGCAAAGGCCGTTATGGCTTCGGTGTCGGTAAAGCCGCTGAAGTCCCAGATGCCATCAAAAAAGCATCCGAATCTGCGAAAAAGAACTTATTTAACATCCACTTAGTGAAAGGTGGAACCATCTCTCACGAAGTCGTTGGTAAATACGGTGCTTGTAATGTTTATCTAAAACCTGCCCCAGAAGGTACTGGTATTATTGCCGGTGGCCCAGTTCGTGCGGTCTTAGAATTAGCAGGTGTTCGTAACGTTTGCTCTAAAGTCTATGGTTCCAGAGCTCCAATTAACATCATTAGAGCCACAAACCAAGGCTTGAACAACCTCAAGAGCTACAAAGAGACAAGATCTCTTCGTGGCAAAGAATAATAAAAATATCTCAATTAGATATAAAATAATTGAATAGGAGGTGCACATATGAAATTACATGAACTTCAAGTAGCCGAAGGCGCTCGTAAGGAACATTACCGTAAAGGTCGTGGTCTTGGTTCCGGTAACGGCAAAACAGCCGGTAAAGGACATAAAGGTCAAAACGCTCGTAGCGGTGGTGGCGTCGCATTAGGTTTCGAAGGTGGTCAATTACCACTCTTTAGAAGATTACCAAAACGTGGCTTCAAAAATGTAAATCATGTCAATTATGCCACCATTAACGTCGGAGAACTCAACAGATTCGAAGACGGTACAGTGGTTTCCTCAGCATTACTAAAAGAAAATGGATTATTATCCAAGGAATATGATGGCTTAAAGGTTTTAGGTGGAGGTAAACTCGAAAAGAAATTAACCGTCCAAGCAAAAGCCTTCAGCAAATCCGCTGAAAAAGCTATTAGTGATGCCGGTGGCAAAATTGAGGTGATCTAATTATGAAGAAGATTGGTTCAATTCTCAAAAACAAAGAAATCATGAATCGTATCATGTTTACGATTCTCATCCTCTTCGTCTTCCGTATTGGTGCGCAGATCACAGTTCCAGGTGTCACATTAGGTAGTGACTTACAGAATTATCTCGATAGTTCTTACGCATTATCCTTAATGAACTTACTTGGTGGTGGAACTTTACAAAGTTTCTCAATCTTCGCATTAGGCGTGAGTCCATACATCACTGCGCAAATTATCGTTGAATTATTATCCACCGATGTCTTGCCAGCGTTAACTGAACTCAAACGTCAAGGCCAAGGCGGTAGAAAGAAGATCGAACTCGCAACTCGTTACTTAACTCTTATGTTAGGTGCGGTGCAAGCATATGGTATTATCCAAACCATGAAATCTAGTGAAGCAATTACATTTGTAACCGCTTCTCAAGAATGGCTCACATACATCTACATCATCGTTGTTATGATGGCAGGTTCTATGATTGTCATGTGGCTTGGTGACCAAATCTCTGTTAAAGGTATCGGTAACGGTATTTCCATGATTATTTTCGCGGGTATCGTTTGCTCCTTACCTTCACAAATCGGCAATGCCTTCTCCTTATGGGTTGGCAATTCCGCATTACAAGGACAAGGCGACTCTGCACGTATCGCAGGTATCTTCAAATTCTTGTTATACATCCTCGCTTATGTCTTAATTATTTCCTTCGTTACATTCATCGAACTTTCCAAGAGAAAGATTCCAGTGCAACATTCAGGAAAAGGCGGTGGACAAACTCAAAGTATGTCCCGCGCCAGCTTCTTACCTATTAAGGTGAACTCCGCAGGTGTCATTCCTGTCATCTTCGCGAGCTCCATCTTAATGGCGCCAAGCGTTATCGTCGCATTCGTCGATGCAGAACATAGTAGTGATGCCTGGTTAGGTATCTTCCAAACCAGTACACTCTTTGAAATGCCAGGTGGATGGAAAATGCCATGGGGCTTAATCATTTATTTGGTTCTCACCATCGCATTCACATTCTTCTACGCGAATGTCCAAATTAATCCTCAACAACTCGCTGAGAACTTCCAAAAGAACGGATCTTACATTCCTGGTATCCATACCGGTAATGAAACAGAACGTTATGTGAGAAAAGTTCTTAATAGAGTTACCTTCATAGGTGCGATGGCCTTAGCCTTAATCGCGGCATTACCTGTCGTGTTAACGCTTACCGTCTTCAAAGACAACCCATCCTTAGCCTTAGGTGGTACCGGATTAATCATCGTTGTCGGTGTCGCATTAGAAGTTAACAATCAAATCGACGGCTTACTCGCAGGTAAATCCTTCGATGAAGTCGTGGCTGGTGGAGGTCGTTAATTATGTTAAAGAATATTATCTTAATGGGCCCTCCAGGTGCGGGCAAAGGCACCTTAGCCAAACAATTAAAAACAGCCTTTAATCTCACACATATCTCCACAGGCGATATGTTCAGAGACAATATTAAAGGTGGAACCGAACTCGGTATCCTCGCAAAGAGCTACATTGATAACGGTCACCTCGTTCCAGACGAAGTCACCATTAAAATGCTCAAATCTCGTTTAGAGGAAAAAGATTGTGAGAACGGTTTCTTACTCGATGGTTTCCCAAGAACACTTCCTCAAGCAGAAGCTTTGGAATTGTTAGCCAAGGAAATCAATCGTCCAATCGATGTCGTGGTCAACCTCGATTGCGATAACCAAGAACTCATTAGACGTATCTCTGGCCGTCGCGTTTGTAAGAATTGTGGTGCCCCATATCACATCCAAACCATGAAACCAAAAGTGGAAGGTGTATGTGACTTATGTGGTGGTCCATTATATCAACGCGCTGACGACAATGAAGAAGCGTTAAAAGTTCGTTTAGACCATTATGTTCATGACACCAAACCTCTCTTGGACTTCTATGCCCAAAGAGGATTACTAAAGAACTTCAATTCTTTAATGGGTAGTCAAGAACTCTTCAATCAAGTTTCAACATTTTTAAACAAATAATATGATTATTACAAAATCTGCGAGAGAAATTAATTTGATGAAAGAGGCCGGTAGAGTGGTGGGCCTAGTCTTCAAAAGATTAGAAGAAGCCATTAAGCCCGGTATGTCGACGTTAGACATTGATGCGATTGTCGAATCAACTATGCTTGAAAACGACTGCATTCCGGCGGAAAAGGGCTATTATGGCTATCCCGCAAGTGCATGCGTCAGTGTAAACGACACACTCATTCATGGAATTCCATCTAATAAGATAATTATTAGAGAAGGTGATATTGTCTCAGTGGATATTGTAGCAACATATAAAGGCTATTCCGCAGATGCGTGCCGTACATATAAAGTCGGCACGCTCACGGAAAGGGCAAATCGCATCGTTGATGTCACTAAACAAGCCTTCTTTGAAGCCTTAAAGGTTGTTAAACCAGGCGCACATATTGGTGATATCTCCGAAACGGTTCAAAAATATGTCGAATCTCATGGTTATAACGTTGTCCGTGAATACACGGGTCATGGTATCGGAGCGCATATGCACGAAGATCCATCTATCCCAAACTATGGTAAAGCGGGCACCGGACCAGTATTAACTCCAGGTATGGCTCTATGTATCGAACCGATGGTCCTAGAAGGTCGTAAAGATGTCAGGGTTCTCGGTGACGGCTGGACCGTCAAGAGCAAAGATGGAAAATTAACCGCTCACTACGAAAACACAGTGATCGTTACTGAAGATGGTTATGAAATTATCACCATGTATGAAGGAGAAGAATAGTAAATGTCAAAACAAGATATGATTGAAGTTCAGGCGGTCGTTAAGGAGTGCCTACCAAACGCAAACTTTAAGGTAGAACTCGAAAACGGCGTCGTAATTCAGGCCACCGTTTCTGGAAAAATCCGTATGAATTACATACGCATTCTCCCAGGTGATAGAGTTACGGTAGAAATCTCGCCTTATGATTTAACACGGGGCCGCATAACATTCAGGTTTAAATAAACCGTAATTTTAGGAGGAAAAAACTTATGAAAGTCAGACCCTCAGTCAAACCAATCTGCCCAAAGTGCAGAGTGATTAAGAGAAATGGCAAAGTTATGGTCATCTGCTCTAATCCAAAGCACAAGCAGAGACAAGGTTAATAGGAGGAAAATGAAATATGGCACGTATTGTTGGTGTTGATATTCCTAATGACAAACCAGTCAAAATCGCCCTTACCTATATCTATGGTATCGGCAGATACACCGCTCAATTAATTTGCGAAGGCGCAAAAGTTGACGGCATGATCAGAGTTAAAGATTTAACAGATGATCAATTCGGCGCAATCAGAAATGAAATCGCCAAATACAAAACAGAAGGTGATCTCCGTAGAGAAGTTGCTTTAAACATCAAACGTTTAACAGAAATTAACTGCTACAGAGGATTACGTCATAGAAGAGGCTTACCAGTTAGAGGTCAAAGAACCAAAACTAACGCTCGTACTCGTAAAGGTCCACGTAAGACAATTGCGAATAAGAAGATGGCCCCACAAGGTTAATGAAAGGAGAATAGAGTTATGGCAAAGAAAACTACAACCCGTAAAAAGAAAGTCAAACGCTCATTTACTAAAGGTGTTGCCCACATTCATTCCACTTTCAATAACACAATCGTTACAATCTGTGATGAACAAGGTAACGCCTTAAGCTGGTCCAGCGCAGGCGCAATGGGCTTCAAAGGTGCGAAAAAAGCCACACCATTTGCTGCTCAACAAGCTGCTGAAGCTGCCGGTAAAGCCGCTTACGAACAAGGCATCAGACAAGTTGATGTCGATGTTAAGGGCCCAGGCCCAGGCCGTGAAGGAGCGATCCGTTCCTTAGCAGTTGTCGGATTACAAGTCTTATCCATCGTTGATAGCACACCAATCCCACACAACGGCTGCCGCCCACCAAAACGCCCAAGAGGCTAATAGGAGGTCTACGATATGAAAATCGCCAATCCATTTGAAAGATTCGGAATTTCCCAAGCCGATTACGACGGTACAGAAAACTACGGTCGTTTCGTCATTGAACCACTCGAAAGAGGTTTTGGTCAAACATTAGGTAACTCATTAAGAAGAGTATTACTCTCCTCATTACCAGGCGCTTCATTATATGCAGTAGAAGTGGAAGGTGCTCGTCATGAATTCACCGCTTTAGAAGGTGTTGAAGAAGACGTCACATCCATCATCCTTAACTTAAAAGGTCTCGTCTTAAGAATTCCTGAAGAAGACGATGGCAATAAAAGATTAGAAATCGATGTCAAAGGACCAGCAGTGGTCACCGCGAAAGACATCGTTCTCCCAGCCGGAGTGGAAGTTGTTAACCCAGATTTAGAAATCGCCCACTTAGTGGAAGGTGGCAGCTTACACATGGTATTACACGCCCGTAATGGTCGTGGCTATATCACTGGTGAACAAAATAAAACTATCCATACTGGTTTAGCCTTAGGCACAATCAGCACAGATAGCAACTACTCCCCAGTTAGAAAAGCCAACTATACCGTTGAAAACACCCGTGTGGGACACGATTCACGCTTCGACAAGTTAACAATCGAAGTTTGGACAGACGGCTCTATTTTGCCTCAAGAAGCATTAGCCAAATCTGCTCAAATCTTAATTGCACACTTAGAAAAATTCTTAGAAGTTGCTAATATCACACGTGATATCAACATCGAAAAAGAAGAAGAACAAGTCGAAGAAAACAAATACGAGAACTTCACAATTGAAGAACTCGATCTCTCAGTTCGTTCTTATAACTGCTTAAAGAGAGCGGGTATCCAAACCATCTTAGAATTAACAGACAGAACTGAAGAAGACATGATGAAAGTTAAGAACTTAGGTAAAAAGTCCCTTAAAGAAATTAAGGAAAAACTCACAGCCTATAACTTATCCTTCAAAGATTTCGAATAAGGAGGTAACAATTTATGCCAGCACAAGGTAGAAAAAATGTCCATGGTAAAACCGGCGTAAGATTTAAAGCCGCGTACACCAAGAGCAAATATGAGAATATGCTTCGTAATGTCGTTACTGACTTAATTCTCAAAGGCTCCGTCAAAGTGACTGAAGCAGTCGCTCGTGATGTTGTTAAAGAAGCAGATCGTTTAGTGACATTAACCAAAAAGGAAGATGTCATGAACGCCAAACGTCAAGCCGCTAGATTCGTTAGAAATATCGAAAACGAAAAAGGCGTTGCTGCGTTAGATGTATTATTCGCTGAAGTCGGTCCAAGATTCGCATCCCGTAACGGCGGCTATACCCGTAGATTAAAACTCGGTAATAGACGTGGTGATGATGCTCCAATCGTGGTCGTCACTTGGGTTGAATAATTAATCCATTATTAAAAAGAACCATCAGTTAATTCTGGTGGTTTTTTATTTAAGTTTTATTTAGATTTGAATCAAATAAAAATGAGTTCATCGGCTAATTAAAATAAATATTTGAGATTTATTTGTATAAATAATTATTTTCAATTATTATATAGTATCTCGCTAGAGATGAAAGTGAGAGAAACATGAAAAAGTTATTCAAATTCGTTCCGTTATTAGTACTTCCACTCATGTTATCATCCTGTATCTTAACTCATCCAGGTACTGAACAAGGTGGAAATGTAACTCCTGGTGGTGGTGACCAACCAGGCGGTGGTGGACAAGTTATTACAGATCAAACAGTTTATCCAACAGAAATTACCATTACTGGTGAATCAAGTATCGCCATTGGTGAAGCAACAATTTTAAAAGCAACATATACGCCTAGTAATGTTACAAATAAAACTGTCACATGGAGTTCCAGTGATACCACAGTGGCCTCTGTTTCTGCTTCAGGTAGAGTTAAAGGCTTAAAAGCTGGTAACACCACAATTACAGCCTCTATGAAAGGTAAGGACAATGTTCCAGTCACAACGACATTTGCTATGTCTGTCGTTGTTCCTTCCGCAACAAGTATTACATTAGATAAAACATCAGTAAATTTAGGATTTGGAAAAACCACTCACTTGAGTGCTTCAGTAAATTCAAAATACGCTAATCAAAAAGTCACATGGAGTTCAAATAATCCATCACTTATTTCTTTTTCCAAAACAACTACCACGAATACGCTTGATAGTAACAATCAATTAATATTAGATCCAGTAACAATTACAGCTGGTTCATCTACTGGTATCGCTGTTATCACTGCAACAAGTGTTGATGGTGGATTTACCGCAAATTGCCAAGTCAAAGTTCAAGAAATCGTTGGTGCAACAGTCATGATTTATATGTGTGGTGCTGATCTTGAAAGTGAATATGGTTTAGCTACTAGTGACTTAAATGAAATCTTATCCGTTAGTGGACAACCAGATGAAGTTAATATCATCGTTGAAACTGGTGGTGCAAATAGTTGGTCCAAATCCCAAATTCCTTCAGATAAGTTAGCAAGATGGGAAATTAGTAATAGGCAATTCATCAAAAAACAAGAACTTACCTATGCAAGTATGGGTTTAACAGATACATTACAAAAGTTCATGGAATGGGGTTTTGAAAACTATTCCTCAGAAAAATATGGTCTCATCTTATGGAACCACGGTGGTGCAATGGATGGCGTTTGTTTCGATGAAATAAAAAATGACTCATTAACCGCTGATGAAGTTTATGATGCTGTTTCTAACGCAAAATCTAAAAAAGGTATTACCGATAAACTTGAATGGGTCGCTTATGATGCTTGCTTAATGGCGGTTCAAGACGTCGCTGAATATAACTCCTATAACTTTAACTACATGCTTGCATCACAAGAATCCGAAGCAGGTGATGGTTATGCTTATGATAAATGGGTACCAACGCTTTATTCTAATCCTGGCATTAGTGGTGCTGATTTGTTACCTGTTATTGGAAAAACATTCCTTCAATCCTTCGGAAATACATACCATGATCAAACACAAGCTGTTTATGATTTAAGCAAAATGAGCGCTTATAAATCAGCATTCGAATCTATTGCTACTGATTTAAATTCCATTATTGGCACAAATACTACAAAGATTAAATCACTCGCTAATTTGATTGCTTCCGCAAGAGAATACGGTTTAGATGAAAATGGTGATTCTAGTGGTTTCGAAGTATTCGATATGAAAGAAGCTTTGAATAAAGTAAAAGCTAATAGCACATTCTCCAGTATTTCTTCTAAAGTAACTACATTCTTCGACAAACTTGATGATTTAGTTATCTATGAAGAACATGGTAAAAAAACAACTGGATGTGGCATTTGTATCTATTCTCCATGGTCAAAAGGAAATCCATATGTCTATGACAGCACTGAATATACAAAGAGCAATTTCACAGAATGGAAGAAAGTTTCAAACAAAATCTTCGATGCTTGCTACGATCCATACGATTATTAATAATTACAAATAAATTGGAGTGGGGTTCCCACTCCTTTTATTTTTCAAATTTATGTGATGTTTACTAATAAAAACAGTTATTTAGTTTTTTGCTATGGTAACATTTTGTCTAAGGAGGAAACTCTTTATGAAGAAATTAAGTATTTTATTAGCGGGCATTTCATCTATTTTTATACTTACTGGTTGTAATAAAACAAAAGCAAATACCAATACCAATACCAATACCATTAGTGAAAACGAATTCGCGGAAAAATTAGTAAATACCGAAGATCCTAATTATTCATCTGCAACTATTCACGCCACAGAGAATATCACTGGTACAGGTGACTTTGAGCAAAATAGAAATGAAGAAAGAACAGAAGTATATACCCATTATCTTGATACAGGCGCATGGATTGTGGAACATGGCGACTCCTTATTAAGAAAATATATTTATGACTTCGACTCATTAGAACGTTTTAAAGAATGGATAGAAAATGAATCATTAACATATTCTTACAAATACTATCCTGATTTAAGCGTGGAAGTTAAAGAAACCGGTACATATACTGATGAAATGATGGGTGTTCATAAAACAGTAACAATCAATTCCGAGATGAAAATCAAAATCAATGAGTATGGGTACCTTACTTCATTAGAATGTACTTATGAACAAGATATCGTTCAAGTTTCTGGAGAAAATACATATCGTGGTACGAAAAGTGGAAAGACCATGGTGGAGATATCTTATAAGTAGATTTACGAATATAAAAAAGACCGTTCGCAAGAATGGTTTTTTATTTGCTATCACAAAAATATTTCTTATATATAAAAAAGCTATGATAAAATAATTACACAAATTTGGGGGAAATTTTTAAATGAAAAACTTAAACAAATTTTTTGTTGGTGCCGCCGCGTTAGTCCTATTGACAGCCTGTGGTCCAGCCAAAGTCAGCTATGACAAATTCCATGAAAAAGCCGCTGCTGCAGCAGAAAAAGATCCTGGCTATACAAAAGCTACTGCCAAAGGAACATTCTATTCGAATACTTTAGGTGTTGAAGTCACAATCAAAATTGATAATACATTTGTTAAGGGTGACGAAGGTTGGGCATTAAAAGAAGGCGAAGAATCCAATGCAGGAACACTTGCCGCAATCGGTCTACTTACAATGAGAGCATCTACAGTTGGCGAAGATGAAAAAACAACCTATTATGCTGGTAATGGTTTCAAAGTAGTTACCAAGAACGATAAAGGTGATACCACAATCGTTTATAACTCTAATGGTTATGTTACATCCTATAAAGGTTTACTAGTTGGTGGGGATGCTAATTTAAAATTTAGCTGGTCCAAATAGTTATTAAATAATCTACTAAAAGAGTCGTTCACTCGAATGACTCTTTTTTGTTATTTATTTTATTGTTAAAATATATACAAGATTTATTCTTAATACTTTTTGTGGAGGAAAACATAATGTCCGAGAAGTACCAAGAAGAATATGAAGTCGGCTTTTCGCCACGTTTAGTCATGGAAGAAGCAAGCAGATGTTTGCTATGTCTAGACGCTCCATGTTCATCAAGTTGTCCAGCGGGAACTGATCCTGCTAAATTTATTCGTTCCTTACGTTTTAAGAACGTCAAAGGAGCGGCAGAAACCGTCCGTATCAATAATATTTTAGGTGCGATATGCGCAAGAGTGTGTCCAACTGAAAGATATTGTCAGGAAGGTTGTTCTAGAAGTGGTATTGATAAACCAATTGATATTGGTCGTATTCAACGCTACATCACAGATTTCGAAGATGCCTTAAAGATGGATATCTTAGAAGTCAAAGAATCTAATGGAAAGAAAGTTGCTGTTGTTGGTAGTGGTCCTGCTGGTTTAACTGTCGCCGCTGAACTTGCTAAAGATGGTTATCAAGTAACTATTTATGAAAAAGAAGCTAAGGCTGGTGGCTATTTAAGATATGGCATTCCAGAATACCGTTTACCAAACGCTGTTGTTGATAAGGAAATCAAACGTATCGTCGAATTAGGTGTTGATATTGTTCTCAATACTAAAGTCGGTGAAGACGTGAAGATTGAAGAACTTAGAAAACAATACGACGCAGTGGTCCTTTCTGTTGGTTATAGCGAAGGCAAGATGTTACCAATGTTTGAAAACAATAGAAAAGTCATTAAAGCCGTCGATTGGTTAAAGAAATGCAAAGACAAGAAAGGAAATATCAAAGTTCCGGAAAATGTCTTAGTTGTCGGTGGTGGTGACGTCGCAATGGATGTCGTCACATCACTCAAATTATTAGGGTGCCCACATGTCACAGATGTTGTTTATGAACAATTCTCTGAATTTAGAGCATCTAAGAAAGAACTTAATAACGCTCAAGAACAAGGTGTCACAATTATCGATGGCTATGTCCCAGTGGCAGTGGCTAGAGGTGGCATTGTTAAATTCAAACACAGAGTTATTCCTGCTGAACTCAAAGTCAAAGCGGATCTCATCATTCTCGCTGTTGGCCAAGTGGCAAATGTCGATAACTTAGGTGTTAATTTAGAAAAAGGTGAAGTGAACGCTAGGGGCTGTAGAGTCCCAGATACAAACATGTTCTTCGCTGGTGACATTGGTCATGGTGAAAAGACCGTTGTTTGGGGTGTTCGTTCTGGTAAAGAAGTCGCCTTCGAAGTGAAAAGATTTTTAGGAGGTAAGAAATAATGGTTAAGAAAGATTTATCCATTACCTTCATGGGTGTGAAATTCCCTAACCCATTCTGTTTATCATCTTCTCCAGTTGGTAACTGCTATGACATGTGTGCGAAAGCATATAGAGAAGGTTGGGGTGGTGTTGTCTTCAAGACAATCGGACCAAAACATTATTTAATCGATGAAGTTTCTCCACGTTTTGATGCTTTAACAAAAGAAGCAGAACCATTTGTTGGTTTTAAAAACATGGAACAAATTGCAGAGCATTCTTTAGAAGAGAATTTAGAGGATTTAAGAAAATTAAAGCAAAATTATCCTGATCATGTTTTAATCGCATCAATTATGGGTTCAAATGAAGAGGATTGGGAGGAGCTTGCAAGGCTTGTTACAGAAGCTGGAGCGGATATGATTGAGCTTAACTTCTCTTGCCCTCAAATGACAAGCCATGCGATGGGTAGTGATGTAGGATCTAGCCCTGAATTATGTAAGAAGTATTGCGAGGCTGTAAGAAGAGGTACAAGCCTTCCATTTATGGCGAAAATGACTCCAAATATTACCGATATGTGTATTCCTGCTATCGCATCTATGGAAGGTGGAGCGAATGGTATTTCTGCAATTAATACCATTAAATCCATTATTAATGTAGATTTGGATAAGAAGGTTGGATTACCAATTATCAATGGTAAATCATCCATATCAGGTTATAGTGGTAAGGCTGTAAAGCCTATCGCTTTAAGATTTATTCAACAGATGAAATCTAATCCAAAATTAAAGGATACCGAATTATCTGGTATAGGTGGTATTGAGACTTGGGAGGATGCGGCTGAATTTATTTTACTTGGCTGTAAAAATTTACAAATGACAACCTCCATTATGCAATATGGCTATCGTATTGTTGAGGATTTATGTGATGGCTTATCTCATTATATGGAAAAAGAAGGAGTAGATCATTTAGAGGATTTAGTTGGCCTTGCGAATAAAAATATTATTCCTGCAGAAGAATTAGATAGAGATTATAAGGTTTATCCATCTATTGATTTAGATAAATGTATTGGTTGTGGTAGATGCGTAATTTCTTGTTTTGATGGCGCCCATCAAGCAATGGAGTGGAATAAAGAGGAAAGAAGACCAAACTGTAATACGGATAAATGTGTAGGATGTTTACTTTGCGCCTTAGTTTGTCCTATTGGTGCAATTAATGCAGGAGAAAGAGTATTAAAGGAGGGAAGAAAGCCTAAGAATTTAAATAAGATTATTCTTCAGGATTCTTTCCAAAAATTATAAGGGGATTAAAATGATTAAAGTAGTTTGTTATGGAGATTCTAATACCTATGGATATAAACCATATCATGAAA
>JAEEGF012051895.1_pt1 | contig 14192 bp, 11 predicted proteins | sample 9134171 | NCBI WGS metagenome assembly JAEEGF01 (sample SAMN16246542, study PRJNA631951) | gut metagenome | biome: gut microbiome; feature: rumen; material: AP-attached | host: Bos | place: Iran: Karaj | collected 2018-10
AACTGCGATAATGATGTACAATGCTTCATTTCCCAATGTGATCGGAGACAATACACCTGCGTCTCTTTCTTCAGTAATGATAGAGGATGAACTTCGCGGTGTGCTTGGGTTTGACGGAATCGTTATTTCAGGTGCTCTCAATGAAGGAGCTATAACTGAGTATTATACTTCTGATCAGGCTGCTGTCATGGCTGTTAAGGCCGGTGCAGATATGGTTTTCCTGCCAGAAGATTTTGAAACTGCATACAATGGACTACTTGAGGCTGTAAATAGTGGGGAAATCTCCGAAAACAGAATAAATGAATCTCTTTCCAGAATTTATAGTATAAAATATGCGGACAGAGTAGAGGAGATAACCAAAGGAAGCTGATACGGCTGATGTCAAAACGTATTTGAAAGAAAGGCTATAGATGGATACGCTTGTAGTAGGCAGCACCGGTTATTTTTCAAAGGAAAATCTGGAAGTGGCTTTTGGAGCAGATAATGTAGTTGTCTGTGCCAAAGGTCAAAGTAGTCAGAAGGCTGACAATGTCAGGTGGTTTGACAAGTCTATTATGGGGGACGACTTTAAAACCCTTTTTCTTACCTATGGATTCGAAAGAGTTGTTTTCATATCTCATTTTCTGAATAAAGAAAGTCATGAAGTTGGCGAGTTGGAGCAGCTTCGAAATGTACTTTCTCTTTGTAGAAAATCCAATGTAAAACATTTTTTATATCTGACATCTGATGAGGCACTTCTCAATGTTGAGAACAGTGACTCTATCATTTACAGATCTGTTGAAGCTCTTTGCAGATACTATGCTGAGAATTACCGGATTTCAATTAAAATTATATATTCACCGCATTTGGTCTGTGGGCACTATGAGAGGGATTACTGGTGCCGTATTTTTGCTGCGCTTCAAAAAAAGGAAAAAATTGAAGTAAAAGCTTCGGCAGATGAAGTGGCAGATTTTTTGTCTGTTGAGGATATGGCAGCTTTCCTGAACAGGCTTTTTGACAGATGGAATATAGTGGAAAACGGTGAGAGTGATGCTTACTTTGATACTATTTATCTAAGAAGCGGTGCAAAAACTACTTATAAAGAAGTTTTTGAGAAGTTGGAGGCAGCTTACCCAAAATGCAGGATAACCTATACGGGGTCAGGATTAAAAGGGCGCCTGGACTACGGCGCTGACAAGGCAAGAGAGTCTTATGGATGGTTTGCCAAAGTAGATGCTTTATCGGATGTAGAAGATTACCTGCAGGAATACAAAGAAAAGTTTACGACCAAAAAGAAGTTCTCGGAAATTTTGGCTGAAAAGTTCAGGATAAACGGCAAAATAATGATGGTGATCGAGCTTATATTGGGAGCTCTTTTTGTGGAAATATATAATTACTATTCCGGTGGAAGTGTGCAATTTCGAATGATAGATGTGCGCCTTCTTTTTGTTGTGCTTATGGCATCTGTTTATGGCACGGCAATAGGCAGTGTTACCGCTATGATTGAGATGGCGTCGCTGGCTTTTGCGTATCTAAGGCAGGGAACTAACGGAATACTACTTTTTTATGATCCGGGCAACTGGATTCCATTCATCCTTCTTACGGTTGCAGCAGCGGTCTGCGGTTATATCAAGCAGAAAAGAGATGAAGATTTCGCTTTTATTACCGATGAAAACAAACTGGTAAAGGAAGAACATGAATTTGTTGAAAGACTCTATGAAGAAGCCATGGAGTACAAAAATCAGTATAAACAGGACCTGATTGGCAGCAGGGACGGCTTCGGAAGAATATTTGATGTAGTAAAAAAGCTTAGTACAACTGTTCCAGAAGAGATATTTGCTGAATCAATCCCGGTTATGGAAGATGTACTTAACAACAGGTCTATTGCTATCTATACCATAAACGATGCGAGTGCCAGATTCGCAAGACTTAACGTTGCTTCGGAGCAGCTTGGCGATAAGTTGAAAAAGTCCATAAATCTTGAGGATTACAGACAGGTAGTTGATGTGGTATCAGAGGGGGAAATCTGGTTTAACAGAGATGTTAAAGAAGGCTTTCCTACATATGTTGCAGGAATTAAGTCAAATGGAGTTCTTAACGTTTTGATAATGATCTATCACGTTGAGTATATTCAGATCAGCACCTACTATACTAACCTGATAAGAATACTTAGCGGTCTTATGGAGAACTTTATTATTAAGGCATGGGAATATCAAAGGGCTGTGGCAGCAAAAACATATGCCAGCGGTACGCAGATCATGCAGGCTGAATACTTCAGACAGCAATATGATATTCAAAAAGAAATGGCAGATAACAAGATCACAGAGTTCAGGCTTTTCAGGATAATGCGCGAAAACAGATCAGTTCAGGAAATAGATGAAATGCTTCAGACCAAAATTCGTAATAACGATATCGTGGGCCTTGGCAGTGACGAGAATATCTATCTGCTGGCATCGCAGGTCGACCAGAGCAGCGAATCCATTGTTCTTAAGCGATTCAGAGATATGGGACTTACTTGTGACGTAGTGGAGAATGTCGGATGATAGGATATACAATATTAGGTCTGCATATTGTAATATGCTTCATTATGTTCATCCTTTTGAAGGTGGGCGTCCTTAAGGTGGACGGCCTCATGTTCATCATGATTCTTTGCATCCCGGTATGGGGAGCATTATGTGCTGTGGTCATTACTGTGATGATAAATCTTGGCAGAGATGGCACCAGGAATAATGAGCTTGAAATGATGAGAAGCAATCTCCTTGATCAGTCACAGCTTCCAAGACAGGAGGCGGAATCTGAAAATATCGTTCCTCTTGAAGATGCTCTTTTGATGAATGACCCTTCTGTTCGAAGATCAGTTATGATGGATGTCCTTATGACTGATGTGAAGAAATATATTCCGGTGATCAATCAGGCAAGAATGAATGATGATGTAGAGGTTGTTCATTATGCCACAACAGCAATGATCGAACTGTCAAAAGAATATGAACTAAAGCTTCAGGAATACAGCAGTGAATATGCGATGAATCCTGGGAGAGAGGGGCTTCTTGATGAATATATAGCTTTTTTGGCTCAGTATATATCAAGTGGAATGGTTCAGGGACAGCTATTGGAAATTCAGAGAAATACCTATCATCAGCTTCTTGTTTCAAAGCTGACGCTTACTCCCAATATTGATGATTATGAAAAGCTTGTGCGAAGCCTTTTGGATTCCAAACTGTTTATAAGAGCAGATGTGGCGCTTTCCACCATGGAAGAGAACTGGCCGCTTGATGAGAGAAACTGGCTTTTGAGATTCAGATACTTTTATGAGACCGGAGCCAGTACCAAGCTTAAAGAGATGATAAATAATACTGCCCAAAGTGATAGATTCTATTCGAAAGAAGTAAGGGATATTGTGGAACTGTGGGAATAATGAAAGGAAGATGAAAAGCGTGAAAAAAAGGCGTTTTTATGTATTGGTAAATGTCGCCATTGGCTTTTGTGCATTATTCCTGTTGCTCCTTGTCGAAGGAATAGGAATATTGTATCAGGACAGTGCCGCAAAAGTTTCGCTGTTACCGGCAGATAATATTGCAAGGATGAAGGAGCTTCCTGCTCAAAAGAAATGCCTGCTCATAGAAGATAAGAATAATGAAACAAGCTGTATTATTTCTCCACATTATGAGCAGATCCTTACTGACATGAGAGTCGGTTATGAAACTGTAAATCTATCTGAAAGTTCTTTGTCTGAGATAGATTTAAGTCTGTATGAAACTGCAATAATCGATACTAATAACTATACGGTTATGGGAGAAGAGATTTTTCTTTTGTCTGACTGGGTAAAGATGGGAGGAAGACTCCTTATCGGGATAACACCCATGAGATCAAAAGAATTTGATATTATTTCCTCCAAACTTGGAATAGTTGAACTGGGAAATAACTTCGTTGTAGCAAGTGACTTTGTGTCTAATGATAACTATATGTTAGGGGCACAAAAAACATATGTTATTGATGATTCGTATGAATCCTCACTTGCTGTTCAGCTAAACAGTGAATCTACTACAGTTTATGCTCATACCTCATCAGGAATACCGCTTGTATGGTCACATGAATATGGGACCGGCAAATTTGTAGTATGTAATATCAGCTATATTTCAAAAGCTTTCAGGGGAATATATTCAAGCGCGTATACACTCCTTGAGGACGTATTTGCGTACCCTGTCATAAATGCTTCAACCTTTTATCTGGATGATTTTCCTTCTCCGACGCCTTCGGGAGACGGTGAATACATAAAAAGAGATTATGGCATGGGAATTGCTCAGTTTTACTCGTCAAAGTGGTGGCCAAAGGTGCTTTCTCTTGGAGAAAAACATAACATTCCTTACACGGGACTTATAATAGAGACCTACGAAGATAATACCGGCGAAAAGCTGTCTCAGAATAAAAGTACGGCTGATTATTATTACTATGGAAATATGCTCCTTAATAAGGATGGCGAGATAGGATATCACGGATACAACCATCAGCCTTTATGCGGACCTGATTATGTCTATGGTGAAGACCTGGGTTATAAGGTGTGGGAAAGCTATGATGCCATGTACAATTCTCTGGACGAGCTTAGGAAATTTTCATCAGGTATTTTCCCAAGTGCCGACCTTAATGTATATGTGCCTCCGTCCGACGTTTTATCTCCTGAAGGACGAGAACTGATAGGACAGGAGTTTCCGAATATCAGAGTCATAGCAAGTATTTACTTTGAAGGACCGGATGCTTATGCACAGGAATTTGAAGTGTCGGAAGACGGCATTGTAGAAACTCCGAGAATAGTATCAAGCTGTATCCTTGATGACTACATGAAATTTGCGGCTTTTTCGGAACTGAATCTTCACTATGTGTCATCACATTTCATGCATCCGGACGATCTTTTGGATGAGGACAGAGGAGCTGCGATAGGCTGGGAACAGCTCAGCAGTAACCTTGATGAATACATGACCTGGGTAGATGATTCGGCAAAAGAAATAAGGCACCTTACAGGTTCCGGAATGGCGGGAGCAGTACAGCGCTATGTAAATATTTCTTTTGACATGAATACAGAGGATTCTCAGATAGAAATAACAACAGATGGACTTATAGACAATGCTTTTTACATGATAAGGGTTACAGATGGGGAGCTTACCGGCGCTAAGGGAGGCGAGCTTACCAGACTTAACGATACCTTATATCTTTTAGAAGCCAGGGAAAACACAGTAAAAATAACAAGGAACTGATTATGAAGATATGTCTTATTCTTGAGGGAAGTTATCCCTATACATACGGCGGAGTTGCAACCTGGATGCATGGCTACATTCAGGCTCTTCCTGAGCATACCTTCATTTTGTGGGTTATTGGTGCGCATGCCAGGGATAAAGGTAAATACAAATATGAGATTCCTTCAAATGTAACAGAAATTCATGAGGTATTCCTGGATGATGCGCTAAAGGTTAGAGCCGGAAAGAAAGACAGATTTAAGTTTACCGAAGAGGAAAAAAATACAATAGAAAAGCTTATAGATTGTGAAAGTCCTAATTGGGAACTTCTTTTTGATATGTATCAGAAAAGAAACTACAATCCTGCAAGCTTTCTAATGAGTGAAGAGTTTTTGGAAATCCTGACAAGGCTATGCAAAGAAAAGTACCCATATGTTGCCTTTGCCGAAACCTTTCACACCATAAGATCTATGCTGCTGCCGGTGCTTTATCTGCTTGGAAGTAAGGTTCCGGAGGCAGATATTTATCACACTATATGTACAGGCTATGGCGGACTGTTGGCGGCTCTTGGCAATTATAAAACGGGAAAACCTGTTATTTTGTCCGAGCATGGTATTTACTCGCGTGAAAGAGAAGAGGAGATAATCCGTGCTCAGTGGGTAATTCCGGCATTTAAAAGACACTGGATAAAGTTCTTTTACATGTTGTCGGATGCTGTGTATAAACGCTCTACATATGTTACCTGCCTGTTTGAAAATGCCAACAAGATTCAGGTTGACCTTGGGGCAGACCCTTCAAGGTGCAGGATTATTCCAAATGGAATCAGATATGAGAGATTTTGCGATATTCCCTACAAGGAAGATGATGGATTTGTTGATATCGGTGCTGTTATAAGAATTGCCCAGATAAAAGATGTTAAGACTCTTATTTATGCTTTTCATGAACTTACAGGATTAAGAGATAAAGTAAGACTACATATTCTTGGGGGCGTTGATGACGAAGAATACGCACAGGAATGTTATCAATTAGTTGAAAGCCTGGGAATGAAGGAAGTTAAGTTTGTTGGGCAGGTGGATGTTGTCAAGTATATGGAAAAACTTGATTTTACAGTACTTACCAGCATTTCGGAAGGACAGCCTTTGTCTGTTCTGGAGTCATTTGCTGCAGGTAGACCTGTTGTTACGACAGATGTAGGGTGCTGTAGAGAACTTATAGAAGGCGCAAGCGATGATTTTTTTGGAACCGCAGGATTTATTGCGCCGCCAATGCACAGAGAAGCTCTGGCAAGGGCAATGGATAAAATGTGCAGTGACAGAAGTAAGCGTATTGAAATGGGACTAAACGGTAAAAAGAGAGTCGAGAGGTTTTTTAGGCATCCGCAGATGATGGCCAGATACAATATGCTTTATAATGAAATATTTTACGGAGTAACGTTTTAAATGGCAGGAATAGGATTTGAGTTAAAAAAGCTTTTTAAAGCCACAGGTGTTCTGTCTATGCTCAAAGCATATGGATACACCGGTATGGTTACTGCTGGTCCTATGCTTTTGGGAGTATGCTTCCTTCTTAGTATTAACTATATAGGAAAGCTGGCAGGGCTAGCAAAGGCGGATCAGGATCTTTTGGTCTGCATGATAACCTATTGCCTTATAGCTTCAATGGTAATAAACAGCATTTTTTCAATGGTTATGACCAGATATATAGCCGATCTTTTGTATGAAGAAAAAGAAAAGGATGTATTACCTTCTATGGAAGGGATGTTTGCTCTTGTTTTACCTGTCAGCGGATTTTTGTGGATCATCTTTTTGATAAATGCAGGTATAGATTTTTCTTTATGTGTTCTGAATTTCATACTGTTTATTGAGCTTTTGGTAGTATGGACAGAAATGAATTATCTCACAGCTATTAAGGATTACAGAGGGATTCTTTTATCATATATTTACGCGATTATTTTTGCGGTGGCTTTTGCACTGTTTGGGTGTTCTTATTTTGGAGCTTCTGTCTATGTGCTGATGATCAGCGTAACAATCGGGTATGGCGTGATGATAGTATATGACATGATGCTCTTGTATAGATATTTCCCCAATTCCCAGGAAAATCACTTTGCTTTTTTACCCTGGTTTGATGAGTATGGGGATTTGATGTTGGTAGGTTTTTTTACAAATATAGGATTGTTTTCTCACCTTGTTATAGCCTGGTTTGGTAAAGTGGGAATACAGATAAAGGGACTTTATTACGGCGCTCCGCAGCACGATGTTCCTGCACTTTTTGCTTTTATTACAATACTGATAACTACCATCAACTTTGTGGCATCTGTGGAGGTAAACTTTTATCCCAAATACAGAAGATATTATGATCTCTTTAATGGAACAGGCTCTATCAGTGAGATTGAGCAGGCAGAAAAAGAAATGTTAACTGTGCTTGAACATGAGCTTGTTTATACTGCCAGGAGACAGCTTTACGGTACGGCTGTGATTCTTTCGGTGGGGCTTGTTATTCTTGAAAGATTACCACTGGGATTTGATGCTCTGATGGAAGGCTATTTCAGAATCCTAAGCGTTGGATATGGGGCATATGCTGTTGGAAATGTACTTATGCTGATACTTATGTATTTTACCGATTATAGCGATGCGAGAAATTCCGCAATTATATTCGGTTCTTTTTCTACCATTCTTAGTTTTGGGTCTCTTTGGCTGGAAACGAAGTTTTATGGATTTGCGTTTGCTATCAGCAGCATAATCTACCTTGTTTATGCTTTGAAAAGATTGATGTCCTATACGGAGAAGCTTCCATATCATATTCTCAGCACTCAGCCAATTGTGGCAGAAGCTAAATATGGACTTGGAAGTAAGCTCTACGAGTTTTTAATGAGAAATGTAAAGTCATCATAAAGAAAGGTCTTATATGAGAAAAGTCAGAATTATTATTGTTTTGCTCTTGATTGCCGGGGCGATTGCTCTTGTGAATTATTACAATTTTAATATTGGTAAGACTGAGCAAAGTGCAGAGACTAATACTGTGATGCAGATGATCGATAACAAAGTTACTAATGAAGACAGGCACATTAGTGATATTGATTCTCTTTATTATGATGATGGTATGGATGTAGTGACCATGTATCTTACTGTCAGAAAAGGGAATGCCACTGAAGGAACAAATCACACCTGGGAAGAAGTAAATACATATTCAGTATATGATTATGAGGAACTTGGGATTCCAAGATATAAGGTGGAAGCTCTTTTGCAGGTGGGAACTGAGCAGGGAATACCTGCAGGAAATCTTGGCTTTGAGAGAACTGTGCCAAACGCTACGGTTCAGATAAGAGGTCAGACATCCAGCAGGAACAGCCAAAAGAACTACAAAATAGAGCTAAAGGAAAATCAGGGAGAATGGAGAGGGCAGACAACGATAGCCCTTAATAAGCATCAGACGGACGGACTTAGATTCAGAAATAAACTTGGCTTTGACCTGTTAAAGAATATTGACCAGCTTATGAGTCTTCGCACGCAGTTTGTTCATCTGTATGTCAATGACCTGACAGATGGCAGCGATGATGGATTTGAAGATTATGGCTTATATACGCAGGTTGAACAATTAAATAAAACTGCTCTGAGAGCTCATGGACTGGACAGATATGGACAGCTTTACAAGATCAACTTTTTTGAGTTCTACAGATATGAAGATGTCATTAAGCTGACAACAGACCCTTCTTATGACCCTGAAGAGTTTGAAAAGTATTTGGAAATAAAGGGCGATTCGGATAATACTAAACTTATAAAAATGCTGGAGGATTTAAATAACTACAATATCTCCATAGATGAAGTTCTGGACAGGCATTTTGACAGGGAGAATCTGGTTTACTGGTTGGCTTTTAATATACTTACGGGAAACGTTGATACACAGAGCAGAAATTTCTATCTTTATAGCCCACAAAATGAAGATTTGTGGTATTTTATTATGTGGGATCTGGATGCTGCGTTCAGAGTTAAAGAGAATACAATACTTGGCAGAACAGACTATGGAAGTTGGGAAAAGGGTGTCAGCAACTATTGGGGCAATGTTCTTTTTAAGAGGTGTCTCAAATCAGAGAGTTTCAGGCAAGAGCTTGATGCTGCCATCAATGATCTCAGAGAAAATGCATTAAGCAGTTCCAAGCTATCTGAAAAAGTCAGTGCATATAGAAATGTAGTTGAAGATTATATATGGCAATCTCCGGATATTACGTACGAAAGCCTTACTCCTTCTGAATATGATGAAGTCGCAGAGGGATTGCCCGATCTGGTTGATTTTTACTACGATAATTATCTTAAGTCTCTTGAAGCCCCTATGCCATTTTATATTGGCGTTCCGGAAATAGAGAACGGTAAGCTTGTGTCAAGCTGGGATGCAGCTTATGATCTTCAAGAAAATGATATTAGATACAAGGTTGTGCTATCAAGAAATCTTGATATGAGTGATGTTGTAGATACCTATGAGGGTGTCTGGACAGAATTTACTACAGATGTCCCTGGGCCGGGAGAGTATTTCCTTAAAGTTCAGGCTATAGACGAAGATGGAAATGTTCAGGATGCCTTTGACTATTATGAGGAAGAATATAGTGGCAAAAACTACGGAATACTCTGCTTTTATGTGAATGAAGATGGTACAATAAGCAGGTATACGGTTACTGAATAGTGGGTTGAATATATGAATACGTTTAGACATGAATGGAAATATTTGATTAACTATGGAGAATTTGAAGCTCTTAAGTCGAGAATGAATCCATATTTCAAGCTTGACCCCAATGCTGTTAATGGCGAATACATGATCCGAAGCCTGTACTTTGATGATTACTTTGACAGTGCTTATCAGGAAAAAGATATGGGTGTATTCTTCAGAAAAAAGTACAGGATCAGAATCTATAACTATTCTGATAAAGGAATTAAGCTTGAGAGAAAGATAAAAAACGGTAAGTACATTTATAAAGAAGCCGCGAGTCTTACCAGGCAGCAGGTGTACGATATTCTTGACGGAAATTATGATTTCCTTTTGAAGAGCGATAACAATTTTCTAAAAGAATTTTATTTTGAATGTGTAAGTAATGTTCTAAGGCCACGAGTTATAGTGGACTATGACAGGACACCATACATATTGGAAAGTGGTACGGTGAGGATAACCTTTGATAAAAAGGTAAGGGCAGCAATAGGAGGTTTTGATATCTTTGATGAAAACCTTCCGACATTAAATGCACTACCTGCGGATAAGCTTATTATGGAAGTTAAGTATACTGAATTCCTTCCGCAGCTTGTCAGGGATTTGTGCCCGCCGGCATCCAGTGAATTTACTGCTGCTTCCAAATTTGTTTTATGTTGTGATAAGACCGCTTACCTTAACGGAAGCGATAATTATGTAGATGAGAGGTATATAATATGAGCGTTAAAGACGTAATCAAAAAATCTATTCTGAATTCGGATGCATATTCTACCTATGATATAGGAAATATTGCTTTGGCATTGTTTATAGCCTTGCTTCTTGGAATTCTTATCTATCTGGTTTACAGAAGATTTTATGCAGGCGTTATTTTTTCAAAGAGCTTTGCGGTAACACTTATCGGTATGTGTGTTCTTACTTGTATGGTAACACTTGCTATCAGCACAAATGTTGTTATTTCCCTTGGTATGGTAGGTGCTCTTTCAATTGTAAGATTCAGAACTGCAGTTAAGGATCCTCTTGATCTTTTATATCTGTTCTGGTCTATTACAACCGGTATTACAGCAGGCGCTGGAATGTATGCACTTACTCTGGTTGCAGCTATTGTGATGATTGTTATGATCGCAATCTTTTACGCAAAGTCTTCCAATAACAAAGTCTATGTTGCAGTTGTTCATTATGAAGGAACTGAAGCAGGAGATGAGATTCTTAGAGCCTTTGGTAAAAAGAAATACTTTATCAAATCCAAGACTATGAGAGGCGATATTACAGAGCTTGCAGTTGAAGTAAATGTTAAGGGTGATGATTTCTTCTTTGAAGAAAAAATCAGAAATATCGATAAGGTAAAAGATGTAACACTCATTCAGTACAATGGGGAATATAATGCATAAAAAAGCAGTAGCTTTGCTTGTTTCATTTGTAGTTATGGCATTGATCATTTGTGGAGCAATGAATATGTTTTTTAGACTCAGAAACGAAAAAACATTTTTCTATAAAAAGGATGAAGGTGTATATAACAATCCCTATATAGGATTTGCTCCTGATTGCGGAAGCTATGAACTTTGTCAGAATAGCAGCCTTGTGTATCTGAATCTTTTATGGGCTGAACTTGAGCCTTTGGAAGGTGTTTTTGACTGGGATACGATCGAAGAGGAAAATCATTTTGATGAGTACAGACAGGCCGGCAAACATCTGGTTCTTAGATTTGTCTGTGATTATCCAACCGGGGAAGAACACATGGATATTCCCAAATGGCTCTACGACAAGACAAAGGATGGAGAGTTCTACAACATAGAATATGGCTGCGGTTATTGCCCGGATTACAATAATGAAGTGTTCATTCAGGAACATAAGAAAGTAATAGATGAAATAGGAAGGCATTTTTCGGAAGATAACTTTTTGGCTTATGTTGAGCTTGGAAGCCTAGGACACTGGGGAGAGTGGCATACCTACTATCCTGCAGGGATTCCCAAAATGCCTTTGACCGATATCAGAAGCATTTACGTAGGACATTATGTAGATGCTTTTCCTTATGCCAGGCTTTTGATGAGGCGCCCATTTGCTGAGATGCCTGAAGACTTTGGTGTGTTTAATGATATGACGGGAGCAGAGGAAGATACCGCTGTCTGGCTTGACTGGATTGAACATGGTGGGAAATTTAGCGAGACCAAAGAAACAAACGGTATCAGAAGTGCTGAAAATGTCTGGGACAAGGCTCCTGTAGGCGGAGAATTTACCAGTAGCATTCCCATGAACACTATGCTTGGGTCGGACCTTGAAAAGACTATATCACTTATACAAAAGTCTCATATGAGTTTTATAGGTCCAAAAGTGCCGGAAAATTCCAGGGGTGATGAAACTGTTATGAAGAACCAGGGGAAAGTGTTGAATACCTTAGGCTATAGATATCGTGTCAGCTCCCTTGCGATAAAAAAAGTCAGCAGAAGTGAAACACAGCTTACCGTTACTATAACAAACGACGGGGTTGCTCCCATCTATTTTGATTTTATACCGTGTATATATATTGAACGCTCAGATGGAACACAGATTGCCAGATATGAGCTTGATATAGATTTGAAAAAACTATGTCAGAATCAGGAACGAAGAAGTGTGATCAATGTGTCATCTGATTTATTAAAAGAAAGTGGAATCAGGATTTATGGTGGAATTGAAGAGTCGGGAAGCAGTTTGCCCTCTGTGTACCTGACCATGGAGGCGCAGCGCGAAGGTACTAAGTCTCTTTTATGGAGCAATAGAGAATAAAAAATCTCCATGACACCTGGGCTGGCCATTAGTTTTATTCTTGGTTATTCAGTAACTCTTTTAAATGGGCAATTTCTTCAGTAAGAGCTTTGTTCTCTTCGGTAAGCTCCTGGATGAGTTTCTGTTGATATTGTTCATGAATGATGGCATCTTCACGTCTTCGACAAAGTTCTCTTATCTGCTCATCTGAATTAGATAAAAAAATAGTTTCAGCGGTAGAATTCATGGATGGATTATCTTTAGTTATCATCTGAATTTCCTCCCAAGTCGTGGCCTTAAAAAGCTTAGCCCAAGTATCTATTCCAAAGGTTTTGTCTTCGTCTGTTGCTAGATTTGTTTGATTCAATGATACCACATAGAGATTGAACTTGTCAGTATAAAGAAAGCCATCCAAAGCGTTCCGTACCTGATATTTACCGAAGAATTCCGGGTGCGCAGGGAAAAGAGTAAAATCCAGAAAACCTATATGGTAAACAGGCTTAATCTCTGAGTAGTCATCTCCACGTGACAGGTTATCAAACTTTCTGCAAAGATAGGCTAGTGAGCGCATAGGCCAGTTGTTGTAGTTTATGACCTGCATTTCGAGGTTCACGTAGGAATTATCGTTCAGCGTCACTAAAATATCAAGCTGGTATTCTTTTTCGTCAATTGCTTCCCCGGGAGTTATAGGGTTTTCAATATGAACCTTTTTTACGTCTTTTTCTGAAAGGTTCAAAACAGAGCAGATGAGACCTCGAAGAGTTTTCTCGTCGCGCTGAATAACCATACGAAACATATAGTCATTAGGCATGGTGTAAGGCAGTTTGCCAGAGGCAGACATAAACCTATAATGTTGTGTTTCTTGCATAAAAATCCTTTCTGTTAAGTACTTTTTCCTAAAAACTAAAATCGTAAGTTTTGGAATAATCTGGCGAAATGCCAAATGAAATAGTAGCTTGAAGAAATCAAGCTGTGAAAAAAATTTATCAAAAATGGGATTGGTTGTAAAGAGAAAAATGTAATTACTGTTATTTCGATAGGAGTTTATGAAAATTTTATATATTTAAGCGCTGTTTTACAGTTTTAACACATAATTTAGTAAAAAAATGTATGCTATAATAAATATTGCGCCCGTTACTATGCGAATTGATGCAGGTAATGTTGTGCGGAGAAATGTAGAAAAAATAAGGGGGCTTGACAGTAGTGCAAAATAAATCAGAATTGTTTACAGCACAGCACAGCACAGCACAGCACAGCACAGCACAGCACAGCACAGCACAGCACAGCACAGCACAGCACAGGCTAACTGCGCTCTTTTTGCGTCCTGCGGCAGCAAGACGCATGGAACTGAATACCGTATTCGTGATGGATAACCGTCGGATTCTGACGGGGATTCGTCATAAGGGGTACCGCAAAGCGGTGGATTCCTTATGACCAACCCCTGTCAGGTTCGGCGGTTTCTTTATATTCAAAAATACAAAATGGAGGTACACATTTTATGAAGATCAAGAAGAGAATCTTTTCCCTCGCCCTCGCGGGCGCGCTGGCACTGGG
>JAEEGF010917728.1_pt1 | contig 14190 bp, 13 predicted proteins | sample 9134171 | NCBI WGS metagenome assembly JAEEGF01 (sample SAMN16246542, study PRJNA631951) | gut metagenome | biome: gut microbiome; feature: rumen; material: AP-attached | host: Bos | place: Iran: Karaj | collected 2018-10
GAGCACCGGCTGGAAGGCGTAGGGGTCGGTGAGCGTGTACTCAATGCCGTCGCCCTGCTTGATAATCAGGTTGTAGAAAAACGGTTCGAATTCCATGTCGAGGATTGCCTCGAAAAAACCCGTATCGCCCAGTTTCACGAAGTCGAATTCCACTTCGCCGTCGCAGCTTTCCCCGCGGACGAAGGCGGCCTGCGGCTGGTACGTGCGGATGACCGTCTTGATTCCCTTGTCGGTTTCGAGCGGATGGATGCCCAGAATCGAGAACGGGTCCTTGGTCTTGAAGTCCCAAATGGCCATCATGTCTTCGGCGGTAAGGCTCGTAAAATCGTTCCAATCCATATGTATCTCTCTTGATGTTTTTACGCAAAGAAAAATAAAATAAAAATGTAAAAAGATGTGGTATTGATGCTATAAAAAAGGCGTGTTTTTACTGCCCGTATGAAAAAGATGGTTTGCTATATTTCCCGTGACAGGAGGCTTTATGGCTATTGCGATGGAAGAAACAGTGAATCCGATGCAGTTCTCTCAGGTTTTTAAGGTGACGCCCGAGATGATTGACGACAATCACCACTTCAACAACGTTTGGTCGGTGAAGTGGATCCAGGATATCGCCATCGCGCATTCCGAATCGGTCGGCGGTACGGCCTTGATGAAGAACCTCGGCGCAGGCTGGATGATTCACGTGCAGCACGTGGAATACAAGAACCAGGCTTTTCTGGGCGATGAAATCCGCGGGACAACTTGGGTGGCGGCGTATGGCCACGTGGCGTGCCTGCGCAAGTGCCAGTTCGAGCGCATCTCCGACGGCAAGGTGATTTTTGAATCCGAGACGCAGTGGGTTCTGGTCGACCTGAACCGCGGCCGTCCCATGGCTATCACCGACGAGATGAAAAAGCTGTATACGGAAGGGTAGGCCCTTAACATCGTCATCCTGAACGAAGCTCTGCGTAGTGAAGGATCCAGTCCTGCAAATATATTTTGGAATTGTCATAATATGACATTTGCTTTTGTGTATGTTTATGGCATGATTCAAAAGAGCTATACATACATTTTATTTAGTCAAAGAAATGGTACGCTCTATGTTGGCGTGACAAGTAATTTGATAAAGCGTGTAAAAGAGCACAAAGAAAAACGTTTTCCGGGCTTTACGCAGAAATATGGCGTTGATAAGTTAGGCTATTTTGAAGAATTTTCAGATATCCGCTTTGCAATAGAGCGCGAAAAAGTTCTAAAGGGATGGACAAGAAAAAGGAAGCTGGCTCTTTTAGAAGGATTTAATCCTACGTGGAAAGATTTGTTTTATGAATTGGTTTAGAAATCGGTCCTGGATCCTTCGTGGCTTCGCCACTCAGGATGACACTGTTCAATACAGCATTCGGGATGGCGCTGTTATCCTAGAAGCTTCTTCGCGACCCGCTGGATTTTGGCGCGGAGGCTCTTGTCGCTTGCCTTGTGGTAGGGCGGGTAGAAGAACTGCATGGGGTCGAATGCACCCTGGTGCATCACGTTGCGTTCGTGGCTGAACGTCTTGAATCCGTAAAACCCGTGGTAATTGCCGGTACCGCTCATGCCAACGCCCCCGAAGGGCACGGAGAGGTTCTCGATTTGCAAGATGCAGTGGTTCGTGCAGGTGGAACCCGAGGTGGTTTCGCGCAGCACGCGCTTGATGTCGCGTCGTGACTTCCCGAAGATGTAAAGTGCGAGCGGTTTCGGGCGGGCCTGCACGAACTGGATTGCCTCATCGAGCGAATCGTAGGCGATAATCGGGAGGATGGGCCCGAAGATTTCGCTCTGCATTATATCCATATCGGGTGTGACGCCGGTGAGGACGGTCGCGGATGTGTATCTGGCGTCCGCGTCGCAGAATTCCGCTCCGCCGATGACGGCTGTTGCGCCTTTTTCAACCGCATCGAGTATCAATGCCTTGTGGCGTTCGACGGCCCTGCTCTCGACGATGTGCACGAAGTTCTCGCAATCCTTGCGGGTATCTTCTGTGTCACCGTACATCTTCTTTATGTTGTCTGCAATTGCGTCGGCGAGCGGTTGCATGAGGCGTCGCGGGCAAAGTACGAAGTCCGGCGCGATGCAAGTCTGGCCTGCGTTCAGGCACTTGCCCCAGGCGATTTTCTTGGCGGCATCCGCAACATTCACATCTTCAAGGACGATCGTCGGGGATTTTCCGCCGAGTTCGAGCGTGACGCCGGCATGGACTTTCGCGGCGCATTCCGCGACGTGCGCGCCGACTTTCGGACTCCCGGTAAAAAAGACGTGGTCGAAGGAGAGGGCGAGCAGCTTGTCGCCGAGTTCCGCTCCGGCTCCCTGCACGACGGCGACTTCATTCTGTTCAAAAACGCCTGCGATAAGCGATTCGAGGAATGCGGCGACGTGCGGAGTCTTGTGGCTCGGTTTCGCGATGACGACGTTTCCTGCGGCAATGGCCGCGACTATGGGCGAGACGAACAGCAAAAAGGGGTAGTTCCACGGCGCCATGATGAGCACGCGGCCCTTTGGCTCAAAATGGCTTATGCTCTTGTTCAAGGGGAACAGCCAGCTCCATTTACCGGGCTTGTCCTTCATCCATTTGCGGAGGTGCTTGATGGCGTAGTCGATCTCTTCGAGGGCGGGAAAGACTTCGGTCAGCCAGGCTTCTGTCTTCGGCTTGTGAAAATCGGCCCACACGGCATCGTAGAATTCCTGCTGGCGGTCTACAATCGCCTTACGGAGAGCCTTCAACTTCGCGATGCGTTCTTTTGCGGTCGTGTTCGCGACCGCCCAACGCTGTGAGCCCTGTGCCTCGAAAATTTCTTCCAAAGTATTCATCGTTTGATATTATAGAAAAAAGGAGTCGTCATCCTGACGACCGTAGGGAGGAAGGATCCAGTCATTATGATGTAATGTGTTGGAAGTAAATCGGTCCTGGATCCTTCGCGGCTTCGCCACTCAGGATGACGCGTTACGATGCATCAGCCTACGCTGTGTTCGAGCTTGAGCGTCAGCAACTGCCTTGCTTCCGTCGCAAATTCGCCCGGGAGTTCCTTGAACACGTCCTTGCAGAAACCGCCCACCATCGCTTGTATTGCGTCTTCGCGCTTGATACCGCGACTCTCGAAGTAGAAGAGCTGGTCTTCGCTGATGCGGCTCGTGGTCGCTTCGTGTTCTGTGGTGGAGCTGGCGTTCGCGACAGTGATGTAGGGGAAGGTGTGGGCGGCACTCTTGTCGCCCACGAGCATGCTGTCGCACTGCGTGTAGTTGCGCGCACCCGTCGCCGACTTGCGGATGCTCACTTCGCCGCGGTAGGCGTTGCTGGAGTAGTCGGCGCTGATGCCCTTCGAAATGATGGTACTCTTGGTGTTCTTGCCGATGTGGATCATCTTGGTGCCGGTGTCTGCCTGCATGTGCCCGTTGGTGAGGGCCACGCTGTAGAATTCACCGACGGAGTTGTCGCCCAGAAGCACGCAGCTCGGGTACTTCCACGTAATCGCGGAACCCGTCTCGACCTGCGTCCAGCTGATGCGGCTGTTCTTGCCGGCACACTTGCCGCGCTTCGTGACGAAATTGTACACGCCACCGGCGCCCGTTTCGCGGTCGCCCGCGTACCAGTTCTGCACGGTCGAATATTTAATCGAAGCGTTGTCCTTCGCTACGAGTTCCACGATGGCGCTGTGCAACTGCTTGCTGGAATATTCCGGCGCGGTGCAGCCTTCCAGGTAGCTCACGCTGGCCCCTTCGTCGGCGATAATCAAAGTGCGTTCGAACTGGCCCGCTTCCTTGTTGTTGATGCGGAAGTAGGTGGAAAGGTCCATCGGACACTTGACTCCAGGCGGGATGTAGACGAAACTCCCGTCGCCAAAGACGGCACTGTTCAAGGCCGCGAAGTAGTTGTCGCCCGCGGGCACGACCGAGCCCAGGTATTCCTCGATGAGCTCGGGGTATTCCTTGATGGCGTCGCTGATGGAGCAGAACAGGATGCCCATCTCCATGAGCTTTCTCTTATGGCTGGTGTAAATGCTCACCGAATCAAAGACTGCGTCCACGGCCACGTTGGCGAGTCGCTTCTGTTCGTCCAGCGGGATGCCCAATTTTTCGAAGGTGGCCAGGAGTTCCGGGTCCACGTCTTCGATTTTTTCGTGGCTCTTCTTGGTCTTCGGGGCGGAGTAGTAGACAATGTCCTGCAAATCGACCGGCGCAAAACTCAGCTCGCCCCAGTTCGGCTGTTCCATGGTTTTGAGCTTTTCATACGCTTTCAGTCGGAAATCGAGCATGAACTGCGGTTCACCGCGGAGCTTGGAAGCCCTGCGGATGATATCTTCGTTCAGGCCTTTCTCAAAAGCCTCGTTCTCGATATCTGTGACAAAACCGTATTTGTAGTTTTCGCTCATATTGACCTTTTACGCGCCAAATATACAAATATTCGGGGTGTACCCGGTCCAATTGGCAGTGTTGGTTAATAAAAATTTTCCCTTGGGGGGTGGTAATGGAACCTTGAAAAATATATCATATATCCAGTAATTTTTTTGAAGTGATTTTTTTTGTCACGGAGGATTTCAAATGAAGAAAATTTTTGCATCGGCCTTGTTTCTTTCAGCAATGGCGTTGGTGGCCTGCGGCGACGATAGTTCTACGGGAACGGAACCTGAACAGCAGGCTCCGGCTTCTTCGGCGGTAGTCAATCCCGACACGAACCTCTCCTCGGAGGCGGCCCTCCCGGCTTCGTCCGACTCGGGTGAGCCTGCCACGCTCTCTAGTGCGACGGTCCCCCCGACTCCCGAATCCTCTGCCGATGCGGGGCAGATTACGCCGGTGCCGTTTGACCTGGCTACCGAAGTCGCCAAGGACCAGCCGTATGTGCTGGCTTCGGCGACGAACACTTTCATTGACATCAAGACGTTCTATCAGGGTCTTGCTGCTGGCGAAAAGCGCATTTTGATCTTGCGTCACGGTCGCCGCAACAAGGACGATTCTGGCCTGGAAGCGCACTTGACCGAAGCCGGTGTGGAAGAGGCCAAGGGCGTGGGCGCGAAGGTCGCGGGAACTGACCCGTTCTTCTACGGATTTTCCGACTACACCCGTGCCAAGGAGTCGGCTACTTACATTGCCGAGGGCCGCGGCGAAACCTTGAGCGAGGCGAACAGCATCAATCTCTCTGCCTTGAACGGTGGCTGGTACGTGAAGGACAGCGAGGCGTACTCCGCCTACGAAACGGAATTTACAAGCAGCAGCGTCGGCGTCAGCTCTTACGAGTACATTGCCGCCTGGGTGTACGAAGACAAGTATGCCGATGCAGTCTACAACCTTGCCGAGAGGAGCGTGGAACTGCTTGTGGACAAGGTGATCCCGAGTGTGCCGGCGGCGTACAACTTTGCCGTGTTCATTTCGCATGACCAGCTCTTGGTGCCGCTTATTGCCTACTGCACCAACAAGACCATGGGCTTCTACGACAGCAACACCTGGCTCCATTACCTGAGCGGCATCGGCATCATCATTGCTGCCGATGGCAGCCGCAAGTACGTGCCGGTAGAGGGCATGGACTGGTAAAAAGGCGGGGTGATCCCTACGGGATGACTTCTACAGTCAGCTTATTGAAGGCGAGTTTTCCGCCTTCGCGAATTTCGAGGGCGGCACGGAACACCGTGCCGTTCTTTTTGAATGGTTCCAGCACGGGCGTGCTCTTGGTCTTGAGGAGCCCTTCCACTTCTTCGTCGCTGAATTCGCGCTGGTAGAACACCTGCGGGATACCGTAGCGGCATTGCGGGTTCATGCACACGAACGCCGAGAGGTTCTCGCCGTTGGTGCCGGTTCCCTTGCGGAACCGGAGCTGGTCGCCGCAGCAAGGGCAGGGGAGGTCGCGCTTCGGGAACGCCTTCTTGGGGAACTCGAACACGGTTTTGTATTCGTCGTCGAGTTTGACGATGGCGCTGAAAGTCGTGCCCTTTTTGCTCACAAAGCCGTCGAGGACCTGGGTCGCCCGCGTTTCGAGGAGTTGCTTCATTTCGGCGTGGGTGAGCGTGCGTCCGGCAATGGTGTGTCCGAACTTGAGCCCGCAACTCTCGCCGTGGCACACGTAGCCCCACGGGGCGATTTCCAGTGGGGACTTGCATTTGGGGCAGAGAATGGCCTCAGTCACGGTTTCGCGTTCGAACTGCGCCCCGTACTTTTGGTGCAAGTGTTCAAAGAGATCCTTGACGTAGTTCACGATGCCGTCGCGGAATTCGACAGGCTCGAGTTTGCCTTTTTCAACCTGGGAGAGCTTGAATTCCCATTCGCCGGTCATTTCGGGCGACTTGATTTTGTCGTCCACCAGCGAAATGACTTCGCGCCCGCGGGCGGTGCTCACGATGTAGTTCTTTTGCATCTCGATAAAGCCGCGTTTTTTAAGGGTCTCGATGATGCCCGCCTGCGTAGCCGGCGTGCCGAGACCTCGTTCTTTCATGGCTTCGGCGAGTTCCTCGTTCTCCACCTGCTTGCCCGCCGTCTTCATGGCGGCAAGGAGAGTGGCCTCGGTGTAGTACTTGGGCTTGCTCTTCTTTTTCTTCTGCAGTTCCACGCTGTCGAAGGGGGAGGTGTCGCCCACGTTCCATTCCGGGAAGGCTTCAACCAGGTTCGTGATTTCGTCGGCGTTGCCGCCTTCTGCATCGGCGCTTGTGGCATCGGCGTTGTCACCGCGTTTGCCCTTGGCCTTCTTCTTCTTCTCTTCCTTGACAATCGCGCGGAACCCCATGTCCTCGTTGCGCTTCAGCTTTAATCTAAACAGGTCTGGATCCTGCTCCTTCGAACCTAAGGCGACTAAGGGGCTAAAGCCCCTAGTCTTGTATATCGCGGCTTCGCCGCTCAGGATGACGTCCATCTCGCTCCACACGTAGGGCTTGAGCCAGGCGTGTACAAAGCGTTCGCGGGCGAGGTCGTAAATCTTTTGCTCCATCTCGGGCAGGTTCTGCGGGACTTCGCCTGTGGGGATGATGGCAAAATGGTCCGTCACCTTGCTCGAGTTGATGAAAATGAAGTTCTCGCCCTGCGGGCGCATTAGGGGGCGTTCCTTGTCGCTAGCGAGTCTCGACGCGAGGGCGTATGCCTCCTGTTTCATGGTGTCGGGCAGGTATTGCGAGTCGGTACGCGGGTAGGTGAGTAGCTTCTTTTCGTAGAGGTTCTGCGCGCAGTCCAGAACCTGCTGGGCGCTGAATTTGAACCGTTTGTTGCCTTCTTTTTGCAGTTCTGTGAGGTCGAACGGCTTTTGCGGGAACTGCTTCTTTTGGGCAATCTCTATTTTTGCGATGGTCGCTTTGGCAGGGGGCTTGCAACGCTCCACGACCGCTTTCGCCTCCGCCTCCTTCTCGAACACGGCGACCTTGAGGGCGGCGCTTTTTTCGTCTCCCTTGGCTTTTTCGTCGGGTCGCAACAGCTGCGACTGGAAGTTTTTCCACGTGCCCACGACGCTGTAGTAGTACAGTTCCTTGAACTGCTCCACGATAGTATCGCGCTCTACGACCAGGTTCAAGGTCGGGGTTTGCACGCGCCCAACCGAAATCATCTTCCCGCGGCCCGCTGTGAGCGTGTAGGCACGTGTCGCGTTGAGGCCCACCATCCAGTCGGCGCGCTGGCGGAGTCGTGCGGCATAGCTCAGGTTCACGCGCTGCGTGGCGTCTTCCAGGTTTTTCCACGCCTTGTCCAAATCCTTCGCCACGTAGCTGTTTACCCACAGGCGCTTCACCTGTTTTTTGCGGAAGTCCGGGGTGAAGTCCAGGATCAGGTCGAAAATCAGGTTTCCTTCTCGGCCGGCATCCGCGCCGTTCACCAGCACGTCTGCCTTTTCCATCATGGCGCGCACCACGTTCAACTGCTTTTTGGTGTTCTCGATTTCCATGAGGCGGAACTTTTCGGGCAAAAGTGGCAGGTTCGAAAGCCGCCAGCCTCCCTCGTAACCGGGGTAGGCGTCCAGCGGGGCGAGCGTGATAAGGTGGCCCACGCACCAGGTGATGCAGTGGTTTTTGCCGATAAGGCAACCATCCCCTTGAGTGAATTTTTCACCTTCAATGCGCTCCAGCATTGGTCGGTAATGCTGGTTGGCAACGGATGGTTTTTCGGCGACAAGGAGGATCATCATTCCCAAAGGTAGTAAAAGAGTCGCGACGTGGAAGTGAACGTCGAGAGAACAAAAAATATTGTAAAGTGCGATTTTACAATCTTTTTGCTAAAAATACTGCTATCTTTATCCATGTAAGCGGGAGGACCATGGGTCGATCGCTTGCGAATAAGTCCCTGTCACCCCGGCAGGGACTTCTTTTTTTTCCCGTATTATATACATTTAGTTTGTCTTTTACAAATGGGGGTTACCATGAAGAGTTTAAAGTGGGGAATTGGTTTTATTGCGGTCATGGCGGGTTTCGGCTTGACTGCCTGCGGGAGCGATTCCGGGACATCGTCCAATGGTGAGGGGGCGGGTGGCGATTCTGTCGGAGCATCTTGCCAGGTGTCGATAGTGCCGTGCCCCGATGTGTTGGAGCCGAACACCATTTGCGACGCCCGCGATGGCAAAATTTACAAGACGGCGACCATCGGCACCCAAATTTGGCTCGCCCAGAACCTGGATTATTGTACGTCCGGCTCCTGGTGCTACGACAACAACCAGGCGAACTGCGACAAGTATGGACGACTCTACACCTGGAGCAGCGCCATGGGGCTTTCTTCGAGTTTCAATGCCACGGAGGCAAATCCCGCCATCCCGGCCCAGGGAATTTGCCCTGAGGGATTCCATGTGCCCACCACCGACGAATGGGATGCTCTTGGCGAATTCGCCGCGTCCGCCACGGGGAGCGACAACAACTCCCTTCGCAGCGTGGACTCCTGGACGAGTTCGATGTCTACTCCAGGCTCGGACGACTTCGGTTTCGCTGCCTACGGTTCGGGCCGTTATTACATGAACAACTTTGCGGACCTGGGCTTCAAGGCGTATTTCTGGACATCCGAAGAGGATAACACTCCCGAGCTTGGCGATCCCGTCCGCCATAGCCTCATTCGCTCCCTTTCGGGCATGATCGATGCGATGGGCTTTGGCAACAGCAACAAGGCCGACGGGCTTTCCCTCCGCTGCGTAAAATAGCTTTTTTGACTCATTTCGCCGTATACAGGGGTTTTACGCCTGTATACACTTTTTATGCCTCGGGCTCCCTTTTTGGGGGCTCGATTGTCTATTTTATAAGCACTTCTGCAGGGCTTTGCCCGGGGATTTCAAAAAGCGCATGGCGCAAAGGGATTGAAAATGATTGATGTCAAGGGCAAATGGTGTCTTGTTACGGGTGGGTGCCGCGGAGTCGGCCGCCTTACCGCTATTGAAATGGCGAAACTCGGTGCCAATATTATTTTGCAGGGCCGCGACAAGAGCCATGCCGAAAAGGTGATTGCCGAAATCAAGCCGTTTGGCGTTGAAGTGCGTGCCGTGGGTTGCAACCTTGAGAACGAGGCCGAAATTGATGCCGCCCTCGCCGAGATCGACAGCTGGGGTGTCCAGGTGGACCTCGTGTTCAACAACGCAGGTCTCATGAGCCACTACTTTGCCGACTACACCACCAACACGATGGAAGACTTTCACCAGGCCATGGCGGTGAACTTTTTTGCCCCCATCAAGATTGTGTACCACTTTTTGCCGGGCATGATCAAGCGCGGTTTTGGCCGCATGCAGCTCACCACGAGCGGCATCGCCAACGAACCGGAGCTCTCGGCCTATGCCGCCGCGAAGGCTGCCCTCACCAAGTTCGTGAAGGATTTCGCCTGCAAGCTCAACGGCACCGACGTGATGATGAACGTAATGGACCCGGGTTGGCTCCGCACGGACCTTGGCGGTCCCAACGCCCCCAACGCCCCCGAAAGCGTGATTCCGGGGTCGATGGTCTCTGTGCTGCTTGACGACAAGAAGAGCGGCCGCTGGTTCAGCGCCCAGGAATTCACGGGCATGACTCTCGAAGCCGCCCTCGAAAAGGGCAAAAACGTCGAGTAAAGGACGATTCTCAATAAATTCACCTACATTGGTGTACGGGGCCGGCGAGATTTTCTCGCCGGTTTTTTATATATTTTTTTTTATGAACCACAATTCCACTCGCTCCAAGCTTCGTGACGAAGTCTATACCCAAATGATGTGTGCGCAGGCACGCCTCAGCAAAGACCAAAATACCCAGATGGGCGCCGTGCTCGTAAGTGCCGACGGCCGTGTCATTAGCACGGGCTACAATGGTGCCCCGGCGGGTTTTGATGACGAAACAGTGCCGTACACCCGCGAAAAGCAACTGCTGGCCTACGACCTGCTCGACGCTGACTCCGGCGAGCTTTTGAGCCACCACGAGTTCGAGGCGAACAAGTACCCCTTCATGGTGCATGCCGAAATCAATGCGCTGCACTATGCCCGCGGCAAGGTGCCTCCCGGATCCAAGCTCTATGTAATCGGTTTCCCGTGTGAACGCTGCGCTTTGGATGTGAGCCTTTCTGGCGTGGCCGAAGTGTTTGTGACCAAGGATGATTACGACCCGAAGTCCACTTTGAACAACAGCCGCGATACCGCCTATTACATGTTCGCGCAGGCGGGCATTGTGGTGACGCTTTGCGGCAAGCGCATCCGTCCGGTGGTCTCCAAGACGGCGAAGTAAAGTCCGGATTCAATTTGTAAAAAACCTTGGCTTGTCGCCAAGGCTTTTTTATTCCACCGTAATCTCGCGTTCCGTTTCAGAGAGAATCTGGATGCGGATGGTGTGCGTAATCCCGCTGGTGTCGTCCATGCGTTCGGGCCACTCGATGAGGCTGATGCCTTTCGCCAGGTAGTCCGGGTCCATCCCGACTTCGCCTAGGTCGGCGCCGCCCTCGAGGCGGTAAAGGTCAAAGTGGAAAATGGGCGGGTCGTTTGGGTATTCGTGCAAAATGGTGTAGGTGGGGGAGCATACCGTTCCCGAGAAGCCGAGGCCGGCGCAAATCCCGCGGCTAATGACGGTCTTGCCTGCGCCCAGGTTGCCGTACAGGGCAACCATGTCGCCTGGCTTTAGCGTCTTGCCGAATTCCACCGCCCAGCGGTATGTCTCTTCTTCACTCTTAAAAATCATTACATCCTTCCCGCAACAAACATCTCGCAACCCGCAACATCATTATCCATCATCAATTATCCATCATCAATTATTAAAGTTTTTCCTTGAACTGCTCGTAGGTGAACTCGTGCAGCAGGTGGAACTTGCCCTCTTTATCGAACATGCCGATATTCGGGTGGCGCACGCCGTTAAAGAAGGTCGTCTTTACCATGGTGTAGTGGATCATGTCTTCAAAGATAATCTGGTCGCCTACTTGGAGCGGCTTGTCAAACGAGAAGTCCCCGAGCTGGTCGCCAGCAAGGCAGGTGTTTCCGGTTAATTTGTATGTAAATTTCTTGACGCCGGGGAGGTCGGCCCCGGTCACGGCGGGGCGGTATGGCATCTCGAGGCAGTCGGGCATGTGGGCGCTCACGCTCACGTTCAAAATGGCGATGTCCATTTCGTTGTGTACAATGTCGGCGACGTTCGTCACTAGTTCGCCGGTTTGCCAGCCAATGGCTTCGCCCGGTTCCATGATGACCTGCAGGTGCGGGTGGTGCGCCTTGAAGTTGTTCAGCAGTTCCACCAGCTGTTCCCTGTGGTAGTCTTTGCGGGTAATGTGGTGCCCGCCGCCAAAGTTGACCCACTTCATGCGGTCGAGGTATTTGCCAAAGTGTTGTTCAAATGCCGCGAGGACTCCTTCCAGCGCATCGGCGTCCTGCTCGCACAGGGCATGGAAGTGCAGCCCCTCGATGCCGTCCAGCAGTTCGGGTTTGAACTCGGCCTCGGTCACGCCCAGGCGGCTGAACTTGCCGCAGGGGTTGTACAGGTCGGTCTCCACGGTGGAGTATTGCGGGTTCACGCGGATGCCGCAGCTCACGCCCGCCTTGAGGGCGCGGTCCTTGAAGCGGGCCCACTGGCTAAAACTGTTGAAGGTGATGTGGTCGGCAAGGGCTAGTATCTGGTCGATTTCGTCGTCCTCGTAAGCGGGGGCGAACACGTGTACCTCTTTGCCCATTTCCTCCTTGGCGAGCCTGGCTTCGTTCAGGCTGCTGGCTGTCGCCCCCGGCAGGTATTCGCCGATAATGGGGAAACTTCGCCAAAAACTGTACCCCTTGAGGGCGCAAATAATCTTGACGCCGGTCCTTTTTTGGATGTCGGAGAGGATGTCCATGTTCCGGCGAAGGCGGTTTTCGTCCAGAACGTAACAAGGAGTTTTCACTTGCGAGTAATCGAGCATGCCCCAAATATAGCTTATTGCCCATTTTACCCCCTCAAAAGGGGCAATTTATTGTTTTTTTTGCCTTTTAAAAAAAGCTTTAACTAAATTTAGTAGTGATGATTTTGTCTTATTCTAAGTGTATTTTCGCTTCTATTTTATCCCTTGCTTTGGCAGGGGTGTGTTTCGCGCAATCTAATCCGCCTGCCCCCCAGTCAGACGTTGTGGCTCCCCGTGGAGCCTCTACAACTCTCGACGACATGATCCAGGCTAAACTGGACTCGATGGACCGGTCTCATGCCAGCCCCGTCAAGGCGAAGGTCAATTCCGACAGCCTTGCCAAGGCGAAGGCCGACAGCATCCGCCGCATGATCCAGGAGGGCAAGTACGTTAAGCGCGCCAAGTACGACAAGAGCAACTTTGACCACTGGAAGGTTGATACTGTTTTCCAGAAGTCCATGAAGGGCGAGGTCTTTGGTGTGTGGCGTACCCCGATTGTTTCGCACGGCCATGCCTTCCGCGATGCGGAACTCCGCTTTGGCATGAACGACACCCTTTACGGCGTGACCCGCACGTACTCCGATTCCGGCCGTTACCAAATGACCGGCGAGTATACCTACAAGGCCCGCTACCGCTTTGACAACGATTCTTCCCTCGTGACGCGCGAAGTGTTCCGCGACCGCGAAGTGATTCGTTGGGACTACGTGACTTTCCGCATTCGTGGCGATTCCCTTAGGCACAACCTGAAAAAGCTGGAATTCCGCGACCTGAACGATAACTGGCTCAACGCTCTCCAGGGCTTCGAAAACGTGCCGCCGGAAATCTACATCCGCGACAAGGCTGCTTCCGAAGAGATGAACAAAGAGTTCCAGAACTCTAAATCCAAAAAGAAGTAGGTGACATGAACCGCATGGCGGTTTATTTTACCATCCTTGCGACGGCTGCTTTGCTGCTGGTCTTTTTGACGTTGTTGCTTGGACCGGTGGGTCTTTCTTTTGCTGACGTGTGTCGGTCGTTGGCCGAACCTTGGGGCGAGGACGTCGCTCACCGCATTGTGTGGGATTTGAGAATCCCGCGTTTGGTCGCTGCCCTGCTTGCGGGCGGAGCGCTTGCGGTTTCGGGCCTCACCTTGCAGTCGGTGTTCCGCAACCCGCTGTGCGGACCGTTTGTGCTGGGCATTAGCAGCGGTGCGAGCCTGGGTGTGGCGTTGGCGCTGCTCGCAGGTTTTAGCTTTGGTCGTTTTGGCGTGCTTGGCGCGGCTTCGCTCGGGGCGCTCGCAGTGACGGCGGTGGTGATGTGGATCGCCTACCGCTTTAGGCAGAGCGCCGTGCTCTTGGTGGCGGGACTTTTAATTGGCTACTTCATTGACGCCCTGGTGAGCATTTTGATTGCGGGTGCCGAGGCGGAGTGCTTGCGGGTCTACGTGGCTTGGGGCTTGGGCAGTTTTGCTCGCCTGACGCTTGACGATGTTTGGCTTTTTGCACTCGCGGTTTGCGTTGGACTGGTGCTGGTGGTTTGCTCTATGCGTTACCTGAACACGGTCCGCATGGGCGAGGACTTCGCCCGCGGCTTGGGCGTTCGCGTTGAACGGGCACGTGCCATCTCCCTCTTGGGCGCGAGCGTCTTGACGGGTGCTTCGACCGCTTTTTGTGGGCCGGTCGCCTTTATTGGCATTGCGGTGCCGCACCTCGCTTACTTGCTTTTTAAAACCACGAACCATCGCGTTCTTTTGCCTGCATCATTTTTGTGCGGGTCGGTGCTTGCCATGGTGGCTGGGCTGTTCCCGGCGGGCATCCCATTGAACGCGGTCTTGAGCCTTGTTGGCGTTCCTGTTATTTTGTATGTGATTGTGCGCGGAGCGAAGTATGAGTAGGTTGCTTTTGTGCACAGGATTGCTTTTTGGCTATGGGGGGCGCGGTGGTAGGGCTGCCC
>JAEEGF010623580.1_pt1 | contig 14187 bp, 16 predicted proteins | sample 9134171 | NCBI WGS metagenome assembly JAEEGF01 (sample SAMN16246542, study PRJNA631951) | gut metagenome | biome: gut microbiome; feature: rumen; material: AP-attached | host: Bos | place: Iran: Karaj | collected 2018-10
AGGTAAGGTTGCTACAATCGTAGAGTAAAGCCTTCGGCTTTGAGCCGCACGTACGAATAAATAAAGAGCTTGGAAAGCACTTGTGCTTTTCCAAGCTCTTTTTTATTCGTGCATGGGGCTCATTTTGCGTCGTAGCCTAATGAAGTTAACAGTTCTGCAGCCTTAATATCAAATCCATTTTCATATATCAGGCATTTAGATGGATCGTAGTGCGCATATTGCCCGCTGTATAATAGACCAAGAGCGGGACAGCCGCCGGCACATTTTTCATAATGAGAGCAGGAGCGGCATTTTTCATTTTTTGAAAGGCGCTCTTCTACCGTCATATAGGTCCTGTCATGGTAAGCTCCTTTGTTTAGAAGCTCAATGAGCTCTGTCTTTAATACATTTCCATCATCAATTCCTTTTAAGTCAAAGTATCCTGACATCTGCATGCAGGGATAGATCTTTCCGGAAGAACCTATGGCAGGCATTCCTTTGCAGGCTGAGCATAACGGAAGCCTGGAATTATACTTTTTTGTTGTGAACTTTTCATAGCCTGTCCTGTAGCTCTTTGATACCGGATCAACTGTCAGGAACAGCCAGGAAATAATCTTCATTTTATGATCTTTACTGCAATAGTCCTTAAGTATATTCAGAACATTCTCATAGTATTCCTCCCAGGAGAGAGTAGCACTGACGCCGTTTTTTGCCCACTGGGGAGTTTCAATGGTGCGAATTATCCGGGTTGTTGATACGCCGATTTCATCAAGCATCTCAAGGGATGGGATAATGGTGCTAAGATTCTCTTTGTTGATATTCATTTGCACCATAACCTGAAATCCGCTTTTCACAGCAAGTTTAATGGAATAAAGGCTTTTTTCCTCCATCCCCGGGTTTCCACGCAAAGCATCATGGTATCCGATTCCGTCAAAAGAGATTTTAATCAGTGGTTTGTCACCATGTTCTTTAAAATGATCGAGAATATCTGTTGTCAAAAATGATCCATTGGTATTAAGCTCACGAATGGACATTCCTCTTTCATCGATAGCATCAACGATATCTTTGAAATCCTTGCGGATAAGAGGTTCGCCTCCGGTTATTGTAAGAGCAAACACACCGCATTTTTGTGCGTCATCAAGGATCTTAAGGATATTTTCAAAAGTGAGCTCCTCTTTTGGAGTATTGTTCCCAGTGGCATTGAAGCAATGTCTGCAGTTGCAGTCGCACCTTTGGGTTATCTCAATATTCAAGGAAGGAGTAACATCATTGTCACAGTATCTGAATTGCTGCCAGGAAAGAAGATTTTCATCTTTATTTTCTTTTCTGATGATAATGCCTTCCTTAAGTAACTTTGAAGTTATTTCATTTTCTTCAATATCTTCAGTTCCATCGCAATAAAGAAGAGTGGTAAAATCCCTCCTATCAATAACATGCGGAAGATTCTCACCTCTTCTGTAATAGGCAAAGGGAAGCTTATTCCAGGACCTGAGAGCAATATCCTTATTTAGTAAAAATGGTGCCATAGCATCTGCCTTCCTGATTTTTTATAGATATATTCAATTATAAGCTTTCAGTGGAATGCATTCAAACAGTTATTATCCATAAAAAGATTATATGTATACCAAATTTTGCAGTTGTTCGGATTGCGCCGTATACTATATTTATCAGAATGCTGCATGAAGTGTGATTGGGAAACAGAGCATGGAAAGAAATGATATGACCGTTTTCCCGGTGCTTCCGGAAAACTACAAATTGAATATTGCCATAGTCACGACCTATGATGTGGAAGTAGATGTCCTTAAGAAAATGCTTGCAGGTCAGAGAGACAAGGATAGATTCCTTATCTTTTACGGAGGAGGAGATTTTCTTGAAGGCCTGGCGGGGCAAAAGAGGGAAGAGGTGCTGCAAAGTCAGATTATTGATATTACTTTGCCTTCCGGAAACCCCGATTACCCTTTGGTAATAAATCATGGTAAGGTGTGGCTCTTTGAATATATTTCAGAAACAGGTGATTATGAATACCGCCTTGTTATCGGGAGCAGAAACATATCCTCCTTTGAAAACCTGGAGATCGGGGTCATGCTCAGGTCTGTGCCCTGTAAAGAAGATGACCAAAGAGCGCTGTGGCTCATGTCCTACCTTGAAGCAATTACAGACTGCATGAACGAAAAAGATACCGGCCAACTGAAATATGAAACAACAGACAAAGTACTTGAATTGAACAAAAGGCTTGAAAAAGTATCTTTTGCCATAGACGGAAAGTGGGAAAGCGATGACTATCGCATTGTCACACTTTTTCCCGGGGCCATGCTGATAAACAGGTTAAACAACAGTATCTTTGCAATGTGCAGGGACTATGATGAGCTCGTCATTTGCTCACCGTTCATTGATTATAAATTGTTACAGATGTCCTTATCAGGTAAAAGAGAAAATGGAAGAGTTGTTGTTATATCAAATAAGACGGTTATTGACGAATTAAAGGCCGTAGCAGGAAATTCTTCCTGTATTGTTTTTCTTATGCCCGGCAACAAAAAGTATGTCCATGCCAAGTTCTTTTTAAGAAGGCGTGAGGACAGGTTTGATCTTTATCTTGGCTCCATGAATGCCACCGGCCATGGCCTTAATCAAAACTACGAAGTTATGATACATATAAATGATCCTGCCGGAGTTTCTTCTGTAGATGAGTTTATTTATGATGTCATTGGTGAGACAACATGTTAGAAAAATATACTGAAGATATTTTTAAAATTGCATCATTGCCTGAGACCAGGCAATCTGCTCTGGAGAGGTTTTCAAAAGGAACGAACTTATCAGGGGATGAAAGAACTGCGCTTAAAACATATCTTTTATCTGAAATAGTCCTAAGAGACCTTCAGATGCTAAAGGAGGGCAATTATTATTTTGACGAATTTACAGCAAAAAAGAGAAATATTGGCGGGAAGGAGAGGCTGATATTTTCCCTTCCTTTTGAGCAAAAGACAATTATCAGGCTTATAAACTATGGAATACTTCTGAGGTATTCAGCTCAATTTTCAAAGGATTTATACTCTTTTAAGATTGGAGGAAATCAGTATAAAAGCCTGGAATCTATTCGAAGTTGTAGCGATTTTAAGGATCTTTATCTATTTAAGACAGATATTAAGAGCTATGGCCGAAGCATTGTGGAAAAGGAAATGTGTCACCTTCTGGATAGCTTTTTTGCACAGGATATAGAGCTTTGCGCCTTCCTGAAGTGGTATGTCAAAAGAAATACTTACTATTTGGATGACGTGCTTTATGAAGATGCTCCGGTGACAAAAGATGGTCTTTCATTTTCAGGATTGTTTGAAAATATTTATCTGACAGATCTGGACAGTCTGATGGAGAAAGAGGCCGATTATTACTCACGCTTTGGTGATGATATCTTAATAGGAGCAGCTAGTAGAGAAAAACTTGATGGACTTATTGGAAAGACTAAAAATATATTTGATAAAAAAGGGCTGACTATGCACCCCATGAAGACTTCCATTATCTTCCCCGGAGAGCGTTTTGAACATCTTGGCGTCATAGTTGAGGGGAGTAGTATTGATCTTTCAGAGGATTACCTTGCCTATATTGAGAGAAGAATAAGAAAGCGGGCAAGGAAGCTGGCAATTTTACAGAGAAAGAAAAGATTGCCAAAAGAAATAGTCCTGTTTCGGATGATACAGTGGATTGAGAACTTAAAGAATGATATAGACCTTACTGAGAGGTACAGGTTTATTACAACGGATAAGTCTCTTAAGAAAATAGACAGGATGTTAACAGATCTCATAAGAGGAGCTGCAGCAGGAACTACAGGAAGAAAGAAATATCAGGTTTCCTACAAGGAATTAAGTAAATGGGGTTATAAGAGTCTTGTCCGCGAATACTATGAGGCTATTTCATGCAAGAAATAGCCTCAGCATTGACATTCATTGTGATAGATTGATTGCTTCATTTTTAGCAAGCTCCAGATAGTCATAGGACTTTTCCAGAATGTCCATCATGAGAAGGGAGTAATCCCTGAACGTGTAGGGCTTTTGCCCGTAAAATACACCTGAAGCCTTTCTTATTGCCACTGAATTGGCCTCACCATATATCACTTTCTGAACCGCATCCAATGGAATCAGTGTGGCGCATTTAAGTCCGAACTTATAGAGCAGGAATTGTTTTAGCAGTACCGACATACGACCATTACCGTCAGACATTGGGTGGATACAGATGAACTCCAGGGTGCACCTGAATATGTCTTCAAAATGCTCCGGGTTAGCCTGATTCAGATGTGAATATCTTTTGCATAGCAGATCGATTTCCTTTTCAGTATCTTCGGGGGAAGCGGTTACATATACAAGGCTTTCGCCATTATAAATGTTGATGACAGAGGTCTTGAACCTGCTTTTTTCAAGGTCTGTTCCCAAAGTCAGGATGTCGTACAGCTTTAGGATAAGATATTTGTCAAAGGCTGCCTGACTGTTTTTCCCTATCCAATTAAGTACATTTAGTTCGTTTAATCTGTGCTTTTGGTGGACGAAAGGAAATGCCAGCAAAAGGTGAGAAGAGCTTTTTATATTGTCCGGAAGGCTTTCATAGAGCTTTGTATCCCGGTCATATAAAATGGAAATACGACTATCCTCGATTATCTTGTCGTTAACACATTGAGGCATCTGCTTGTTGCTCCATGGTTAGTTATCAAAGATATCGCTTTTTCGCAATTCGTGCCAGGATTTTTTTGCCTCCGGAGGAGCAGAAACATAATCAAACTTCTGACCTTCACAATCAGCGCCGCCGGCTACTTTATCTATCTCCTCATCACTTAATTCAACGCTCTTAAAAGTCTCTGAAAACTGCTTGAAAAGTTTCTCTGCTTCCTCCAGGCTAAGATCATAACCGTTCTCCTTAGCGTAGTTTAAAAACTCTTCAGGGGATTTAAGATTAATCAGGTCTTTCATGATTGCGGGGGTTAATTCTGACATCTTAAATTTTTTCATTACATTTTCTCCTTTCGATTTAAGAAAAGTGGGCAGAGAAAGACAAATCGATGTCATATTATGCGTTCTTTACAAAACTCAGGCCATCTGCCAGGCCCTTTCCGGTAACGGAGTTTTGATTTGCCGCAGGGCAGATGCGCTATATGCGCGCTTTCTCTGCTGTATATACTCACACATTTGTAAATGTGCAAATACCTGAGTGTTATCAATATCCTTTATAATTATATAAAGGAACAAGGATGCTCTTTATTTCTACAGTGTCTGTGATCTCCTCTGCGATTTCATCTATACTTCTGTAGGCCATGGGAGCTTCGTCAATGTTCTCTTTGCAGACAGTTGTGGAGTAGACTTCTTTAAGAGCACTTTGATATTCTTTGAAATCTATCCTTTCTTTTGCTTCTTTTCTGCTGAATTTCCGACCGCCTCCATGGGGGGCCGAGAAGTTCCATTCAGGATTTCCCTTTCCTATGCCGAGGATGGTTCCATCCCTGCTGTTTACCGGTATTACAACTTTTTCGCCTTCATGTGCTGAGATGGCTCCGTGCCTTACAATATTATCCGAAAGGTCAGTATAGTGATGACAGATATCAATTTTATCGTTGACGGTGAATGACATTTCTTTGATGATCTGTTCTGCAATAAATGCCCTGTTTTTCTTTGAAAGCTCTATGCAAAGCTGCATATCGTGCAGGTAGTCATCAAGGTCTTCTCCTGATAAAAGAGTATCTTCAAGGCGATAGGGCATATCCATCGACTTGCCGGCCTTATGAAGTGCAAGTTCAAGATAATGCCTAAGGACAGCGGCAGAAACCCCTTCCACGCCGTTGTGCACAATGAGGTAGTTCCGTCCGCCCAAGTCTCTGTCAATCTCTATGAAGTGGTTACCGCCACCAAGAGATCCTAGTGAAAACGAAAGAAAACGAAAGCGGGTGGTGGCATCCGGGAGCCTGAATCTAGAAACATCAAATTCATATTGGGCAGTCAGAAATATCTCATCTTTTTGTGTCGGGAACTCATGGCAGATGCCATCCAGCTTTTCAAAATCAATCTGACTGGAACCTATATCGTAGCAACAGATCCCACATCCTGCACCATACTCAAGTCCCATTACGGCTGCATCTTTGAACAGCATTGTAAAGCCGGTAATTGTCCCGTCGCTATTGGCAGTAGCATCAGGCATAATGCAGACATGTCTGTCGCTGATAAATCCATGTGAGCATATTTCCGTCAGGTTTTCATGGACTTTATCAGAGTATTCTTTGGCATAAATCAGCGCTTGTGCAGCGCTTCCGAATATGACCTTTTTCATAAGAAAAATTATAGCAATTTATACATATAAAGTAATCTGAGATAATTTTATTTTAATTTATTTTACACATTTTTAATAATGTGATGTGGTATATTAATGCTACATACCTGTGCCTGTCACCAAGCATTTCTTGATTATCTGTATATCATTACCATTAAAAATGAGTATACCTAATAAACCAACTCCTTCAGGACTTGGAAGCAGATTCTATAAGACAGATGATTTAGAAGAATAAAGAAGCTACATTACAACTTGTTCTGCTTGTAAATATGCTGCTACGAAACAATACCGGATTTAGATACTTATTTTGAACTTCGTAGATCTGTTGATTGGAAGAATAATTTCTGTCCAGAACAGGCACAGAAAGCCATAAATAAAAGTGCGTTTTTTATATTGGTAAAGGATAAAGATAAGCCTATAGCAATGGGAAGAGCAGTTGGAGATGGCATGTACTACACTATTGTGGACGTTGTAGTAAGACCTGAATTTCAAGGAAAAAAGGTTGGCTCAACTATAATTAGTAAATTACTTGAGCTTATTCAAAAAGATGCGCCTGAAGGAGCGAGAATAAGTGTACAACTGCTGGCAGAAAAAGGAAAAGAAGAATTCTATGTAAAACAAGGCTTTAAGCTTTGCCCACACGAATTCTGTGGACCTGCGCTTAGAAAGGTAATATACACATAAGGCAGATAAGTAGAACTGTTTTTTGTTAAGACTAGAAGGAATGTATATGAGCAGAACCGAAATATCAGAAATAACAGTCCTTTGCCTCATTTCAGATGGAGACAAAGTGCTGCTTCAAAATAGAGTCAAAGAGGATTGGAAAGGCTACACTCTTCCAGGGGGTCATGTTGAAATGGGAGAGTCTTTTGTTGATGCGGTAATTCGTGAGATGAAAGAAGAAACCGGCCTGGATATAAAGAACCCACGACTTGCTGGAGTTAAGCAGTTTCCAGTCAGGGACGGTAAATACGAAAATGGAAGATATATAGTATTTCTTTTTAAAACAAACGAATTTACTGGAGATATCATTTCCTCAGATGAAGGAAAGATGGAGTGGGTTGAAATAAGTAAACTGTCAGAGCTTGAAACAGTTGATGACTTGGAAGAACTACTAGAAGTTATAAATAATCCTGAACTGACAGAGTTCCAATATCTGGTTGATGGGGATAACTGGACGGTAGCGATTAAATGAGAGTATATGTAATAAGGCATGGGAAAGTGTTAAGGTGAAGAACAATGGCGGATTTTGGTATTAATGAAATGCTTGAAATGCAAAGAACATTACAGGAGAGATACAAAGACAAGTGGGAAGGTATTTCTCCGGAAGTTGGGAAGAATAAGCTGCTGTGGATGATTGGTGAAGTTGGGGAAGTAATTGATATAGTGAAGAAGTATGGTTCTGAGGCTTCTAATGCAGATAACCCTGAGCGTGAGCATCTGATAGAAGAGCTTGCAGATGTCCTAATGTACTATAACGATGTGCTTCTTTGCTATGGAATAACTGCAGAGGAGTTAAAAGATACTTACACAAACAAGTTTCAAAAGAACATGAAGCGCTGGTGACGTAAATGTGATTTGGCTCTAAAATGGCTCTAAAAATTTCAAAAACCACCAAAAATGAAGCGAAACATGAGATATGTGCGAATAGAAACCACGTAAAATTAAGGCTTTTCAAATAGATATAATTAACGCTAAGCCGTGAGTGTGGACGTACAGTTGGATCAGGTAAGGTTGCTACAATCGTTGAGTAATTCTTACTGAATAGGCTAACTATTATAAAATCAAGGCTTCCGAGGATTTCCTCGGGAGCCTTTTTTATTTATAATAATTAGTGAGCAGAAGTGTATCGAAAAAGGGGAAATCAAGTTGAGGATAGACATTCAGAGGATTTCATCCGGGGAGGATGAAGTCATACTCAGGTACAAAGAAGAGAATAAAAGGATACGAGCAATACTTGATGCCATAAGAGGGAGCGGCGACAAGCTCTACGGAAAAGTGGATGGGGAGACAATATCAATAAATCCTTCTGACATTCTATATGTGGAATCCGTGGACGATAAGATCTTTGCATATACCCAAAAAGAAGTGGTGAGGCTGGATGGAACACTGGCGGGACTGCTTGAGACATTTAATGATGTGAAGTTTTTTAGATGCAGCAAGTCTATGATAATCAATATCGAAAAGGTTGACAGGCTGAAAGCCATGTCCTCAAACCGCATAGACGCCACCATGGAAGGCGGAGAGCATATCATGATATCAAGGACCTATGCCTCGGAGTTTAGAAGGATTCTTAAGGGGGTGACAGAATGAAGAAGGACAGGAATAAGGTATCACTTTGGGAGAGGTATCTCACCAAGGAAATCGGAATAGAATTTAAGGCGTGCCTGTATTTCTTTGCGATTCTCTTTTTTTACAGTATGTACAGGATTGTCATGGGAAGCTTGGAAGCAAGCATAATTCATATGGCTGAGATGATCTTTACCTGCTATTTCATCGGCTATGCCCAGGTCTATCTATTTTGGAACTTTGATGAGGCAGACAGCGTAGGGGGAAAAGAAGTGGCGGGAGTTCTGATATGTACCGCTATCTATGGCATTCTGTCATATATGCTGAACTGGTTTGATAAGAATATATATGTGACTCTTGGACTTGCGGCATATCTGCTTTTGACCTATGTATGTGTGATCCTGATCTACAAGACCAAGAGAAATATTGATGATAAACAACTAAACGAAGATCTGGCGCTTTTTAAGACAGAACATAAAAAAGTGCAGGATAGAGGCGAATAAGTGCAACTTGCGGGAACACGTATTGTTCCCGCTTTTTTAATGCTTTAAGATAGAAATATAAGGAAACGAAAGGTGTTGTAATAACCTTCCGCTCGGCGGAAAAAGGAGAGTTATGGAAAACGTTATTAGCATTAGGAATCTCACCAAGACCTATGGAAAAAAACGTGGCGTTATAGATGTGTCTTTTGACGTACATGAGGGTGAGATATTCGGATTCATAGGACCAAACGGAGCAGGAAAGTCCACCACCATCAGATCCATGCTGGGCTTTTTGAACTACAATTCCGGATCCATAAATATCCTTGGAATGGATAGTGTAAAGGACCACGAGAAGATCCTCCGGGAGGTTGGCTATATGCCATCAGAGGCGCTTTTTTACCCCGCAATGAAGGTATCAGAGGTGATTAAGTATGCGGCTGATGTCAGGAAAATGGATTGCAGAGAGGAAGCTGCCAAACTATGCGAGAGGCTTCAGGTGGATACCTCCAAGAAGATAAAAGAACTGTCTCTTGGAAACAGAAAGAAGGTCTCAATAGTGTGTGCCATGCAGCACAGGCCAAGGCTCTTTGTCTTTGATGAGCCCACCAGCGGCCTGGATCCTCTTATGCAGAACACTTTTTTTGAACTGATAAAAGAGTATGTGAAGCAGGGCACAACCTGCATGCTGTCCACCCATGTGCTCTCTGAGGTGCGCAGGTACTGCGACAGAGCGGCCATAATGAGAGAGGGGCATCTGATCAAGACTGATACCGTAGAGAACCTCATTGCAACATCTTCGAAAAACGTGAAGGTGACAGCAGATGGAGAGACAAAGGAATACATGTTTAATGGGGATATAAATGACCTCATAAAAGAACTTGGAGGAAAGAACATCCAGAACCTGACTATAGAAGAGCCTTCACTGGAGGATATGTTCATGCATTTCTACGAGGGAGAGGAGGCAAAAAAATGAGATCAATAATCAAGCAGGAATTCAAACTGAATTTAAAGAGCCTTCTTATCTGGGCACTGACCGTGGGAGGCCTTGGCTATATCTGTATCCTGATGTACACCAGTATGGAAGGGGATGTCATGGAAATGGCGGATACCTTTTCGGAGATGGGAGCCTTTGCCGATGCCTTCGGAATGAGCACCCTCAGTATAGCCACGGTTGGAGGATTTTTTGCAACAGAAGTGGGAACAGTCCATGGTCTGGGAAGCGTTATGTTTGCGGCGTTTCTGGCAGCAACTATGCTGTCCAAGGAGGAAGAAGGCCATACGGGAGAATTCCTCTTCTCATTGCCGGTTTCTAGGGCAAAAGTAATAACCGCAAAGGGCATCACAATTCTGGCTAATCTGGTGGTATTTACAGTGATTTGCGGAGCTTTCTACGCTCTGGGTTTTATTTCTCTGGGAGAAGAAGTGCCGGTAAAAGAGCTCACAAGGTTTCTCTGCAGCATGCTCCTTATGAATGTCGAAGTGGCAGCAATTGCTTATCTGATATCGGCTACATCAAGCAAGAACCGCATGGGCCTGGCCCTGGGAATGTCGCTGATCGTCTATGTCTATGACATCATGGGAAGAGTTATTCCGGATATGAAGGACTATCTTTTTATAGGACCGTTTTCCTATGCCAATGCCTCAGAAATATTTGCGGGAATGGACGTGCCAAAATACAGCATTGCGGTGTCACTGTGCGTGATTGTAATGGTGACAGTGGCTACATACGTGGCATATACAAAGAAAGATCTGGCCAGCTGATTACAGCGGCCAGATCTTTTTTTACAAAAAACAATTATAGAATTTTCTTTATCTTAAAGAACGTGAGACTTCCCACAACGATCAGGATACTTAGAACGATCACAATGGGATAACCATACTGTGATTCCAGCTCCGGCATGTATCTGAAGTTCATTCCGTACCAGCCAACGATAAGGGTCAAAGGCATGAAAATTGTTGTAACCACAGTGAGTACGGTCATGACTCTGTTTTGTCTTACATCCAGCTGTGACTGATACAAATCGTTAAGCTGAATAGTATAGTCGCGAAGGTGTGTGGCGGAGTCGTACAGCCTGTCTACGCGGCTTGAAAACATACGGAAATATCTAAGGTTTTCCTCGTTAAAGAAACCATTCTCATTTTCTTCTAGTTCCTGGCCCAAATCCAAAAGCTGCTCATAATGGATTCGGAGATCTCTGATATCGCCTCGAACATCGTTGTTGAGCTCCATGTGGGCTGTCTCAGGGTTTAACATGATCTCTTTTTCCAGTTCATCCAGTTCAAGCTCATATCGCTGCATGGTCCTAAGATCATTGTGAATGATCAATTCCAAAAAATCATACAGGAATCGTTCCAGACAAGGCTTCTTCCACTTCTTTAATCTCTGGATTCTTTTCACCAGGTTAATGGCGGCATCGCCCTCATCGATAAAAACGACCCCCGTTTCATCAAGGACGAAGGAGAACTTCTGCTCCTCTGACAAATGAGAGGACTGGGTAGGTATATAAAAAGTACCTGTCAGTGAATCGTAGTTAACTTCAGCTTTGGTGGTATATATTTCTTCGCTGCTAAGATCAAAATCTATACCCATATCAAAATTTTCATTTTGCTCTGCCCACTGCTCCGGAGTAAGAACAGCTACATAGGGAACGGCTGCATCATGGCACTGCTCTGCGCTGCATTCTTCTAACTGATTTTTTATAAGGAAAAACATGAAGAAACCTCCCGAAATACTTTTTTCTATAGAGATTATAGCATATCTTTGCGGAAATGACCCTTGTTTGCCCATTGGATGGCACATATGTTAAACTTAAATATACGTATTTTGCTTTGAGGGTGTAAGTATGAAAAGGAAAAAGGGGATTCTATCAGTTCTATTTATAATTCTGGGGGCTATCATGGCAAGCTTTTCTGTTGCCCTTATTCTGCTTCCAAACGATGCCATAGACTACGGAACGGCCGGCGTTGCCATCATTATCAGCAAGCTTACGGGATTCCAGTTGTCCATGTGCGTACTGTTTGTTTTCCTGCCTTTCATAGTTGCCGGTTACGCGTTTTTGGGGAAGAGATTCACCATCAAGGCAGCTATCGGCTCAATAGTCTATATGGTGGGGCTGGATTTCTTTGAGCACATCCCTTTTGAACTCAACACGGAGCACTTTTTGGCGGTGGCCTTTGGCGGTGCGATCCTGGGAGCAGGCCTGGCGCTGATATTGCGTAATGGCGGCTGCATCGACGGATCAGAGATTCTTGCCAACATCATTGTAAAAAAACTCTCGGACAAGACAGGACGCAACTACAGCCTTACGCCTATGCTTCTTACGTTTAATGCGCTTGTTTACATCACTGTTTTTGTGGTAATAGATTCGACAGCAGCCCTCTTAAGCCTTCTGGTTTATGTGGTGGCTACAGCCGTTATCGACCACTATACAGACCACTTTGAAGCCATTAAGCAGGTTACAATCATCACTCAGGATCCTGAAGGCATAATAAAAGACATTAAGGACAAGCTGAACAAAACCTGCACAATCGTGGATTCCCGCGGCGCTATTGCGGGAGAAAACAATATGCTGATCTGCTACATCAGCTATTTTGAGCTTCCCTTGATGAAAGAAATAATATCAGTTCATCAGGGTAGTTTTAGTACAGTTTCAACCATAGATGAAATTTTAAGGTAAATTTGGGGATTTTACGGGGATAGCAAATAATGATTTTTTCTATATATACGGCTTTTTTCACAGCTTTCATTTTTGTAGTTTTTTATCTTATCAGACGAAGGGCCAGGGCTTATTTTCTGCTGCTCACAAGCCTCTTTTTCATAGCAAGCATGGATTATCGCTCATGTATATGGGCTATAGTTGTTTCTGCTGTGGTCTATTTCCTTGGGCTGTTTGAAGGTGGTTTAATTAGTAAAAGACAAAAAACTCTCGCCGGGCTGGTTACAACACTGGGAGTTGTTTTCTGCGCCGGAGCCCTTGCGGTTCTTAAGCTTGTTTCAAAATGGTCTTTTGGAGACGGCATCTTTCAGAAGTTCATCATGCCTTTGGGATTTTCATACTACATATTCCAGGCAATATCATATCTCGTAGATATTTATAAGGGAAAAATAAAACCTGAGAGAAACATTTTGTTCTTTTCTCTTTACATGTGCTATTTCCCTAAGTTCTTAAGTGGCCCTATAGAAAGACCCGGGCACTTTCTGGAGGAGATAAAAAAGGTTTATTCCGTCAACCTCTTTGAAAGTAACAGACTCTCAATCTCTTTTCCCACAATATTGTATGGAGTCTTTTTGAAAATGGTGGTAGCAGACAGAATTGCCCCTTTGACGGCAACTTTGTTTAAAGACCATGCAAGCTTTTCCTCCATATGGCTTTTGGCCGGCATGTTTCTCTATGCAATCCAGATCTACTGCGACTTTGCAGGATACAGTGCCATAGCAGTGGGGGTCTCGAACCTGTTTGGAATCAAAATCACAGATAACTTCTTTGTTCCGTATTTTTCTGAGAGTATCAGTGTATTCTGGAGAAGATGGCATATTTCCCTGTCGGAATGGCTCAAGGACTACGTATATATCCCGCTGGGCGGCAATCGCAGGGGACAATTTAGGAAAATACTGAATGTTGTGGCAGTATTTACCATCTGCGGACTATGGCACGGAGTTGACGCCAGCTTTTTTGTATGGGGAATGCTGCATGTACTCTATACTATCCTTTATGATGCCTTAGCTGGAAAAAAAGGAAGCCTTCGCATATCAGGTACCGCCGGCAGAATTCTTACTTTCATCAGTGTCTCTTTTGCCTGGATATTCTTTGGTATGGATACCCTGGAAAATGCCCTTGGCTATATTGGGAACATGCTTTCCTTCAGAGGTGGAGAGGGTTCCCTTATCGCTCAGATGCACGGAATCGGCTTTTTGAAGGTGGACATACTTATTCCGTTTTATGTTGCCATAATGATACTGATAGGTAATTTGATGCAAAAGAAGCAGCTGCCTGTGGGCAAGGCCCTATATAGCCTCTCACCAGTAGTAAGGTACACCATCGAATATGTACTGATCATGCTGATACTTCTCATGGGAGTATACGGCCCCGGGTACGATGCCGGAAGTTTCATCTATATGAGTTTTTGATTGGGGATT
>JAEEGF012170639.1_pt1 | contig 14186 bp, 15 predicted proteins | sample 9134171 | NCBI WGS metagenome assembly JAEEGF01 (sample SAMN16246542, study PRJNA631951) | gut metagenome | biome: gut microbiome; feature: rumen; material: AP-attached | host: Bos | place: Iran: Karaj | collected 2018-10
ATTGATACTACATTTGATTTATTAGACGTAATAAAAGAATCTATTCATTTTAAAGATAGAAAAGAAAAGCATCCAGGAAAACGTACTTTTCAAGCTATCAGGATTGAAGTAAATCATGAACTTGAGGTACTAGAAATTGCACTTAGGGACGCTCTATCTCTTTTAAAAGTGGGTGGAAGAATTGTTGTAATTACTTTTCATTCATTGGAAGATAAAATGGTAAAGGATATCTTTAAGGAATATAGCGAAATTGATCCTAAGATTAAGGGTCTTCCTAATATACCAGATGATATGTTACCGGACTTTAAGGTCATAAATAAGAAAATAATAGTTCCTAGTGAAAAGGAGTTACAAGAAAATAATCGAAGTAGATCAAGTAAGTTAAGGATAATTGAGCGTATTAAGTAAAAAGAAGAAAAGGAGAGTGATAGTACGAAAAAGAAAAACAAAATTAAGAGCAAGATTGAACGTCGTTTAATTGTTATTGTTTTATTACTAGCTATTGTTACTCCAATTTCTTATATTTTCGCTAGATCGTCTTTATCAGAGATTAATATAAAAGTTGAAAAGATGAAGAAAACAATAACAGCTCAAGAAAAGAAAAATGAGAGTCTAGAGATGAAAATCAATGAATTAGCCTCTCTAGATAACATTCAAAATATTATTAAACAAGAAGGTTTAACTTACAATAATGATAATATTAAAAATGTAAATCATTAGAAGACACTGTATAGACTATAGTGTCTTTTTTCGTTATAATAACTATGAAGGTGTTATATGAGTAAAATAAATGTAATGACTGATGATTTAGCTAATAAGATTGCAGCTGGAGAAGTCGTTGAAAAATGTATGAATGTAGTTAAAGAATTAGTAGAAAATAGTATTGATGCAAAAGCAACAAGTATTCGTATAGAACTAGTTGATAGTGGGGTTAAAGAAATAACGGTTATAGATGATGGTGTTGGTATGGATAAAGAAGACGCTGTTCTTTGTTTTTCTCGTCATGCCACTAGTAAACTTCATAATATTAATGATTTATTTAATATTAAATCTCTTGGTTTTAGAGGTGAAGCCTTACCATCAATTGCCTCAGTTGCTAAAGTAACTTTAAAGACTAGTAATGGTAAGACGGGAACTCTAGTTAAGATAGAAGCTAGTAAGATTCTTGAAGTATCAGAATGTGATTTAAGAAAAGGAACTAGTATAAGAGTTACTGATTTATTTTATAATACGCCAGTAAGATTAAAGTATTTAAGAAGCTTGTATACAGAACTTGCTAATATCTCAGACTATGTAAATAAGATGGCTTTATCTTATCCAAATATTAAATTTATTTTAATAAATAATAATAAAGAATTATTAAATACTGAAGGTTCAGGAAATCTTTTAAAAGTCATTAATAATATTTATGGTCTAGCCGTAACTAAGAAGATGTTAGAGATAAATGATAGTGATGATGACTTTGAAATCATTGGTTATACATCATATCCTGAAGTAAATCGAAGTACTAGAAATAATATAACGATATTAGTCAATAATCGTGTTATAAAGAATTATGATTTAATTAAAACTATTCATGAATGCTATCATACTTTTATGCCACATGATAAGTATCCAGTAACTGTTTTAAATATCATTTGTGATCCCTTCTTAATAGATGTTAATATTCATCCAACAAAGATGGATGTTAAGTTCTCTAAAATGGAAGAATTAAAGAAATTAATTACAGATTCTATAACTAAAGCTTTAAAAAGTACTTTATTAATACCAGAAGCTAATGTAAATACTGATTTTATTTATGATCAAATACAAGATAAAAAAGTAGATGAAGTATACTATAATCCAAAAGTACAAGAACTAAGATTAAACTTTGAAGTTAATGATAATAATGAAACTTATCTTGAAGTTAAAGAAGAAATTAAAGATAAAGAAGAAGTAGAACATTTTGATGAAAAGGAAGAATTAATACCTCATCATGAAGTAAAGATAGATCCTATTATTCCAATTGGTTCTGTTCATGGAACATATATCATTGGTTATAATGAAAAAGGAATGTATATTATTGATCAACATGCAGCAGCAGAACGTATTAATTATGAAAAATGTTATAGAGCAATATTAAGTCACTCTAAGAATATTATTGATTTACTTGTACCAATTACTATTGAACTACCTAGTAATGAATATTTAATCTTAAAGAGTCACTTTGATATCCTTGATAGATTAGGTTTTGTTTATGAAGAATTTGGTATTAATACCATAGTTATTCGAAGTCATCCAGTTTGGATTAAAGACTTTAGAGTTAATGATGCTATTAGAGAGATAATTGATATTATTATTACAACAGATGATTTCTCAGAACTTAAATTCTCTGATTATGTTTCAATGACAATGGCATGCAAGATGAGTATTAAAGGTAATGATACAAGAAGTATTGAAGATATGGAATACTTACTAAATGAATTAGTTAAAACTGATAATCCTTATACTTGCCCTCATGGTAGACCAACGATTATTAGTTATACAATATATGATTTAGAAAAGATGTTTAAGAGGTCAATGTAATATGATAATTGTAATAACAGGACCAACAGGTGTTGGTAAAACAAAATTAAGTGTTGAATTAGCTAAGAAAGTTAATGGTGAAATCATTAATGCAGACTCTATGCAAGTATACAAGGGACTTGATATTGGAACAGCAAAGATAAAAGAATCAGAAAAAGAAGGTATACCACACTATTTATTTGATATCTGTGATGTTGATCGCAATTATACAATTTATGATTATCAAAAAGATGCAAGAAATGTAATATCTGAGATAGAATCACGTGGTAAAACACCAATTTTAGTTGGTGGAAGTGGTTTATACATTAAAGCTGCTTTATATGATTATGAATTTATTGAAGAAGACTTTCATTCTGAATTTGAAGATTTAAGCAATGAAGAAATCCTTAATGAAATAAGAAAAGATCATGAAACAGATATTCATGTAAATAATCGAAAAAGATTAGTACGTGAACTTAATAAGATTAAGAATGGTACTAAAAACTCTAATAAAAAGAATGATAAAGTATATGACTTTAAATTAATAGGGTTAACTACTGATAGAGATAATCTATATAAAATAATAGATAATCGAGTAGATAAGATGGTAGAAGAGGGGTTACTACGTGAAGTTAAAGATCTTTATGATGCTAAAGTAAGAACAAAAGCGATTATGACAGGTATAGGTTATAAAGAATTATATAAATATTTTGATGGAGATTTAACTCTTGATGAATCTTTAAATTTAATAAAGAAAAATAGTCGTAATTTCGCTAAACGTCAATACACTTTCTATAATCACCAAATGGATGTTAAATGGTTTAATGTTAACTTTAAAGACTTTAATAAAACAGTAGATGAAGTATATGAGTTTGTAAAGAATAATTAATATTTTAATTATTCTTTTTTTTAAACTGTTTATGTTATATAATTAAAAATAGAGGAGAATAGAATGGAAGAAGAAAAGAAAAAAGAAGTTAAAGTTGAAAAACCAAGAAGAAGTACTAAATCAAAAGTAATAACGGTGATGTTATGTGTTGCATTATTTTGTGTACTTAGTATTTTAATCTTTACTATCTTTGGTAGTGATTTATTACCATTTAATCAAGGAAATGATAATAAACAACAAGAAGAGAAGAAAGAAGAACCAAAGAAAGAAACAATTGCATATGAACTTAAGAAAGATGCATCAAACAATGATGAGTTATATGTAAATGGAAAGAAAATAGATAAGATAAATGGAAATGCTGTTCAAAAAGATAAAATTTATCAAATAAAAGATGCCTTACTTGTAATAGAGGGAATTGATTCTGATCTTATTTATATGATTGATAAAGATGGAAATGTATTTGAAGAGATATCTGGTAAGCTTAATTATGGAACATTCTTTAATGAAGTAAAGGATGATACTATCTATTTTAGTTCATATGCGGATGTATTCTATCAAGATGGATCTTTACTTTGCGGTTTTAAAGAGACAGATGTAGTTTATGTTGAAGAAAAAATACAATATTTAGGTAATAAACAATTTGGTGAACAAGAAACAGTTTCGTCTAAAACAAGAACTCAAATTATGCAAGAAAATGAAAAATATGCTGTTGATTGTACACAATTTACTAATTAATCATATGAATAATAATGTAAAGATGATTTAAATAATCATCTTTTTTTGTTATTCTTTACTTAGAAGGTGGGTTCTATATGGCAAAACTATATTTTTATTATGGAGCAATGAATAGTGGTAAAACGACAAGAATTATCCAATGTCTATATAATTATGAAGAACAAGGTATGCGTGCTATTCTTATGAAACCTAAGGTAGATACCAAAGGTAGTGATTATATTGTATCTAGAATAGGTGCTAAAAGAAAAGCTGATTTCTTAATAGAACCTAAAGCTAATATCTATGATATTATTGTTGAACAATATACTAATGTAGACTTAATTGTTGTTGATGAAGCTCAATTCTTAACTGAAGATCAAGTTAATCAATTAATGGATGCTGTAGTAGACTTAAATATTCCTATTATGTGTTATGGCTTAAGAACTGATTTTAAAGGTAATAGCTTCCCAGGTTCTAGAAGACTTTTGGATATCGCTCATCAGTTATCGGAGATTAAAACAATCTGTGAATGTGGTAAGAAAGCGATGTTTAATGTACGTTTAATTGATGGAAAAGTACAAACTGAAGGTGATAGTGTAGCCATTGATGGTGAAGGAAAAGTAACTTATACTGTTGCTTGTGCAAGATGTTTTAGACTTAAAACACACCGTAAATTTTACAATAAGGATAAGAAGTAACATTGTTACTTCTTTTATTATGTTATATAATGATAATAGAGGTTACTATGGTAGGAAATGTTAAAGTATTAGATAAAATGATTAATATGGTAAAAGATCATCCTAAGAGTACTGTTACAATTATTAGTACAGCTGTTTTAATAGCGGGTATTATATTATCTGGAATTGGTAGCGAAGCAAAAGAAGAATTTCCTTATATGCCAGCTCCAACAGTACCAGTTGCTGCTGTAACTCCAACACCTGTTCCTACTAGAAATCCTGAATATATCACATATAGTATTAAAGTAGCTCAAGACCAAATAATTAGATTAGAACCAAGAAGTGATTCTAATTACGTTAGTAAGATTGATGGTAATAATGAAGTTGAATTATTATATGTCGATAATGGCTATGCTTTAATTAGTTATACTGATACTAAAGGTAATACAAGACTTGGTTTTGTTAATATGGAAAGAGTAGCTAACCCTGAAAATGTAGGACCGAGATATCAAGCTACTAAACTTAATATGTATGGTGAAATCATTAATGATAAATGTCGTATTCAAAATAATACTGATGATAGTTATGATGAACCTAATGTATTAACAAGAGGTAAAAAAGGAGAATTTGTTAAAATAATAGGATCAATAAATGATGGAGTAAATGATTGGTATATTGTAATATATCGTAATTACATTGGATATGTTAAACCATCTAGTTTAAAAGTCTTAGATGAAGAAGCTTTCTTTAATATGTTAAATTCATCATATGTAGAGATAGCAGGTAATAAAGTAAGATTTAGAAGAACTCCTAAAATAGATAAAAATAATATTATTTTAGAGTTTGATAAAGGAGTTAAATTACCAGTAATAGCAAGAGAAGGTGACTGGTATTTAGTATACTATGATGGTGAGTATGGATATGTTAGTACAAGAAGTGATTGTACTAAGGAATTCTTTGAACCATTATCTCCTCCAGGTCTTACTCAAATTCATTTAGAAAGAGAAGTTATTAAAGTAATATAAAGTGATAGAAATATCACTTTTTTATTTGACAAAAAATATGTAATCAATTATAGTAAAAATCGTTTGCAAACTTTATATAAAACGGGGGTTTTATGAAGAATACAAAGATTGATAAGAAGAAGGTAGGTAGTTTGTTATTAGCTGCTGGATTAATGATTACTCCTAATTTATCTAATGCTGATATCACTTCTTATGCAGGTGTTAATACTACTCTTACTGATGGTAGACCAATAACCCTTTATTATTCTAATGAAAGTAACAAATCTTTAATTAATTTAAATGGCGAAATAGGTTTTATTGATAATGAATATATTAAAGATATGTACTTTGATACAAATGATTATTTTAGTGAATTAAACGATGATGATTATATTAGAGTTAATTATACTGATATCTATAATGATCCAATAAAAAAAGAAGTTATAGGGAATTTAGAATATGGAACAAGAGTTCATTTATATGCTAAAACAGTAGATGGTTACTATGTAGTTTATGCTAATGGTATGATGGGTTTCGTTGAAGAAGCTTGTTTGATTGAAAATGATTATGAAGAACATATTTCGCAAGTTACTACATCTAATATAGTTAATATTACAAAAATAACAGGTAATAATATTAATGTAAGAAGTAGTCCAAATAAAGGTGATAATATAATAGGATTCTGTGATATTACTGATAAGTTTGCTATCTTAGATCATGTTGATGGGTATTATAAAGTAGATTACTTAGGAAATACTGGATATATTAGTGATAAATATGTTATAGAAGATTCAATGGATAGAAATATCTTAGAAGCTAGTTCAATGGTATATTTCCCTAAGATATCAGCTTTATATGATGATGATGGTAGTATTATTTGTTATTTACCAAAATATCAAAATCTATTAGTAATTGGAGGAGTTAATAATTACTATAAAGTATTAGTTGATGGAGTAGTAGGATATGTTAAGAAGAATGAAACTAAGGAACTTACTAAGACAACAATTGTTGTTGATTTATCAAGACAAATATTAAAAGTATTTAAAAGTGGTAAAGAAGTATTTCGTTGTAAAGTAATAACTGGTGTTAAAACAGATCAAACAAGATTAGGTTGTTTTAAGATAGGTCATCATATGAAGAATTATGTTTTTAAAAATAGTGGAATCTTTAATGAGTTTTGGATTCAATTTGATGGTAATATAGGAATTCATCCTGCGGATGCTAATAATGGTGAAGGATGGCAAAAGAAAGAATATTTTGATAAAGCTGTAGCTGATGCTTATGATGCGTGGAGTAAAGGATACGGAAGAACTTACCCAAATAGACATGGTAGTCATGGATGTGTTAATACGATGATAAAAGATACTACAGTTATTTATTCATTATGTGATATAGGTGATAATGTTCTTGTAATCGAACAAAATGATTTAGTAAAGAATAAATTAATTAGTAGTAATATGGTTTTAATGAAGAAAATGATTTAAAAGAGAGTAAATCTCTCTTTTTTTTGATATAATGATTTTGGTGAATTTATGAAAAAGAAATATTTAATAATTACTTTTGTCTTTTTCTTTATAGATTTAATTAGTAAATTAGTATTATCTAAAGTATTAGAACTTGGTAAAAGTATTAAAGTAATTAAAAACTTTTTATATATTACATTATGTCATAATGATGGAGCTGCTTTTAGTATTTTAAGAGATAAACAAATACTATTAATTATTATTACGGTAATAGCATTATTCTTTATATATAAAATGATGAATAAAGAAGATTTATCAAAGTATGATAGCTTTGCGTTTTCTATGATAACTGGTGGTATCTTAGGTAATTTACTAGATAGAATAGTATATAATTATGTAATAGATTTTATAGATTTTAAGATCTTTGGTTATGATTTCCCAGTATTTAATCTTGCAGATACTTTTATTGTAATTGGGGTCATCTTATTAATTATTAAAACAATTAAGGAGAGTATAAATGAATTTAGAAGTAAAAGAAAATGATATTAGGTTAGATACTTATATTGCTAAGGAACTTGATATCTCAAGAAGTAAGATAAAAAAACTATTAGATGAAGAGAAAATACTTGTTAATGGTAAAGTAGAGAAAGCAAGTTATAAAGTATGTGTTGGTGATAATATTTTAGTTAATGATGAACTAGACTTTAATATTGATATCAAGGGAGAAGATATCCCTCTTGATATCATTTATGAAAATGATGACTTACTTGTAATTAATAAAGCTAGTGGAATGGTAGTTCATCCAGCTCCTGGTAATTATAGTGGAACCTTAGTTAATGCTTTATTAGGTAAATATGAATTATCAAACGATAAAATAAGACCTGGTATTGTACATCGATTAGATAAAGATACTAGTGGTTTGATGTTAGTTGCTAAGAATGATTGGGCTCATGATAAGTTATCTAAAATGATTAAAGAAAAGTCAGTAAAAAGAGTTTATCTTGCTTTAGTAGATGGGGTTATTAATCATGATACTGGTACAATTGAAGCTCCTATAGGACGTGACCCTAAAGATCGAGAGAAAATGATGGTAACCGATGAAAATAGCAAAGATGCTCGAACCAACTTTAAAGTATTAAAGCGATATAAAAAACATACACTAATAGAATGTATCTTAGATACCGGTCGTACACATCAAATAAGAGTTCATATGAAATATATTGGATACCCTGTTACAAATGATCCTTTGTATGGCAAATGTTTTAATAAAGAATTTGGACAAATGTTACATTCTAAGGAAATTGATTTTAATAATCCAAGAGATAATAAAAGAATTCATTTTGAAGTAGATGCTCCTAGTGAATTTTATGAAATATTAAATAGTATTGAGGAAACTGTCTAGTTTCCTTTTTTATGTATAAATTATTGATAAAAATATGATAAATTGTTATTATTAATATAGAGATAATAGAGGTAGTATGGGAATAATTAGAGAATATACTGGGGATTTCACAGTAGAACAAAATTATTTAAAAAATATATCTAATACTGTTGAAGAAGAACTTAAAGAAATTAGTAATATTATTAATAGTATCCAAGGTGATGGTATATGGGATTCCATAGGTGCTGAAGCTACTGTTACTGAGGTTAATAGAGTAATTCCTATAATGGAAGAAGTTCGTGTCATTTCAATGGAAAATGCTAATAAAATCTTTGATGGTATTGATACTTTATTAGCGGTATATGATAAGTAGGTGATACAATGAATGAGAATAATAAAAGAATAATATATAATGCTGAATCATTTACTAATATCATTGCTGAAATAAATAATCATATTGCAAATATTAATAATTGTTTTAATGATGAATTTACTTTGGAATCATATAAAGGATCTCAAAAAGAAAATATTGAGTTAGCGATTAATAATATATTAAGTACATTAAAACATTTCTTAGATGGACTTAATAATATTCCAGAGGATCTTCTTATGGTTAAACAAAAGTATGAAGAAGCAATTAATACAGGTCATATAGCAGTTAATGGTGGTGATAGAAATGTTTAGTGATATCATAGAAAAGAATAATGAAGCTAAATCATTTCTAGTTGATTCTAATAAAACTCTTGATAATGGTGAAATGTATATTGAAGATGGTAATGATAATAAAGTAACTGATGAAATATTAGAAAGTATTGAAGATGTTGAAAAGAAAACAAATACTATTTATGATGATATAAATAGTATTAATGCTGATATTCAAAGTTTTAATGATGCTATTCTTGAATCAAGAAGGATAAGACAAGAAGAATTAAAAAGTGATGATCCAGGAGATTCTGAACTTGATATTCGAGATATCTTATAGGTGATTGTTATGTTGAAGATTAATTTAGACGATATAGAAAGTTATAAAGAATTTGCAGTTAAAGCAAAAGGTGCTTTAAGATCTGCTAAGAATCGATTAACTAGTGCAGCATCATTAATGGAATCAAGAGCGATAGATTCTCAAAGTTTATCTGTTCATAATCCAGAATATGATTATGCAGCCATGGATAAAAGAAGAAAAGATATAGTAACTAAAATAAATACTCAAGCAGGTAATATTGATACTTTAATTGGTTTACTTGATGGAGTTGATACTGACTGTGATTCATATTATGAAAATGTAGAAACTGATGAAGAAGAAATTATTAAATTATTAGGTGATTTTATATCTGAAGATTATGGAAAAGTTGAAGTTGAAGAGTTTGTTAGAAATGAAGATATAATGACTTTTGATGCTATTAACTGTGATTACTATGTTAATAAAGATGGTGTTAAAATATATGTTAATATCCCACGTGGTAAATTTGGTGAAGAAAGATATAAAATACTTGATGTTGGAAATGGTAGTTTTATTAAAAAACTATATGACTATAATGACCAATTCTCAGTAGTCTTATTAAAGAATAATAAAGATGGAAGAATAAGAATAGGTTATATTGAAAATGAAAATATGAATCCTACATTCTCTAGTAAAGATGGAGAAAGAGGAGATAGCAACTTACAAGATAGATTCACTTCATCATCTGGTTATGGTATTGTTAAAAATGATAAAGTTGTTGTAAGACCTTTCCCTAATAGTGATCAAGGTGAAGATACAGCAAATAAGTATCATAGTAGAGATACTTATATGGCAGAACTTAAAAGTGGTACAAGAGTTAAGGTTGTTGGTGAATGGTTAGGTGATGAACAAGATGCAAGGAAATCTTATTTAGTTGCTTTTAATAGTGATTCTGGTAACTTTATGGGATTTGTTAGTGGTGATGATCTTGAAACGGGTGTAGGTAATCACTCTTATGATCTTAATGATGTAACTCCAGTAGTAACCAATAAAGAAACGAATTTATATTGTATTGATAACGTTAAAAGAGTAGCTCCACAAGGTTTTGAATTTAAATATAAAGATCAAAATGATGGTGGAATCATTGTTTCCTTTAATGAAGATGATAATGAGATATTAGCATATATCAATCCTAATGATGTTGATATGATTGTTCCTGATTCTCTTTCTAAAATAGGTTATGGTAATTAATGCGAGGTTAAGATGAAGAAAGTATTATTTTTGTTATTAATAAGTATTTTATTTGTTGGATGTAGTCTTGAAGAAAAAATAGATAATCCATATTATGAGGTTTTATTAAAAACAGAGAAAGAAAGTTTTGTTGACTTAGTAGAATATAATAGATATGGAAAACACTTAAATATGAAGTTTGAAACTAGTATTGAAAATCCTAAACTAGTTTTAAAGAATGAAACTCAAGATTATGTCATACCTTTATATAAAGAAGATAATTATTATGTTACTAGTGAACATATTAATACGGGGATTAATCTAGATGCCATTCCTTTAGGTAAATATGTAATCTTACTTAAAGAAACAACAAAGAATGATAAAGGTGAAGATGTTATAAAATATCATCATTTCAAGAATAAAACAGAGTATGGTAATATGGAATACTATACAATGACAAGAATGGATGAAAATAATGAAAAAATAAATAATAAAATTGATTTTGCTTTTGATAGTTTTATGGAATATAATTTCTTAAAACTTGATGTTCGAAGAAGTACAGTTCCAAATGAAGTTTATGATATTGTTCTTGATCCAGGTCATGGTGGTAATGATCCAGGAGCGGTTAAAGGGAAAGCTCATGAAGCAGATTATAATTTAAGATATGCCTTAGCTTTAAAAGAACAATTAGAAGAACTTGGATTAAAAGTTAAATTAACTAGAGAAACAGATACTGCTATTAAATCTTATGGAGAAGGTTCAAGAACCGCAATACCTTATGAAACAGGTGCAAAACTTATGTTATCACTTCATCAAAATAGTGGTGATAAGTATGCTAATGGTGTTGAAATATATATGGCTCATGGGGATGATCCTTATATGGCTAAAAAGTTAGCGGATAATATTGCAAGTAGAACAAGTTGTTCTTATTCAGCTAATAGAATTAATAGAGTTAGTGATGGTGTATACTTAAGAGTATTTACGGCAAGTGATATTGCTAATTCAACTAAACAAGCTGAAAAGAAAGGTTGGACATATTATACTCAGAAACCTAATACAACATATTATTATTTTATTAGGGAAACTGGTGGTTATATGACAAAAGCTTTTGTAGATGGAAGAAATCCTGATTACGAAGCTAATCCATATATTAATGCTAATTATGGAGTAGAAGCTTATTTAGTAGAAATGGGCTTTATAACAAATTCTAAGAATTTAAATGCTTTAACAAGTGAACAAGATAATTACTTAGAAGGCTTAGTAGAAAGTATTAAATACTATGTAAATAGTAATTACTAAAAGACATAAGAAAGGAAAGTGATAGAATATGTCAAGAATAGATGAACTTAAGAAAATAAGTGTTGTAGCAAAAGCAACTTTAAATACAGCAGGATTATTTTTAAAAACAATTGCGCCTTTAGCTCATCCTAGTTATATGAGTGAAGAAAATAAAAATGTAATTAATATGTATCGTCAAATTATGGCTGATTTAGAAAATAAATTTCAATATATTTGTAAATATTTAACACAAGCTGAAAAGGATGAATTAAAAGCAACTGAAAAGAAGTCGTTTATTAATTATTCATCCCATAAAAGTTATGTAGAGATTTTTGATGATCAAATAGCTTTAGGTCGTGATTTTGCTTTTTGTGTTGAATTATATAATGACAAAGATTATTTTTTAAACCCATTTGATGCTAGTAAGATGAGTGCATCAGGATTAGTATATAAATGTGATGATTTGTATGACTGTGCTAAAGACATGTTAAGAAACTTAAAAGCTAATCAAGAAGAACAAAGTGATTATAAACAAGCTGAATATGAAAGAGCCTTACAAATCTGTTATGATTCTATTAATGAAACTGGTGAAATAGGTATATTCTATATAGAAGTTTTGGATATTTATAAAGGACTTCTTAATGGAATTAAAGATCCTGATAAAGAAATTGATTTATATAAAAGAATGCAGAAATTTTTTGTTAAATTTGCAAGAGATTATATAGAAGAATTTAGAAAAAACAGATCAACAAATTCTGTTGATGATAGAAAAAATGAAGAAGAATTATATGAAATTCTTCGTATTTTTTCAAAATTAATAAGTGATCTTGAAAAGGGTATTAATAGCGATAGACTAAGGGCTGAAGGATTGGATGATATTGATACGACATTTGATTTAATGCGTCAAAATAAAGATCAATTTTTAGAAAGATATGCTTCTATAATCGAAGAAGTTAAAGAATTATAGATTACTTAAAAAGTAGTCTTTTTTCTTTGTCAAAATGTTTTTATTTTGACTAAATTATAGTATAATGATATAGGAGTAAATAATATGGAATTAACAGGATTAAATGAAGAACAAAAAGAAGCCGTAGAATATCTTAATGGACCACTATTAGTCCTTGCTGGAGCAGGTAGTGGTAAAACAAAAGTATTAACTAGTCGTATAGCTTATTTAATAGATAAAGGGATAAGTCCCTATAATATTCTTGCAATAACTTTTACTAATAAAGCTGCTGCGGAAATGAAAGAAAGAGTAGTAAAACTAATAGGTGGAGAAGCACTTAGTATGCAAATATCTACTTTCCATTCCTTTGGTCTTAGAATTATTAGAACTAATCATGAATATTTAGGTCTTGATAATAACTTTGCTATCTTTGATACTGAGGATTCTATTACTGCTGTTAAAAGAGTACTTAGAAAGTTAGATATTGATAGTAATAAGTTTTCACCTAAGGCTTTCTTTAATCGCATTAGTAACTTTAAAAATGATTTAATTGGTGTTGAGGAAAGTAAAAAGTATGTAGACTCTGATTTTGGTGAAATGTTATGTGAAGTCTATAAAGGTTATGAAGAAGAAAAAAGAAATGATAATGCTGTAGACTTTGATGACTTACTTTTACTTCCAATAAAATTATTTAAAGAGAACAAAAGAATTCTTGAAGAATATCAAGAAAGATTTAAATATATTCTTATTGATGAATATCAAGATACGAATGAGGCTCAATATGTTCTTACAAAGATGCTTGCAAAGCGTTATGAAAATATTTGTGTAGTAGGTGATAGTGATCAAGCTATCTATGGATTCCGTGGTGCAAACTTTAAAAATATTTTAAATTTTGAAAAAGATTATAAATTATGTAAGACAATTATTCTTAAAAAGAATTATCGTAGTAATAAAAATATTCTTGATGCAGCAAACTCAGTAATAAAGAATAATCAATTCCGTCATCCTAAGGAACTAGAGTCAGTTAAAGGTGATGGTGAATTAATAACTTATTATCGAGCTAAAAATGGTCTTGATGAAGTTGATTATGTTACTAATGAAATAAGTAAGATAAGAGAAA
>JAEEGF010362553.1_pt1 | contig 14185 bp, 10 predicted proteins | sample 9134171 | NCBI WGS metagenome assembly JAEEGF01 (sample SAMN16246542, study PRJNA631951) | gut metagenome | biome: gut microbiome; feature: rumen; material: AP-attached | host: Bos | place: Iran: Karaj | collected 2018-10
CATCCTTGGCTGCATAGAAATCCTTGTACTGTCTCTCATAAGGAGAATCCTTGTGGATTTCTGCAATTAACTTCTCTTTCACTGCAGCCATTTTATTCTTTTCAAATGGTTGAACTGATTTATATTCCAAATCAGCCAGAATTGAATCAGAACTAACCTTGCTTGATTTATCTTCTTCCAAATATACATCCTTGATATCTTCGCGGAAATTTAATCTGTCATTTACTAATTTATAGATTAAATCACTGATTTCAATCTCATCATCAAAGCGAACTTCCTGCTTGGTAGGGTGTACATTTACATCAATATTGGCTTCTTTTGTATTAATATTTAACAGACAAAATGGATATTGATGCTGCATAAGAAATCCTATGTAAGCATTTTCCACTGCCTTTGACAAAAGGGAACTCTTGATATATCTGCCGTTGATATAGAAATTCTCCAGATTTCTGTTACCTCTGGCAATGATGGAATTACCAATATAGCCATTGATTACATATCTGTCGTTTTCCTCTTCCACATATAGAATATTATCAGAGATTTCCTTGCCACATATCTGGTAAATGCAATCCTTCAAGGCTCCATTTCCTGATGTATGCAGCTTCTCCTTGCCATTTACACTAAAGGAAAAAGAAATATCCGGATGAGAAAGAGCCAGATTCTCAATCATTTCCACAATATAATTAGCTTCAGTAGTATCTGATTTGAGAAATTTCTTTCTGGCGGGAGTGTTATAGAACAACTGATGAATGAAAATCGTGGTACCGTCAGGTGCTCCAACCTCCTCAAGGCCCACTTCCTTGGAGCCTTCCATTATATATTTGCAGCCCATAAACTGATCCTGTGGTTTAGTAATAAGTTCCACTCTAGATACAGCACTGATGCTGGACAAAGCCTCTCCACGGAAGCCTAATGAATGAATATCCATAAGATCTGATGTATCATCAATCTTGCTGGTGGAATGTCTGAGAAATGCCAGTGACAGCTGATCCTTGGGAATTCCACAGCCGTTATCTGTAACACGAATTAGGCTTTTACCCCCATCCTTAATTTCCACAGAAATAGCGCTGGCCCCAGAATCTATAGAATTCTCCACCAGCTCTTTTACAACAGAAAGAGGTCTCTCAACCACTTCTCCTGCAGCAATCTTATCAATTGTAGCCTGACTTAATACATTGATATTCTTTCTTACCATCTATTCTTCACCTTTACCTGCAACTCGTTCAAAATGTTAAGGGCATCTATAGGAGTCATTTTAGAAATCTCCAGATTTCTCAACTCATCGATAATATCATCATCTTTGACTGTGTCAAAGAATGACAACTGAGCCTTGTCTACATCATCAAGAGGCTTGGTCTTGATTTTGCCATTTACAGTCTGGCCCTCCAGGGAGATATTCTTGGCAATATCTACAATATCATTTTCCACCAACTGCTCCACGATTCTGTTAGCACGCTCAACTACCTCATCCGGCAATCCTGCAAGTTTGGCAACTGCAATACCATAACTCTTGTCAGCCCCACCTGGTACAATCTTGCGAAGGAATACTATGTCATCACCATTTTCCTTGACAGCGATACAGTAATTGTTGACGCCTTCCAAACGGCCTTCCAACTCAGTTAACTCGTGATAATGAGTAGCAAATAATGTCTTGGCTCCCAAAATCTTACTGTTGCTAATGTGTTCCACAACAGCCCAGGCAATACTTAATCCATCAAATGTTGAAGTTCCACGACCAATCTCATCCAAAATAAGAAGAGAATTCTTGGTAGCATTTCTCAAAATATTAGAAACCTCATTCATCTCAACCATAAAGGTAGACTGGCCTGAAGCCAGATCGTCAGAGGCTCCTACTCTGGTAAATATTCGGTCGCATACACCAATATTTGCCGACTTGGCAGGAACAAATGAACCCATCTGTGCCATAAGCACAATGAGAGCCACCTGTCGCATATAAGTAGATTTTCCAGCCATATTAGGACCTGTAATAATTGAAAATCTGTTCTTGCGATTGTCCAGATAAGTATCATTGTCAATGAACATATTGCCTTCAATCATCTGTTCAACAACCGGATGTCTACCACCTTTTATATCAATAACACCCTTGGTATTAATCTTTGGTCTTACATAATGATTCTTCTCAGCTACATAAGCCAGTGAACAATATACATCCAATGCCGCAATTGCCTTGGCAGTATTTTGAATTCTGATAACCTGTGTAGCCACCTTGTTTCTAAGCTCTTTAAACAGCTCATATTCCAGGGACAGAAGCTTATCTTCCGCTCCTAAAATTGTATCTTCTAACTCCTTCAATTCAGGAGTAAAATATCTCTCTGCATTGGCCAAAGTCTGCTTTCTCTGGTAATCAGCAGGTACCAAATCCTTGTAAGAGTTGGTTACCTCCAGATAATATCCGAAGACCTTGTTATATTTAATCTTCAGATTCTTGATTCCAGTGCGGTCACGCTCCTTGGCTTCCAATTCAGCCAGCCATGTTTTGCCATCTGTCTTGGCCTTGCGAAGTCTATCAATCTCCTCAAAATAACCGTCCTTGATTATGCCTCCATCTCTAGCGGAAATAGGTGGTTCTTCACAAATCATATCATCAATCATTTTGTGAATATCTCGTAAATCATCTATCTCCTCATTGAGAGCGCATAGATTGTCCGCGGTAAAATCATTTAACACAATCTTGATAGCTGGAAGCATCTTCAATGAATTTCTAAATGCCAGCATATCTCTAGGGTTTGCTGTCTGGTAAATGATTCTGGTATTCAATCTCTCCAAATCATAGATTGGTGTCAAATATTCTCTCAATTCATCTCTTTGAATAATCTTGGCTGTAAGCTCATCCACAGCATCCAGTCTCTTCTTGATTTCAACCTCATCTGTAAGAGGCTGTTCAATATAACTGCGAAGCATTCTGGCTCCCATGGCAGTCTTGGTTTTATCCAATACCCATAGAAGTGAACCACGCTTCTGCTTCTCACGCAAAGTTTCAATTAACTCCAGGTTTCTTCTAGTTGAAGAATCAATCAACATGAAATTTCCATTGATATAAGGCTTGATTTGATTGATCTGCTCAAGCTTAGTCTTCTGAATCTCATATAGATATTTGAGAAGTGCTCCTGAAGATACACTTCCTACTGGAAATTCCACCAGACCAAGTCCTGAGAGTCTTGATGCCTTGAAATGTTCTAACAGAAGTTCAATAGCAAGTCTCTCATCAAAATATCTGGCATCTAATTCAGAGATGGAAATCTGCATACGATTTTCCAAATCAGATAAATCAATTCCACTTATGGTGAAATTCTCATTACATACAATCTCTGATGGCTGATATTTATTGATTTCATCCATACAGTTTCTCACTGAATCCACTTCAGTAACGAAGAAATCAGCTGTAGAAACATCACAGATAGATAAACCGAATTTATCACCATCATAGAAGATTCCCATTATATAATTATTTCTACCATCATCCAATGCTGCTGCATCCATATTGGTACCAGGAGTGACAATTCGAGTTACTTCTCTCTTCACCATTCCCTTAGCTTCCTTTGGATCTTCCACCTGTTCACATACAGCTACCTTATAACCTTTTTCAATTAATCTGGTAAGATAACTTTCTGCTGCATGATGAGGAACACCACACATTGGAGCTCTCTCATCCAATCCACAACTCTTTCCTGTGAGAGTAATTTCAAGTTCTCTGGATACAGTTTCAGCATCCTCGAAGAACATTTCATAGAAATCTCCTAATCTGTAGAACAATATATAACCAGGATATTCTTTCTTGGTATTGAGATAATGTTGCATCATTGGTGTTAATTTATCAAAATCAACTTCTTTACTATTCATAATTCACCTTGTATTTTTCAATAATTTTTTCCGCCACTTTCATTCCGTCCATGGCTGCTGACATAATTCCTCCAGCATATCCAGCTCCTTCTCCACAAGGATATAAGCCCTTGATATTACTCTCAAAGTACTCATCTCTTGTAATTCTAACTGGAGAGGAGGTGCGGCTCTCAATGCCTGACATAATGGCATCAGCTCTGTCGAAGCCATGTATCTTGCGTCCAAATCTATGCATTGCCTCAATAAATGACTCATTCATTTCATCACTTAATAATTGACGCAAATTGGCAAAGCATGTGTTTTTGCAGACTTTTGATTCAAATTCTCCATAGGAAGTACTAACTACATTTTCCTCAAAATCTCCAAACAACTGTTGTGGGATACGACCCTGACCTAATTCATAAGCCTTGGTCTCCAGCTCCTCCTGAAATAAAACTCCTGCAAGAGGATCTGACATATCATAATCCTTTTCCCCCACTGATATAATAATTGCACTATTGGCATTACCTGAAGCTCTATCAGAGTAGCTCATTCCATTAATAGCCAATTTATGTGGAACAGAGGAAGCATTTACAACATATCCTCCCGGACACATGCAGAATGAATATACTCCTCTGGAATTATCTAGGTTAGCTGTCAATTTATAATTTGCCACAGGCAAATCCTTGTATTCCTTGCCATATTGGGATATATCAATCATGCTCTGAGGATGTTCAACACGAAATCCCACTGCAAATTCCTTGGCTTTCATATCAATATCTAAATCATGCAACATGCGAAATGTATCTCTGGCACTATGTCCAATGGCCAGAATTGCCACATCTGTAGCTATATATTTAGAGTCATTGTAATACAGGCCTTTGAGATTATGAGTCTCATCAAAGTCCAGTCCTGAAACTTTTGACTCAAATAATACCTGACCTCCAAGTCTGATTATCTCATTTCGCATATTTGCCACAACCTGCATCAGCACATCTGTGCCTATATGAGGTTTGGCATCATATAATATATTTTCAGAAGCTCCAAACTTGTAAAATGTATGAAGCACATAACTATTTCTTCCAAATTTATCCTTTACTAAAGTATTGAGCTTACCATCAGAAAATGTACCAGCTCCACCTTCACCAAACTGTACATTGGATTCTGGATTTAACTCTCCTGTCTCCCAGAAATGAGTTACATCCTCATGTCTGCTAGCCACATCTCTGCCTCTCTCCAACACAATTGGTTTAAATCCAGCCTGGGCTAAAATATACCCGGCAAATAATCCAGCAGGCCCCATACCAATTATAACCGGCGGCTTATTGAGACTTACATCTCCTGGCTGTGGAATAGCATATTCCACCAGATTATCCTCCGTCACATTGTTGTTCTTTAAAACCTTGCTTATAAGATGTGACTTGTTCTCTTCAAAAATCACTCGAACCTTGTAGATATAATAAATATCAGGTTTCTTTCTGGCATCAATGGATTTCTTCAATATCTCAAAATCATAGATATCTTCCTTCTTCACTCTTAAACTGTGAGCAATGATACCCTTCATATTGGAAAGATCAGCATTATATTCTATTTTCAATTGATTCAATATAATTGCATTTTTCATATATTTAACCTATCTCTCACTGGCATGTAATCCTGCAACATAACCTGAACTCCAAGCCCACTGCAGATTGTACCCTCCACAGATACCATCCACATCCAACACTTCTCCTGCAAAATATAATCCTGGATGAATCAGAGATTCCAAAGTGGATTTATTAATCTCTGAAATATCTACTCCACCTGTAGTAACCTGAGCAGTTTTATCATCCACTCTGTCAGGAACAAAGGTCATATGTTTGAATAATTTGACACATTTATCCAAATCACCCTGGGATTTGTTATATATATATCTGGTAAGTTTCTCCGGCACAATTCCACTTATTGCTTCAGCTGTATTATCATTTTCCAGACGATTTTTAAGCATATCAGCAACCTCATCCTCTGTATACTCAGGGATTAAATCGCATTCCACCCATGCCTTTTTTCCTGAATTCAAAGCTCTTGATATGCATCTGGAAGCTTGAAATACCACAATTCCAGATATTCCATCTTCACTGAATTGAAGTTCTCCCTCATGGAACTCAATCAGTTCATCTTCCACATAAGTATTAACTTTGGCTTTGGTTCTCACTCCTGAGACTTTGGACAATGACTTATCTGAAATAATAAGCTTACCCAATGCAGGAAGGGGAGAAATCAAATTATGTCCAAGCAATGAGGCATAATAGAAGCCATCACCATTACTTCCTGGAATCTTCGAAGTATTGCCTCCTGTGGCAATAATCAGTTTTTTACAATATACAGGATTAATATCCCTGTCTATAACAAAGCCATCATCCGCAGTATTAAAGGATTTGATTTTGCGCTCATATATAAATTCTACGCCTAAATCAGTGGCTGTTTTAATCAAAGCTTCTCTTATGGTAGCCGCCTCATTGGTGCGTGGATAATATAAATCTCCACGCTTATCATAAAGCACATTTTTCTCATAAAAGAATTTCAAAGTGTCCTCATAACTAAACTGATCAAATATATTTTCTATGCAATCATAATTGTAATTATGATAAGCAGCAGAATTAATATTGGAGTTGGTAAAATTACATCTGCCATTTCCAGTTGCAAGGATTTTATGAGCCAAATCAGGGTTTGTTTCAAACACAAGGACAGAGGCCCCAGTTTTTGCTGCAGTTATAGCAGCCATAAGACCGGAAGCCCCTCCCCCTATTATACAAATATCATATTCTAAAATATTTCTTCCCATATTAAGCACCTATATCAAATGAAACTTCTTGCATAAGCTTACAATGAGATTTCCCTTTGGCATACGCATCAGTTCATTTTCTGTAAGTCCTTTCATTTTCAATAGAAGTACGCCATATACAGCCACTCCAACAACAATACTGAATATGGTTGATACAGCATTGGAATGCAACAGAGTATAGCACAGTTTATAAATGACATATACGCTGACGCCCATTACCAATGAAGAAATTGCTGGAATAATATAAGTCTTCTCTATATTCTGTGAAGAACTGGTATATTTCTTCAAGGCAATATCATTTAATATGCATACAACCAAACCATATATGTTATTGGCAATAACAACGGCATAAATATTTAAGTCAAAGAATTCCATTAAAATGATAAGGAATATAACATGTACCAGTATTGCAATAACCGAGTTTATAACAGGAATCTTCATTTTATCAATACCCTGTAACAAACCGTTGGTCAAAGTCGATAAAGCAAATAATGCAATAGAAATGGTACCTAAAATCATTATATACATGGTAGTATCATCACCATCAGCAAATAATAACAGATTCAAGGCTTTGCCAAGTACAGCCATTCCTACAGCAGATGGAATTGCAATAACCATAATAAATCTTGTGGCCAGATTAATCTGATGATTTACACGGTCATAATCCTTGGCAAAATATGCTGTAGACAGACTTGGCACACAGGAAGCTGCCAGTGATGAAGCAATAGAAATAGGCACATTGGTAAGTACAATAAACTGACCACTGTATACGCCCCACCATTCACTGATGGTCTTGGCATCATAACCTTGTAATACAGCTATATTTTTGAATACACCCTGATCTATAAGAGTACTTATACTATAAACTACTGTGCTCAGAAGAACCGGCACTATAGTCAGAATCAAAACTCTAAATACTTCACCGTAAGATTCCTGAGTTCTGCTATGATCTCGAATAAGCTTCTTCTTGAATCTTCTTCTATAAGCCATATATATAAATGCAACGATTCCCAAGGCCAAAATGGAACCAGACAAAGTACCCAAGGTACCACCGGCCGCTCCATATGCAGCAGCATAATTATCTGGATTGCCGAGAACCGCTCCTACTTTCTTACCGTAAGAAAATAGCATATAAGCTGCAACTACAGATACAATAGCATTTAATATCTGCTCACATATCTGTGAAAATGCACTTGGCATCATAGTATTTAATCCCTGGAAGAATCCTCTGAATACTCCCAGAATTGCTACTATAAACAGAGTTGGTGCCAACACCTTCAAAGCAAGGACACTCATAGGAGTCTTCAACAAAGTTCCGGCAAAAAAGTCAGCTCCAAAGAATACAACCAAAGCACCCATACCACCACTTATAACTGCAAAAATCATGGCACTTCTAAATACTTTGAGAGCATCCTTGGCATGGCCCACAGCCATTCTTGCAGATACCAGTTTAGATACTGCAAGAGGCAGTGAATATGAGGAAATAATAAGCATAATATTATATATACTATAGGCTGTGCCGTAATAATCATTTCCCGTTTTACCAATAATAGCTGTCAGGGGCATTCTATAAATAAGTCCTACAATACGGCTTATAATAGATGCTATTGCCAAAATTGAACCTTGAACTATGAAATTTGTGTCGCTTTTCTTCGCTCTGTTATTCAAGATAAAATATCTCCAAATCTACAATAATATAAGTATATAAAATCCAATAAATTATTCTAATCCATCAGCAGTTGCTGAGAATGTGTTTCTGTCAGCATACTGATTCTGTATAATACTAACCCAAGTTTTACCAGGATTCAATTGGATTTCCTTGTTGTTTGAGTCATAGTAATGTGTAATTCCATCCTCTGTTGACTTAGTCCATGTGACATCAATCATCTTACCATTTGTAATATATTTTCCTTCACCTGAACCGGATACTGTAAGATTAAGATATCCTTCTGGAGAATCATATACATCACTTATTACATTCTGTAAAATAATATTCTTTACTTCAATCTGCTTCTCATCAACCTTGTCAATCTGAGCTTCACCATACTGGAATCTCTTGTAAGTCTTGGTCTTGTCATCATATATAAATGAAGGTGTGTTAGATGGATAATATAATCTCAAAGCCTTACAATCTGTACCCTTATCAAGATTATTTTCCTTGCCATCTTCTACAAAGAGATAATGTCCTGGATAATTAGCATCATACTCTTCTCTGTAGCCCTTCTTGGCAATACCCTCTTTGATACCTTCCTCGCTTACATATGCATTGTGAGGAGCTTTTCTGTCATCTGATCTGTAAAATGTTGAGCTAACTGAACCATCAAGACCACTGATATTATTTACCAAACCGCTCTCCAAAACTTCCAAAGCGAATACGCTCTGTCCAAAGTGAACATAAACTGAATCGAATTCACCTGCGAAGTATGCGAAATATGGACGACAGCTTCTTACATTACCGATTTTATCCAAACCAGAGTAATCTTCGTAGATAGCCATAAGTCTTGTAAGGCCACCTTCCATTGGACACTCATAGATAACACCGGCTTTGTTAAGTCCGTACTGAGGCATAGCAACTGGAATATTCTCTGTCATAACAGATACAGGTCTCTTCTTGCCCTGCTCCTCTGGAACCCACTCACCTGTAAGGAGAGATCTCATCTCACCCTTGTGTGTTGTATCTTCTACTTTCTTCTCTGTCTTAACCACAGGCTCTTCCTTTGGTTTTGTAACGTTGTAGATAACAACGCCGCCAATAGCAAGTGCAGCAACCACACCAGCTATAATAGCTATAAGTTTTGTTTTTGCAATTTTCATTTTAAATTCATTCCTCCCTAGTTATATTTAAAGCATTTAAAATGTTCTCCTGTTTTTCCTCCATAACCTTGGCTTCTGGAGGAGTCATATGATCATAACCCATCAGATGAAGCATACTGTGAGCAATCAAGAAAGCATATTCCCTCTTAATAGAATGACCATATTCTTCGGCTTGCTTCAATACATGTTCCACACTTATTACAATGTCTCCAAGCATGGCTTCTCCTGTCTCTGGATTAAAGATATCATCTTGATTTTCCAAATCAGAGAAATCACCAGCCGATTTATATTCAATCAGCGGAAAAGACAAAACATCTGTTGACTTATCCAGCTGTCTGAATTCCTTGTTAATCTCCTGAATGGCTGCATCATCAGTCAATGTAATATCAACCTCTGACTCGAAAGGAAATTCTTCCATATCTAAAGCCATGTCAATAACCTGTTTTGCCACTTCTTTGTAATCAAAGTCAAATGGCACTTCTACCTCTTCTTCAAATAAATATTTCATTCTAAAATATCCTCCGCAACAAGACATTCTCTTATCTTCAAGAACTGATTCATACCTAACTTACTCTCATCATAACAACCAGCTCCTGATAATTCATTTAAAGTCTGATATGTTACCATATCCTGATTCCAGGTACTTGACATTGTATCTGCATCAAGGACTTCCATCTTCTGAACCAGGGCATCAACCATATGTACAATAGCAGATTCAACTGTCTGAGGTTTTCTGATTATGCATCCATATTCTTCCATAATCTCCATGACAGAAGCTGGAAAGCAATGCTCATTGGCCAATCTCAAAGCATTATCAATTTCAGGCTCACCTTCCATTTTGCCCAGGCGATAATAGAAACCGGCTACACAACAGCGCATTGCATCTGCTCCAATCTCCTCAGCGCATTTGGCAGACAATCTGGAAACTCTTCTGGCATGAGCATACTCAGCCATAGAATAAGCCCTAATATCTCTGACCAATGGATAATCCTCATCAATGAGATTCATATAATTGCCGCTTACTTCCTCCTGTACCTTTCGCTGCAATCTGCTAAATGCAATGATAATTATAAGAACAGAAACTACAGAATTAGCAAAGGCATATATGATTTCCATCTCAGAGATTTTGTGATTGGCTCTGTAATAGAAGATACAAGGGAAAATGAGACTTACTATAAAATAAATAATATATAGATAAATCTTCTCTCTCTGTGTAGCCTTCTTCATAACATTGGCAAGCATTGTACCTATAATGGATACAAGCAAATAACAATACAGGGTATTATTACTAAGCTGACAGTAAAAGCATAATATGCAGATATAATACAGAGTCAGACATAAACCATCCAAATCTCCCAATACACATGAAAGCAGGGAAGATATACAGATAACAGGCACGAAATATGCCGGGCAATAACTGAAGCCATAGATTAGAATCCATGAAAACAATACTGCTGCAAATATCTTGCCATAATTAGTCGCCTCTCCCATTGGAAGCATATCATCTATTCTCTTTATGGACATACAAAATACAAATACTACAAGAAATGCTATATTAATGGCCAGGATTCCCAGGATATCATCAAGAAGCATCTCTTTCTTATATAGAAAAGCAATATTTCCAAGGACGAATATGATAATCATCCCCAGAATATATTTCAATCTCTTAGCTGATGGATTAATCATTCTTCATGTTTTTCTTTCTATTATTTTTCTTAGCACCCTTTTGCTTATCTTCATATACTTCATAAGCATGGACGATTTTCTGAACCAGCGGATGTCTAACTACATCTGCACCAGTAAGATTGCATATGCTAATCTCTGGTACATTTTTCAAAACCTTCATAGCCACATCAAGACCTGAGGTGGCATCTGCAGGTAAATCCTTCTGAGTAGCATCACCAGTAATAACGGCCTTGGAGCCAAAACCTATTCTGGTCAGAAACATTTTCATCTGAGCAGGTGTGGTATTTTGAGCTTCATCCAAAATTATAAATGCATTGTCCAAGGTTCTACCTCTCATATAAGCCAGAGGTGCAACTTCAATAAGACCTTTTTCCATATTTCTGTTGAAGTTCTCAGCTCCCATAATCTGATACAAGGCATCATATAGAGGTCTCAGATAAGGATCAACCTTGCTCTGTAAATCTCCAGGAAGAAATCCTAACTTCTCTCCAGCTTCTATAGCCGGGCGAGTGAGGATAATACGACTAACTTCCTCTCGCTGAAATGCAGTTATAGCCATTGCCATTGCAAGGTAAGTCTTTCCTGTTCCAGCAGGACCAATTCCAAAAGTAATCATCTGATTTCTAATGGAATCAACATATTGCTTCTGGCCCAAAGTCTTTGGCTTCACTGGCTTTCCAAGAGTTGTATGGCATATACAATCATCCTGCAATTTAACCAATTGGGAAGTATCAATATTATTTTGTTTCATACCCAACAGATAATTTACTTCCTGATCTGTAATATCCACGCCCTTCTTGGCCAGAGCAATCATTTCACTTACAATCTTATGACCGGCTTCAATATTCTCCTTGGTACCCAGAATCTTTAAATCATCCCCTCGGGATACAAAGGTTACATTCAAAGCCTTCTCAATATTTTGAATATTTCTGTCAAACTGACCGAAAATATTGATTATATGTTCACTTGGAATCTGTAATAATATCTCTTCTTCTTTCATAATCTATTCTTCTTACTAAATTATTTGTGATAAGGTTCATTTCGCATAATACGAAAGCCTCTATATATCTGTTCCAGTAAAACCACTCTCATTAACTGATGTGGAAATGTCATATCCGAGAAGCTGATTTTATAATCCGCCCTCTTAGAAATCCTTGGGTCCAATCCCAGAGAGCCTCCAATGACGAAGACTATATTACTATTTCCTGTAAGCCCCAGATTTTCAATCTTTTTGGAAAATTTAACAGAATCCAGTTTGTTTCCCAGAATTTCAAGAGAAATAACATAATCATTTTCCTTGATATGCTTCAGCAATCTGTCGCCCTCAGCCTCCAGAATAATCTGTTTCTCATTGTCGCTGGGATTTTCCTTGGTTTTCTCATCATTGACTTCAATAATATTCAACTTACAATATCTAGAAAGTCTCTTGGAATATTCACCGATGGCATCTCTATAAAATTTTTCTTTAATCTGACCTACACATAAAATGGTAATATTCATATCTGAATTATCCTATGGTAAATATTTATAATTACATTCCAACACATCACTAATCATGCCATGATCATCAATAGAAACCAGGGATAATATATTATTGCCTTCAATAACTCTAATTGGCTCTGAATATAAACTTGATGATTCATTTGGCACTGTGCCGTCCCAGGTGTAATATACATTGCAATTCTCTGGAACTGTTACTGTGATAAATGTCTCTGTAGTGAAGCTGCCGTTTTCAATGGATACAACAGGCTTATCCGGTTTTGAATATTTCACAGTATATTTTGCAGTGACAACCTTGGAATATTTCCCATTTAAATCAAGACATACTGCTTTGATGCAGGAATCACCTTCCTCAATTCTAATTGCTTCAGTATATTCAATCTTCGAGCTTGAACTGATAGGATTTGAGCCATCTGTAGTATAGTAAATTGAATCCCCTTTACTAGAAGATAATTCCAAATCAAAATCATCACTGTAGCTTCCAGCTGGAATGCTGAATTCTGGAGCAGAAACCACATTGTCATCAAAAACTGCAATTATATCCGGATTTGTGACAGTGCTCTTGAGGCTGTCAATGGAATCATAATCCCCCACAGCCAAATATGCTTTGATTAGATACATATAAGAATCAACAGCATCCGGATTAATCTCAATTGCATAATTCAAATATGTAATAGCATCCTCATATTTTTCCAGATTATAACAATCTATTCCCAAGGCTTCATAGGCAGCATACTGACTATCGTCTCTGCCTATAGCTTTGAGATAATATTCGCACGCACTGGCATAATCACCAGATTTATCACATTTCACACCATGCTTATAACAGTAAGAATAAGAATTCACATATAGCACAATGGATATGCATATAATAAATATGGTTGCAACACCTGCTGAAATCACATATTTTCTATTCTTTGGATCTTTGAGATGTTGAATCAGGCTTTTGTTGGCATCATTTTCCTTTGTACCCTTTTCATTTCCACTCTCATTTTGTTGTAAAGCAGATTCAGATTCATTTTGTGAATCATCCTCTTTCTTGTCTACCATAGAGTATAAGAAATCATCATCCAAAATATTGTAATCCGGAACCATTTGAACAGCTTCGCCACATTTTGGACAGAAAATACTACCTGATTCAATTTCTGATTTACACTTCTGACAAATCATATAAGCATCCTACTTCTATTAGAATAATCCTGTAATTACACCCTCATCAGTTACATCAATACCATAAGCTGCCGGCTTCTTTGGCAAACCAGGCATAGTCATAATAGCACCTGTAACTGCAACTACAAATTCAGCACCTGCTGATACATATACTTCTCTAACATTTATTTCGAAACCACTTGGGCGGCCTAACTTCTTGGCATCATCAGATAATGAATACTGAGTTTTGGCCATACATACTGGGAAATGACCCATTCCAAGTGAAGTGATTCTCTCCAATTCCTTGCGGGCAGCAGGTGAATAAGTAACACCATCTGCACCATAGATTTCCTTGGCAATAGTTTCAATCTT